>Ga0181598_1000388_pt1 | contig 43020 bp, 29 predicted proteins | sample 041ome_4_FD_153295 | JGI IMG/M metagenome (GOLD analysis project Ga0181598, IMG submission 153295) | Coastal salt marsh microbial communities from the Groves Creek Marsh, Skidaway Island, Georgia - 041404US metaG (spades assembly) | ecosystem: Environmental > Aquatic > Marine > Intertidal zone >... | reverse complement strand
AACGGTTCGGGGTCAAAATCCAGGACGAGCATGTGCGCAAGGGGCACCAGGGAATACAATAGAGCGAGACTCAACACGGCGTACATGCCGTATTTGATGATGAATTCCTTGCCCCAACGGGCGAGGAAAATTATCAGGGCCGTGAACGCGAAGATCGCAAGGAGTTCGATCGCCACGTACCGAACTTGCGTGGCGCCCGATGCTCCAAAAGCATGCAACTCCCCGACATCGTAGTAAGGTCGGATGTAGAGGGCAAGGGCGATGGTTGCGACGAACATGCCGGCCATGCCAGCCATACCGCGCCACTGTTCGGCCATGAGCGAGCCGAGCGTGTCGCCTTCCCGCAACTCGTCCTCAACTTCAGCGAAGCGTTTCGAGACGCGGCGTTTCCAACCGCTCTCTTCTGCATCGCTCATGAAGGTGCCACTCCGCTCTTGCATATCAGTCTCGCGATTTTATCTCGCTCCTTTTCCGAGGAAAGAGGCTATCACGGGCCGTCCACTGCAGCATCCATGGATGAGCCGCACGGGTTGCGTTGGTGGCTCACAGAAACGAAGTCTCGTGGCATGGCGTTGGGCGTGGAAGCAACACACCGCGCGCTCAACGCGCTGAATCTTGGACCACCTTCGTACGAAACGGTTCATGTTGCTGGAAGCAACGGGAAGGGCACCACCGTCGCCACGCTCAGCGCCGCGCTTACCGCAAGCGAAATTTCCAACCTCTCGTTTACTTCGCCGCATCTGGTGCGTGTGGAAGAGCGGGTCCGGCTCAACGGCGTCCCCGTCTCCCGGGATGAATTCGACCGTGCGTTAGCCGCCGTCAAAGCGGTGGAGGACAGCACGAACCATCCGCTCACGTTTTTCGAGGTCACCTTTCTCGTTGCGGCCGTCGTTGCAAGCCGCCACGATATCCGCGTGCTGCTGCTGGAGACCGGGTTGGGTGGGCGTTTGGACGCTACTCGGGCGGCGACGGCTGACATCTCGGTTGTGACCGCCCTTGCGTTGGAACACACCGATGTGCTCGGGGATGATTTGACGGGCATCGCCCGGGAAAAGGCAGCCATCGCTCGCCCTTTTCAACCCCTTATCGCTCGATGGCCCAAGGAGGTTGAGGTGAAAAACGCGGTTGAAACCCTCGCCCAGCGGGTGGGAAACCCGGCTCTTGGCGAGCAGGTGGGACCGGCCCTGCTCGAATGGGTTTCCATGGAAGAACACGACGGAGCCTTTGAGGAAGCGAAGCGTCTTTCCAAGGCCGTATGGCCGCACCTAAAAGCGACCGAAGGTACCGATTTCCCTCCGCTCGAAGCCCTCCATTGGCCGGCGCGCATGCAACGCGTTGCAAGCCCAGGAAAAGACGAGATGACCTACCTGCTCGACGGGGCGCACAACCCGAGCGGGATGGTGAAATCGTGTGAGCACCTCACCAAGACGTTCAGCGAAACGAGCGAGCCTTGGGGATTGCTTCTCGGCAGTTCCCCCCAAACCGACATGACGGCTTTTTTATCCCCGCTCGTGAGCTTAACGACCGTCCACGCCCCCTCTGTGGTTCTCGTCTCCGTGCCGCAAGGTGGGCGCTATCCAGGGGTGGAGGGGAACGTCATGGCCGGCCACCTTCGAGCATTGGGGGTGCCCGTCCACCGCATCACCGCCACGCCCGCAGAAGCCGTGGCGTGGTTCGAGACCCAACCCACCGGCATCAAGACCGTCCTTTCCATCGGTTCGCTCTACATGCAAGGCAATGTTCTCGAAGCGCTTGGGGCTACGGACGATGACGCCCTGACCGTGCGGGCGAAGGTATGAAACCAAGTCGCGCCGTCCTCTTCTCCGGGGAGCGCATGAAGGCGAAACACTTGGCCATCCGGATCCAACAGTGCTTGGCCTTGGCCGAAGCCTCAAACTGCCCCCGACGAACCTTTGGTGCACTCTTGGTCGACCCCGACCGAAACGTGGTGCTCATGGACGGTTACAACGGCGGGCCCCGAGGTGGCGGCCGATTGTGCGGCGGCGAGGAATGTCTCCGCGACACGATGAACGTGGTCTCGGGGACCCGAGTGGAAATCGGTTGCCATCACGCTGAAATGAACCTGATTTGCAACGCTGCAGCCAACGGCGTGCCCACGAACAACGCCTGGCTCATCGTCACCGGAGAGCCGTGCATGATGTGCGCGAAACTCATCCACCACGCAGGCATCGCCCGAGTCGTCATCGTTGATGGCGGTTTTATGGGCGAAAACGGCGTCGGCTATCTCGAGGAGCACGGGGTGGAAATCCAACGGACCGAAGGGCCGAAAGATCCACGCGCCTCAGCGTGATGCAAACGGGAAGCCCCGAACGCCACCAACGGTCAAGTCTCCAACGAACCCGTCAAATAAAAGGAACCGAGCGCACGGGGCGAGCGAAGATGAACACCGGAGAGAAATCCATCAAAGGTTCAACAGAAACCACGCAGGAAGGTCTCAACCAGATTCTTCTTGGCCGAAACGTGGACCGAATTATCGGATACATCAACATGAAAATGTCGACGGCTGTGGCGGTGAATGGAGAACTGTCGGGCATCCGAACCCAGGTTCTCCAAATGGGGTGGTTCCTCACCGTGGCCCTCGTTTTGGGCACGGGAGGTTTGAATTCTTTCTTCGAATGGAGTCAAACGGCCCTCGTCGTTTCCGTGAGCGTGACCATTCTCGTCGCCGCCTTCGCCATGTGGTCAATTCGAACCCTGACTGTCTACACCGACATCGTGATGGAAGAGCACCAGCGCATGGAGACACTGTATTGTCACATCGTGTGGAACGGTTTTGCCGATACGGCCGCCATCGCCCAAAGGGTCGCCGAAATCGAGGCCGACACCCGTGGAAAGGTGGACGACATGAACAAGAAACATCGCCTGTTGACGGGAACCATCCTCCACTCAATGATTCATTTTGAGCGTGACCACGCCATCTTTGGGGAAGTCGACAATACGTGAACAAAGGGCTGAGGCATTTCTTTGGGCGTGCACCAAAGCCATGGATGAGCATCATAAAACCGCAGAACTTCGTTCGCTCACGGCGTGTAATTGAGAAACATGAAGACGCCCACCGTGAAAACGAAGAGCGGAACGATCAAAATCTCAAAGATGGACCGGTTTTGAGCCAACAAGTCCAACTCCGTACCGTAATGCAGAACCGAGGCATCTCCGGTGGCGGTGGTGGGAACCACCGTGAGCAGGGCGTTTTGAACGGTGGGGTCACCTCCCCAGTCGCGGAGGTGCTGTTCGGTTCGTGGAACACAATCACCGAGGATGTACAGCGGGTCGCCAACACCGAGGCCTCTCACATCCCAACGCCAGTTATCTCGCTGCCAAGTGTCAATCACCGGCCCGAGGTCAACCTGTTTTTCGCTCCAGAACGCCGGGTCCACGATGATGCCGCCCGAACCGTCGTGGACAATGAACGGAACGCCGTTGGAGACCCGCTCTTTGTGATTCCAACTGCAAGACTGGTTGCCATCGCTATCGGTAGTGCACTCGTAGCGGTAGGAGTCCCACCTCCAGGTCACCAAACCCTTGGTTTCTCTCCCACCGACTTCCATGGCCGGCGTTCCCGCAACGGAAGGGCGAACTTGCCCCACCAATTCGACTTGGCCTACCGCAGCGCTCCGTACGGGTGTGGTGGGCAAGTCGCTGACCAACCGAACAAGTTTGAATTGCTTCCACGCGCGGTAAAACCAGACCAAATTCACCCCCGTCACCAAGAAGGTGAGCCCCCATCCCAACATCGAATGGAACCACGACCCGTCTCGAGCTCGGAGGTCAGCGGCCAACCAAATGAACGATATCGAAAAGAGAAGGGCCCCGATGGAGTACGGTGTCATCGTGGCGGGCCGAGGCGTCCCCATTTTGATGGGGTGTTCGGCGATGAGGGTGCCGTCGCCTTCCTGTTTGAAGGGATCTTCGAACGACGCCGGCAGGGGAGGGGCGCCAAAGAGCCAGTCGTCTTCAACATCTCTGGTTGGCCTGGAAGGCGTTTCAAGGCGTTCAAAATTCAAACCAAAGTGCGGGAAAGAACGACCGGAACCGCGTAAAAAACCTTCGCCGGAGGTGGGGTTTTTGGCCGATGCCGAGTTTTGGTTGCGGATTCGCCTCAAATCCTCTTTGAGCGAAGGGGTGGTGCTGTACATGAACACCAAACCGGCCAACCCACTGAAAAGAAGCGCCCAGCGGCCTCGGTCTTCTCGTTGCGTCACCTCATCGGGAAGGATGGCGTTGCTGAACCCGAGGTTTTCGGCCACGGAAAGCAATTGATAGCGAACAGGGTCTTCTTCAACGAGCATAAAAACCGAAAAACGGTGGTTGTCGCTGTGACCCTCCCCGTGACCGATGATATCTCGGTCGTACTCGCTTGAACATTCGGAGAGCATGGTGCCTTCAGGGCTTAGCGAGCCTTGTTTCGAAAAAGATGCATCGATCCTCTGACCGGCGACATCGCGGAACCGAACCAAATCGTCTGAAAATTCGACACTGTATTGCCAACTCCCCCCTCCGTCATCGTCCTCAACCCATCTGCAGGATTCGGAGCCAATCCCGCCGCTTTCAAGTTCAAGCGGAACCACGACAAAAGCGGCGGTGGTGGCGTATTCATCAGCATCGTACCCCTTCTGCAGGGGGCCGAAGGCATACATGGACGGGTCTTCATGCAAGGAGGGCAATTTTTCAGCCTCGTCAATCCGGGGCACATCGGGAATGAAGAGGCTTGAGGAGTAGAGGAACACCGCCACAATCATCAATACGACGGAGAGCCCATACCCGGCTTTGTGAGCGGCCGTAGGTTTTGGAAAGTGGAAGAAACCATGGTCCAAACCGTAGGCCTCGGATGGACTCGCCATGCTCAAGATTCCTCGGTGGCGGATATAAGGCAATTCCCTTGAGCAGGCTCATCGGTATCGCATGCAGAGGGTGTTTTGAATCCGTGGCGATGATCGTGGACAAGCCTTCTATCCGTGGTCTGGAAGTGCCGGGGGCAGGATTCGAACCTGCGAAGCAATATGCAGAGGAGCTTGAATCCACCCCCTTTGACCACTCGGGTACCCCGGCTTCGTGTTGAGCCGTGATGAACGCTCTTCTTGACTATTCCTCTTGGACTTCGTCCACGAGTCCCCACGGAACCGGCGGAGGAGTCCGTTTTGACACGATTCGGCGGATTCGCTCCAGATGATAGGCCTCTTCGCTTTCGGACCGCTTTTGATTGACGATCAACAACACCGCCCCTGCAATAACAATGGAAAGAATCGAAAGGCTCAGGACCGCCATGCTGCTGATGGCCTTATCGCCATCCGAGGCTTGAACATCTGCCAGAGGAATGGGTATGAGCGGCGTGTAACCCTCAAGTTGGACGCTGAGGCCCAACCGGCCCACCTCCCACGCCGTAACATTCCAGGACACTTTGACCCACTCTCCGGTGGCGAGAGCGATGTCTTCCGAAGCAAGAATGCGCCCTTTACCGTCCAGAAGTACCGCTTTGGTTTCCCCGGGAAGCAAACCCTCGTTTGCAATGCGGACGTAAATCGCCACATCGTCACCAACCTCGGGTCGATACGGCGAGGCCGATATGTCGGTGAACACCGGTTCAAAGGCCACCCAAGTCATGCCCACGTTGAGCGGTGCTGATTCCGTTCCCAGTCCGGTCAATGCCCTCCCCGAGCGGTCGTTGGCTTCAAACCAAACCACGAGGAGATCGCTGCGAGTCAATACCACTTCCGCAGGGAGGAAGCTCACAACGCCTTCGTAAACGGTGTAGGCATTCACCACGTCGATGATGGGCAGTTCGTCCACGCGTTGGGTTCCTTCAACAGGTTGACCCATGCGGTAGAACACGGAGTGCATCTTCAGCGGGCCGGGTGGCATGTGGGTGTCATCGTTCACGCTCAGCGTGATGCTAACGTTGTTGAGTTGATTGGAATCCAAGCGTTCCAGGGTTCCAGGAGAGAGCACCAATTTGGGCGCACGGTCATCCAGCACCACGTCGTACGCTAAGCCGTTGATTCCATACGCTTCGAAGCCTTTGGGAGTGACGCTTACATTTCCATAATCGTGGTACATGATGCCCGCATTCATCGTGATGTTCAACTCCATTTCCCCTGACGAGGTGACGTTAAACGCACCCTCCATCCGACGTTCACCATCGTTGAGTTCCCACACGAAATGGCCAACGTCGGGGAGGTCACGGGCGAGAAGATCGGTGCCCTCGTGCACCACGCCCAACCGGTGGTGAATGACATCGCTGCGGTGGAACCAATACGTCGTTTCATTGGATTCGCCGACCGGTTCCATCGTATCAACGATCTCAAGCCATCGCAAGGCAAGAGCCGTGCTGCCCGTCCATGCATGCGCGTTGAGGTGGTGCAGGCCCAAGCCCAAATCTTGACCCTCGTCGACGACCACCAAAGCCGGCGTACCCCCGCTTGAGGCAACGGATTGGGTGGCCGCCCATCCCAGACGGAATCGGAAGGTGACGTCGTAAGTGGACGAGAGCGGGCGTTGTGCAACCGAGACCTGCGGCACCTCATGGAAACAGGTTTCATCGGCTGAAACCTCTCCGAATCGAGGCTCGTAATGCACGAAGCAGGAAGCCGGCGCTGATTCTCCCAACAAAGCGAGTTCAATGCGGTCCAACGAGGCAATGCCGTTGCCGTCGGAGAGGACGAAGGAAAACGAATGTTCGTGACCGGCCAGAAGGTGCCCGTTCACCGCATCCATGCGTATGTCGTCGATGTCCGCCGTGGTGTCGGCCCGTTGTTGAACGCGAACCGTTGCCAAATCGTTCTCTTCACCAAAGTCGCCGCCGCCTTCAAGTGGGTTTCCAGCAAGGTCGTGGCCTTTGACCACGATGCTTGCTTTTCCTTCAAAGGCCCCGTTCGGGAGGACCTGGGTGGAAGAGATCAGGGGGAGGTCGACCTCCATCATGGTCACGCCCCGATTCACGCTTACGTGTTGCATCGTGTATTCCTCGGGATCCATCACGCCGTCGCTGTTGGCGTCATTCTGACGTTCCAACCACGTCCAGATCTCAACACGGTTCTCCAACCCTTCTGCGTCGTTCAATTCCATCCGCAGCGGCAAATCTCGTCCGGAAAGAATCACGTGGCCGTCAGCGGGGACCTCCCTGCCCGAATCAAGAAGCGATAAGGATGCAACGTGCGGTGAAACCGTGTCGTGAAGCAACCGAGTGGGGTTGAGCACCACGGAGCGGTCCTCACTTGAGGAGGAGTTGAGGTTGGACGGTCCAAGACGAGAAAGGCTCGGACGAATCTCGAGCCACGTGTTGCTCGGCACGCCTTCTCCAAGGCTCGGCGTGTTCATGGAAATCGAAAACCAACCGTCGTCTTCAATTTCGGTGGTCCATGTTTTGGACCAATTCACAGCAGCTCCGACCCATTCATCCTCGCCACCGGAGAGGTTCTTCGGAGGGACGGCTCGAAGGGTCACGCTGGCCTCACCTTGGCCTGCTTCGGCCCACTGATCGACAATGCCTTCCAAGCGAACTCGGCCGGTTGCTACCAGCGATACATTCTCGCCAAGATGGTAAGGCCAAAACGAATTGGTCCAATCGTCAAGGCGACGAGATGATGCGTCGAGGACCGTGAAGTCCACCACCTCCAAATCGTTCTCAACCTCGTTGAACGGGGTGCGTCGCACGAAGACGGAAGGGCCGACTTCCAAACCTTCCTCATCGCTGGCTTGAGTTAGCACGTGGAGGTCATCGATGTCATCGAGCAACCAGGTGCTTGCAAAGGTCCAGGTCACGGTGCAGGCGTTGATGATGCACGAGACGTTGGAAGCTTGAGGTTGGAACGGTGACACGCCCGCACCGGTCAATTGCCTGAATCGAGGGGTGGCATCCAAACGGTCAACGAGGACATGAGCGAAAGCATCGGAAAGGGAGGACGAGGTGCTGAGGTGCAACGCCACCTCCGAGATGTCCGGTGCATCTTCGCTCAAATCGAGCGGGTTTTGGCGTTGATGATGCGTTGTAAAGGTCACCGAAGATTCCGGCAACCATCGAGTGTGAAGCGGTGGGTCAACGCTCTCCACCATCAACGGCAGGGTGTTCGCGGTTAATCCCGCTCGCAGACCGCCGTAAGCGGTGCGAACGTGCAAGGGGATGGTGAGCACTGCCCGTACATCCCCCGTAGCGGACGCCTCTTTCGCTTCGTTGAGCAGGCTCGCATCCAAATCAATGTCCAGAGTTTTGAACGAAGAGAGGTGGGTGAAATGGAGTACTTTCACGTCTGCTGAACCGACAAGGCCGACATCGATCTCGCAGGAGAACAGGGAAAAATTGGAGGAAACCGTTGCGGAGAGCGAGGAAGAGGGGCATGCACTGGCGGTCGTATAGGTGAACGGTTCTGCTTCAGAGGGCAAGTCTTGCAACACACCATTGATGCTCAAAGCGAGCGAGGCGGTGCGGTTGGTGACCGTCACCAACATCGACGCCCCGGGGCCCGAAACCGACCCCGAGCGCTGAACTGTACGATAGGTGAGCGTCACGTTGCTGTTGTTGAGGGTGAAGGACGGCACCGGAACGGAGGGATCCCATGGTGCCGAAACACCGTCGTGGTCAACTTCCGCCAATCGGCCGTTCAGGCCGAAGGTGGCCGACATGCTGGAGGGTGGCCAATCGAAAACGGTGGCGTTGTTCCACCCCAGCTTCAATTCGGGGCTTTCCGTGGGACGAACACAATCCAGTTCGGCTTTGCTCCGTTGAACCACTTCACCTCCGGAGGCAGTGACGGTAAAGGTCGGATTGACCGAAAGTTTCCCGCTCAAGGAGTAGTTCAGGTAGGTGGTTTTGACGGGCTTGGCCTGATGGGATGAGGCGTAAAGTTGCGGTTGAGCCATGGTCCAGGTGAGGTTATCGCCGATGTTGGTGACGCGATACCCGTCAAACGGGCAAGCGAGCAAAGCAGGAAGCGACAAGGAGAAGGGAGCGTGAACGACCAAGTTCCCGTCGGCATTGACGGACGAGGCGTTGGCGCCGTCGGGGGAAGCCAGCACATGCTCCGGTCCGACGAAGGCCGTTCGACCCAAGGTCATGCTGTGAATCAACGGTGTGACAAAAGTGTCGTTGGTGGCCATCTTCACACGAAGATGAACGGTCGGGTGCTCAACCGGGTCAACACTGAGGACGGCTGGCAGCGAGAGGTTGCTGTGGCCGTCGATGGGTTGGAGTTGCGCGTTGAGGACATCGATGCTCAGCGTGGTGCCTTCTGGAACGGTGGACCAACCGTCAAGCCATCCATAACCAAACAAGGGATGTGGTGCAAGAGAAGGCGAAGTCCATTGTCCTGAGGTTTCGAAGACATCGATTTCAACGCCGGCATCGTCGATGTACCAACCGTCGGCCTCAACGTAGGTGTCAGAGAAAAAGGAAAAGCGCGCTTTGACGGTTTGACCTGAAAGGTTTGAGAGGTCGTAGGTCTTCAATTCAAAGGGCCTGTTTTTGTTCGTACCGCACCCGTTTGGAGCGCTTGAACCGTCGATGATCCCTTGACCAAAGAGCGGTGAATTGAGGTTGACGTTTGATATTTGGTCGTGGAAACCGTTCAAGTTTGGAGGTAAAAACCACCATGTTTGGCCACCATCGGTGGAGATGGAAACCGCTCCGCCGTCCCAATTGGCTTCTGCGCACACCCAGGACTGGAACGCGAGACGAGCGGAGGCGTTGGTTGGAATGCTGTATTCTTCGGTCACGAGGTGCGTGTAGATGTTGTTGGTGTACTTCGTGGTCAGGTTCACTGCCGCCCCACTGCTGCCCGAGTGGAATTGACCCGGCCCGTAGCCCGAGGTGTTTCGTGTGGTTCCAATCTCCCATCCGTCCGGCCACGTGCCTTCAATCAACCACCCAGGAGGCGCAACCATCGTTTGCTCAAACGAGTTTGTGGTGCTCTGTGGTCCGTTCATCCCGAAGGTCGTTGTCCACATCCATTCGTTCACCGATGATGTGTTGGCGCGCCAACCGTTGGGGTCACCGGAAACACCGGTGGGCATCGTTGTGAAGTTCGCAACTTGAATGATGTCCGCTTGAGGGGTCCCTCGGCCGTCATGAATCAGCACGTTGTCGATGGCAACGCCCTCCCATCCGGACGAGGCAAAACCTCCGAAACCCGTTTGGTGGTTGGTTTGGACGTGGAATTCAAGCAACACCGAGGACGCGTTGGGGTGCGAGGCCAAACCGCTGGGCAATGCGTAGAAGATGGGTACCCAACCCAACGATTCGTCCGTGTAGAACCTCCCTTGGGACGTGAACCCGTTCCCCGGGAGGCCTGGAATTCCCGAGACGGATTGCCAGGTTGTTCCGTTGTTCACGCTGAGCGCCACCATCAGGTTGTCGGAAAAAGCGCCCTCCAAATCCCAGTTGGCCCAAAACTGCAACTCCAAGGTGCCGGTTGTTCCCGACACATCAGCGAGAACATACATCTTCCCGTCTGCATTGTTGGCGTAACTTCCAGAGAGGTTTCCGTGAAACCATGCCCCGGGTTGATCACCTTGATTGGAGATGGTGAGGTTGTCAATATACCACCCTTGACGGGTGCCAACCGAAGCCGAGGTTTCGTAGCAGGCACGCACCTCAAGCGTTGCTGTTGAAGCGTTGGTCAGGCCGTCCAAGAGAAATTCCGCTCTCTCCCAAACGGTCGATTGACCGGACCAAACAGAGGAGGGTGCTTGTTGCAATGACGATGCGTTCGGGTAGGCAACGATGGGGTTCAACGTCTGCCAGGTGCCGCCGCTTCCTCGCCACTCCATCCACGCAGCATCATCGTCATGGAGCGATAACCAGTGATCAAAGGTCAAACGATAGCCAGAAACGAAGGCGGGAACGGTCATCGAAGGCGAGGCAAGACAACCGCTCATGTTCGCGGTCAAGCCCCCGAGGGCTTGCGTCGTGAGCACCCGTTGACCATGAGTAGCGTTGGTGGGTTGACCAGCCCCAACACCGCTCAAAGGCAAAGCGACCACGTTCCAAACCTCGTGGTCCGGGCCTTGGCCCTCCCAGTCGGGGAGCGTTTCCACCAAGGTCTCAAAATCGGTCAATGAGGCTACCGTGGAAACGGGTGAGAGCGAGAGTTGTCCACCATGACCGATGCCCAGGGTGCCGTTGTGCTGCCCGCTCCAACCAGCATTCAGGTCGATGCCGAACCGATGCCCCGTCAATCCGGTGTCCGTCCACATCGGCGTGATGTCAAGGCGACCGCCGCTGAAGGTTTCATTGGCAGGAATGTTGAGCATACCGTTGTTCGTGGTGTTGACGCTCGTCGCGTTGAGCGTTGGGGTGAAAAACGTAGCATGAGAGGGCGTTGGAACGTTGTTTTCCAACGGTTGAACGAGGGGGGTCGCCAACATCAAGAACATCAGCAGGCACAACCCGATGGCCGAGCGCCGACGCCTCGCGTCGTCAGCCGGGCGGGATTGACCGGGTTTCATGCTCATGCACCTCGCTGTGCGAGGTGCAGCCTCCGAATATGAAAGGGTGTATCGGTTGCTTCACGGCACCCCGCCACCGAGAGGTGGGTGAAGGGTTCAATATCCGTCACCGTTTGGTTCGTTCCATGTCCACCATCCGAGATCTCAACAGCGCTCAAGCGCAAGAGATTGAGGAGCAGTTGTTCGCTGTCCACCGTCAGCAACTTCCCCGCCAAGTCCCCATTCCACTGCCTCGCCCGGATTTTTGGGACATGGTTGCTGCCTTGCTCTCCACCTTGGACGTGCAAATACAGAATATGGTGAGGAAAGGGGCAACGGACATGCGCTTGCAAAACCTCCAGAAGCGTCAAACCAACATCCGACGCATCGCTTCGGAGCTTGCCCGCAAGCGAATGGTGGCGATGATGCAACACGCAGCGAGCCAATCGCTTCGTAGCGGCGTGAATCCAACAAGCATGGCCCACGAACTTCCCTCTTTGGACTGGCAGCGACACGACCCTGCCGAGAAGGCGTTTTATCACGCTCTGCAACTTAACGTTGACCGGTTCAAAAAGGAAATCGATTGGAAAGGCATGCAGCAAGGCATTCTGAGCGAGGTCGGAGACCGCACCGTCACCCACGCTCCCGGGACGATGCAACTGGATGCGTTTGTCGGCGAAGGTGAACTCTCAAGCCAACCCCCGCCGGATTTGGCGTTCGAAGACCCCCTTCCTCCCCTCGAGAGCAAAGAACTCGACGAAGAACGTTGGATGGACGATGCGGAGTGGGTTGATGAAGAGGCATACCTCCTCGCAGATTTGGAGCAGCAGGACTTCATCAAGCCAAACCCTGCTCCAGTCCAACCCAAAGCCGACGAAAATCGCCACGGAGCCGCCATGGAGTTGGCGCCGTCCAACAAACCCATGCCGGTGATCGAAGCACCACCAGAATCGCCGGTTGAGCACCAAAAGAACGACAGCACTTCGGAAACAAATGTCCGTGTTCGTATTCTGGAAACGCTTGGCGAGCCCATTCTGAACGAAGCAGGTGAGGCCCTCGTGCTCGAAGCGGGTGATGTTCACATGCTCGACGAGATCACGGCCTCGTGGCTGATGGACGCAGGTGTAGCGGAACGAGCCGAACTTTAGAGCGTGTTGTTGTCGTCAAGTGGGCAGGCACAAGGCTGCGAGCAGAAGATGCAAATCGATCCCAACAACCGGATGGCCGGTCAAAGGTGGCACTGGTTCAGTTCATCGTTCGCATTGAAATCTCAATGCTGACGGTATCGGGAATGGGGATTTTGGTCACGGCCCGCAAGGCCGTTTCGTCCTTTCCAGTGGTGATGTCCATCTCAAGCAGACGCTTGTGGATTCGCAATTCCCAGTGGTCGTACGTCTCGCTGCCTTCGCCGTCGGGTGCCTTGCGAACGGGCACGACCAAACGTCGGGTCGGCAAGGGGATAGGGCCACGAAGGGTGATTCCACCGCTGTCGCAGATGGTTTTGATCTGGCCAGCGACGTCATCAATGTCCTTGTGGTTTTCACCGGTCAACTTGATAACGGTCACAGCGGCCATTCAATCTCCTCCAACACCAATGTTCCGTGAGCGAGCTCACTTCTTCTCGATCTTCAAACAGACACCGGCGGCCACGGTTTTGCCCATGTCGCGGATGGCGAAGCGGGACAACTCTGGGAAGGTGTCCATTTGCTCGATAGCCATTGGCTTGGTTGGCTGGAAGCGGATGAGACAAGCGTCACCGGTCTTGAGGAAGGAAGGGTTGGCTTCCTTGCCGGATTTGTTGGTCTTCTCCAAGAGCTCCATGAACTTCACAGCAACTTGGGCGGTGTGAGCGTGGAACACCGGGGTGTAACCAACGGAGACGACCTTGGGGATGTCCATCAACTGGATTTGACCAACGAAGGTCTCGTCGTGACGCACGAAGGTTGGAGCGCTGTCGGTGTAACCGGCAACGTCACCACGGCGGATGTCGGTGGTAGCGAGGCCACGCACGTTGAAACCAACGTTGTCACCAGGCTCGGCCTTGTCGACCATCGTGTGGTGCATCTCAATGGTCTTGACATCAGCGGACTTCTGAGAGGGGTTGAAGACAACGGTCTTGCCGGTGTTCAAAGTTCCAGTCTCAATCTTTCCAACGGGCACGGTACCGATACCGCCGATCTTGTAAACGTCCTGGATGGGCAAGCGGAGAGGCTTGTCAACAGGCTTTTCGGGCATTGGCGTTGCGTCGATGGCCTCAAAGAGGGTGGGTCCTTTGTACCAGGAGCACTTGTCGGACTTCTCGAACACGTTGTCACCGTTGAGGGACGAGGCAGGGATCATGGGAACATCGTCGGGCTTGAAACCGGCCATCTTGAGGAGGCCAGAGACCTCTTCGCAGGCAGCCTTGTACTTCTCCTCGGACCAGTCAACACCGGAAATGTCCATCTTGTTGACGTGGACGATGAGGCCCTTGACACCAAGCACCTTTGCGAGGAAAGCGTGTTCCTTGGTCTGGGCGTTGACACCGTCGTTGGCTGCGCACAGCAGGACAGCGGTGTCAGCCTGGGAGGCACCGGTGATCATGTTTTTCACGAAGTCACGGTGACCAGGTGCGTCGATGATGGTCCAGTAGTAGTTGGGGGTGAAGAACTCCTTGTGAGCGACGTCGATGGTGATACCACGCTCGCGCTCTTCCTTGAGTCCGTCCATGACGTACGCAAGGCCGAACCCGGCCTTACCAGATTCAGCAGCGAGTTTTTCGTTCTTCTCAATCACGTGCTTTTCAATGTGGCCCGAGTCGAGGAGGAGACGTCCAACAGTGGTGGACTTTCCGTGGTCGACGTGACCAATAAACACGATGTTGCGGTGTGGCTTACTTCTATCTTCCCATTGTGAACCCATGGTAATCGCTCCTTAGCAAGCCGTCCGAAAAGTATCCCATATATCAAGAGCGCGATGGGCAACATCCGCTGATTAATGCGAAAAAGGAGGTCAATCACTCCGCATCAAGAATTTCACCGTCTCGGTCAATCCGGTACAAACGCAGGGTGCTTGTGGACCCTCGCATCGCCAACGGGCTGCCCGAAATTGCCACAATACGGTCACCGGGCTCAATTCGCTTCTGAAGGACGAGCTGTTCCACGGCTTCACGCATCGTTTTCGAACCGCGCTCGTGTTCTTTGGAGAGAATGGTGTCCACGCCCGGGAGCATGCAGGTGCGTCGCAACGCACGCAGCCGATCACTCACGGCAGTGACGGGAATGTTGGGCCGATACCCCGAGACCAGGCGGGGGGCTGTACCGTGTTGGGTCGCCACCACGATGCGGGCTGCGCCGGATTCTTTGGCGAGTTCGACCCCAGCATGGGCTACGGCGCGAGTTGAACGGAACCGAGCCAAGGCGTTGGGTCGTAAGTCGTGGCTGCTGAGGCCTTGCTCCGTGGCCTGGGCGATTTTGGCCATCGTTTGAACGGCTTCGAGCGGGTACTTTCCGGACGCCGTTTCGCCCGAGAGCATCACACCGGTCGCTCCGTGGCGAATCGCCGTGGACACATCGCTCACTTCAGCCCGAGTCGGCCGAGGTTGAAGCGTCATAGAATCGAGCATCTGAGTGGCCACCACAACTGGCATGCCGCGCTCAAGAGCTTTGTCGATGATACGTTGTTGAACCACGGGGACGTTTTCCAAAGGAATCTCTACGCCGAGGTCTCCACGAGCAACCATCACCGCATCGGCGGTGTCGAGAATGCTGTCCAAGTTCTCAAGAGCGGCAGGGTGCTCAATCTTCGCGAGCACCGGGACATGCATTGAGGCAGCCTTCACCATTTGTTTTGCGGGGAGGAGGTCCGAGGCGGTGCGAACGTAACTTACGGCGATGTAGTCCGCGCCGTTTTCGAGGGCGTGTTGGATGGCACGCTCGTCTTTGACACCGATGGCGGGCAGATCAACCAACGTCCCTGGGACGTTAACGCCTTTTCGGCTGCTGATGGGGCCACCGTCCTCCACACGACAACGGACGATACCGTTCGCTGTTCCCGGCGTTGAAGTCACGGTCAGGCGAATCAACCCGTCTGCGAGCAAAACGGGGTCACCGGGATTCAACTCGCTGGACAGACCGCCGTATTGAACCGGGAAACGGTGACCATCGGTCGCCTCCATGTGGTCCACACCGCAATGAAGCTCGATCTCGCTTCCGTCTTGGAGGCTGGTCGCTTCAGGGAAGGTGCCAAGGCGAAGTTTCGGACCAGGGAGGTCGGCCATGATGCACGTAGGCCGCCCGGTTTCATCCTCAATGTCCCGAATCAAGCGATAGAGTTCGGTCTTCTCTTCGGGTTCGCCATGCGAGTAATTCAGTCGGCAAACGTCCATACCCGCTTCGAGCAGGGCCTTGATCGATGCCCGATCGTCGCACGAGGGCCCTATGGTGGCGATGATTCGAGTCCTTCGCATAGGTGAAACCCCGTTTCACTTGTAGTACAGACGGATGACGAATTGGTCGATGACGAAATCGTTCACGCGGTCGTTTTGAATCGTCATGGTCCATTCACCATCGCCGTACGTTGAATCCGTGTCGGAGAAGAGGTAACTTGAGAGACGGAGGTGGACGCAGTCCTGTTCGCTATCGCACTCGCCATCGTCTCGCGATTCTCGGTCAACCTTGGTGGTGTTATCGGCTTCCTCGTCCTCTTCGTTGTAAGCAAAGATGTCGATTTCACTGCGGCAGTTGTTGGCTCCCGGAATCGGGGTGCAGTCCTCGTCCTCCTTGGGGTACTCCAACTCCATTTGGGCTTTCACGATGGTGTTGCCCGATGTTTTGTCGTAATGAATCATGGTCTTGAATTCCAGCGTAGCGGGATTCCCGCTGGTGTTCCCACCGATTTCGAAATCGTTCCAGTATCCCGCATAGTTCACGATGACTTTGATGGTGGCGCTGTCGGTCATGTCCACGTTGTTGGTCACGGTCAGGCCGATTTCGTATTCACCGGGTTCAACGTTGGACCACTGCACGGTCTCGCCGACCAAATCGCCGTCGTTTTCGCTGTCGCCATCGTTGTCCTTGTCGTCGTCCAAGTTGAGATCCCACCGGTAACCGTCGGTTGGAATGTACTGGGAGGATGCCTCACCAGCCGTGGAGGCCGAGGCGTCGAGTTCGATGGTGATGGTCTCGGTCACGGTCCGGTCGGTCATCGATTTGTCGCGAGCGCAGATCCAGACCAAGATGTAGCGGTCCTCGTTGATGGTCTCGTCCTCGCAATCTTCGTTGTCCGCATATTGCCTGATTTCGGCCTTTGGAGGCTCGGCGCTTTCGGTATAGACGACGACGTCTCGCGTTTGTTCTGAGGTCGTGGTGCCGTCCGAAACTTCCAACCTGACCTGGTAGGTTTTGGCCTCGTCAAATGACCACGAGGCTGTGCGACCCGTTGCGTCGATGTCGATGGAGCCCTCTGCATCAAAGTTCCAACGGTAGGTGAGCGAGCCGTCACTTGGCGTGGAATCCGAGGCATCAAACGTGACGGTGGTGCCGGATTTGATGTTCTTTGATGGACTGAATTTGAAGACGGCAAGAACGTCTTCAGCGTCGGCACCGCCGTCGTCTTCGAAAATGCATCCCGCAAGGGAGGACATCACCATCAAGCAAGCCATGAGCAGGGTCACGGAGATGCGGGCCATGCGTTGCGGTGGTGGCTCGGTTTTCAAAAGGGCTTCCTCAAGAAGTCACGTTCCAAACGAAAACAGCGTCCTCTGCCGGTTGCCCGCCATCAGGTCATTGGCATCCCAATCGAAGATTTCCGTGATTCGTCCCACGGCTGCAGCCAAACGTTCAGCGTAGAACAATCCGTCGTAGCTGACCTCGACCCCCTCTTCCTCGTTGTCCAGCCATGGAGCCACCTCCATCGGTCGCTTTTTTGCATCCGTGACGAGGAAAGAGACTTTCATGCCTGAAGTAAAGCCCAAGCCCCGTTCGATGCGTTGTTTGGCTACCCGCACCTGCGCCATGCTGTTGGGGTTGGTGTAGTCCTTGTGAAAATCAACATCGTCCGCAGATTTCACCGGTGTTCGCAAGACCCGGCCTTTGCAGGATTTGGCCAAAACCACCTCGCTTGGAGGTACTTTGCCTTGCTTGAGTGCACGAACCTGGTCTCTCGCAAACTCCACCAGTTGGTCGCCTTGGTCGGCCAAAGCGAAGCGGAACACCTGCCGCATGGTGCGGGTCAGGTAGGGGAATGAATCGGTGCGTTGGGTTTCATAGCCTCGAATCAACATCTCCTCCGCAGGCCATACGACGTTGCCGATGTACCGCTTCTTGGCCCCGTGGCTGAAGAAGACGGAAAGGCCTTTTTCAAACTCCAGAACGGCGGCGTCCTTGCTGTAGCGTTGGGCCAACTTGGTCCCGAAGGCAACCATTTCCTCAACGGCTGCAAGATGAGCACTGCGCTTTTCCAAAGCAGCGGCGTCCCCTCGCTCAACGGCTTCCTTCTCATCATCGCTGAGCATACGCGGGGCGTTCGGGTCGATCGGACACCGAACAAAGATGGAGTCTGTGTCCGAGTACACAACGCCGTGACCTTCTGTTTCCACGGCGGCGATGATGGTCTTGATGTTCTGACGGGCCCATGCCGTAATGGACGAGCCAAGGTCGCGGTGAGTGAACCGGTAAAAGCCGCTGGCAAAAACCCCGTAAAAGGAATTCATGAGGATCTTGACAGCGTATTGCATAGCATCGTGAAAACCAACCGCAAGGTCATCGTTGGCCTTCTTCGCCGCACGCAAAGCAGCTTTGTGTTCATCCCGCTGGGCCATCAAATCCTCAAGCAACAACGGTACGAGTCCTTTCCGTTCGTCTTGGTGGCGAAACACCACTTGGGTGGGGGAACGGTGGGCTTTGTCAGGGTGCTCAATGTCGTCCAAGGACCCCTCGAGGCGGGTTGTGTAGCAGATGTTATGACCGATCATGATGGAGGGGTACATGCTCTTGAAATCAAGCACTGCAATCCAAGGATGCAGGCCCTTCTCCACATCGTGAACGTACCCACCGGTGATTTGCCCTTCTTTGGCTTCCGCAGAACCGGTGAGGGGGACTGCAACCTGCTGCCGGTCAGCCAAACGGATGACGAGGGAATCGATGAGTTGGCTCGTGCTGCCGTTCGCGGCGGTCTCGAAGGGGACCTTGGCGACGGCAGCCACGGCCTCCTTACGCCGAACCGCTTGAATGGCCCGCAAAATGTCCAACGGCAGTTCCGCATCGCGGACACAGTAACTCAGAACCTCGTCAGGACGGGTTGCCCACTCTTCGTCCATGTTTGAGGCATCCACGTCCATTTTGTGCTTGGCCTCATCATCGGGAAAGAGCAGGGTTGCGACGAAAGAGAGCGTTTCCCTGCGAGGGTTCAGCGCTTGCCGTGCCTGCCACCACGTGTCCATGATGACCCGCCCCGCAAGGTTCCATGCACGGTTGCTCTGGCGTTTGGGGAGCAGAGCGTCTCGCTGCCGTTTGAGTTCGGTTTCTTGGGGCGGTGCTCGGCCCCAACCAAACAAGGCGATGCTCCCCTCAGACCCTCGTCCTCGCTGGAGGATTTTGCTTCGGTCAGCGAGGCGAGGCAGGTCAAAGTTGTCGATGTTGTATCCCGTGATGATGTCAGGGTCGTGCTCCAGAACGGTGGCGGTCAACGCCTCCAGAATCTCGGTCTCCGTGCCCGTGTAGGCAATGGAATGTCGCTTTCCAGAACCAAGGTCTTCGATGCAGGCCGCTGCACAAAGCACGGTTTCGTGCTCAATGCTCGTTTCTAGGTCGAAGGACATGATGCGGTAAGGGACCTGAAACGGAGGTGTTGATTCCAAACGGTCGACGGAGGTGACCACGGTCACGTCCACCGCGTATCGACCGCCTCCGCCCGCTTCGATCACGCTGGGTCTGAGCAACGGGGCATCGTCGAGGCGTTCGTCGACCGTTTCGCCTGAAAACGCAACGTGAGCGCCGATATCGGCGTCCAAAAACAAGCGGTTGACAAACGGAATATCGCCCGAAAAGACCTGCCAAGATTGGGACATGAGGGCGCTTCGAAGGGCCGGAACATGGAAGGGTTGTTCGACTTCTACGGTCCAAACCGGTCGGTGCCCCAACATGGTCCATTTGACCTCGGGACCCCTGACGTCAGCGACGTGATCCATTGTCGTCACGCTTCGTATACGGTCCTTGAGAAAAGGAGCAATCTCGTCGTCAACGTTCCACTGGCCGATGGGTGCAATTTCAAAGGTCGGACGAAGACCGTGAACGAGCAGGCAGACTGAACGCCCATCGTCCATTCGACCGAAAAGTTCGATCACCGTACGGGGGGCTGAATCTTCGTCTGCTCGGTCAGAAAGCGAACGATATCGTCCGCTCACCACCCCCATTCGCCCCTTCATTATCACACCCCCTGCCGCCTTGAGGCTTGGACCCCATTAGAACCCATCTGTGAAGGAAATTGGGCATCGACGAAACGGATTCCACATCACAAAAAATGAGAGAGGAAGGCTTGAAAGCCTCATTCCAATCGCTAGCGTTGAGGGAGCGTTAGATCATGGATGAGTCGTTTGATTGGGACAGCCTCACTTTTTCCCTCACCCCAACCGACACCATGTACATCACAACCACCGAGGGTGATGAACCGTGGATGCCGGGCGAACTCCAACCCTACGGCGACATCCCGATGTCACCGGCTGCAGGGGTGCTCAACTACGGCCAAGGCTTGTTTGAAGGGATGAAGGCGTTTCGCACATCGGCAAACCGCATCGTGTTCTTCCGGCCAGAAGAGAACGCACGCCGCATGCAACGCGGCGCTGACCGACTGAAAATGCCCCCGGTTCCCGAATCCATTTTTGTCGATGCGGTCGAGCAAGTCGTCGCCGCCAATCAGCATTGGGTGCCCCCCACCGGAAAAGGTGCCATGTATGTTCGGCCGTTGCTGATGGGAAGCGGACCTGTACTCGGCGTCAAACCTGCTCCGTCCTACACCTTCCTCATCTACGTCACCCCTGTTGGACCGTACTTCAAAGGCGGCATGAACGCCATCGACCTGTTGATTTCAGAACATCACCACCGCGCCGCACCGGGCGGGTCGGGCGGTGTCAAGGCGATTGGCAATTATGCCCCGGGCATGAAGCCGAGTAAGGAAGCCAAGGAACTGGGGTATGCCGAGGTGATTTACCTCGATGCAGAGACACACTCGGCGATTGAAGAAGTGGGTGCTGCGAACTTCTTCTGCATCAAAGACAAGGTGCTTTACACGCCGGAATTGACCGGCACCATTCTGCCCGGCATCACACGCGACTCTATCATCCAACTGGCGCGCCACCAAGGCTACGAGGTCGTTGAAGGGAATGTGCTGGCGGATTTTGCCGTACAGGCCGACGAAGCCTTTTGCTGCGGAACCGCCGCCGTGATTTCACCCATCGGCTCCATCACCCATAACGGGGTCAAATCGGTGTACGGTGAAGGAACACCCGGAAAGATCACGACGGAACTCTACAACCTTTTGACCGGGATTCAAAACGAGACCGAAGAGGACGTCTTTGGCTGGCTTCACCCGTTGCCTTGAAGGCGACGCAGGGCGAAAGCAAGGGCCAACGTCACCGCCGTCCACGACATCGGAAGAAACGGCGTGTCCTCTGAGTCGGCTGGAACCTCGGGTTCGGGTTCGGGCTCTTGTTCGGCGGCAGGTTCAACCACGATTTGACCCACCATACCAACCGATTCATGCGGCTCGCAGACGAAGGCGTAGGTTCCGTTCATGCCCCGCTCAAAGGTGAAGGAAAAGTCCACTGCGCGCGCAGGCTCGCCCGTATCAAAAACACCGTTTTCCTCAACAGCGTTGTGCGGGAGGGCTTGGCCGCTCCAAAAGAAACGCACCGTATCGCCTTCGGTAACGGTCACGGAAGAAGGTGAAAACCGAAGGTTCGTGCTGTCCACTGAAATCACGGTCGTATCGCCGCTTTGTGCAGGTTGTGCGGCGAGGTCCCCTTGAAGAAGCAAGAGAAGGGCCGTGACCAGAAGCGCCTTGGCGGTGTTCATGGTTAGAAAACCGAGGCTGGAGTTATCAAAGCCTGTTTGAACGCTTCACTTCTTTTTGAAGCCAGAACGCTTTTTGAAACTGGAACGTGGTTGGGTGTTTTTTCGTTGCGAACGTGCCCGTCTGTCTCCGGTTTTCGGACCTCGTGCAGTCTCCGCTTCGGTGGCTTTCCGCTCATCGCGTTGCATTTGTCGCCATTGGCCTCCGATGAGTTGCAACACCTCCTCTTTCGAGCCGGCTCCAATGGCTTCCTTGGCTCCAGAAGCCGACACCCAAAGCCGACCTTCGCGGCCGTGAGGGCGTCGAGGATGTGAGGTGGATTCCTCGCGCTTGATTTTCCGAAGACCGACTTCACGAGCGGCCATGAACAGACCTTCCAAATCGGGTTTCACAACGGCGGCGTCCTTTGGAACACGGCGACCGCCTCGTCGAGCGAGTTTGAGGTCAAAGTACCCGGGCCAAATGCAAATCCGATCGGGATTGTGGTCCATGGTCTCGCCTCAAAGGACGCTCACGCCAAACCGTCTTGAAGCCGTCGCTCGGGCTCACTCGATGAGCACGCCGTTGATGACGCCGTCCTTGCCTGGGCGGGACGTGATGCGAACGCGGCCTTTGTCGGTCTCGATGATGGCCCCTTTAACGAGGATGTTTCGTCGAACGTAGTTGGGGTCTGAAGCGTTTTCGACCACGCTGTGAATTGAGCCCAAGGTGGTTTTCCCGGTCTTGGTGTCGTTGATGCTGACTTGGTTGGCCGCCATCACGCGGACCATGGTGTTGCCACCGGCCTTGCGGTAGATCTTCCGCTTGGGCTCACCGACGAGCGCAAATTGCTTCTCGGTCGAGATTTCAGTGGCTCGCTTGCCTCGGGCCTGTACCTTGCGTCCACCTGTGGGTTTGCGTCGAGAAATACCGTGCCATTGAGCCATGTGAGAGCCTCCTGCGTCGCCACCGACCAGCACGCGCTATATGAAAGCAACCCTCAGTCACAGCGCGAGACGATTTCGGAGAGAAGTTCTCCTTTTCCGTTCGTGAGACGGGCCACGAAGGTGTCCCCTGGAAGGAATCGACCAACGCCTTCAGGCGTTCCGGTGAACAGCAGGTGGCCACTCTCAACGGGCGCCCATGATTGCAGGGCGGTGATTTGTTGAGCGGGCGTGACCGACATTTCGTGCAAAGGCGTGGATTGACGCACCTCCCCGTTGACGGTCAAGGAGAGATGCAAACCCTGTGCGGGGTCGACCAAGGCGTCCCAATCCTCTGTCCACGAATGCCAGTCACCGACGACGGCACTGGCACGGAAACATTTCGCCTTGGCCCACGGAAGTTGGTTTGCCCGAAGCTCTCCCTGCGCAGCGCGATCGGTCAAGTCAAGACCCACCGCAATGGCCTCGGGTTGCAACTCGTCGCCTAACCGAACCACGCATTCCACCTCGTGGTGAACTTCCCCCGGGTGGTCCGTGACGGGAAGGGGGCCGTGATGGTGCAAACAGGAGGCGGGCTTGACGAAAATGATGGGCTCAACCGCCGGAGCGTTGCCGAGTTCTCTGGCGTGTTTTGCGAAGGTTCGGATGGTGCACCACATGGTCATGGCTTGCGCAACTCGCTTTCACACATCAAGGGCGCGATGCCGAAGAATGAAAGCCAAACGCCCCCTCTCCCGACCATGGGCAACGAATGGAGCATTCGAAAACGGCGGCCTGTTCGTCGCAAAAACATCGCCCCCCTGCTCAAGCGCCTCGAAACCGACTTGGAATTGGATCTTAATGTGGACGGAGCGTTTCTCGAAATGGCCGAATACGGCCCTTGGACGGTGGTCTTTGTCGATCGCGTTCCGTTGGTGGTTGAGGTCCCAAGCGAGAACGACGAGCGGTTTGTGTTCTTGACCTTGCGCGGCTTCCTCTCTCATCTTGACGCCTTGAAGTGGGTCGAAGTCGATCACGGAGCGATTCCGTTTTTGATGAACGGCGCCGATTGCATGGTTGCGGGTATCCACGGCGCCGAATCTTCCGTGGCCGAAGGCGACTTGGTATGGGTCCGCGACATGACCCACAAGCGCCCACTGGCTCTCGGTTGGGCCATGAGTGACGCTGAGGCGCTGATTGAGAACACCAAAGGCAAAGGCATCAAGACCGTTCACTGGGTTGGTGACGATTTGTGGGAAATGGAATGATGCAGCCAGCCTCGCGCGAACACTAAAGAGGGAGCGGCGCCCATTTCCTCCCATGAAGCGAAGCCTTGCTGTGCTGACGATGATGGTTGTCATCACCGCCATGGTGCAATCAGCGGTGGCTGCGGGGGCTGAAGGTGGCGAGGACGTCAACCCCGAAGATGACGTGCCCTTCACGGTCCTCGAACGGACCACGCCGTCCCAAGATGGCATGAAATGGATCCTCTCGGTTGAACTTGCGCAGGCCGCCAAGGAGAACGGCACCACGCTTGCACTCACGACTCAAATTTGCCTGAACAGTGGGGTTTGCGACCCTCCCGTGACTCACGATGCAACCGTAGAAAACGGTGTGTACACCATGTCGCTCAGCCCGCCTGAAGACCATTCCTACGTCAACTGGCGTGTCAAAGCGACGTACGATGACGAGAGTACCGAAAACTTCCCGAACGCCGACTGGTACAAGACGTGGTCCACTTGCTACTACCAGGAGGGCGGATACGGTGGGGAACACGCCGACGGTGACGGTTGCGATGTCCCAGCTGCTGGCGATACCGATGAATCCCTACCGGCCTTGAGCGCCCTCGTCGCCGTTGGTGCTGTTGGCGTTGCCGCTGCAGCCATCGTGATTCGACGCCGCTGATTCAAATCGTCTGGTGATGTTCAACGAGGCGTTCGACAAATCGACGCTGATCCGCCGTCCACATGGTGAGCGTGACCGAAACCGCTGAGCGGTCGACTGCCAGTTCTGGGCGGAGAAAACCGCTTCCATGCAAATCGCTGAGAACCAGAGGGAGATGTTCGCCGTTGGCCTTGAACAGACAGCCGTTTTCGGTGGCTTTCGCTGAACCGAACGAAAACTGAACGCCGGCTTTGTTTTCTTTGCACTTCACACCGCCAGCCGTGAGAAAGCGCTTCAAAGCCGCGAGTAAGGCCTTCCCATCGCTGTTGGCCCCGTCATCCACTCCCCCGTAGGCCGAAAGGAAACCCAGTTCGGTCTCGTTTTGTTCCATCAGGTGGTCCAAACCTCGCCGGTCGTCCGTCATGGTCAGGCCTCCGTCGACAGTTTCGTCCAGCCGATGAGGCGTCCATCGGTGGCGTCCACGAGCAAAGAAAAGCGATGGTTCAATCCGTTCTCGTCCCATTGACGTTGAACATCATACGTCGTTGCCCCGCTGTTGTCAAACAGGTCGCCGAAGTCCAAGCCAAAGCCGGTTCCCGGAACGACCACGAGATAACCGACGGTGGTCTCGGAGTGGAAACCCGACGCGGTGAACAAGCTGTCGTCACCCGTGAGGTCGGCGAAACGCTGTTCGTCCATCACCCTCGATTCAAGCTCATGCATCGGCAGGACCGAAGGAATGGCCTCCCGGTCGTAGGTGATGGAATCGTCGTATGCACCCTTGGCGATGAAGTCGCAAACGAGGTCGTCTACGCTGCTTCCACTGACGCTAAAGTGCAACCACCCTGCGGTGCTGTCGGTCGCAACCCAGGAAAGGTTCCATTCCGTGGCGCTGCCGTTCTGTGCGTTCACCGCTCGCCAAACGTAGCCGCCGTTGTCCAAGGCCGAGGTCGCTCCGGAGGCCACGCTGTTGAAATCGGACAAACATTCCATGGCGAGGTCAAGAGGATGCGAGCGAAGCGTTGAGTTGTCGGGCAAGTGGGTTCCATCAACCCCCCAATTTGAGAGTTCGTCCTCATCCGGGTCAAGTTCGTTGGATTCTGGCCGGTTATCGTAGGCTTTCCCGAGTTCAATCGCTTTCACGCCTCGGACGAGGGTGGTCCGCTCAAAGGAATGGTGCAATTCAAGTTCGCCTTCCGGCAGGAGGGCTTCGATACCCGCTTGCTGCCATCCTGCACAATCGCTTTGGGAGGCCTGACTGCTGCTGATGGCGATGTCCACCGACTGACGAGCAGCCCAAGGGCTTTCAGCGTCCAACCAGAGGTTCATGTTGGCATACCCAAGACACAGATCACGAACGTCGCGATGGGTCGCCGTCACCTTCCACATGTTGGTTGAGCCAACCTTTTCTGAGCCCGTCACGCGCCATTCCCATCCCGAACTCGTCCCTGAAGCATCGGTGGTGATGAAGGCGTTTCCAAAGAAGTCGGCCAATTCCACCGGTGCGACGACGATGCCGAGGCCGGGAGAGAAATCCTCCAAGCCGCCCAACAGGCCGCCGATGCCGTAGGTAAAGGCCGTCCCGCTGGTGGTTCCGTCGCTGTTGGTCAACAATCCGTCGAGTTGCGTGGCGAGCGTCACCCGCTCGCGCAACTCCTTCCACGTGGTCAGCGTCAATTCAGCGTTGCCGGAAGTTCCCTCGCTGAAGTCGTTGCACTTCTGGTTGGTTCGCTTGTGACCAAAGATGTCAAATTGAGAGAGTTCCATGGCGTTGGTGCTTTCCACCGCCAGCCACGAAAGGCCTTGACCACCTTTTACCTCAACTGCACCCAAACGGTCGTCGGTACGTTGCGTGAACAGTTCCGTGGAAGCCCCCTCCGTGATGGAGACTTCGCTTTCGCCTTGGAAGAGCAAACGGACCTTGCAATAGTCCGGAGGGTCCTCAAGTTGGTCGGTGATGAGTGATACATATTCGCCGGTGGCGACCAAGGTGCCGCTTGTGCTCTCTCCGTAGCCGTCGTAGGCGCCGTTGATCTGGTAGCCCATCGTGTCTCCATAGCGAAGCGCATCGGCGGTGAAAGGTTCGAGCTGATTGTTCACGTAATACCAACCGCCCGCTCCCAGGATCACCAGCGTGAGCAAAACGGCCACCGTTTGCGGGCGTCGCACCATTTCACGCAGCGTGGTCGGCGAACTTCCTGTCGGGGACTGAGCTGGCGGCGAAGTCACGTCGCTTCCTGCAGCGCCTTTGGATGGGGCGACCACCTTTGTCTCGGGCTCGCTCGACGGCGGCTCGTCGTCCACCAAATCGGCTTCGAGGATTTCAGCCTCAAGGACTTCGTCGTCATCAACAGGGACGGAGACCACCGCACCTTCCTTCTTGGAACGAGGTTTGGTTTCGACCTTGGGGGACGATGTTGCGGGGGTGAGGGTGTCGTCATCTTCCAAGGAAAGCATCACCGGTTCAGACGAGGTCACCCCAGCATCTTTGGGGGTTTCAGGCTCGGCATCAACGGGTTCAGCGTCATCCTCGTCGTGAACAACTTCCTTCCCATCCGCTGTGGATTGGAAGGTCGAAGTCGAATCGTCAAACACCTCAATGCCGAGAGTTTCGTTGTCCACACCCGCTTCGATCAGACGTAGAAGCAATTCGGGCTTCTTGCCCGTGGCAGAGACATCGTTGAGGACACAAAGCGCCTTGAGTTTCGCCACCGTAAGGTTGGTGGTCGGGACGTCATCCATGGTCTTGCCTCGCTAAACCGTAGGCTTGGACCCTTTCAAAGATGGCCTTCATTTGCGGCGAATTTCGCCCAAATGCGTGCTCTTTGCGCCTCCTCAGCCTTGGTAGGCTTCATAGCCTCCATCGGCGTTCTGAATGTACACCGTCTGGTCGTAGGTCCCATCGGGCATCTTTCGGAAAAAGTACCCGTTTTCCGCAGGCTCAAAGGTGGCCTCGTCCAATGGAGATGGGGAAGGTTGCGCCGCTTCTGGAGGGGTGGCTGGGGCGGGTGAAGGGGAATCCTCGTTGTCCATGGGTCCGGGAACCTCTGCTGCTGCGCCATCGGCTGGAGTTTCCGGCGGCCCACCCGGCCCGCTTGTCGGTGGTGCACCCGTTGGACCCGCCATGATTCGGGCTTGGCTCGCTTCGCTGAGCACCTTGGCCTCGGTGCTCTCGGCTTCGCCTTCCAATATCTTGCGCATGGCGGCACCGTGACGCTGAGCGCCAACGAAAGCAAAGGCCGAAAGGGAAAGACACGCGAATCCGAGGATGCCGCCGAAAAATTGGTTCGGGTAGAGTTTGCCTTCCACGGCCATGCCGATATCACCCGTATCGATGATTTCGCCCTGTGCATCGATGTAATACGCCACCAAGCAATATTGACCGGGATCGATGTTGAATTCGAAATCATACGTCCCTTCGGGCAACACACGCTCGCTGCCCTCTTGGTATTGATATGCATGCGATTCACCCTCTTTGGCCTCGACCATCTTCTCCGAGAGCGAATAATCCGTGCAATCTTTCTGTTCAACCACGTAGACGGCGATGTTGATCGACGGTTCCGTCGGCGGGTTGGAAGCCGTCACGGTGAGGCGCATGGGGACATCAAAGAGGTCTTCGCCCTCCAGTGGCAGACCCCAAACCAAGCCCACGTCTTTTTCCGCAGTTTTGCTGAATTCGTCCAAATCTGCTGAGAAGGGCATGGGGAAAAGGGCGAAGAGGAAGAAAATAGCAGCCACGCCGAGGTAGAGAAACACGTTCCAGCGGGCTTTCTTCAGGCGCTCTTGGCGCTCTTCAAGCGAGAGGTCTTCCATCAATTCGTCTTGGTCCTCATCAACGGCGAGTGCGCCCACCGCATCAAGTTCCTCTTCGGTCATGAAATCCCGACGTCCTGCGAGCACTTCAAAGGCGCGACATGTTTTCCAGTGTCCGATGAGGACCGATGGTATCAAGAACATCGCCACTGGGCGGGGCGGTATGGCGCTCCGTTTGGCCGTTCTCAGCCGTGGGCAACGCCTGTACAGCACACGGCGCATTGTCGATGAGGCGAAAAAACGGGGCTTGGAGGTCGAGGTTTGCGACCCCATGAAGTTCTCGTTGGTGGTGAACAACGGCACGGTCGACGTGTTGCACAGGGGTCGCCATTTCACCCACGAAGCCGTTATCCCGCGAATCGGCCACTCAATCACCGAGCACGGCGTGGCCGTCTTGCGTCACATCGAACAACTTGGCATTTGGACCGCCAACACCGGACAGGGCATTTTGCAAAGCCGAGACAAACTTCAGGCCTCCCAAATCCTTGCCCGCAACCGGATTCCCGTTCCAAAAACCGTCTACGTCCGGGACATTCTTGACGTTGAACAAGCGATCGAAACCGTGGGAGGCCTTCCGGTGGTGGTCAAGGTCACACAGGGCACGCAAGGTGACGGGGTTTTTCTTCGCCACACGGCCTTTGAAGTCCGAAATTTGGTGCAAGGCCTGTTGATGACGGGGAAATCCGTGCTCGTGCAGGAATACATCGCTGAATCACACGGAAAAGACATCCGCGCCCTCGTCGTGGGCGACCAAGTCGTCGCTTGCATGCGACGGCGCGCCCGAGGCCGGGAATTCCGCAGCAACTACCACCTCAACGGCACGGTGGAGAAGGTCGAGTTGCCCGAAGGGTACGCCGATGCTGCCTGTCGGGCTGCGCGTGTGCTCGGGCTCAACATCGCAGGCGTTGACTTGCTCGAGGGCAAGGACGGCCCGCTCGTTCTCGAAGTCAATTCTTCACCCGGCTTGGAGGGGATTGAGAAAGCCAGCGGGGTCAACGTGGCCGGCGCCATCGTGGATTATGTCATGGAAGACACGGCTTTTTCCGAGGTTGACATCGGTCAATTACTGCGAACGGTTCCAGGGTCCGGCGTGCTTTCCCTGCAAATGCGAAATCATCCGAAGATGGTTGGGAAGCGTCTGAGTGAGGTTTTTGCCTCCGTGCCCGTTTTCGCTCTTTCCCGAGGTGACCGGCTGGTGTGGAACCCCGATCCCGACCTCCAACTGCGCTACGACGACGTGTTGGTGTGTTATGGCGAATTGACCGAGCTACGGTCATCGCTTCGTCAGGCCATGCTCGGCGTGCCTCGGGAAGCGCTCATGTTCGAGGAAGCCACGGAGCCGTCCGAAGGGTGAACATAAGGGGGCCCTTGTGTACGCCCATGACTACAACGCTACCCTCAATGACAAGCCCGCTCGTTCCAAATCGCTGCGTCCGTGAACAGGTCGAAAAAGGCATCGAGCGAAGCGTCGATCGGTTTTGCATAACCGCCTCCCATGAAAATGACCACCGGCAGCGAGCGTGCTTGGGTCGCCTCAAACACGAGACGGTTGCGCTGTCGCATGCCCGCTCTCGAGACGTTGAGTTTGCCCAAGGCATCGGCCTCCAAGGCGTCAACACCGGCCTGATAGAGCACGAGTTCGGGCGCAAAGGCCATGCAGATGTCCAGCGCCCTGCGAACGGTGGCCAAGTAGACCTCATCGCCCGATTCGGGCGGCACGGCCAGGTCATGGTCGCTCACGGATTTCCGAAAGGGGAAGTTGGTCGAGCAGTGAACGGAAATGGTGCAGACCCGGTCCTCCTCGTGGAGGATGGTGGCGGTCCCGTCGCCCTGATGCACGTCCAAATCCAAAATCGCCACCCGTTTGACACCGAGGTTTTCAACGGCGTGCAATGCACAAACGGCGAGGTCGTTGAAGACGCAGTAGCCCGAGCCGAAGTCTCGGTGAGCATGGTGCGTTCCCCCCGCCATGTTCCCGGAGATGCCACCGTGGACGAGGGCGTGTTCCATCGCTTCGACCGCCCCGCCCATCAGCACTTGGGTTCGCTCGATCATGGCCGGCGTCCACGGAGTCAGCCCGATTCGCTTTTCTTCCTTTTCCGTCAATTCACCGGCGAGAAAAAGGTCGACGTAAGCCGCATCGTGGGCGAGCAGCAAACGTTCCCGAGCGATGGCCTTTGGCGTATGAACAGCGATGCGCCCGCTCGCCTCGGAACCTTTCAATCGGTCGAGAAGCAAGCGATATCGGTCGCGAGGAAAGCGCGCCTCGGGGTGGATGCCGTCGGTGTAGAGGGGATGGTACCACAGCGCGAACGTCCGTGGCGTGCTCATGCAGCAACCTGCCTCGTCCGGCGAATAAAGCCCTGTCTTCGCTGCAGTCGTCGAACCTGAGCGGCGCTCTCTCGGCCGTTACCAAAAGCGCCTCGTGCGAGCGTACTCCACCTCTGCGAGATGAATGGCGTGGAGCAAGCCCTCTTCGTTGCCCGGCATCACCTTCACCAAGAGACGATTGGCCGTTGCTTCACCGATGCCCCGGCCCATCAAACACAGGATGGCTTCCAAACCTCGATTGGCCACCAAATCGGCGTTCTTCATCATCCTGTCCTGGTCCTTCACGTCCTCGGATTTCACCCATTTCTCCAACATTTCCTGAAGCCCTTCGCGAGCGCACGCCAACCGGTTCCCCCCGCATTTCAAGCAGAAACCCGGCTTTTCCATGTCCAAGAAGCGTGCGACGCGGAAGCGTCGTACGCCGTGACATCGCAGACAACACAGAACGGCTCGTTCGTTGGTCAAGCGCAGTTTGAGCCGTTCACGAATCGCGGCGTTGTCCCAATTCGGAAGCAGCATTTGGTTTTGGGTGGTGTTGGACATCCCCAGCGGGCCTTGCGCCGTCACTTCGATGGAAAGAACACCCGATTGAAGCCCGTGAAGCACGTCGCCCGCACCCTTGACATCCATCCGCTCGTGAAAGAGTTTGGAGAGCACCTCTTCCATCACCACGGTCCCCTTGTATTTTCGCAGCAGGGCTTGGAGGTTGATGCGGCGTGGGTCAACCCCGTGGCGCAACACACCGAAAATTTTCGCTACCTGTGCAAAGCGCCAACGAACCTGTCGGGAATTGGGCACCGTGATGCTGAGCACGTGTTCTATCGCATCTGGTGGGGTCTCGAGCAACCACGCCATGATGTCCTCGGGGCGGACGTCCGCACTTTGCAGGGCGACGCGTGTCGGTTCAACCACCAAACGCCCCCATTTGCCGGATTTGGTAGAAGCCATGGCGAGCAAAAAATGACCCAAGGCTTCGTTGATTTTTGAACCCTGACAGCTGTTTAAGACCAGCGCATCGTCCCGCTCCTCGATCGTGAAATGACGGTCGGTGGGCAGCGCCCCCGTCGCATCCAAGTGGTCGGCGATTTGTTCGGCAAGCATGCTTCGCGCTTCGGCGTCAAGCGGAAAATCCGCAAGCGTGAGATGTCGCTCAGGAACCAAACCCCTCGGGTCCAGGCTCACCGGTTCGGCCTTGGGTAGCAAACCCAAATCTTGGGCGACAGCGTGGCGAAGGTACCCGACTTCACGGGCAACGCTTTCGGGAACGGGCGGCAATTCACCCAACCAATGCGGGGCAGCCCCGCTGTCTTTGACGGGAGCCACCAAGAGTTCGGATTGTTCAGGGTCGGCATCGACGATGAGCCACGTTCGTCCGGCGATAACAAAGCGTCGTGGGGTGCCGTCGTCATCCTCGCCCGAATCGTTGAGGCTGAGAACAAAGGCTTCATCGACGTTGCCCAGGCTCTGCCGAGTTACGGCGTCACGGACACGGTACGAGCGTTTGTCCGGGATCATTGACAGGTGGTTGGAGACCCAATCACGGGTGCGCCCAGCACTCGAGAACCATCCGTTCGCAAACCTCCGGGGCACGTCCACCGTTCGCTCGGTGTAGAGCCGCGGTATGTCATCATCGGCCGTTGAATAAAGCGGAAGGGCTTCAGGCAAGGTTTCGCCCTGTTCTGCGGCGCGTTCCCGAGCAAGCGCATAGACCGCCTTGGGCCATCGGAACCAAGGCACTTCGCTCGGCTTGGGCGTAAAGCGGACGATCCAATGCTCGGCCAAGACCTGCAAAACGGCTTCCGTATCGGTTCTCTCCCAACCCTCAAATTGAGACGTGTTGGCCAACAAGGCCGTGGCTTCGTCGATGCTCACCGCTTTGAAGGCGTGAACCATCAACACCAATTGGTTCGCTGCGATGGTGAAGGGGCGTTTGCGCCACTCCACGGGCTCAATTTGACCCGCCATCGCCCGGCGGGCGACGACGGCCGATTCCAACAGATGGTCCGTGTCCCAAGTGACCACGTGACCTCGGCCTACACCCCCGAGCCGATGGTCGGCTCGTCCGACGCGTTGGAGCATGCGGTCAACGGATTTTGGTGAATGCAATTGGATAATTTTTCGGATGCTGCCCACATCAATGCCAAGTTCCAGACTTGACGTGCACACCAATCCGGACAAGGTCCCGTTGCGAAGATCGTCCTCCATTTGCTGTCGCGTCTCAGCGGCAAGCGACCCGTGATGCACACCGAACTTGAGGTCGGGGGCCATGCTCTGAAGCCGGGTGGTGAGCGTTTCAGCCTCGCTCCGGCTGTTGACAAAGAGCAGGCACGGCGGCTCTTTTCGCAGCAAATCGCACAAATGCCGGTAAGCTGCGTGTTGTTTCGGAGAAGGGAGCGACATCTCAGCGTAGGCGATTTCGTCCTCGGGCAGGGCCGTTGGCGATTCAACGCTGAGTTCGGTCATTCGGTCACCGGTGGTGATGAGCGGCGTTGCGTTACGGGACGAAAGCCACGCGGCGACCTCGTCGGGGTTGCCCACCGTGGCTGACAGGCCCAAGCGCTGAACAGCACGCCCGGTTAACGCTTCCAAGCGGGACAAACCGACGCTGAGTTGCCACCCGCGCTCGGAGGCAGCGAGGTCGTGAACTTCGTCGACAACAACGGCTTGCACGGTGCTCAACATCGCCCGGAGGTTCTTCCCGGTGAACATCAACTGGAATGTTTCGGGCGTGGTGACGAGCAAATTCGGAGGACGACGCGTCTGTTTTGCACGTTGGGCTTGTGGGGTGTCACCGTGGCGCACGTCCACCTTGAGACCGACAGCAGAAGCCAATTCACGAAGCCGGCGGTCGACATCGCGGTTCAGCGCACGAAGAGGCGTGATGTACAGGATGGACAACGAAGGCCATTCATGCTCAAGACACCGGTGGAAGAGCGGAAGGATGCCCGCCATGGTCTTTCCTGAACCGGTAGGAGCCACGACGACATGATCGGTGCCTTGGACGATTTGAGGAAGCACGTTTTCTTGAACCGGCGTGGCCTTCCAACCCTTTTCCTCAAGAGCGTTCGCAAGCAGGGGATGAAGGCGGGAAAAAACGCGCGACATACTCTCCCCTCCCCTTTGGAAGGGCTTTTCTCACCGCATTTGAGCGTTTGGCTTTCGGCTGAAAGGCCGCGAGACGTCAATCGTCGTCGTCATCGTCGTCATCGTCATCGTCGTCGTCATCGTCGAACTCGTCATCATCGTCGTCTTCCCAATCGGACTCGTCCTCCTCAAAGGCGCCGTCGCCAAAGTCGATGGAGGTCTTTGTGGCAACGGTGAACACAATCGACAAGGTGAGAATGCTGAGGAAGGCGAAGAGCCAAGCGAGCGGTTGTTCGCGAACCGAGTCAAACCACCCAAGATATTGGGCATAAGCGATGGTCACGGTGTGCTCGGCGGTGTTGTCGTCGTCGTTGGCTTCGGGAATCTCGTTTTCTGCGTCAACGACCACACGAATGCGGTCCACGTCCTCAGAATCCCATGTCGTGTAAACGGGGAACGTTTCGCCTGCATCGATGCCGACCACTCGAGCAACGTGGAACGGTTTATTGCTGTCACCTGCATAAAAGGCGACTTTGAATTGGGCCGTGGTGCTTCCACCTGCGTTGAAGATGTCCGCACGGATGTCGATCTTTGCACCCGGGGCGATGTGGTCATCGCTTAACACGATGTTTCGGATTTGAAGTTCGGGACCAACAGCGCCAAGGCGAACCCATTGACGCTCAAAGTCGGTGTCGTCCGACGCCAACTCTGGAATCGGGCTGGCCTCGGAGTTGGAAACGAGCGGGAATTGGTTGCCCGCAGCGTCGTAGCCAGTGACATAGAACCCAACGAAATCGCCCTCCTTGGGCAAGATGGTGCCCTCTGCGGTGATGTCGACAACGCCGGTCCACTTCACGGTCTGGCCGTCCTGCTGCATGCCGAGCAGCGTGGAGCCTGCACCGATGGTCATGGTTCGGGTCGCATCCCGCATGACCCAGTGAACAATTTGCTTGGAGCCGGTCAAATCAGCGTCTTCGGTTCCTTGGAATTCCACGACGACTTGCGTAAGGTCATTGCTTGCGGATATATCGATGACGTTGAGCGGTGCCACACGGCGTGTGACACGAGGCGCAGCATCGTCAACGATGACCTGAAGGGTGGTGGAAACAAGCATTCCCGTCATGTCTTCGCCTCGACCGGGGATGTTCGTAATTGAGATCAGGCAGGTCCTCGAAGGGGACGATTGGAGGGTTGAGGCCGAGGAGAGGGGAACCTCAACAGCGTACTCACCATCGGCGGTCAGCGAACCGTCGGACCACAATTTCTCACCGTCAAAGACCTCCACAAGAATGCCGAGGTCTCGAGGTGCAGGGGTTTGGCTGCCTTCGTAGACCACGCGACCGCTAAACGCCAATCGGTCGTCCTTACGAACACGGCTCCCATCGGCCACCGGGCCCGTGCGGGGCTCGCTCACGTCTTCGACCGTGAAGTCCGTGGGGGACAACATCAGATCGTTCTCCACGCGGAAGGTGTGTTCCAAGAGCAGAATGCGGGACGGGTCTGAACTGCCCAATTCCTTGTACATCAGGGCAACATCGCCCATCTCTTCATCCGGCCAATCCCAACTGAACTTGAAATTGAACTCGAGCAGAATCCAAGGCAGACCGGATTCGTTGGTTGTCTGCGTCATCTTGCTGGTGGGCGAGAGGTGGATGTAAGGTGAATCGGCCCAGAAGGTGTTGTTGACACCCGAATAGGATATTCTCTGAGCGTCTCGAGCGGGGTTGGGTCCTTCAAAGTCAAAGACGAGAGCGATGAATTCGAAGTCGATGGCGGTGTTCGCGTCAATGAAGCCGAGGCTGATGGTTTGTGGCATTCCAGCATAGACAGCATCGTTGTCTTCGTGACCCAACCACTCAAGACCGGTGAAGATGGCTGAGGAGTCCTTGCGAGTACGGAAGGTGGCGTCGTCGTAAAGGAACCCTTCTGCGGATTCAAACATCATGATCTCTTCGTCGTCGTTAAGGACTTTGAAGTGGAGCGGGTTTCCAGCCTCGTCTCCACCGTCCCAGAAGTATGAAACGCGACCCATGTTTGGATTGCGTGACGTATCGATGCTGGTGATGAACCATTTTGATTTCGCTTGCGTGTTGTTGCGAACGATCTTGCTGGCGTATTCCTCTGGGTCTGCTTCTCCGTTGCGGTTTGCATCGTGGTCGGCCTCAACCCAATAATTCAGTTCAAGTTCCATCGGATGACCAACTTTGTCCTCAACGAGCACCTGGATGGACTGTTCATTGGACGCAGCTTCGTAGGCATCGTCCAACGGCGAGACGACCATTCGCTCGGGATGCGTGGCATCCACACGATAGGTCCGGCGCCATTCGGCGTTGGGTTGTTGGACGTGGTCAGGGTTGCGTTCGTTGTAGGTCTGCACTTCGTAGGTCAAACCATCAGGAACGTCGATGGTAGGGAGGTCAATGGAGATGAAATAGGACCCGTTGTTGTTCGTTGTATCACGGGCCGTTTGCTCAACATAACCGTTGCGAGAGACGCGAACGTCAAAGGCGCTGTCCTTAGGTGCGTCGTCGGTATCCTGGAACCACATCGCTCCAACAAAGTGGATTTGTTCTCCTGCTGCAACCCAGGAATTGTCGGGGAGGTCCTGCGAAGTCACCTCACCGTCGTTGTCTCGGACGTTGAGCCACCCAAGGCCAAAGGAACGGTTCACGCGGAGGCCGTTTTCCGACATCAACGGAAGGGGAGCAAATCCGGAAGCCCCGGTGTCATCAAGGCATCCGGTGCGGAACCGGACGTTTTCTTGGTCGGGCATTTCACTGGTCACGAAGAACTTCCAGTGAATCTCCAAGATGCCGTTGCTCTCCACTGAATAGGACGTGGGGTCAACCTCAATGTATTGAGCAGGGTCGTTGGGATCTGGGAAAATGTCCCCGTACTGCCATGAAAGTGTGGGCCAGTTGGCCATCGAGTTGGTCATCAACGTCAACTCTGCGCTGACAATGCTGGTGGCTTCTTCACCGATGATGTGCCGGGTCACCACCTCGTAAGGCGTGATGCGTTCGTGGAGCACTTCGCCTTCGGGAATGGTGATGTCAAGGTTCACGGTTTGCATGGTGTAGGTGATTTCAAAGGACTCGAGAACCAAGATGCCTGGCGATTCAGAGGTCAGGTTGATCGGAATCTCTGCGACACCCGAACCCTGGTCGGGGATCGCGTCGTTCAACTTGGCGAGAATGGTGTTTCCGCTTTGTTGACTGGTCACCGTGACGGGACCGATAAGCGCCCCGCTCTGGGCTGAACGTTTCCACGCACTTAGGCCGTTGATGGTGATCCCCGGTTGGTCCGGAGCGTTGGAGTGCAGGGCGATCGACAAACCGGTCAGCGAAGGCGTGTACCCCGATGAGGAGGTTGACAGCATGATGCGGACGCAGAAATAGTAGGAGCTGCCCGTCATAGGCTTGGTTTGGTTCGGTGACGTAAACTGCACCACACCGGTGCTTCCTGAATTGCACGAGGTGCTCGATGAGTAACCGATGTTGACCTGCACGGAAGTAGCGGCTGGTCCCGTCTCGGTCCAGTTCACCGTCGCAGCGACAACGCTCTTTGTTCCGCTTCCGACGTATTGGTAGGCGTAGTAATACCCGCTGCTTTGGAAATTGGTGGTGTAACTGAGGACGACATCGCCCAAAACCGGAGTTTTCGAGCTGGTCCCGTTCAGCGTTGCCCGCCAAAGGATGTAAGAGCCAGCGCTCGAGAACACGACCTTTTGACCGACGGAGGCACTTTGCCAAGTCGTTCCGCCGTCGTTGGAAACATCGACGTCGATGCTGGTGCCGGTGGGGACCGAACCGAAGATGGCGTCGACGTTGATGGTGTCAATGGCTCGGGTGGACGAGATGGTTTGACCCACGACGGTTTGGCTGGTAACGGTGGATGAGCGAACGTCAAAGTGCGAGCCGTCGCCGTAAATGTGTACCTTGCGGGCGCCTTGAGTGCAGTACGCCGTGCTGGCGTAATGGCAAGAAAAGTACACCTTGTGGTCTTCGGTGTCAACGAGCCCGTAGTGGCCTCCGCCAGGCATGGTGCGCTCACCTTGCGAAGTCAGCAGACCGTTCTGCATCGAGTAATGATAGTGGACGCTCTTGAAGTCGGTGTTGTAGTAGTAAATGTTGTAGGTCACGCTCGGTATGCTGACAGAGAGGCCTGCCCCATAGTCGGCGTAATAGGAGGTGGACGTCATCAGCCAAGTGTTGGTGACGACCGTTGGAGAGGCCGGGTTGACCTCCCGGAGATAGTGATTCTGGGCTTGTGTATCGTAGACCGCGACATACATCTTGCCGGTGTTGTCGTCGAAGTCAACCCCTGAGACGTAGTTTGGATATTGATAGTTGTAATTGGATTGACACGACCAAACGACGGAAGTCCCAGCGGCGTTCCAGTCCACGTCCCACTTGTTGACGGAGTAATATGACCAGTGTGCGGTGTAAACATAGCCCCCGTAAACGTCTGCGTCGTGGATGCTGTAAATGGCCGACGAACCGCAGTTTCCGGTATTGTAGGACGCCGTACCAAGGTATGCGCCGGTGCTCGGGTTCACTCGAAGAATCGTCGGGATGCTCGATACCGAGGTGCCCGTGTACCGCATGATGTGGATCTCGGACGCGTTGATGGGGACCACTATGCCAGTGTAGGTCCAAGGTGCAGATGAACTCACGGCGAGATCGGTGTATTTCTTGGTTGGACTGACATAGCCCTGATCGCTCAATGCAACGAACTCACCGGTCGTGTTGAGGTGAGCGTTTCCAAGAGAACTGACGTCGTTTGAGGATTGAAAGCGAGCCATAACTTCGGTGGGGTTGCCTTTCAGGAAAACCGTTTGACCGGACACATCCAAGTTTTCACGGTAAGTGGTTTGGAAGGGCGAGGGGGCGAGACCGCTCGAGCCCTGCACCCTTGAGTCGCCCTCTCCGCCGTAATGGTTGTTGGACGTGAAGTTGGTGTAGGCCGTTGAACTCGCATCGCCTCGGAGATTAAACGTCGCCGATGTGACTTCCGCTCCGTACGGAATGGTCACCATGCCGGCGGACCCTTCCCCTTTCTGAGAAAAGGTGTGGGAGTACGAGGTGGTGCCGTCTTTGAACTGTGTTTCCGTGGTGGCCGCACCGGCCAAAGGCGATAGCACAGAGAGGAGGAAAACCGATACGAGAAAAAGTGCACGACGCATGTTAGCCACCCGCTATCATTCCGAGAGCCCACATCACATTTGAATGATGCCCTCTCTGGACGATTTTCATTCTCGTGCATCATTCCCAAAAATGCGAGCATTGAAGGCAAGTTCCGATATCGGTTGGACAGGTGAGCATCGTGAGCGAAACGACCTCTTTCTTGGGCCGCTGGTGGGCAAAACAACACGGACGACAATACGCCATCACCGCGATTGCATCGGGGGCCAGCGGCATCCTCCTCGTCCTTTGCGCCTACCAATTGATGTTTCTTCAAGACCATCCCGAATGGCAGGAATTCACCGGAGCAGCCATCGCAGGCGCCGTTCTCACGCTGATTCTTTTCTTGGTGGCCTTCCCCGAATTTCTTCGGTTTAAAGGCCACGTCGCCACCCTTGAGGAGCTGAAAGCGATCCAATCAACTTCGGAGTTGAGGAGGCGCAAGGCCGACGGCGTCTTGGCCGCAGAAGCGCTTGGTGCTGGCCATTTGGAACAATGGAACGCATTCCTTGAAAGCAAAGGCCTGCGACGTTGAACCGGGGCCACCTCGATGACGACCTCTCATCCGCTCAAGTCGTTGGTGTTGGAAATCGGTCTTGCCATCGGCATGATCGCCTGCCTGATCGGAGCCATGGTGATTCATACCGGTTCCATGCCGCCGCTGGTGGTCGTCGAATCGGCGTCCATGGTCCACGATGAAAACGGGGAAATTGGGAGCATCGATGCGGGCGACCTGATTTTGGTGCACGACCAACCGGCCAGCACGGTGGTGACGTTCGCTGAGGCCACCGAACCATCGCACCCGGCGTACGGTTACGAGCAACACGGTCTTGCAGGTGACGTCATCATTTACGACAAAAATGGAGAAGGGGGCACGCCCATCATCCACCGCGCCATCCTGCGGGCCGTTGCAGAACAAACGACGATTCCAGACCGACAGGGCAGCGACCCGTGCCCGGATGGGGGGACCTACGACGCCCAAAAACCGGCCGATGACGGTCTGCCTGGAACGTGCATCCAGACCTGGTCTGTCCCCGGAACGGGTGTTCGAGATGTCGCCAACATCACCGTGGTGTTTGACGGTACTTCGGCAGGCTACTACGACTGCAAGCGTCCTTCGCACGCAGGGGTTGAATCTCATTTGGTGGTGTGGGAGTGGCAACCCCCGCACGAGGGCATCTTGACCCTCGGAGACAACAACAAATGTTCGGTTGACCAAGGCAGCAGCGCCACCAACGGTTCTGCCGGTGTCCACAGCCCGTCCGGCGTGGTCGGCCCGATTCGTGACGGTTGGATTTTGGGCGTTGCAGGCGGCGAAATCCCGTGGCTCGGGACCGTGAAACTGATGTCGGGAGGCCCAACTTCGTACGGAACAGGAGATGTCCCCTCCTCGTCCTTCATGGCCCTGGTCATCCTTCTCGCTGCGGTGTTCGCAGCGCCCCAGGTGAGCGATGCCTTGTTTCGGAGATGGATTGCTTCATCGCCAGACCTCCTGCACAAAGACCTGAGTTGGGAAACGATTGGCGACTCGCCTCAAGAAGCCTCGTAACCCGCCTCGATCAAGGCTTCTTCAAGCGTGAGTTGCCCTCGACTCACCCGCCGCGCCGCCTCGATGGAAATCGTGAGGGCCCCTTTCGACCGTTGCCGGCTGATGCGTTGCAAATTCCGAAGTTCGCCCAACGAAGGCACGTGGTCTCGTTGTTCGTGAACCGGTTTTCCTGCTTGACGCCCGATCTTGACCGCCGATGCGCCATGGGCATGTCTGGATGTTCCGGTGCTGGTGCGGTACTCGTTCACTTCCTCAACCCAAAAGCCTCGGCCAATGGCCTCGTTGATGAGTCGGTCGCGGTGCATGGGTGAACCGTGACCGACACGAACCAAAACGGCATCCGGGGACATGGCATCGACCATGCGAGCCATGAAGCCGAACAACGAAGGGAAGTCCTCCTCCACGGTCTTTCCCAGCACCGTGCCGTCCGCAAAACACGCACAACCCGGGCGAGGGCCGGGGTCCAGCCCGAACACCAATTGCTTGGGCGACATGGGGTGGGCTCGGGTCATCGTCCAAACCAACACCTGTTCGTCAACGGTGTCAATCGACACGGGAACACCTCGCCCTCCGAGGCGTTTGATCTCGCCTGGCGAGGCGAACCACCAAGCGGAGGGGTCCGGTAGCGGTTCGTCCGTCGAGAGCATGAGAACTGGGATTCGATGAAATTCCAAAGCCTTCAGCAAACGATGGGCCAGTTGGAAATCGTCGGTGCGGACGTAGACGCGCTGCACGAAGGTTGGTTGGTCCGGCTCCGTTCTAATCTATCGGTTCGCCTCGATGGAGAGACCTGGAAACCCGTTGAAAAGTTGTTCGCGTGAACCGAAGTCATCAAGAACGATGGACGACGATGTCGGTTCATGACAAGCGCCTACGAAAGGGAACTGCGGGAGGTTCTCGCAGGCACCGAGAAAGGCGTGGATGCGGTCATCAAGAGTTGCGATGAAGCCGAGCGTCGTCGAATGCGGCGTGTGCTTGAACGCCCCTTTCTCGTCGTTCGTGCGGCGGGCTCGGGTATGGAGGGAAGCGGTGATTTGGTTGCGCTTCGCGGCGATTGTTCGTTCCCCATCGAAGTGAAAACCACCAAAGCTGAGAAACTGTATTTTTCAGGACGAACAAAAGACCAGTTGGAAGCCATGATTCGAGAGGGTGAGCGCAGCGGCCTCATGCCCCTTTACGCACATCGAAGAAAGGGCGTGCGGGGCGATTCGTGGCGGTTGTTTCGGGTTGAAACGCAGGGCCTGCGCGGGACCCTTCGGTTGCTCGCACCAAAAATTCCGGCCCTGCCCTTGAACCGAAACGGTTCACCGTTTATCGATTGGGGCCAAGGCATGCCGTTGAACGAATTCATCGGTTTGATGTGCTCCGCAGAAGGGAGGGAAGACCTACAGCCATCGCTTCACATGCGCGCCAAAAAGCACGCATCAACGGCGTATCGGGATGAGGTCTCCGCAGCAGATGTCCTGGCGGAACTTGAACGCCGTCGCTCAGATGCGATGGACCTCAGAGATACGGCACCACCATTGTGAACACCAGCATCACGAGCAACACCAGGGAAGAGTAACTGGATGCTTTGGACGAGAGATGGTCCACCCACATCGGGTGCAAGTCCCACAACTTCAATTTCCGACCGATGCGTTTGACCCCGCTCAAGAAACTGTGCAACATGTCACGTAGCATATGTCCACCGTCAAACGGCACCATCGGAATGAGGTTGGTGAAACCCAAGAGGATGTTGACCCACATGAGCCAAAAGAAAAGATTCGCCATGAACAGCAAACCTTCGGTACCAAGAACGGCACTCACCGGCCCGTCGCCTGCCGTCAGCAAGGCTTCTTCAAAGGGGTGAATGGCGACGCCGTTGAGTTCAAACGGCACGATGAGGATGTTCAGAATGTGGATCGGGAGCATCAGCACACGCTGCAAGAACGAACCGTCCCACCGCGGAGAAAAGGGGCCGGCCAGCCGGTCAATACCTGCGGTGCCCTCAGAGAGACCTTCTACGCCCAAGAACGGGTCTCCGGGGGAAATATCGAGATTCCCCAACACCTCGTCCTCCCATCCAAGCGCTTTGTAGTACGCGTGTTTGTCGCCAAACGTGGCGGTGAGGGTTTCCCGTTGGCCGTCTTGCCTGAGCACCACGAGGTCAACGGTGTCGTGCGCAGCGTAACCGTCAAGGACGGTCCGGAAATCTTCGCTGCTTTGAATCGGTTTGCCGTCGATGGACACCAGCGTATCCCATGGCTCCATGCCGGCGCGTTCAGCACCTTCCCCGACGATGATGCCTTGCACGTGAAGGTAATCCTCCTTCGCCGTGACCTGCCCGGCAACGCCGCCGAGCAGGAGCAGCATCACAAAAGCAGCAAAGAGGTTTGTTGCGGGGCCTGCGGCAAACATGCGCAACCGCTCTCGACGGGGAGCACGCATCAATTCTTCAGCTTGTGGTTCTGCGAAGGCCCCGAGCGGAAGTGGGCCCAATTGGAGCAAGCCGAACGATCGGACGCGCATACCGTGGCCTCGGGCCAGCAGGCCGTGGCCAAATTCGTGAATCACCAGCGAAACGACAAAGGCCATAGCACCCCATCCGAGCGGAATCACGGGATTCAGGCCGGGGACAGCAACCAATTCGCTGGCCGAGGGCGGGGTGGCGGTTGGTGGGTTCACCAGCGAAGTGATAAACGCCAACACAACCACCAAAGCCACGGCAAGCATGGCCAGTGAGCAGACCCAAAGCGAGACCTCACCGTAGGCTCGCCAAAATTTACGTGGCTTTGCGAGGCGGTCAAGCAGG
>Ga0181598_1000387_pt1 | contig 43036 bp, 40 predicted proteins | sample 041ome_4_FD_153295 | JGI IMG/M metagenome (GOLD analysis project Ga0181598, IMG submission 153295) | Coastal salt marsh microbial communities from the Groves Creek Marsh, Skidaway Island, Georgia - 041404US metaG (spades assembly) | ecosystem: Environmental > Aquatic > Marine > Intertidal zone >... | reverse complement strand
AAGCAAGATCAGATGGAATTATGATTTACTGGAAAGAAGAGGGAGAGGAGGAGGATGTAGTGAGAATTTATGAGTCATTGTACACTCTGAGAAATGCCATCAGATACTAAATAACAAATTTTTTTTTATCAATTGAATAAATCTACTTGACCAACCTACCATATCTACCTGTATATTCCCCACATGAGATTGAAGTTTCGAACATATTATTTTGAAATTAAAGCATCAAGAGTAATTGTTAGCCAAGATGTATATAGGGTAGCAAGGTAAAAAGCACGCGGTCTTCTTTTGTTGGTTTATTCAAGACAAGACCTTTTTGCGACAAATTTAATTGAGCAATATAATCCGATGGCCAAATCACTAGTTATTGTAGAATCACCTGCTAAAGCAAAAACTATTAACAAATACTTAGGGTCTGAGTACATAGTGAAATCAAGTATTGGTCATGTTCGAGATGTATCTAAGAATATTGCATCAAGCAGTCCATCAGAGCGCGCCAAGGCCGCATCAATCACCCGCAATCTTCCAGAAGAAAAAAAGGCTGCACATAAAGCAAAAAAAGCACGTGAAAAATTGTTCAACTCTATGGGTATAAATCCAGAAAAGGATTGGAAAGCCCAATATGAAATTCTATCCGGTAAAGAAAAAGTAGTAGCAGAGCTTAAAAAATTAGCAAAAAATGCAGACACAATTTATCTAGCTACAGATCTAGACAGAGAGGGTGAGGCGATAGCTTGGCATTTACGGGAAATAATTGGTGGAAGTGAAGATCGCTACAAAAGAGTAGTTTTTAATGAAATAACAAAAAAGGCTGTTCAAGCAGCATTTTCACAACCCTCTGAATTAGATTTAGATCGTGTGAATGCACAACAAGCCCGGCGTTTTTTAGATAGAGTCGTTGGATTCATGATCTCACCGTTACTTTGGAGTAAAGTTGCTAGAGGGTTATCTGCCGGACGCGTCCAGTCAGTTGCAGTCAAATTAATAGTACTTCGGGAGAGAGAAATTAGAGCCTTCGATCCAGAAGAATATTGGACACTTCATGCTGATCTTGAATCAAATTCTGGGGATATAATTCGATTTGAAATAAATAAATTAGCAGGACAAAAATTTCTACCAAAAGATAAAAAACAAACATTTGAGGCATTAGAGGCCCTTAAATCTGCAACATACACTGTAACAGATCGTGAGGATAAACCTACAGGTAGTAAACCATCGGCGCCTTTCATAACGTCAACCTTGCAACAGGCTGCTAGTACAAGACTTGGATATGGCGTAAAAAAGACTATGGCTATGGCTCAACGATTATATGCTGGTGGATACATCACCTATATGAGAACAGATTCGATTAATCTGAGTATTGATGCTGTATCTGCTTGTAGAAACTATATACAAAGCAATTTTGGTGAAAGTTATTTACCGGAAAAACCAAATATTTATTCTAGTAAATCTGGCGCACAAGAGGCCCATGAGGCAATAAGACCCTCTAATGTCGATATCATGCCAAATGACTTAATTGATATGGATGATGCCAAGCAACTTTACCAGCTTATCTGGCAACAGTTCGTTGCTTGTCAAATGACCCCAGCTAAATTTACCAGCACTACTGTCACGGTGGATTCTGCAGAATTTCAGATGAAAGCTAAAGGACGTATTATTAAGTTTGACGGCTACTTAAAAGCATTGCCTGCGATGCGAAAAAAAGATGACACTTCAGAACTTCCTGATCTTCAAGTAGGAGAGATATTAGATCTTAATGTCTTAATACCTCTCCAGCATTTTACAAAGCCGCCACCACGTTTTTCTGAGGCTGCTTTAGTTAAAGAGCTTGAAAAATTAGGTATTGGTAGACCGTCTACATATGCATCTATAATTTCAAGAATCCAAGAAGCAGGATATGTGAGAGTCGAAAACCGTCGTTTTTATGCTGAAAAAATTGGAGATATTGTTACAGTTCGTTTAAATGAAAGTTTCACAGACCTCATGGACTATGGCTTTACTGCTGCAATGGAAAATCATTTAGATGATATTGCCAATGGGCAACGTGACTGGAAAGACGTTTTAAATAAGTTCTACGCAGATTTTTCAAAAAGCTTATCTAATGCTGAGTCCAAAAACGGTGGTATGAGACCTAACGAGCCAACTCTAACTGATATCAAGTGCCAAGAAGCTGCTTGTAATAGACCTATGACTGTAAGAACTGCATCTACTGGAGTCTTCTTGAGTTGCTCTGGGTACACGTTACCACCAAAAGAGCGATGTAAAGGTACCCTTAATCTGAGTTCCGGTGAAGAGATTGTCAATATTGATGAAGATGATGAGGCTGAATCCCGTCAGTTAATGAAAAAACATCGTTGTGGCTTATGTGACACTGCTATGGATAGTTACCTAGTTGATACAACAAGAAAACTATATGTCTGTGGAAAAAATCCAACCTGTAGTGGTTTTATGGTTGAAAAAGGTAAATTTGTAGTCAAGGGGTATGACGGCCCCTCACTGGTTTGTGACAAATGCGGTATGGGTATGCACTTGAAGGATGGCCGTTTTGGAAAATATTTTGGTTGTATAAGTGATAGTTGTAAAAATACCCGAAAGCTTTTGAGAAATGGAGAACCTTCCCCTCCAAAAATGGATCCAGTGTCAATGCCAAATTTAGCATGTATAAAAGTTGAAGATCATTATGTGCTTCGTGATGGGGCAGTAGGCATGTTTCTTGCCGCTAGCCAATATCCAAAGCATCGAGAGACAAGAGCTCCACTTGTTTGTGAGCTCATACAATATAAAGATGAAATCGATGTTAAGTATCGTAATATATTTGATGCTCCTCAAGAAGATCCGAACGGAAACAAAACAGTTGTTCGCTTTAACAGAAAAGAAAAGCAACATTACGTGCAAAGTGAGTTAAATGGTAAACCTTCAGGATGGAAGGCAATATTTAAAGATGGTAAATGGAAAATAGAGGATAACCGTAAAACAAACAAAAAATAGAGGTTTTACTTGCAATTTTTTTGTTAAAATCAAAGTTCTAAAGATAACCTTACTAATTAAGATTAATATGAATCCCTACGTTGCTATAGTTAATCAAAAAATATCTCTCTGTAAAATATTACTGAGTGAGGGTATTTTGAAAAATAAATTATTAGAAAAAAAGACTGATGCCCAGCTAGAATTAGCTTTTATGCAGTCTGTGATTTACCAACTTGAATCAGCTTATATTAATTATCTAAAAGAAATCGCTTTTGCTCATAAATGCAAGGATATTGAATCAATTGATTCTTTAAAGAAACTAAAAGTTGTGCTTCGCTCTGCGAATAAGAGTATGGCGGAGTCACAGGAGATAGAATTACTGCTTGGGGAAAAGCAAAGTTGGCTAAGCCAGCTTCTTAGCGAGCATAAAAAAATATCTTTACCACCGTTAACAATAAGTAAAAAAAATAATGATCATTCTATTTCTCTCCTTGAGGTAAAACAATTAGATGATATTATGTATTTAAATTTTACTGATGTGGAATTTTGGGTTAAAAACTTCACAGAAATATTAGATAGAAATCGCCAGCTTATGTATGAATGTTGACAAAAATTGGGTTTTTAAAATTATCCATAATTATAATTGATGGAAAAATCAAATGTCTTTTTTTGAAATAGTTGTTCTGCCAAATGGAGATATCGCGCTCAAAAGAGATAATGATATCGATGAACCGATAATCCGAATTTCTTTCTCAAAGGAAGTCGACGGTTTCTCTGAGGAATCGAAAATAAATGTTGCTAAGGCAATGATAGATGCTGGTATTGATTTATTCGATAAAATGGATCTTGATATCTTGCAGAAAAAAGAGAATGATCAATCTCCTGATATATCTACAATAATCCACTAAAAAATTTATATTTTTGTTCTTAGAACCCCTACACTTATTCCCTCAATAGAAAAATTTTGTTTTCTTAAATCCACGTTAATTGGTTTAAAATCATCATTTTCTGGCATTAACTTAATTTCATGAGCTACTGAATTCGTTCTTATTCTTTTTACCGTTACCTCGTCTTCGATTCTTGCCACTACAATTTCTCCATTTTCTGCTATATTAGTTTTATGAACAGCAAGTAGATCTCCGTCCATTATCCCAATATTCCGCATACTTGCACCTCGTACTTTTAGAAAGAAGTCTGCTTTTGGATAAAACATATTAGGGGTAACCTCTATATAATCTTCTATATTCTCGATTGCAAGTATTGCCTCGCCAGCAGCTACATGGCCAACTAGGGGTAATCCATTTTGTTCTTCATCAAGAAGACGAATTCCACGTGAAGTACCCTTAATCATTTCAATTACCCCTTTTCTCGCTAAGGCTCTTAAATGTTCTTCAGCGGCGTTGGGTGACTTAAAACCAAGCTCATTAGCTATCTCTGCTCTTGTTGGAGGATAACCTGTTGCTCTTATGTTTGTTTTTATTAAATTTAAAATCTCTTCCTGTCTCGCTGTAAGTGAAGCGGTGATCATAGGAACTCCTTATCTATAGTAAACCACATAGTTTGGTATTTAGTAGGTATTACAAAACAATATACTGTATTTATCAACAGTATATTGTTTTATTTATATTAATAACAACATCTATTTAATAATTGTCGTTTTAAAAAATATTTTATTTGTACATGTTTTTTAGAGAAATTGGACAGGGTACTTCAATTTTTTAATTACAAAAAATGAGTAAGTAATTTAATAAGTAATTTTTTTAAATATTAGTTTATGATTGTAGGGTAATATTTTTTTAATAGGTATAAATTATGCCGATAGGGCCTTTAATAATCGACTTGAGCGGCCTTTCATTATGCTTAGATGAAAAAAGGTTGCTCGAAACTCCAGTTATTGGAGGCGTGATACTTTTTTCTAGAAATTTTAGAAACCGTAAGCAACTGATGACGCTCGTATCTGAAATTAGAGATATTAGGCCAGAGATTCTGATATGTGTTGATCAAGAAGGGGGTAGGGTCCAGCGATTTATCAAAGATTTTAGTCCAATTCCCCCAATGCAGACTCTGGGTAATTTTTTGGGCACTCCATTAGAGAAGTATATCAAGGACTGTGGATGGTTGATGGCTTGTGAGCTTATAGCTTGCGATATAGACTTCAGTTTCGCTCCAGTTTTAGACCTCGATTTAAATACATGCGAAGTGATTGCAGACCGATCTTTCTCTGAAAACCCCGGAAAGACTGTAGAAGCTGCAAGTTTTTTTATATCAGGTATGAAAGAAGCAGGCATGGCTTCAACTGGTAAACACTTTCCAGGTCATGGTGGAGTAGAAGTGGATAGTCATATTGAAACTCCCGTGGATGCTAGAAGTATTAAAGATTTATTATCCAACGATCTTATACCTTTTGCTAAGCTATCCGCCAGCTTAGACGCGATTATGCCTGCGCACATCATTTATCCTCAGGTAGATAAGAATGCTGTAGGTTTTTCAAAATTATGGATAAATAAAATTTTGAGACAAGATTTAAAATTTGATGGAGTTATCTTTAGCGATGATCTGTCTATGAAAGGCGCTGACGTTGCTGGTGATTATATTAGTAAAGCTAAATCTGCACTTAATGCTGGTTGCGATATGATTTTAGTTTGCAATAACCGAAAGGGTGTTATTGAGATAATAGATTATTTAGCATTAACTAACTGGACGTCATCGCTAAGATTGTCCAGAATGAAGAATAGAAAAAAATTATCATGGAAGCAATTAGTTTCTGATAACCGCTGGATATCAACTAAAGCTTTTTTTGAGTCGATTTCTACGGACTAATTAGGTTTTTAATACGGTTACTGGAGATTTTTTTATGGCAGCTATAGAGAACTGGTTGATTAATTTAATAGGTGAAAAATTAATAGGTGGCTACTATCTTTGGGTACTAGAGATTTTTCTAATTATTGTTTTTTCTTTTATTGTTGGATACTTAGTTAATAAATTCATAAATATACTCGAAAAGCATGCCTCAAAGTCAAAAACTGTATGGGATGATGCAATTATCGAGGCTTCAAGACGACCAGCAGTATGGGCTATTTGGATTATTGGAATAAATTTGGCAGCATCCGTAGCGTTAAAAGCTGCAGGCTCTGAATTACAGGATCTTATTAGTTTAGTAAATAGAGCCTCTATAATTTTCTTATGTGCTTTATTTTTGATCAATCTAATCAAAAGGGTAGAGCATAACTTAACTGATATAGAATATACCTCAGAGCCATGTGATGAAACAACTGTTAAAGCTGTAGGTAAACTTCTGCGTTTCTCCGTAATCATCACAGCAGTTTTAATTGCTATGCAACTATTTGGATATAGTATTTCAGGATTGCTTGCATTTGGAGGAATTGGTGGCTTAGCGATTGGCTTTGCTGCTAAAGATCTTTTAGCAAACTTCTTCGGTGGTTTGATGTTATATTTTGACCAGCCCTTTAAGGTTGGAGATTGGGTAAGATCGCCCGATCAAGAGATTGAGGGTACAGTCGAAGATATAGGTTGGCGTCTAACAAGAATTAGAACATTTGATCAGCGTCCTTTATATATACCAAATTCTGTATTCAACAGCATATCTTTAGAAAATCCATCGAGAATGCTAAATAGACGAATATATGAAACAATTGGTGTTCGTTATGATGATCTATCAAAAATGGAGGCAATAGTTTCAGATGTACATAAAATGCTTGTTGAGCATGATGAAATTGATAAGAATAAAACACTGATAGTAAACTTTGATTCTTTTGCTCCTTCGTCAGCAGATTTTTTCATTTATACTTTCACTAAAACTACAAAGTGGGTTAAGTTTCATGAAATTAAACAAGATATTCTACTTAAAGTATCTAGCATCATAGCGTCACATAGCGCAGAAATAGCTTTTCCAACTTCAACTTTACATATGGTTTCTGATTCACAAAAATATGACCACTAAAATTAATAACCTATGCAGTAGTTTGAGCTATAATTTTTATTTTAATCAAGCGTTGTAGCTAGACTATCTAACAAATCCTTCGCCTTAAGTATTCGTTGATCTGCTGTAAGTATATCAAGATCAAATTTTAATGCGCTGGGCCCATCAAATCTGAATAAATTAGGCTTTTTTTGCACTAAATTGATAATATTTTTTGGATCTATGGATGTATCTGATGCAAACTCGAGTCTTCCATTTTTATCTCCTAACTCAAGCTTAGTCACACCTAATTTTTTTGCATACAGTTTCAGTGATGTGACGCTAAATAAATTTTTTAAGTAGCCATCAATTAATCCAAAGCGATCAATCATTTCAACTTGAAGTTCTCGGAGCTCACCATCAGAATCAGAATTTGCTATTCTTTTATAGAGGATCAGTCGCATATGAACATCAGGAAGATAATCTTCAGGAATTAATGCAGGTATATTAAGTTTGATTTCAACAGGATTGATAGCTAGCATTGATAGATTTGGTGATTTACCTGACCGTATGGCCTTGACAGCCTTATCTAATAATTCAGTATAAAGCGTGAATCCTATTGATTGTATGTGACCACTTTGTCCTTTTCCTAAAAGCTCTCCCGCTCCACGAATCTCAAGATCGTGTGTCGCTAATGTGAAACCCGAACCAAGTTGATTCGCGTCCCTGATTGCCTCCAGGCGCTTAAAAGCGTTAGAGGTTAATGATCTGATATCAGTTACTAGTAAATATGCATATGCTTGATGATGAGAGCGACCAACTCTTCCTCTAAGTTGGTGGAGTTGAGCGAGACCAAATTTATCTGCCTTACTTATCAAAATAGTATTAGCAGTTGGTATATCAATTCCATTTTCAATTATAGTGCTACACACTAAAACATTGAACCGTTGGTGATAAAAATCAGACATTACATATTCGAGATTTTTTTCCCGCATTTGACCATGTGCAAAATTTACTCTTGCTTCCGGAAGTAGCTCGGCCAGCCAGGCGGCTGTTTGCTCTATAGTTCTAACTTCATTGTGCACATAAAAAATCTGACCACCTCTTAATATTTCCCGTAATACAGCCTCACGAATAACATCAGAATTTTTTTCACGTAAGAAAGTTTTTACTGACAATCTTTTTGCGGGTGCAGTTGCGATAATGGATAAGTCTTTTATCCCAGACATGGAGAGGTTGAGTGTTCTTGGTATTGGTGTTGCTGTAAGAGTAAGGACATCTATATTTGTCCTGAATTCTTTGATAGCCTCTTTTTGTTTTACACCAAATCTATGTTCTTCGTCAATTACAAGAAGCCCAAGATCTCTGAAGTCAATCTTTGCATGCAAAAGCTTATGTGTTCCTATGAGAATGTCTATTTTTCCTGTACTCGCACCCTTAAAAACAGCTTGCTGGTTTTTTGTTGAAATAAATCTAGACAGTTCTCCTATTTCTATAGGTAAATTAGCAAATCTATCCCTAAAATTTTCTACATGTTGATGTACCAAAAGGGTAGTAGGAACAAGAATAATAACCTGTTTTCCGCTAGATACAGCAATGAAAGCTGCCCTCATAGCTACCTCTGTTTTACCAAAACCAACATCGCCGCAAATAAGTCGATCCATAGGTTGATCCGATACCATGTCTCTTTTCATTGCTTCGATTGTTTCTATTTGATCTGGTGTTTCTTCATAAGGAAAATCGTTACAAAAATTCTGATAGGCTTCAGGATTAACTTTGCATGCAAACCCCTTTTTAGAAGCCCTTGAGGAATATATATCAAGTAGCTCAACAGCAGTATCAGATATCTGTTTAAGAGCCTTATCTTTCGATTTTATCCACTGTTCCCCACCCAACTTATGAAGAGGTGCTTGAATTTCTTCTACACCGCTATACCGATTAATTAGATTTAAAGAAGATACAGGTACATATAATTTAGCTTTATCCGCATATTCTAAAGTCAGGAATTCCTGGGGCCAGTTATTTGTATTTATGGTTTTAAGCCCTAAATATCTCCCAATACCGTGCTCTATATGAACGACTGGAGAGCCTATACTTAGCTCCGACAGATTTTTTATAGCTTGTTCAGAACGGCTTGATTTTCTTGCTCGACGACGATTTTGTATAATTTTAAGCCCAAATAATTCAGATTCTGTTATCAACAAAATATTAGGCCTAGTTAAATGAAACCCCCTTTCAATCGGGTAGGTTGTTATTGAGATATTGTCTTTCGTTTTTAAAAAATCATCCCAAGTTTCAGCTTCATAATATTTGATTTTATTACTCTGCAATATGTCACCCAAAGCCTCCTTACGGCCATTAGTTTCTGCACATAGTAATATTCGATTATCAATTTTGCCTGAAAAGACTTCCAGTTTTTTTAGTGTATCTAATATATCAGTATCACCAGGAATATTCGGCATAGGCTGGAAATTTAGACTAAAAGAATCAGTAGACTTAATTGAGCTGTTTCTTTCTATATATATTTTTTTATATGGGTAATTTTCTAAGGCTACAAAAATTTCATATGGTGAAATAAAAACCTCATCTGGAGGAAGAACCGGGTTTTTACTATCAATATTACATTCTTTAAAGCGACTTTTAATATTACACCAAAAATTTTCCGCATTTGTTTTAGTATCGCCGTCTATAACTATCAAGCAATTTTCTGGAAGGTAGTCAAAAAAAGATGTGCACTCGCTAAAGAATAATGGAAGAAAGTATTCAATCCCCTGAGGTGCGATACCATTCTTTATACTGGAATAGATCGTTGAATTCCTATTGTCAACGTCAAATTTTTCAATCCATTTTTTTTTGAATCTTGTTATTGAGTCATTATCTAAGGGAATTTCCTTAGCTGGTAAAAGAGAAATTGAATCAACTTTTTCTTTAGTAAGCTGTGAATCTGGATCAAAGGTCCTCAGGCTTTCAATTTCATCATCGAATAGATCAATACGAAAAGGCAATAACGCCCCCATTGGATAAATATCTATTTTTGATCCGCGTATACTGTATTCACCGCGCTCAATTACTGTTTCAGTAGTTCGATAGCCACTATATTGAAGTTTCTTTCTTAGACGCTCTAAATTTATTTTTTGACCAACTTTGTAGCTAAACGATCGTCCTTGAACGAAGTCTTTTGGAGGTAATCTATGCATCATAGTCATTACAGGTACGACAGTAACTCCAGAACTTTTTTCTGGTAAGCTGTAAAGCGTTTTTAATCTTTTAGAAATTATATCTTGATGTGGTGAAAAATGATCATAAGGAAGAGTTTCCCAGTCAGGAAATTGCATAACTTGCGAGCTATTTCCCAAAAAAAAAGCTATTTCAGACTCTATTTTTGACGCAGTTCTGGCAGATGACGCAATCACTAAAACTGGGCCTGTATGTTTTTTTGTTACTTCAGCGACACTAAGAGATAATCCAGAGCCAAAAGAATCGCTCCATAACAGTTTTTTGTCCGCTAAATTTAATGATTGTAAGGATAAAATTGGCATAAAATGTATAATTGTTAAAATTAGCTTATATGAGTATTTGAGGTAGAAGAGATTTACTTTTCAATAACACCCAAAAAAATCCTTGAGTATTTTAGCGACGGTTGTCTCATTTAGATATGGCCAACTAAATAAATTTAATTAATTTTCGCTAAATAGCCTATATTTATTGGAGAATTATAATTGAATAAACTAAGACCATTTTTAGTATTGCTTTTAGTAGGTGTTTTTTTTCTTAATTCTTCTGGCTGTTCATCGCATGATTTTAGTTTTAAAAATTTAGCTAAATCTGACTTAGATGAAGTCGCTGATTATCACTACAAAGAAATTGAGGCTTTGCTCAAGGATCTTACTTTAAAACTTTATAAAAGAAACCCTAAGTACTTAAAAAATTTATCTGGCTATGCAAATCCAACAGACAGCCTAGATTATAGGTTAAAACAAATTTTCGATAGACCAAAGAAAACTAAAATTCCTGAAGTTGCTGCTTATGGAACGGATGCTATTGAATTATCCTTATCTAGGAACTTTCAGGGAGATAGAGTGCTTGCTTTTATTAGTGGATTGACTGATATGATTAAAAAATCATATGGATATAATACAGAATTTTTTATTTATACAGAGCTGAAAGAGCAGAATTTATATCTAAGCGCCCGAAACTTGGAGATTGCATTTTGGAGAATAACATCATACAAAAATAAAAATGGTGAGCCGTTTATTCTTACAAATAGCAGAAATGGCGAAATTGAAAATCTTAGTTATGAGCGTATATTCGGAAAAATGATTGCACTACAGGATATGATGGCCCGAATTTCATCTGGAAAGAACGAAAGAATAGTTAAAACTGTAGTGCAAAATGTAGCCGCTAAAGCTTTTTTTCCATTCTAGTTTAAATTTATTTAGGCTTAAAGAAGCTTATATTTGAATCAGTCATTTTTAATACAAAACTCTCGGGTAACTTTTTAAGTGTTAGGCAGACTCTAAAATATTTTATGCTCGACTTAGGTTGCCCTTAGGGGTTAGAGGCATGATAATATCGATATAAACTTTATTCTTAAAGAAAGGATCAATTAAGTGACAGAGAAAACCCGCCCTATACCTGCAGATTTTTTTTCAGACTGGAAGGAACGAGAAGCACTCTCTGAGGCTATGATTCCTCTAATTGGTAGCCTTTACAGAGAAAAAAATATTTCTTTGTATATGTATGGAAAAAGTATGGTGAATAGGTCAGTTATTGAATTGATGAAGGCCCACCGGTTCGTTCGCCAAATTGAACAAAATGAATTATCAGAATATGAAACCTACCCTTTAATTAAGGCTTTATCAGATATAAATTTAGGTCCAGCACATATAGATGTTGGGAAACTAGCTGTGAAATATCAAGAGTCAAAGAGTACTCAAAGTTTAACTGACTTTTTAAATGAGGAAATTGGAGACAAATTAGATGATATGAAAAAACCCATTCCTGATCCACAGGATGTAATTTTATATGGATTCGGGCGTATTGGGCGATTATTAGCAAGGCTTTTATTAGAAAAAACAGGCAGCGGAGATATGCTTCGCCTGAGAGCGATTGTAGTTCGCGGCGGCTCTACTGAAAGTGATCTTAGTAAGCGCGCCAGTTTGCTCAGACGAGACTCTGTCCATGGAGCATTTGAGGGTACAATTCGTATTTTAAAAGATAAAAATATATTGGTTTGTAACGGTAATCCTATACAAATAATTTATGCAAATTCACCAAGCGGAATAGACTATAAACAGTTCAGTATAAATAACGCAATACTAATCGATAACACTGGTGCATGGAGAAATGAGCAGGGACTAGCAAAGCATATAGAGTGCCCTGGTATATCAAAAGTTATATTGACTGCACCCGGTGAAGATCCAATTCCAAATATAGTTTATGGAATTAATCATCATGATATAACTAAAAATTCTAAAATTATATCCGCAGCGTCATGTACAACTAACGCAATTGTTCCCATTCTCAAGGCATTACAAGATGAATTTGGAATCAAAAGTGGTCATGTAGAGACAGTCCACTCTTATACAAACGATCAAAATTTAATTGATAACTTCCATAAAGGGTCACGACGAGGCAGAAGTGCTGCACTAAATATGGTTCTGACAGAAACTGGTGCTGCCAGTGCTGTAGCTAAGGCATTACCTGAACTTAAAGGAAAGCTAACAGGTAATGCTATAAGAGTTCCTACTCCTAATGTCTCAATGGCAATCTTAAATCTCCGTCTTGATCGTGAAACCAGCCTTGACGAAATCAATAATTATGTTAGAAAAATGTCACTTCATTCTTCACTTCAAAATCAGATCGATTATACAAAATCTATGGAAGCAGTTTCATCTGACTTTGTTGGTTCTCGTCATGCATGTATATACGATGCACAAGCAACAATAGTAGATAAAGACAACGTTATACTTTATTGCTGGTATGACAATGAATTTGGTTATAGTTGTCAGGTTATTAGATGCCTTGAGGAGTTTGCAGGGATCAGCTGGAAAATGATACCGTGTTAACTTTCGCTTTATTTCTTTAAAAAAACCTATAAGCTTTACGCTAAAAAAATTGTTCCATAGACCTTTATCGCGTATGATTATGCGGTTTAAAAATGCTTAAAAAAATACAGCAATAAAAAAATACTGCTTACATAAAGGTATACGATTTTTTTAAAATAATATTAATCAGCTTAGCACATCATAACGCAAACGATGACTATTATCGTTAAATTATTATAATGCAAGGTCTCACTTGAGGCTGAGTTTAGGAAGAAAAATTTAGGGTATTACCAAATGGTCAAAATTAATAAGGGTTTGGATATACCCTTATCGGGATCACCCGAGCAAATTATATATAGTGGCAAACCTATACAAAGTATCGCTATCATAGGCGATGATTATATTGGCATGAAGCCTACAATGGCGGTTAAAGTTGGCGATAAAGTTAAGGCTGGTCAGATACTTTTTTCCGATAAAAAAACAGAAGGAGTTCATTTCACCTCACCAGTAAGCGGTATAGTTGAAGCTATAAATCGAGGTGAACGAAGAGTACTGCAGTCTCTCGTGATAAAATTACAGGGAAATGACAAGGAGAATTTTAAGCAATATGATGCTAAAGATATCCCAAAATTAAATAGAAGTGACGTGATTGATAACTTAGTTAAATCCGGTTTGTGGACCTCACTCAGAACACGACCTTATTCGAAGGTACCATCGCCAAACTCAGATTCACCAAGCTCTATTTTTGTTACCGCTGTAGACACAAATCCACTCGCCGCTTCACCTGAATTAATTATCAGCGAACGAAAAGAAGATTTCGAAAATGGACTTTCTGCACTCAAACATTTAACTGACGGCCCCCTTCATCTATGCATATCTGGTAATTCTGATTTATTTGAAGATAGTAACACATGTGCAACACTACATAAATTCACCGGCCCTCATCCTTCTGGATTGGTTGGTACGCACATACATTTTATTGATCCGGTAAGTGCAAAAAAAACAGTTTGGACTATTGGCTACCAGGATGTTTTAGCAATAGGCGCATTGTTCACTTCAGGGAATATTGACCCACAAAGAGTTATCTCACTTTGTGGTCCCCAGACACTAAAACCAAGATTAATTAGAACTCTCATCGGTGCAAATATAAATGATTTGATTCCTGACGAATTACGTGAAGGAGAAAATCGAGTTATATCTGGATCTATTCTATCAGGACGGATTGCCTCTGCTTCATATCTTAATGGAGTTTTTTCCTATTTAGGTCGCTACCATACCCAAATAACTACAATCCTAGAAGGATATCAACGTGAATTTCTCAGATACATTTCACCTGGCTCTAATCGTCACTCGGCATTGCCTATATACCTATCTTCAATGAGCCAAACTAATGACAAAAAATTTCATTTTACTACAAATACAAATGGTAGTGAGAGAGCGATGGTGCCAGTCGGAAATTATGAAAAAGTAATGCCACTTGATGTCCTCCCCACACAGCTTCTACGTGCATTAATTGTAGGAGATACAGAAATTGCACAAAAACTTGGTTGTTTAGAACTTGAGGAAGAGGATTTGGCACTGTGTAGTTATGTATGTGTTGGAAAGTATGAGTATGGCCCAATACTAAGAAATAATTTATCTCGCATTGAGAAGGAGGGTTGATAGTGAGAGCACTTCGCAATTACTTGGATAAAATCGAACCTAATTTTCATAAAGGTGGAAAATACGAAAGTTTTTTTGCTCTGTATGAGGCTGTCGATACAATTTTTTATTCACCAGGATCAGTAACTAAAAACGGTTCACATATACGAGATGGTATAGATCTTAAGAGAGTTATGATTACTGTTTGGTTGGCTACATTTCCAGCCATGTTTTATGGTATGTACAATGTAGGCTTTCAAGCCAATACCATTTTAGCTAGTTCAGAGACCATTTACAGTACAGATTGGCATGAGTCAATTATTCTTATGTTTGCTGGACATGATCCATCAAGCATATGGGATTGTATGATTTATGGTGCAGTTTATTTTATACCAATATATATGGTCACATTTATTGCCGGTGGCTTCTGGGAGGTTTTATTTGCCTCCGTCAGGGGTCATGAAATAAACGAGGGTTTTTTTGTTACCTCAATACTCTTCGCCCTTATATGCCCACCAGATATACCATTGTGGCAGGTTGCCCTGGGAATCAGTTTTGGTGTTGTCATCGGAAAAGAGGTATTTGGTGGTACAGGTAAAAATTTCCTCAATCCAGCATTGACAGGTCGAGCTTTTCTTTTCTTTGCTTACCCAGCCGAGCTGTCAGGAGATGCTGTATGGACAGCAGTTGATGGCTACACAGGAGCAACAATGCTATCCGTTGCAGCCACTAATGGTATGGAGGCAGTACAACAAAATCTTACATGGTTTGATGCCTTTATCGGAAATAAGCAGGGCTCTATAGGTGAGACATCTGTGCTAGCAATTCTCGTTGGTTGTGCAATCTTACTTCTCACTAGAATTGGTGCATGGCGTATTATGCTGGGTGTTTTTGTAGGCATGGTTGCACTCTCTTCATTGTTTAATTTAATTGGCTCAGATAGCAATCCAATGTTTGGGGTGCCTTGGCATTGGCATTTAGTTATAGGCAGTTTTGCATTTGGATTGGTTTTTATGGCGACAGACCCAGTATCTGCATCTATGACAGATACTGGTAAATTCTGGTATGGTCTTCTCATTGGAGTCATGACTGTTCTTATCAGAGTAGTAAACCCTGCATACCCGGAAGGTGTTATGTTAGCAATATTATTTGCTAATCTATTCTCACCTCTAATCGATCATTTTGTTGTTGAAGCTAATATTAAGAGGAGAATAGCTCGTGGCTAATAACGATTCTACTTCAAATACTATTCGCGTTGCCTTAGCACTTTGTATTGTTTGCTCAGTCATTGTATCTACCGCAGCTGTATTATTAAGACCCGCTCAACAAGCTAACAAAGATCTTGATAGAAAAACAAATATATTAGCCGCTGCGGGTATGCTTGAAAAGGGAGACGATGTTTTAGCTAAATTCGCTACTATAAAAACAAAAGCAGTAGACTTAGCTACTGGAAAATTCACTAATTCAGTAGACTTGAATACATATGATCAAAGAAAAGCAGCGAAAGATCCAGCTCTTTCTTCAGATCTTGGTGATGATGATATAGCTAAAATTGGTCGTCTGCCAAAATATATGATTGTTTATGTTGTAGAAGGTGTTTCAGGTTTAGAAAAAATTATTTTACCAATAAAAGGATATGGCTTGTGGTCAACACTTTATGGTTTTGTTGCACTTGAATCTGACTTAAATACTGTAGCGGGACTTGGATTCTACGAACATGCTGAAACACCTGGTTTAGGTGGAGAGGTAGATAACCCCTCATGGAAAGCACAATGGATAGGTAAAAAAAGTTATGACTCCGACAGTAAGCAAGCCTTGACCGTGATTAAAGGTAAAGTAGACTCTAGTCGACCACAATCAATTCATGAAATAGATGGTCTATCTGGAGCAACCATTACTAGTAAGGGCGTCGATAACCTTATAAAATTTTGGATGGGTGAAAATGGGTTCGCACCATTTTTAACAAACTTGCGAGCAGGTGAGGCTTAAATATGTCTAATAAGATGAAAGAAATACTACTAAGACCGGTCTTCAACGAAAATCCAATCGCTCTTCAGATTTTAGGAATATGCTCAGCTTTGGCGGTTACGTCTAGCTTGAAGGTGACCTCTGTTATGTGTATATGTTTAATCGTTGTTGCTGCTGTCTCAAGTATGCTGGTCTCCTTAATAAGAAACCAAATTCCAGGGAGCATAAGAATAATAGTCCAAATGACCATCATCGCCTCAGTTGTTATTCTTGTTGATCAAGTTTTAAAAGCTGTAGCCTATGATATAAGTAAGCAACTTTCTGTATTCGTAGGTCTAATTATTACAAATTGTATTGTGATGGGTCGCGCTGAAGGATTTGCAATGAAAAATCCTCCTATAGATAGTTTTTTAGATGGTTTAGGCAACGGCTTAGGATACAGTGTTATTTTATTAGCACTTGCATTTGTTAGAGAGTTTTTTGGTTCTGGGACACTTTATGGATTTGAAGTCCTGCCTATCTCAACAAATGGTGGCTGGTATGTCCCTAATGGAATGCTACTTTTACCACCAAGTGCCTTCTTTTTAATTGGCTTATTTATATGGGGACTTAGGGCCTGGAAAAAATCTCAAGTTGAGGCTCCCGACTTTAAGATTGCAGCTAATACGCCCAAAGGAGAAACAGCATAATGGAGCACTATTTGAGTTTATTTGTAAGATCAGTATTTATAGAAAATATGGCACTTTCCTTTTTTCTTGGTATGTGCACATTTCTAGCTATTTCAAAAAAAGTCCAAGCAGCGATGGGGCTTGGAATTGCTGTAATAGTAGTATTAGTAGTAACAGTACCTGCTAACTATATGATTTTTAAGTATCTTTTGACCGAAGGTGCTCTGGTCTGGACAGGTATAGATGGTATGGAAAAGGTAGATTTAAGTTTTCTTGGCTTACTAAGTTATATTGGTGTTATTGCCGCTATTGTCCAAATTATGGAGATGTTTTTAGATAAGTATGTTCCAGTGCTTTATAGCGCTCTTGGAGTTTTTCTGCCACTAATAACGGTGAATTGCGCAATTTTAGGTGCTGCACTATTTATGGTTGAAAGAGATTATGATCTTGCTGAAAGTACTGTTTATGGTCTAGGTGCGGGTTTTGGTTGGGCTCTCGCAATTGTCGCGTTGGCAGGAATAAGAGAAAAACTTAAGTATAGTGATGTTCCTGACGGTTTACAGGGTTTAGGGATTACCTTTATAACAGTCGGCCTAATGTCTTTAGGCTTTATGTCTTTTGGTGGAATTGACCTTTAATAATAGCTAGGGAGAAAAAATACATGAATTTAGAGATTTTGCTTGGCGTTGCTATGTTCACAGCGGTAGTGTTAGCTTTGGTTGCTTTTATTCTGGCTGCTCGTGCAAAATTAGTTAGTTCCGGACTTGTAACAATTGACATTAATGGCGAAAAAAATATCACTGTTCCAGCAGGGGACAAACTTTTGTTGACTTTATCCAATGCTGGATTGTTTTTAGCGTCTGCTTGCGGGGGTGGAGGTACATGCGCTCAATGTAGATGCATTGTCACAGAAGGCGGCGGCTCAATGCTCCCAACTGAGGAATCACATTTCTCCAAAAGAGAAGCTAGTGATGGATGGAGACTTTCCTGCCAAACAGCAGTAAAACAAGATATGAAGGTTGTTGTTCCAGAAGAAATTTTTGGTGTTAAACAGTGGGAATGTACAGTAGAAGCAAACCCAAACGTTGCTACTTTTATCAAAGAGTTAACTTTAAGACTACCAGACGGAGAAAGCGTAGACTTCAGAGCCGGTGGTTATGTGCAGCTTGAGTGTCCCCCACATCATGTCAAATATAGTGAATTTGATATCGAGGAAGAGTACCGACAAGATTGGGAGCGATTTGGGTTTTTCAACCATGAGTCAATAGTAGATGAGACGGTAATTAGAGCATATTCGATGGCTAACTATCCAGAAGAAAAAGGAATAGTTAAATTTAATATACGTTGTGCAACTCCACCACCAGGAACAGAAGGTATACCTCCAGGAGTTATGTCCTCTTGGGCGTTCAATTTAAAACCAGGCGATAAAGTTAATGTCTTTGGCCCTTTCGGTGAGTTTTTTGCTAAGGATACCTCAACAGAAATGGTCTTTATTGGAGGTGGTGCTGGAATGGCACCAATGCGCTCACATTTGTTTGATCAACTCCGTCGCTTGAAAACAGATAGAAAAATCTCATTTTGGTATGGCGCTAGATCACTAAGAGAATGTTTTTATAATGACGAGTATGACACTCTTGCTCGAGAAAATGATAATTTTGATTGGCATCTCGCGTTATCTGACGCTCAACCAGAAGATAAATGGGGCGGCCATGAGGGTTTTATTCATAACGTTTTATACGAAAACTACCTAAAAGATCATCCCGCTCCAGAGGATTGTGAGTATTATATGTGTGGACCGCCTATGATGAATTCAGCTGTTATTTCAATGCTTACAGATCTTGGTGTTGAGCGTGATAATATATTTCTTGACGATTTTGGTGGTTAGCCTTATGCCTGCTCTTCAAAAAGAAATCGTAACGAGGCCTTTGGCCTCGTTTTTGCTATTACTACTAAAAAAATATACGTATATTTTTCTTTCCTTATTAGCCGTAACTTTAGTCAGTGGGTGTGAGCCCTCTAATTCTGAAATAATTTATTCAGGGTCAGTTATGGGCACTACATACGAAGTAAAAATAATTTCGTCAAAAAGAATTATCCCTGGCATGGAAAAATTGATAGACACTAAACTTCAAAGTATAAATAAAATTTTTACTACTTATGACAAATCCTCTGAGCTAATGATTTTGAATGAATCTCCTATTAATGTCCCTCAAATTGTTTCATCAGATATGATGAATGTTCTAGCAATAGCACAAGATGTATACATAAAGACAAATGGCTCGTTTGATCCTACGGTTGCCTCACTAGTAAATCTTTGGGGTTTTGGACCTCAATTATCTGCACAAAAAATACCCAATGATCAACAAATCGCTAGCCTTTTAAATTTAATTGGACTCAACAAGTTATTAATTGATAAAGAAAAGAATTTAGTCACACGACTTGCTGATATAAAAATAGATCTTTCAGCGATCGCAAAAGGTTATGCTGTTGATTATACAGCAAGATTGCTCGATGGTTATAAAATAGAGAACTATCTTGTAGAGATTGGCGGCGAATTAAGAATGAAGGGAAATAATGCAAACGGAACTAATTGGATCATAGCTATTGAGAAACCACATTTTATTCAAACTGGAGCACAAGGGGTGATACAAATAACGGACTCAGGTTTAGCAACCTCAGGAGACTATCGTAATTATTTTGAAAAGGATGGAAGCAGATATTCACATATGATAGATCCTCGCAGTGGATACCCAATCAAGCATAATCTCGTTTCTGCGACTGTTATAGCTAAAAGTGCTACTGAGGCAGATGCATTTTCAACAGCGATGATGGTTTTAGGTCCACAGCAAGCTATAAAAGTTGCAAAAGAAAATAATATATCGGTATATCTAATAATAAAAAATGGTGAAAATTTTGATGCTATTTTTTCTAAAGAATTTAACCAATATTTAACTGGAGAATAGTTATGCTTGAGCTATTTCTTGCTTTCTTTGTATTAGTCTTAATCATGATTGGTATGGCTGTGGGTATAATCGTGGGAAAAAGTCCTTTGAAGGGCTCTTGTGGGGGCGTAGGGGCAGCATTAAACGAAGATAACTACACGTGTGACCTATGCGAGGGGGATAAAAATAAGTGCGATGATTTATCTGATAATATTAAGAAAAAAAATACTCAGCAAACAATTAGAGATGTTGCTTATGAGGTTTCAATGAGACAGTAAATGAATTTTAAGCCACATTTTTATCGAGATATTATTTCTTTAATTTAAGTTCCATCCCAATTTTTAATGGAAGGTTTAAGTTTAAACTGTTCCATCTAATAATATCTTTTATCGAAATCCTATAATCTTTTGAAATTTTCCACAAGGTATCACCTTGTGTAACTATATGAAAATATTCTTTTTGCTCATTTATTTCATCAATACCTGTACCTGGAATCTTGATCTCTTGGTTAATCTGGATTATATGTCCAGTGAGGCCGTTTAATGACATAAGAGATTTAAGGCTTATATCGTATACTGCAGCAATTTCTGAAAGTGTATCACCTCGTTTGATTTGATACCTTTTAATTGGCGACCAGCTTTTTTTCGGTAATTCTTCAAGTTTACGTAAAAAACTATTCTTTTTTCCAATAGGTAACAAGATATTTTGAGGAGACACAGGATGAGTTACTCCTAATTTGTATCCAGGGTTAAGCATAATCATCTCATCAATATTAATTTCAGCTATCTCTGCAGCTTTATAGATATTAATCTGACTATCCAGATTAACGTTATTAAAATATGGTTTATTCTGTAATTTTGGCAGCTCTATACCATACCTAGCGGGATTCTTTACGATTCTTGATAAAATTAATAATCTGGGAACATAAGATTCAGTTTCTATTGGTAAATCTAGAGACCAAAAATCGGTGGGCATGTTCATACTTCTATTTTTTTTTATTGCTCTTCTAACTGTCCCTTCACCACCATTATATGCGGCAATAGCATGGAGCCAATCACCATTAAAGCGCTTATAAAGATACGAAAGATAATCTATTGCGGCTTTTGTTGATGTAATGATATCACGACGTCCATCGTACCAACTGTCTTGCTTTAAATTTAGTGATTTAGCTGTTGGAGGTATGAATTGCCAAAGACCAGATGCATGTTGATTAGAATAAGAGAAAGGATTATAAGAGCTCTCTATAGCAGGCAATAAAGCAAGCTCTAGAGGCATATTATAAGCTTCAAGCTCGTTAATAATATGATAAATATATAGTTTGGTGTTCTCTGATATCTTATTAATATACTTTTGGTGATCTTGATTCCAGTGCTTCTTATCATCAAGCTCACTGTGGTTAAAATGCTTATTGAGCTTTAAACCTTTTTCTAGTCTAATCCACAAATTTTCATGTGAATTTTTTTCATAAATAAATGATTTAGAGAATGAAGAGTGACCACTAGTCGGTATGACCTGGTGCTTTGAGCAACCTGAGGTTATAACAACAACCAAGATTATTATTAGTGGTATTTTTGTACGCATTATTATCACTAGTTAATTAACCTTTAATGAAGATTGAGATATTAGTATGAATCCTTCCATTTCCTTATAGCTGCGAATGTTTCGCTAGTAGTTAGATTGGTTTTTTTTATATACGAGCTAGCAGCTTCCTGAATACTTTTTTTGTTAGGTCTTAAAAAAGGATTTATTTGCTTTTCCAATCCTATTGTAGAAGGAAGGGTAATCTTATTGTTCGCTCTTAAAATTCTTACTTCTTTTGCATATTTTTTTAAGGTCTCATTATCAGGATCTAGCATTACTGCAAAATTAGTATTAGCTTCTGTGTATTCATGCCCACAATATATTTTCGTAGAAGAGGGCAAAGTAGACAATATGCAAAGGGATGTGTACATTTGTTCAGGCGTACCTTCAAAAAGTCTACCGCAACCACTTGAAAACAAAGTATCACCACAAAATAATATAGACTCTTCAGCTGAATAATAGGCAACGTGATCGTACGTATGCCCTGGTATACTCATAACCTCAAATGCGTGACCAGATAAAGATATGATTTCTTTATCAGCGATTACGTTCGTAGCTTGTTTAATTCTAGCGGTCCCAAAGACAGGAATCGAAAAGCGTTCAAGTATCGCATCTATACCACCAATGTGATCAGGATGATGGTGAGTAACCAGAATTCCATCCAACGATAATTGAAACTTATTCAAGAAGTCAAAAACTGGTTTCGATTCACCCGGATCAACAATAAAAGTTAATCCAGTTTCTTCTGAATGAAAAAGCCAGATATAGTTATCTTGAAATGATGGAATTCCATGAATCTTAAAAGACATACTCATATAACTCTTAATCGTTTATTTCATAATTATATAATAAACTATTAAATGACCAGTTATTAAGAAATAATGAAATAAATCAAAGAAGAAAACTATATTAAATTAACCTATTAATATTTTTATGCTGGAATTACAAATGATAAGCATATTTAGTAAGCTAAAAAAATTTAAAGAGAACGATAATTTTTACCAGAGACCGCTTATAGGGAGACTCAATATTGGTTAAAAAGTTAATATGAAAAGTATTTAATATTATAAGAATGCAATATTTTGAGTAAAATAATTGCAGATATTGGGTCTCATGGAATGATAAGCATCAAATTTTATTTGGTATATCTTATATTATCCTTAAAAAAATATGTTCCTTGACCAGTATTCTAAGCCTATAAGGCTTGAAAAACATTTAATATCTCAAAAGATGTAAATAAAAATTTTGTTTTTTTGAGGCTCGCAGTTAAAAAACTTAGGAGTATACGTTTGAAAGAAGTCGAAATTTTTACTGATGGAGCCTGCAGAGGTAACCCTGGGCCAGGTGGATGGGGTGCTTTACTAAGATATGGGACAAATGAAAAAAAAATCTATGGCGGTGATAAACTAACAACAAACAATAGAATGGAATTATTGGCTGCTATTGAAGCGTTAGGATCATTAAAAGAAAGATCCAATGTCATTTTAACTACAGATTCTGAATATGTAAGAAAGGGTATAACAACCTGGATGCCTGGCTGGAAAAAACGTGGATGGAAAACAGCTAATAAAAAACCTGTGAAAAATGTTGATTTATGGCAGCGTCTTGAAAAAGTATCGAACGAACATTTAATTAACTGGAAGTGGGTTAAAGGTCATAGCGGTCACCGTGAAAATGAGATAGCAGATCAATTAGCAAATCAAGGTATCGATGAGATAAAAAATTAAGTTTAACTAAATCTATATCAACAGCCCCCAAAAATTTAAATAAATAAAAAAGGCTATTATTAATGGCGAGACAAATCGTACTAGATACAGAAACAACTGGTTTAGAACCCAGTGAAAATCATCGTATCATTGAAATTGGATGCGTAGAGCTAGTTGATAGAAAGTTAACCGGTAACCACTACCATCAGTATATAAATCCTGAAAGAGATATAGATAAGGGGGCGGTTGAGGTGCACGGTCTCTCAACTGAATTTCTGTCAGATAAACCAACCTTTTCCTCTATATATGAAAAATTTCAAGATTTTATTAGTGGAGCTGAATTAATAATACATAATGCTCCCTTTGACATAGGTTTTATCGATCATGAGTTTGCTAAGCTCAATAAAATTGATACACGTATCAATGATATATGTAGTGTAATTGATACGCTTGTTATGGCACGCCAGAGGCACCCGGGGCAAAGAAATAATCTCGATGCGCTTTGTAAAAGATATTTTGTTGATAACTCAAAAAGAGACTTGCATGGCGCTCTTCTAGATGCAGAGATACTTGCAGATGTTTACCTGTTAATGACGGGTGGCCAAGTTGACTTTGCTCTTGATACCAATAGAAACGCTCATGATGGCCTGATCAAAAACGAAATAAGACGTGTGAGCGAAAAAAGATCTCAGTTAATCATACATCGTGCTAGTCAAGAAGAGCTTTTGGCTCATAAAGAAAAGCTATCTAAGATAAACTTAGATAGCGATGGGGAATGTTTATGGCTAAAGAAAAAATTAACCTAAAAAATAATTTATAACATATATATCACAGCCCAACAGCCTACTACAGAGAGAACGATAGTATAGGGTAAAGCCATATAGACCATTCTCCCGTACGACAGTCTAATAAGCGGAGCTAAAGCAGATGTGAGCAAAAACAAAAATGCAGCCTGGCCATTGGGCGTCGCAACGCTTGGAAGATTAGTTCCGGTGTTAATAGCAATAGTAAGCAAATCAAAATGATCTCTTGTGATTGTTCCTGCATCCAAAGCGGCCCTCACTTCGTTTATATATACAGTTGCAACGAAAACATTATCACTTATAGCAGAAAGAATACCATTAGCTGCAAAAAACATCACAGGCTGAACACCTACCTCCATAGCTAGTACCGCATCAATAATAGGCTTGAATAGGTGTTGATCATGTATTACCGCAACAATTGCAAAAAATACAACAAGTAGCGCCGTAAAAGGCAAAGCTTCTTCAAAAGCGTGACCAAGTCTATGCTCCTCTATAACTCCGTTAAATGCGGTAAGTAAAACAATTACTGATAGCCCAATTAATCCAACTGGAGCTATATGTAGGGCGAGTCCTATAACTAGAAAAAGGGCAACAAGAGCCTGTATAACAAGAGCTGCCTTGTTACTGCTTGTTAGTTTTTTTGACTGCTCAACATCAAATTCTTCTAAAACAGCTCTTACTGCATCAGGTAGTATTGTGCCGTATCCGAACCAGCGTAACTTTTCTAGGAGAACACACGTTAACAGACCGCATACCAACACAGGCATAGTGACAGGTGCCATCATGAAGAAAAATTCCATAAAATTCCAGCCAGCTTTTTTTGCTATTAATAAATTTTGCGGTTCCCCAACAACAGTGGTTACGCCACCTAATGCTGTTCCAACTGCTCCATGCATAATTAAATTTCTCAAGAAGGAGCGAAACTGCTCTAGATTTTCTTGGTTTTCTGGAAGAAGAGTAATATCATCTGAATGATTGTGACCTGCTTCATCTTGCAAGTTTTTACCAGATGCAACCTTGTGATATACAGAATAAAAACCAATGGCAACACTAATAAGTACTGCAGTTACGGTAAGAGCATCCAAGAAAGCTGACAAAATAGCACCTGCGAAACAGAATAATAGTGACAATACTATTTTTGATCGGATTTTAATTAGGATCTTTGTAAATGTGAATAAAAGAAGATCTCTCATGAAATAGATACCAGCAACCATGAAGATGAGTAGTAAAATCACCTCAAGATTACCTTCTATTTCATGAAGTATTGTATTAGGGCTTGTCATTTCTAGGGCAACTGCCTGAATTGCCAAGAGTCCCCCTGGTTGAAGTGGATAGCATTTTAATGCCATAGCTAAGCAGAATATAAACTCTAGAATTAAGCACCAGCCAGTTATAAAAGATCCCAAAGGACTAAAAAGTATTATAGGGTTAATAACCAAAAAGGCTAAAATTGTGTATTTATACCAAGTCGGTGAGTTGCCTAAGAAATTCTTACTGTAGGCATGAAAAATTGACTGAGACATGAGATCCCCTTTTAGTTCTTTAATTATTATTGATTATAGTTAATAGATTAGCACTTTGTTTGTACATGCCAAAGTAGTCCTTATGAAAGCTTACAATAGATTTTTTATAGTGGAGATTAAACCTTTTATAATTAGCTTTAAATTGTTTATTAAAAAATATTACCATAAATATAATCATGCTTGATATTAAAAGTAGTATAATTAATTAGTAATAATTTTATCCATGGTAAAAAATTTGGAGAATTAATCAATTGGACTTTTTATTCGAATACGGCTTATTTTTTGCAAAAGCAGTGACTGTAGTGGCAGTCGTTTTAATTAGTATATCCAGCCTGACTAGCTTTAGTGCTAAAAGTCGCCTCAATAATAGAGGTGAACTTAAAGTTACCCACTTGAATGACAGTATCAATAAAGCTAGTCAATCTCTTGAGGAATCAATACTTAGCGAGTCTGAGAAAAAAGAAGTAAAAAAACAAAGAAAAGCTGAAAAGAAAAAATTGAAGATATCTAAATTATATAAAAAAAGAATATTTTTGATTGATTTCAAGGGAGATCTTAGGGCCTCAGCAGCTTCACAGCTCAGGGAAGAGGTTACTGCTATATTAGGTCAGGCTAGAGATGACGACGAAGTAGTTGTCAGGCTGGAAAGTTCAGGTGGCATGGTGCATGGCTACGGTTTTGCATCAAGCCAGCTTAATAGAATCAAAAAGAAAAATATATATTTGACTATTTGTGTGGATAAGGTTGCGGCAAGTGGCGGGTATATGATGGCTTGCGTTGCAAATAAGATCCTGTGCGCACCTTTTTCTTTTATTGGATCAATCGGTGTAGTTGCTCAGTTACCTAATTTCAATCGTTTATTAAAAAAACATGATGTTGATATTGAACTACATACTGCTGGTTCACATAAGAGAACATTAACGATGTTTGGGGAAAACACACAAAAAGATAGAGATAAATTTATTGACGACTTAGATAACACTCACAGACTTTTTAAGAACTTTGTTTCTGAACATAGGCCGAATGTGGACATAAACAGTATAGCAACAGGTGAGGTATGGCTCGGTACCGAGGCTATTACTAAGGGCCTTGTTGATGAGATATTAACGAGCGATGAATATCTTCTTGATAAAACAACCGATACAGACGTATATAAAGTAGTTTATGCTACGCCTAAAACCTTATCAGAAAAAATAGGGTTCGCCACAGAAGCAAGTATTGATAGATTACTAAAAAAGTGGTGGAGTAGGATATTTTCGAGAGATACCAATTTATCTAGTTAGTTAATCGTTAGCTGTTTAAATAGACTATTGTAAATCAAGAATAGCTAACGATAATTTTTATAAATATATAATATTTTAATTTTTTAGACTAGGTTTCAGCTACACTTCATGAAAATATATCAGAACATTGAACAAAAATTAAAAGATTCTTTATCCCCAATTGTTTTGGAGATTTACAACGAGAGCTTTAAGCACTCCGTTCCGAGAGATTCAGAAACACATTTCAAAATATTAGTAGTAAGTGCTTTATTTGAAAAAAAATCATTAGTTAAAAGACACCAGATAATTTATGGGTTGCTTGCCTATGAGCTAAAGAACGGTTTGCATGCATTAGCTCTAAATACATATACACCAGATGAGTGGAGTTCAAATTCCAATATTCCAGAATCTCCAAATTGTATTGGTGGAGGTCGATAGAATTTAAATTTTAGTAAAATATCAGGAGATGTTATATGTTATTTGTGAAAGAAAAAAAATTTCAATATTCGAATTTCTTGTTTTTCATCATTCTTTTGTCATTAACAGGCATAGTTCAAAGCAGTGTTTCGCAACAAGATATACCTCCGAAACTTTATATTATTTCACCAACTGATGGATCCACTGTAAAAAATCCCATAAAAATAATTTTTGGTCTTTCAGGTATGGGTGTTGCACCTGCAGGTGTTGAAATGGCAAACACTGGACACCACCACTTGCTTATCGATCTTGATATTCTACCAGATAAGAATTTACCTATTCCAAGTGATGAAAGACACCGTCATTTTGGGGCAGGTCAAACAGAGACATCGGTAAATTTAACTCCAGGAACACATACTTTACAGCTAATGCTTGGTGATCATTATCATATGCAGTTTAAAAAAAGTGTTGTATCTAAAAAAATAATTATCAACGTTGAGTAAAAACTACCAAAAATAAACTAGGCTTAGAGTATCCGATCAATAGCAGATTCTAAGTGGTGTACTGTTCTTTCAATGTTGTGGAGCTTATCTAGGCCAAATAAACCTATTCTAAATGTCCGAAAATTATCGTCTTCGTCACACATTAAGGGAATTCCTGCAGCCACCTGAATCCCTTCCTTCATAAATCTGCTTCCATTTTGTATATCTTTGTCATCCGTATAGCAGACAATAACACTTGGAGCCTTAAATCCTTCAGCGGCAACACTTTTGAAGCCTTTTGATTCCAACATTTTTCTTACTTGATCCCCGAGATCTTGCTGCTCAACTCTTACCTTTTCAAAGCCATATGCTTCGGTCTCTTTCATGGCACTATTAAATTTTAGTAGCGCATCAGTAGGCATAGTTGAGTGATATGCATGAGCGCCATTTTCATAAGCCTCCATAATCTGAAGCCATTTGTTCAGATCACATGAAAAGCTAGAACTTTTTGTTTTATCAATTAGCTTTCTTGCAGCAGGTCCAAGCATCACAAGAGCACTACAAGGTGATGCACTCCACCCTTTTTGTGGTGCACTAATAAGGACGTCAATACCGAGCTTCTCCATATCCACCCATAAAGCTCCAGAGGCGATACAATCCAGAACAAAAAGTCCACCAGCCTTATGAACGGCCTGAGCTACAGATGCTATATACTCGTCTGGAAGTATCATACCAGCTGAAGTTTCTACATGAGGAGCGAAAACTACATTAGGTTTTTGCATATCGATTTGCTTTAAAACCTCATCTATTGATGCAGGTTCCATTGGAGACTGAAAATCATAGTTTTCCTTAGATGAGCTTAATTTTTTTGCTTTCATGACAGTAATTGATGAGGTAATTTCTCCCATTTCGAGAATTTGGCTCCAGCGATAACTAAACCAACCATTTCTCAAAACAAGACATTTTTTGTTAGATGCAAATTGCCTAGCTACCGCTTCCATACCAAAAGTCCCGCCTCCAGGTACCACTACTACTGACTCTGCTTTGTAAACTTTTTTTAAGGTATTAGATATATTTACCATCACGTCTCTGAAAGACTGAGACATATGGTTAAGAGATCTATCAGAAAAAACAACTGAGTATTCTAATAAACCATTTGGATCTGTATCAGGCAGTAAACTAGGCATATTTAACCTCTTTTATAAATTTATTTAATTTCTTATGAACAATTAAGTGATTTATTTTTTTAATTCTTTGTGAGATATTCTTCATATGAGCCATGGAAATGTATAATTTTTTTATCTTTTATTTCAATTATTTGATTTGCTAGTGACGAAACAAATTCTCTATCGTGGCTTACAAAAATTAATGTTCCATCATAATTATCTAACGCTAAATTAAGTGATTCAATTGCCTCCATATCTAGATGATTTGTTGGCTCATCCATAATTAAAACATTCGAGTCCATCATCATCAACTTTCCAAATAAAAGCCTATTTTTTTCTCCTCCAGAACAAACTTTTACAAGTTTTTTAAAGTCGTCAGTAGAAAAAAGTAAGCGACCTAACGTAGCTCTTACGATTTGATCATTATGTTTAGGTTTTCTCCACTGACTCATCCAATTAAATAGATCTAAATTATTATCAAACTCTAGATTACTGTCTTGGGGGCAGTATCCAATACTTGCATTTTCTGCCCATTTTATATCACCGCTTGTCGGTTGAATTTCTCCTATGAGTGATTTGAGAAAGGTGGTTTTTCCAGCTCCATTTTCTCCTATAATAGCTAAACGTGATCCCGCATCTAAAATTAGAGAACCATTTTTAAATAATAGATCGTCATATGAATGAGAAAGGTTTTCGATTATGAGAGACTGCCTATGAAGTTTTTTGTCTTGTTTGAATCTAATGAAAGGAGACACTCTACTTGAGGCTTTGATTTCATCAAGCTCTATCTTTGTTATTTGTTTGGCTCTAGAAGTGGCTTGTTTTGCCTTAGACGCATTAGCTGAAAAGCGACTGACAAACTGTTGAAGATCAGCAATTTGAGCTGATTTTTTTGCATTTTCCGAGTAAAGAAGTTCTCTAGCTTGAGTCGAGGCTAGCATAAAATCATCATAGTTTCCGGGGTAAACTCTTAACTCGCCGTAATCAATATCTGCCATATGTGTACATACAGTATTTAAAAAATGACGATCATGTGAGACTATAATCATAGTACTTTTTCTTTCATTAAGAAGCGTTTCCAGCCATCTAATAGTGCTTATATCAAGATTATTGGTTGGCTCATCTAATAATAAAATATCAGGGTCTGAGAAAATTGCTTGTGCAAGTAAAACTCTTAACTTCCACCCAGGTGGTATCTCAGACATCTCGCAAAAATGTAACTCTTCCTCTATCCCTGCGCCTATAAGTATTTCACCTGCACGGCTTTCAGCACTATAGCCATCAAGTTCTGCAAAGCGTATTTCTAAGTCCGCTACCTTCATCCCATCAATTTCTGACATTTCTGGAAGAGAATATATGCGTTCCCTTTCTTGCTTAACTGACCATAATTCTGTATGACCCATTATTACTGTATTTATTGCAGTATGGTTTTCAAAAGCGAACTGATTTTGATTTAGAACACCTATGCGTTCATTAGGACTAAGAGAAATATTACCTGCAGTTGGCTGTAAACTTCCATCAAGTATTTTCATTAGAGTAGATTTGCCCGAGCCATTCGCTCCAATTAGTCCATAACGGTTACCATGACCAAATTTTACAGAAATATTTTCAAACAAAGGTTTAGAACCAAATTGCATAGTTATATTAGCAGCAGTAATCAATTGAGCACCTTATGTTAGGGAACAGTTAAATCCAGTCTTTTTATTTAGTCGTCATGGGGACAGCACTATAGGGAATTGTTTTGATATGGTCGAGTTAAATTAAGTTCAGAAGGATAGTTTTTTATTCAGCCTCATTAGCTCTGGCAAGACGAGCTTCTTCTTCAGCGATAGTGGCTTTTATTTCGAGCATCACTGTATCAATATTTGTAGTCTTATTAGGCTCGTCATATATACCAGTTAAAGCAATATCTGGTTGCAGGTTACCCTCTAAATAAAGACTCCATATTTCATCGCCGTATCTAGTATTAATAAGTTCTGGTGCAAAATTTGAAAAATATTGCGTTATATTATCAACATCTCTTTTTAACATTGATTCAGCATTGTTATTTGAGGAGGCATCAACTGCTTGCGGTAAGTCAATAATAACTAATCCATCTGCTCCAGCTAGCACATTAAATTCTGATAGATCTCCATGAATAATACCTGCACAAAGCATACATACTATATATCTTATAACTATATTATATTCAAAAAGAGCAGTTTCTTTTGACATAGATATGTCAGCAAGTCTAGGTGCAACATGACCTTGCTCATTAGTTATTAGTTCCATTAGTAAGACGCCATCGAAATAACCAAAAGTTTCAGGCACCCTAACTCCAGATTCCCTTACTCTACGAAGTGCCAACAATTCTGCATTCTGCCAGGTTTTCTCTTGTTGTTGTTTCCCGTACTTTGAGCCTTTCTGGATTGCTCTAGCACGACGGCTATTTTTTACTTTTCTCCCTTCTTGATATTGGGCAGATTTCTTGAAACTTCGTTTGTTCACCTCTTTGTAAACTTTTGCGCATCTTATCTTCGTCCCACATCTAACTACATATAAAGAAGCTTCTTTGCCACTCATAATAGATTGAATAACTTCACTTATTAGCCCATCTTCAATCAGTGGCTTAATCAATTTAGGTGTTTTCATTAAAGGTTACACAAATAAATTTTCAAATTTTTTACTATTATAGCGTCAAAGGGGGTGGGGTGGTTAGACTTACCTACAGCGATGGAGGTGAAATCTCTTTAAATGCATCAAGAGCCTCTTCGCGTGATACTTTTAGATCAATTATAGGTTCAGGGTAAGTCTCGCCAAGAATTACTTTTGCTTCCTTTAATATCGATTCGGGGGCATCCCAAGGATTAGATAGATATTTATTGGGCAATAAAGATATTTCAGGAATATAACGCCTAATATATTCTCCATCTGTATCAAATTTTTGGCCCTGTACTACTGGGTTAAATATTCGAAAATAAGGGGCAGCATCAGAGCCACTTCCACTTACCCACTGCCAACCCGCACTATTATTTGCAAGATCAGCATCAACTAAAGTATCCCAAAACCATCGCTCTCCATAGTTCCAGTGGATGCGAAGATTTTTCACTAAGAATGACCCTACTATCATTCTAGAACGATTGTGCATATAGCCGGTCTCCCATAATTCACGCATACCCGCATCAACCATTGGAACGCCAGTTTGTCCTTTTTTCCATGCTTCTAGATGTTTGTCGTTAACAACCCATGGAAATTTATCAAATTTAGATTGTAGATTTTTTGTTGGCAGATCAGGGTGATAAAAAAGCTGATTATAAGAAAATTCCCGCCAACCGAGCTCACTACAAAAGTGATCGCTATTCTCGTCATTTTTTTCATCACGAATTCTGCACCAAACTTGATTTGGTGATATTTCTCCAAAATGTAAATGTGGAGAAATTCTCGAAATATATGGTTTTGAGGGTATATTTCTACCCTTTTTGTAATAAGATAAGTTTTCTTTTATAAAGTTATCTAGACATAGGGATGCGCCTTGCTCGCCAATAAGCCAGTGTTTTCTCAATTTTTTGTACCATGGGTTACCAAGTAAAAGATCTAAATTTTGAAGTTGCATAGATTTTTTTGAATCAAAGATATATTGTTGATTTCTTGGGGCTAGCAATGGCTTTCGTGGTTGATCTGCCTGTAAGCACCCCTTTCTATAAAAAGGAGTAAATACGCCATATGGCCTATCTGAGCTATTTTTAATATCCCATGGCTCCCAAAGTAATGAGCCATTGAAGCTAGCTGTTTTTATATTCTGCGTACCAAGATATTCTTTTATTTTTTTATCGCGACTGATTCTCCATGGCTCGTAGCAACGATTCCAATAAATAGCATCAACATCAAGCCGAAAAATAATATCTTTAAGTACATCGATGGGGTTCCCTTTGTATATTGACAGCTTACCACCAAGGGAGTTATTTAATGATCTAAGTGATGATTCGAGCCACCATTTACTAGCAGCTCCCATTGCAAAATTATTAGCATTCTTATCATCAAGAATATATATTGGAAGCACGTTATTGTGCTTTGTAGCTTCAATTAGTGAAGGATTATCTGAAAGTCGTAAATCCTGCCGAAACCAATGTATTGCGATATCATTCATACTTTTGGCACTATTTTTTTGATTGAACTTTTTCACGAAAGTGACGAATTTTAGCTATAATATTTAATAGTACTGAAGTTATTACAACTGTTATTAAAGAAATTTTTCACAAACTTTTTTTAGAACAATCCCTCTAGAAGATGAAGAGCCATGATCAGAAGGATACGTCCACTCTGTATCATAACTGCTCTCAGAGACACCTCTTCCTTGTCCCATTTGACGCTTGTAGAAAATCCAATTTAAACCTCTTTCTCTAGAATGTTTGCAATCTACTTGATAGTGGACAATTACAGATAGGTCTCCAAAAACTGGTTTTTTATAATCTGTTAATGAAAAGTAGTAGATGAAATTTTTAATTTTTTCAATTCTAGCAAGGTCTATGTAAATAGTATTTCCACTGCTACTACTTTCGGTCACTTTACTCCATTCACCATATGAGAAAGATGAAAAAGTGATGATGATCAAAAGCCCAATTAACGAAATAATATTTTTCATCTTAAAAGTATAAAAGATTAAGTTTGCCATAGGAAATACATATTTAGCGAAGTTCAACCATAAAAATAAAGTCCGGTCTACCTACCCCCTTAGGGGAGGTTAGGTTTGAGACTAGCCCCAAACTAGTAGTTTAGGACTTAATGATAAACTTTAATTAGTAGATATAAAACGATAACTAAATACAACTATATTTGAATGATTAAAAAATTATTAAAATTATTCTATCCATATTATCTTGAATTTTCAATTTCTTCAAAACCTGCATTTTCGACGATTTCATTTAACCCATAAGTCTTTAGCATATTCCAAGAAACTCCCCTCATATTCGCTCCCATACAAAATAGCTGAATTTGTAAAATCCTATAATTAGAGTAATCTGTTTAAAAAATAATAAGGACTAAGAAATGAAATCTTTGATTAAATCTGCACTAACCAAGGTCAAATTAACTCAAGAGGAGAGAAAAATTGCAAAACGTGCGGTGAGGGCGATGGGGTTGAGTATCGCAGGAGTAGATATTTTGCGCTCGTCAGATGGGCCCAAAGTTTTAGAAGTCAATAGTTCACCAGATCTCATGGGTATTGAAACAGTAAATAATATGGATATTGCATCCAAAATAGTTGATTACGCTGAAAAACGCTTGGGGTTATCAAAAATAATATAAACTACATACAGAATAGAAAAAACCTAAGAAATACATAGCCTATGAGTCAATCTAAACAGCTAATTGCGATGCTAGATTACAGTACGGTAGCACTTTCAAATCATCTCTGAAGTCCGCCATATATTGGGCTTTAAAAACCAACTACCCTCAAAAAAATTAATCTGTGGCTAAATATTTACCCTTAAGGTGGAGCTACTTCTAATTGTTATTTATAATAGAACTCGGTCAATCTTTCAATAGCTGAATTTGAACAACCCTATGATTATCGATGGTTACTTAGGTATAGTGTAGTAAATGGCTACTTGACTGATTTATACAATAATTTTTGGCAAGATGAGCATTACCTGAAAGGATAAAACATCTATATGAAAATTTGTATGGTCGTACACAATAGTGTTTTGTTTGATCCAAGGGTAAGAAAAGAAGCAAGGACCCTCTCTGATAATAATTTTGAGGTAGATATTTTTGGATTCTCTTCAAAAGAGGTGGAAGTGCCTAATCATATCGAAAATTGTAACTTAAAGATTGCCAAGTTTTTTCGAAATAAAACTAAAAAAGAAAAGATAGAAGCCACTATATTTAAGGCTATTAAAAAAATACTAAAGATTAAATTTTTAGATAAATTAATACAGAAATATATTTTATTGCAATTAATTGAAGTTAGAAATTTGACTGTAGCAAATTTGATTTATTCCGAAATCGATGCTGACAAATACGATGTTATTCACGCTCACGATATTATCGGCTTAATGGTAGCGATGAAACTAAAAAAAAAAATTGCTCATTAAAAATCGTTTGGGATGCTCATGAGTTTTATCCAGAAATAGTTAACCTTAACCGTCCAGATGAACAACCTGTTTACCGAAATCTTTATCGGCAAGTAATTATAAAATCGTCAAGTAAAATTGATTTTTTCATCACAATTAATGAGAGTGCAAAAAAATACTACCAGAAAAATTTCCCAAAACTGCCTCCAGCAACTATTTTAATGAATGCTTCACGAAGACCTCAGAAAAAACCATTACAATATGGTTCATTGCGCTCCATGGCTAGCTTGGCTAAAGATCAGCGAGTGGTGATATTCCTTGGAGGATTATCTCTTGGAAGAGGTATCAAGATGCTATTGGATGTCGTAGATAGGTTACCTGTAAATTGGTCAATTTTATTCATGGGCAGTGGGCCGCTTGAAGATGACATAAGTCAAAAAATACTAACAACAAAAGGGTTACGTCCAAAAGGACGAGACCCCTTGAATATTTTACCAATGGTGGATTTAGATGATCTAAGTTTTTGGACTTCGCAAGCAGATGTAGGTGTTATCCCTTATGAAGATATTGGCCTAAATCATTTGTATTGCACCCCAAATAAAATTTGGGATTATGCATCTTCAGGTATTCCAATTATCGCAACCAACCTTCCAGAAATGTCATTACTTATTAAAAAATATAATTTAGGCTTTCTTTTACCAAAAATATTTAGCGATGATGATTTTTTGAACATCTTAAAAAAATTTGATGATTCAAAAATAAAAGAAATTTCTGGGAACTGTGAAAAATTCTCAGAGAAAGAATGTTGGGAAAAATACGAACCTGACTTGATAAAGATATATGAAGATATCACTGTACAATTAAATAAAAGAGACTTAATTTAGTTAATTTACTCAGTCAGCCTCAAAAAACTTGCTGCCGTTGCTCTTTGATTAAACGTTAATCATATAATTTAAATAAAGATGAATGATATGAAAGTTTCAATAATTACTTATTGCCATGTGAGCCGTCAGAATAAAAGATTACCATTTTTATTAGAAGCTCTAGAGTCAGTCTCAAGTCAAAATTTCGATGATTATGAGCATCTAATTATAGATGATGGCTCTACAATTAATATTGAGAGTCATGTAAACAAATACAAGAATACCAAATATTTTTTTAAAAAAAAAACTGGAATAACAAATACAACAGCAACATTTAATTTTGGTTTCAAGAAAGCTGCCGGGGAATATGCAATTATATTAGCTTCAGACGATTTTCAAACGAAAACCTGCTTATCCGGATTAACAAAAATACTTGATAACAATAAGAAGCTTGTAGCCGTAGTTGGAGGAGCGATTTATCAACAACCTAATAAACAAAGATATTTTCTTCCAAACGTTACTAATCATTATGAAAGCCTAATTAAAAACGGTAACCATATTAACGGTTGTGCCATTATGTTTAGAATGAAATTTTTTAGAGATGAGATTAAACCTTACCCTATCGATATAACTAGCTTCTGTGCTGATTTTGATATGTGGGTAAAATTAGCGGAAATTGGCCCGATTGAGATAATTGATATACCCGTTGTTGTTTATCGCGATCATGCCGATGCGACTAGACATAAAACAGCAGAAAAATACTTGAAGAAACCAAAATCAGGCATAAATTGGGTAGAGAATTTGTTAAAAAAAATTAGGTGGAGTTCGTCTACAGTTAGACACTATCCATTTACAAAAAATACACGATTAAATTTTGTGAGGGAGTCGTCTCACAAAAGAATGTGTAAATTTGATAAACCTAATACAAATTCATCGCTAATTATAAAAAATTTACTTTACCCTTCGTCATCTAAAATATCTGATGGTATTGCCAATAAATTTTTAATCAAAGAGTTTTCAAAGTTGGATTTTTCAACTAAAGATCGAAGAAAACAAATCTATTCTAAATTTAGTCCTATGGGTGACTATATATCAAAATTTTCTGTAATTAAGCTATACGGGCTCTCTCCATTAACTGTGTTAGCATCATATCTTGTAAACCCAGAACAATACATTTCATGGTACATGTGCAAGGAGTTAGCAACAAGCAAATATACGGATATGATGAATTGGGCGATGATTGATAATATTAGTTATGATAAAAAAAGAGAATTGAATGACTCGCTTTCAGTGCTTGGTTTAACTCACTATACTTCAATTGATATTATTGATTTAAGGTCTTGGATTTCAGATAGAAAGAATTTGCTAGACATACGAGAAATAAAGTTATAAATCAGAATTATACCTAGAAACTATCGGAGTTCGGATGAGGAAAAAAATTTATTATATCCTTTCAACTTGCTCACATTTAGAGGCAACTAGCGGTGATCGTATAAATGAAATGAATGTTATAAGAGCGCTATGTATAAATTTTGACGTTTACTACAACAATATTTTAGTTGATCCTACCTCAAGCTTCTTTGGATCACTTGATGGACAGATTGAGCCACCCAATCAAAAATATGATTTATATTATGTTAGAGCTAATAAAGACCTTTTTCTGAAGTTGCCCAGCCCTAAAATTTGGTTTGTTGTGCCGTATGTCCCTGAATGTTATGCAGAAGCTGATGCTGTAGTCTGTATTACATCAGCATGGAAAGATCGCATGCAGGCTCTTAAACATGACTTTATTTTACAAGAGCTAATGGGTATAGGTGACCAAGTAATAGTGCCTGGGAAGAAGTACATTACATTTCCACAAGTTATAGATCCAATTTTTTTTAAAAATAAAGATGAAGATAAAATAAGATTCTATAAAGAACAATATGCATCAGATTTTGTTTGTGGGCATATGGGCAGGCTAGTAAAAAGTAATTATCCCTGGCATCTTCAGTATGCAATTAAAAATTACATACCAAATTTAGATATTAAATATATTTTTTATGGCCCAAAAAATATGGATTTGCCTAATAATTTTCATTATATGAAAAAAATACCGATGCATGATGTACCTGAAGCACTCGCAGCATTTGATATTACAGTAAATTCTTCAAATAATTGGACAAATTTATGTGGACAGTTGAAAGTTTTAGAAGCAGCCGCGTGTGGTGTACCTATTTTAACACCTCATTCTCTTGCTCGTTACGATGATCTTGGTAAAGATTACCCATTTTACTGGAATTTTAGCGCTGAAACCCATAACCGTATACAAAATAATGATACAGATATTTTCACTAGGGAGCCGTATTCTAGCACGCCAGCTAAACAACCTTTAATATATCGATTGTTAAGCAATAAAGTAAAATATAACAGGGAAAAGAGTTTTTCAATTTTTGAAAAAGAGTCCAATGAGCTGGGCTACCTTATAAAAGCACTTTATCTTGACAAATCATACAGAGAAGAGATTGGTAAATCATTGATGAAGCAAGCCAAGAGGCATAGTGTTGAGAATATCTCTAAAATCTTAGTTGAGGAGCTTTCTATGGTGATTAAGTAGTATCAACCAAATTTTCAGCTTTATGTTATCGAGCTACAAAGAGTACTTTATGCCGCTCTCAATAAAAAGATCAATAATTTTTTAGTTATTGTATAAATCATCGAAAAAATTAACAAATTTTTTCGATGACTCCACATCACCAAACAGCTCTAAAGCTTTTTTTCCATACGCTATTGAGTTATCGTCAAAGTTCTTAAGCTCTCGATGTATTTGATTAAATGCTTGATTAGGATTATTTATAAGCTGAATGTGAGGATACATCTGTTTGGCTCCGTGAAAATTCTTAACTAGGGGCCAATCACGTATGATTGGAATGCAACCTAGGGACATAGCTTCTACAACAGACTCATGACTTCCCTCTCGACGACTAACTGATAATATAAAACCGCATTTTTTGAGCTCGTTAGATACATCGTTAGTGTAGCCAATCACATCAATATTTGTATTCAGTTGCAAAAGTTTCGAATGGAACATTTCAAAATAATCAGGATCGCCTCCTTTTACTAGTGGAGCCCCAATTAGTTTAAGTCGCCAGTCCTTATCAGACTTTAAGAGTTTATCGAGCAAATGTAGGGCAAATATAGGATCTTTATTTTTGTCCCTATATCCCACCATGCATAAAGTTTTTTTTTCATTTTTTGATCTAACACTCGGAACTGTTGATTTAAGCTGTCTAATATTCTGAATTACGGAATGTCGATGTGAAAAATTTTCTGCATCAATACATGTTCTATAGAAAATTTTTCTAATGTGGTCAGCAATGAAGATCATGCCATCCACTCCTTTCATATTAATAAAATTAGACCGACTAAGAAATGCTTCACGGCTATGCAGTCTACAAACAAGTATTTTTTCTATGGGGAGAAATATGCTGAACCATATAGCTGCAGGACTTAACCATTCCGCGAACACTATGTCACACCAATTTATATGATTATAATTTTTGATTGAGATGCCTGCATGTTTTTGAAAAGTGCTATTTTCATCGATAGACAGCGGCCCAAAATTACAAATCTGTGAATTTATGGAGTTTAAATCATCACCAAAAAAATCGCTAATAGATACAATACGTAATTCATAGCCTGCTTTTTCGAGGACTTTAATCGGCATCTCTAAAAAAGCATTTCCACCACTTACAATAAGAATTCGTATTGGTCGATCGTGTGGTGTATCCCTTTTTATATTGCAAACATCTCTATAAACTTTCCTATTTAAAAACCAGTCATAAATTATCGGCGGTAGGTAATTAAATAAAATATTTTTGATGCTAGTATTTTGTTTGATGAAATGTATAAACATATCTAAATCTAATAGTGGGTTTATAATATTTTTTTTCCCTAAAGAGTGAGGTAATGCAAAGATCTCATGTATGTCTCGGGTTATTAGATTATAAATATTTTGATTTTTTATATCAGAAGAAAGTTGGTTAACTAGTGCTTTAGTGCTGGAAGACGGTTTTTTTTCTTTTACCAAACGTATAAATAAGCAAGCAATTATTTTATTAAATAACGAAACATGTTGTACGGCCTTAATTTCTTTTTTATAGGCAACAAGAAGTTTGTAAGCTAGCTCCCATTCTTCTAAAATAAAATATATGTAAGAACAACTAATTGCCTGCTCTAAATCATTGCATGTAGCTTTTAGACATTCTTTATAGTAACTTTTTTTTATCTCTTTCTTTAATACAGCTCGTGTTTTAACATCAGCCCTGATAAAAATTTTTTGCACAGTTCGTCCAAAGTGTATATTTTCGATATTGGAATCTGAAAACTGAAGAATCCTCAGTGCGCTAAAATACATCTTACGGTCTATTAAAATATCTATTACTTTTTTTAAAGCAAGCCAAAGGTGATTTTTTATGTTGCTAATCCTATATTTTTTATGTTGCTAATCCTTTAGTAGAAGGGCTTTAACTTTTTCTTTGATATTTGCACATGCAATATTATTATGTGCCGCCATTACTATGATTAATTTCTTGGCCTTTGTCATCATCAATAGAGAATAAACTCTCGAGTTTATATTTATGGGTAGCGGCTTTGATAAAATTCGACCTTAAAAAATAATGTTTTTGGACTCTAACTAGGGTTGTAAGCAATTTACTTACTGCTGCTAAAGAAGAAAAAATTGAGTTCATACACCCAGCTAAGAATCTGCAGCCGAGAATATAAATTATAGCAGTTGAGAGCTGAAGATCTAAACGAAGTACAAAAAATAATATAACTGACAACATAAATAAAGATAATAAATCTATAATTAGTTTTATGTTTAAAGGAAAAGTTCTTAATTTTTGGTAAATATTAAACGTGTTCTCAGTAAAATAATTTGGAATTTTTTCTTTCTTAGATATCAATTTATCATTTTCATTAGATTCTTTTAACTCATTGTTAAGTCTGAATAAAGTCCTGCTAATTAAAAAAATTGGTATTAAGGAAAACAGCGATAGTGTTATTAAAATGATGCTTAGCTCAAATGAAAAATATATTAATATTAAAAAAATTGGGGTTGAAACAATCAGCTTTGATAAAATAATATTTGTTCCTAAAAAGAAGTTACTCATATATTTTGCGTCTTGTTTAATATTAATATTCTTTTTTTCTGCATGCGCATCCAAAATAAAACAGCACAGCCAATATTTCTCATAGCTAACGGATAAACTAAGTAGTTTTTGTTCTGCTAATAGCCCTCCCCAAGTTGCAAAGAAAAACAATAAAATAATGATTATCGCATATTCGACACTCAATATATTTAGAGCTATCAACTTAATTGCAGCCAGAGAAGTCACTAACTGCAAAATAGATGAGACAATTGTTGCAGACAGTAATAGAAAATATCTCAAGCCAAATAATTTAAAAAGATGTTTCAGATAATTTTTCCATATTGATAAATAACGATAATATTTACCCATTTTTAGTTCCTTTAATATTTTTAGGCATCACTACCCTCTGTTCTCTGTATAAAACTGTCAATTTTACACTCATTAATATTCAATATAACAGGTGGGCACTACAAAACAGTAGTAGTGTTGGATAGAAATCAACCTAATAGCTTACAGCTATGCCGCTCTGGTTTGATAAAAGTGTTGATATCACTAGCTGTAAAGTCAGAGAAACTTATCAAAGGATTAACAGTTGTTTACGAATGAAAGACCGTTCTTTACAGTACGGTAGTATCTTTAAATCATCACTCTTGATAACTGACTAACACCTCTCCTAACCGACATGCCGCTAGCAGTCTCTTCATCAGCGCTTGCCTTACTTACAATTGCATTTTATTTACTTACCTATACCATATAGGGGTATAAGGTATTTTAGTTAAACCAGGGGAAACAAACCATGGCAGATTGTTGCGAATCAAAATATCCAGATTATGGAAAACATATTCCAAGAGTGAATAAAGCTATAGGTCAGCTGAATGGGATAAAAAAAATGATTGAAGAAGGCAGGTATTGCCCTGACATTATCACGCAATTAAGGGCAGTGAGTTCAGCTTGCCAGTCACTCGAAATAATTATGCTTCAAAAGCACCTTGAATCCTGTGTTATTGATGCCTTTCAGTCAAATGACAAGAATGCTCAGAAAGAAAAAATTCGAGAGCTAACAAATTTGTATAAGGGGAAAAATGTTTTGTATGTTGGTGACGAAAAACATGAATAAGTTGTATTTCATATTTATTTTGCTGTTAGCAGCGCACCAATCTATGATTCATGCAGCACCGATGAGCTTTAAAGGGTCAACAACCAGCATGACTCAAGCGAGCAAAAATTATTTTAGTATTGAGTCTAGCTACGCTTCATCTATTAAGGAGTCGTTTGGCGTAAAGACTGTTAGAGCTAAGGGTAACGGCTATGACACAACGTCAGGAGAAATATTTTATTTAAGAAAATTGATGAGAAAAAATACTATTAATTCGCAGGCAAATTTATGGCTGTTTGCTGGAGCAGGCTTTATAGGCATAAAAAAAAATAACATAAAAAAGCATCATGTCTATTTAAGCCCAATCTTGCAGTTTGATTATGAGACCAAAAGAATGTACGGAATGGTTTCTCACCAAGTCTTAAGAGCTGGTCATGAGAACTTTGATGCAACCAAAATTGAAGGCGGCTTTTCGTTCTATGAAGCAGGGTACACTGAAATTCAGCCCTGGTTCATATTAAAAACTAAAAACATCAACAGTCTAAATAACAAAATTAAATATACGCCTACACTTAGATTGATTAACAAATCCATATTTATGGATGTTGGAGTATCGACGGATGGAGATGCATCCTTTCATTTCATGTATACATTTTAGGAGAGTATTTAATGAAAAAAACAATATTTCTAATAGCCATAATACTTTTCAGTGTGCATAGCTACGCATTGACTCAAAAAATTGAAGTACTGGGTATGGTATGCGCTTTTTGCGCACAAGGTATAGAGAAGAACTTCAGGGGCGC
>Ga0181598_1000383_pt1 | contig 43297 bp, 20 predicted proteins | sample 041ome_4_FD_153295 | JGI IMG/M metagenome (GOLD analysis project Ga0181598, IMG submission 153295) | Coastal salt marsh microbial communities from the Groves Creek Marsh, Skidaway Island, Georgia - 041404US metaG (spades assembly) | ecosystem: Environmental > Aquatic > Marine > Intertidal zone >... | reverse complement strand
CGTCGCAGCAGCAGCAGCAGCACTGGCGGAGAAAAGCGGTCGTCGTCGCGGCGGCGGTCGCCGTCGTCGGGTGCTGCGGGATTATCGCGACTTCTTCTTCTTCTTCTTCTTCTCCCTTTGCGGGGGGCGTCGGAGAAGCAGGAGGTCACCGAAGACCACGAGGCGTTGGTGATGATTTCTCGCCTTCTTCTTTGGCCAAGTTGGGCGCAGATTTTTCCTCACTCTCTCTCCCGGCGGCGGCGCCGCTACTCGGAAGAGAGGAAAATGACGACGCGCATTTTTACGATGGTTTGTACGTGCGCGAGGACGAGAGAGAGTTGTTACGTAAGTACGCGGCGAAGATTCCGTCGAAGCGAGAGATTAAGAGGCTTGAACTGGAAGAGAAGAGAGAGACGACGGCGAATACGGGAGGATCGGAACCGTCGATGACGGCGTCTGCGGGATTAGGTACCATGCCGAGAAGAACTTGGAAGAAGAAATCGTCCAAGGAAACGAAGGAAGAGCAGTCGCGAGCGACGAAGGAGTTTTTAGCGGAACTCGGGGAGGTGGAGAAACCATCGTCGGCGTTGTTGGAAGCGGCGACGAACTTGTTGAGAGAGAAGCACGGCGAGGAGACGCCGTTGGACGCTGAAAAACAACGAGAGGCGGAAGATATGACGGCGAAGACGATCGCCCTGGTCCGAGCAGAGAAGAACATCGTTGAGAACAAGAAACAAAAAGACAGTGGTTCATCGGAAACTTCAGAAACGTCTTCTTCTGCTTCGTCGCCGACTAAAGATGAGAAAACCATCGACGGGGCCCGTGAAACTGAAGAAAAGAAAGAGGAAGTAAAGGATGACGAAAGCAAGCCTTCTCATCCGCAATCGTTGCTCGAAGTCGCGCAGAACTTTTTAAAGAGCGAAGAAGAAGCAAAATTGCGAGCCGAGGCGGAACAAGAAGCCGCGAAAGAGAAAGAGGAGGAGGAGGAGGAGAAAGAAGTGAAGGAGGAGAAAGAGGAGAAGGAGGAGGAGCACACCGCGACGCAGCAAACAGAAGAAGTAGAAGCGCAAAAAAGTGAGGACAAAACAGAAGTTGAAGGAAAAGACGAAGTAAAGGAAGAGGAAGACAATGATAAACCGTCGCCAAAAGCTATCGAATTCGCCAAGCTATTGTTAGCGAACGAGGCCAATAGAGGCGCTTCGACTGATGGTAGATCAGCAGGTATTCTTGGACAGCCCACTCCAGAGATGTTAGCGGCTGCGAGAAAAATGCTTTTGAAAGCTGGTGTGAATCTCGACGACGAGAAATCTTTCGCATTGGCGGCAACATTGGAAAACACAAAGTCCGCCGACGTCACGGAATTGACCTCGACTTTGCGAGATAAATCAATAAATGCTGCACAAGGTGAAAGAAAAACGATTCCGAAACGGTCGTGGGTGTCTAAGTTGGGAGAAGATGCCAAGAAAGAAATGGAGGCATCGTCCGAAGCGTCCAACAGTAACAACAACAACGAACAGCAACCTCAGCAGCAGCAGCAACCTCAGCAGCAACAACAACAACAACAAGGACAAGGACAAGGACAAGGACAACAACAACAGCAGCCGGCTCCAGATCAACAAGTTCTGGAGATGCCGAAAGCGGAGGATGTAGTCGCTGAAGCTGCCAAAGAGATGAATGTGGAAAATGAAGAGCAGAAAGAAGGAGGAGAACATCAAGAACAAGGGCAGCAACAACAACCAGAAGCTGCTGTAATGTCGGCAGCCGAGGAGCAAGTGGAAGAGGAGGCGCCCCAAGCTGAGCAAGAACGCAAGGAAGAAGGACAGGATCGACCGGTGGTGTACCTTTCTCAAGTTCCTATCAAAGAGAAGGAAGTAAAAGAGCAGGAATACGTGAGAGAACATCAACCGCAAGAAGCAAGTGTTGGACACAAAGAGGAAGAAGCGCAGAAAAACAATGAAATCCCGGAAATTTTGAACGATAACGTCAAGTTGATTGATGGCGACGGGAGAGAATACATGCAACCGAAAGCGCACGAACTTTGGAACAACGGCAAGACTCTGTTTGTGTACCCTCAAACTGAAGCGCAAAAACAAAAACCGATCCCGGACGCGACTGATTTGCACGCATTCGTCATAACACTCGATAAACGCTTAGACTTGGGGTTTGCAAATGGCGAAGATATGGACAAGACTATGTGGGAGCGCACGCGAGAGCGCTTAAAAGATATTCCGTTGATTCACGCTGAGAAGTCCCCGGGGGTGGACCCGAAGGGTTGGCCGCAAACCAGTTTGGAAGAAGCAAAATATGCGATCGGCTTCGCGCATTTGTTTTGGAATATTCATCAAAACGATCCGTTATACGCCGACTTACCCCCCGAACGCCGCACGGTTGCCGCACTTCCGTGGGTCGGCGAGTTTGACAAGCGAGACCAAAATGGTTATTTTCGCGCAGAATCGCAAGGACTATCCCACCACTACGGCTGTCTCTACGCGCATTTATATCAATGGCAAAAGATGAAAGACCAAGGTCTAAAAAAGGCTTTGATTTTAGAATCAGACGGTTTAACTTTAACCAGAGTGCCTTTGGAGACTATTCCTTCCATTGCGAAGCAAATGCCCGGCGACGCGGACTTTGTCACGCTGCAGTTGTACCCGTACGAACCCGCCGGTGTAGAACGACGCAACGTAGAAATCAAAGACCCAATATCTGGCGAGCACAAAACCTACTCCTTCGATAAGCTGAACTACCATCCGCAACAGGGCTACGCTGGTTTAGCTTCGTACATCGCCACGGATACGTTTGTAGAGAAAATCCATCACTTTTTAGCTTTACACGGCGCGGACATGATCGACGGGTACATCTTGAACAAGCTGTGCACGACGTCTTACAACAACGAAGAAGCGAAAAACACCGCCTGGAACATGTACGACATGCAAAAGTACACGCATCCGTTCGATCCGCAAAACCCGACGCCGACGATTTTGAACTGCTACAAAGCGATAGCGGATCCGGAGTATTATCACAACTTGAATATTCGCATGGAATCGGAGGCGCAAGTCAGCGCCGGTATCGCCGTCACTAGTACTTAGAGCGTTGTGTTATTTATGATTGTTTATATTTTAGTAATTCACTATCAACGTTTCATGAGGGAAAGAGTTTTAAAGCGCTTCGCGCGTCTTTCAATCTCTCTTTTCCCCCCTCCCATCTCTTTCTCCTTCTCTCTCGCGCTTTTCTTCTACTCACCCTCTCTTTTTTTTCTTTTTTTCCTCCTTTGTTGGAACTCCTCAGAAAACACGCGTCCTGCATACACAAGCACGCGTGGAAACACACGCGCGCACTTTGTTCTTCTTTCTTAAAGACGCGACGCGAGAGTTTGTGTTTTTGACTTTATCAGAAACAAGGGACGCATGGGTCGGGTGGCGATGTTGGCGAAGCAATACGACGCGATTCCGGAACCCGAAGACGTGGAAGAGAGCCGCGGGTTGATTCTCGAATCTTTCGATGCGCCGTCGACTTCGTCGTCGTCGCGCGTCGTCTTTGGTAAATCAACAACGATATCTTCGTTCGCGATGGGATGCGCGGTATCTTTAGCCGCGTTTGGTGTCGCCGCGACGGCTATGGGCGGAGGATCGACGGGGGCGATGATGATGGGAGTGTCGTCAATACCTTCCACTTCTTCCTCGAATGGTGGTGAAGAACAACGACATTTCACCTACCCGCTGAACAGCGATCGAAGAACGTACCAAGGCAAAAGCAACGAGGTATACTTCAACGGCCAGAAGTACGAAAAATCACAATGGAGGAATGGGTTGGTGAACACCGAGTCCGTGCCGCACGAGAAGACGAATTGGGTGACGACGCACCCGAAGGTGCAAGCGATGATGTCGGCGAGTTTAGGCCAGGCGCGCGTTCAAGAACTTCCGCAACTCGGAAAGAGCAACAGTAAAAAAACTAGTAAAAAGAAGAAAGAAGAAGAGTTAGATTTTGATATTCCAGACGGGAGCAAGTTACCCGAGCACGTGGAACCGGTGGAGACGAGCAAATCCGGCGGTATGGCGTCGACGAAAAAAGTGCACGGAAAAGTGGTCACTTTGGATGAAAACGGGAACATCAACACGGCGCCAATGGGAAGAACGACCGTGGATAACTACAGAATGAGTTGGGCGACAGAGCACGTCGTGTTTACCAATGGAGATTACTCCGCGAACTACATCCCGATGAAGGAACGCGATTGGAAGAAAAAGTTCAAGCAAATCCCGGGTCAAGGTTTGATGAAGCCGAAAGACTCGATGATGACCGTAGACGACGCCGGGACGTTGATCGGGAGACGTAAAATGCCTCCCAGTCAGTTGGGCGAAGTAGAAAAAGACGAAAACGACAACGAAATTGTTCACGATAAGAAGAAGGAAAAGTCTTCTTCTCACAAGGACAACAACAAAAAGCACTCGTCTTCTTCTTCTTCGAAAAGTCACCATCACGGATAAAGAGAAAAAGAAAGAGAAAGAGAGAGAAAGAAAGAAAGAGTTGTTCAAAAGGAACGACATCTGTCATCGCGAAAACATTAAACTAAACACGCATTTACTCATTAAACGTTTTAATCGACGTCATGAACGTATAACTCGTACACACGCCCGTCTTTCTACAAACCGTCGCTTTTGTCATAGCATTCCAAATTGTGTCCCTAAATCGTAAAAATCGAGTAGTTGGGCCGCGGCCTAACAAAATCTTTACAAGAAGCGCGCGCTTACATCGGCTGCAACGATGGACTCTCTCTTAGGCACGCGCATGAACGAGCGCGATCACTTGCTCGCGCCAATCAACGAGAACGAATCGTACGAGCAACCCTCCACATCTTCGTCCTCTAAATACACCCTCTTTGCCGCCTCCGCGGTGCTCTTCGCTTTGAGCACGATTGGAGTCGCCGCGGTGAGCAAACACGCGCTCGTTTCCCCTTCGTCTTCTTCTGCGCATCAACTGGGGATGAATCCAGTGCGAAAGATCGAACGCGCGATCGAAAACTCTTTCGAGGTGTTCAGCAGAGCGGACGTGCATCACGATCCGTCTAAATTGGCTTCGTCCTCGTACTTTGATACGGAACGAACGCCTTTGCCAACTTTAGGAAAAAAAGAGGATGGCCCACACGTCGTCCACGGAGCTTACAAACCGTTGAACGAAGTGTACGAGCCGGTTTTAGACGTCCCGGTTGTGTTCATCGCGCTGAGAAACAACGACGAGGATTTGTGGAAAGTGAGGCGAACGATTGAAACTTTAGCCGGGGAAACGAGAGTGAATTACGAAGATTTGGCGGAGACGGTGAGTATTTCGCAAGGCATCGACGCAAAGAAATGGCCGAAAGATATCGCGAACGCGGAGTATGCCGTGAAAGACATAAGGAAATTGTTCCATAAGAAAGTGAAAGATGGAACGGTGTTCGCGTCGGACGTGAAAGATTTCTACCAGTTGATGGGATTGTTGAAACATATCGATACGAGGAAAGCGGACGGGTCGTTGGACCAGTTTTCCTTGGATAAAGGTTTGTCGCACCACGTCGGATGCTTGTACGCGCATTTGTATCAGTGGCAGTGGGTGAAAGACCAAGGTTGGCCAATCGCGTGGATTATGGAGTCAGATGGGAATAAGATGACGAACGTGCCGTTTTGGGCTGTGCAAACCTTGACAGAGAATATGCCAAAGGAGGCGGACGTATTGTTCTTGCAAAACTTCATGCGAGAACCTGGGTTTGAAGGGCCACACTATAAGAGTGTTGGGGTGAATGGACCAAACGGAGCGTACGCAAAGATTGATATATATAAGATGAACACTCGAGCAAGCGCGTTGAGTGGGTTGCAATCGTACGTCATCACGCAGAGCTTCATTAAAAAGGCACATAATTTCATAGCGACGTACGGGGCTGACATGGTGGATGCGTTTACCGCCGGGAACATGTGTGCGTACAAGGATTGGTGGAACCAAGCGGATATTGCAAAAGGCGAGAAACCGATCTTGAACTGCTTCCAAGCTTTGTCAAAACCGATCGAGGTGGAAGGAGTCAAGCAAACCATGGTCACCGGATAATTTACAATTTAATTTAGAACATTTGTCATGCAACATCATAAAAACACATAAATAATTCTCGAGCAACGTACCGGTGAAGCTATTGCGCTTTACTGATAATTGGCATTCTCTTTAAAACGCGCTGATACTACTGTATCGTAGATATTTATGCACTGCAACGCTCTAAATAAACTTATCTACTTTTTTGGCAACTTGGCATTTGTTTTTAAAAACTTTGACGCTGAGTGTTCTGCTCGATGGCAGAGCACGCGAAACATAATCTCCTGTTGCGTGGGATTTGCACCTTCATTATTTTGTATAGCTTTAATCAACGGCTCGGTTTCTGAGGCCATGGTTGCAGCGATATGCTCAGCTTCTCTCATCAATGTTCTCACATCCTCTTCCTTCAAGCCGTCGCCGTTCGCCTCAAACGTTTCGCGAATACTCTCCAAATCGGCTAAAACATATGCTCTCGCATCAGCCACTTCAAATGCTCTTCCTGGGCCTCCATCCAATGTAACTCGAACAAACATTTCGCAAAATTTGCGCAACATGGCCGAGGCGACAATTTCTAACAACCTCGCAGCAGCTCTCGGACCTACAGAAAACACTATCGACCCCATGTAATCGTCTAAAGCTGGAACAATGACTAAAGATAACCGAGACAAACTCTTATCTTTTGTGACATAGGCGCCGTCATGAAAGATTTCTTTCATGTTCGTGAACACGATACGGGCAGCGAGCAAATTTGCAAAGTGTTCAATAGTCGACGCCAGGGTTTGGCGCGCAGAGGCGAAAACGTCTTCAAGCCATTTCGAGGCTTCAAAATCGTCTTCATGGTTTCCTTTTTGCCCTTCCTCTCCGCCGTTGTTGTTATCGTTTTCGTCCACAAGTCCGTTTGTCAATGCAACACAATCACGCTGCATTCGAATCCATCTGTTTGGCAAATCACGTTCGATAGATCCGTTCTCGAGCTCATCCAAGATGAAATCTAATGCCGATAATTTGGCGCAGTAGGAGTGTGATATCGCATCTAAAGACTGAGCATTTTCAGGCACCCATTTGCGAAGTTTGATACTTTCTAAAGCATCTTGCTGCATCTTGTCGACGATATCTTTTTTAAATCTGGTCAGGCGCGGCTTCTCTGGTAGCTCGTCTGAATTTTTCACGACGTCTTTTAGGAGCTCACTGGCGTACTTCTGAAACGCGCCGTCGATGCCTTCAGTCAACGCCCGAATCGCTGAGACAGAGCACGGAATACCTAACCCCCAAAATCCTTCCAAAGTTTCGTTGGCGAGTCGGAGCAGTTCAACTGCGCTTGGAGCTGGTTGATTCTTTTGCCTACGGTCATTGTTCCACTTTTCGGATTGCGCCGCTCGCACAGCAAAGATGTTTGCGTCATCAATTTTGGTGCCAATCCATTTAAAAATGAGCGGCGCGGCTTTTTCCTTCACATTGAGTTGAGGAAAAGTCGCGTATGGGTCACTCAATTCCTTCTTACTGGTTGGTTCGGCATCAGCATCGGTTGCTCTGATCATTGCTACATCAGCATTACCATTCGATGTTCTTTGGTGTCTCCTTAAAGCGTCTGCGTCGCAGCAGACACTCAAAGCTGCTTGTGCATCACCACTCGCCCACAAAGCTCGCAAACTTACCGTCGTTAAAGGCGGATCGGACTCTAACCACCAAGTGAACTCGTCCACGAATAACTTTGCAAGCTCGCGGGGAAATACCACGTCCGCGCGTTCTTGCCTTTTCTGAATCTCTGATTTTGCATCGAACGATTCATACTCGGACGGGAAAAAACACGATTTGATGCGAGGTGCGATGTATGCTGCATACTCGTCTGCTATTCTAGAAACTTCCGAGGCGACAACTTCTAACACTCGAGCAGCTGCCGCCGCTGGATTATGGGTCAACGTTTCGTTTGCATTTTCCGAGGCGACTTCATCTTCCATGGCTTGAATTCGAATACGTTCATAACATTTCTTCGCACTCGCCGTGCTCGCCCTATTCAAGGCATGTTCAAAATCATCGTCGCTCTTTCCAAGCGCAATCATCACGTATCGATACAGACGTAGTATTGCAGCAAAAGCTTCAGCATCATAAGTGTTCAGCGGGTGCTCATTCACCTTGAATTCAGCGGGAGGAGATACGTCGAAGATGTAATCACTGACTGCAGCTTCGCACCAACGTACCAACTTCATCAAAGTCGGCGCAGCTATTGCATCATTCTTAAACACTACGACATAATCGCAATCATCTGTTCGGCAAAAGAGAGCGCGCTCTATTTCTGTGCCAGCTCGAGTCAAAATGTTTGCGCGCTTTTCAAACTCTTCGTCCACATCGAGCGTTTCTAAATCATCATCTTCGTTCGTCACGGTGGCAACTTTAGTCAAGAAAAGCGCAAGCAACGCGCTGTGAGCAGCTTCCGTGATAGACGGACCTAATCCAACGCGAACGGAAGTCTTCAAGATGTTCAGAGTATCTTCGTAATCGAACGCAAGCGATCTTTCTTCAACAGGATCGAGCGCGGTTTTGAAGAGTTGGTAATACGCTCGCGCAGCCACAGAGGGTGGATGTGCTGATGAAATCTTAGCCCCGTGAGATACGTTATCAACGTTATCGAGCGCGTGCTCAATAGCTTCGAGTATTTGGTCGCAATCTTGCTGCGAAGTGAAAAATGCCTGTACATCTGCTCTCGACTCGGAAATGAATCTTGTGAGTTCCTGCAACATTAGCGACATTGATACCGGCTTCTGTCCATCGTCAGTTTGTCCATTTCCTCCTCCTTCTGCGCCTAAAAATGGATTCATATTACCGTCCATGGTGTTCTCGTCCTCTATAATCTTCGCCGCTCGCAACACTTCGCAAATTGCAATCGATCTAGAAGTGAAAAAATCTATCTCTGGACACAGAAGATCTGTCGTGCGGTGCACATTACCTAAACTCATAGACATCAGGTGCGTCCTCGCCGACTGTTCCGGTTCCATTGGAGCGTACCCTTGACATTTTGTCGCAATGTTTGCAATTGTTTTTCCTACCGTTTCATCAATATCAAGCGCCTTAATGACTTCCGATATGGCATCGTCTGACCATGTCGGCGTACGACACAACCATACCTCCAGGGCGAGTTCGGCAAAATCTGACTCAGAAAACGCCGAGAATGTCGGTTCGACGATATCATCAAGCGCCGTTTTCAAAAGCAACTCCATAATTTCAAACTTTTCTTTGCTGCTGTTTTTATCTATCGAAGTCCTCGAAGTCGATGCCCGCTCTGGCTCTTGACTTTCTCCCGCTTGTTGTTCTCGCTGAAATTCACCTTCGTCAGCCTCCTCTCCACCTCCTCTCGATGACGTGGTCGCGGTGGGCGACCCAACCCCAAGTTCTCGCATAGACTTCACCAACGGCGAGTCGTCCAGCTTGCATTCACCTTCTGCGCCTGATTTATTTTCGTGTTCTTTATGTATCATTTCTCGCAATTGTTGTATGTTCTCAGCAGTGCTATCGTCGATGTTATTTTCCTCTCTTTCGATTACATTATCGTCGTCAACAACCATACCATTCATCAGTTTTGTTCCATTTCGACCGCACGAGGTTGAATTGCTATCACCGACACCCGCGTCTCTCTCAGGTGGTGGTGGTTTCGTCGTCGCCGTCGTCGTCGTTGGTGTCATTGTTGCCATCTCTTCCTTCCCCTCTTCTTCGCTCTTCAACACCTTTTTAGAATTCAAAGAAGGCACCTTTGGCAAACTCCCGTAAAAGGAGCTCCCACACTCGCTCAAATCGTGTGGCACGCCGCTCTCACAATCGTGCATCATTTTTGGCACATTAACTTTCGCAAAATCAATGTCTTTCACCGTTTGTGCGTTTGGTGGCAATCGCAACACATCTTCGTTTTCCCAATTGGAAGTCAAAAACGCTTCGAGTAAGATGGAGCGATCGACTTCGAGCGAGGCGAGACGCGAGTACATGCGGTCGTCGGTGAGGTCTTGGTCTTCGTGTTCATCCTCTCTTGAAATAGACGCCATCGGACGAGAAATAAATCGACCGAATGCGCGTGTGCGTGCGTGAGGGAGTCTTTGTGAACCAGTGAGCGTGTGCCTCCCCAATTCAATAACTTTTTCTGAAGTTTGCTGATGTGAAAAAATTAGGGGAATTCTGTGCAAGATTCGAGAGAAGGAAAATAATATGGGAGTATTCTATACACAATGATGACAACAAACTAATAATTCGACGCGCGCACGAGGGGATTGAATTCGCGCACGATTCCTTTCATTCGTGCGAGTAGTTTGGATTCAAACCCAAAATTCGCTCCATCAAGTCCGGTTTTTTTCTTCTTCTCTTTCGCTCCTCGGTGGCTCGGAGCGCGAGCGCGGTGTCTTCAGCATCATCATCCCCGGCGTCTCCTGCAGCCGACGGTAACATGTGCACGTCTTCTTCGTCCGCTGGCACGGGGGCTTCTTGAATGACGATCAATGTCTGTTCTGTGTTGATCATTTTGTTGATGATCATTTTTACTAGCTTCAGCTCTTTTGTGAGGTCGTCCGTGTCCGTGGCGTCCTCATTGGAGGCGAACACATCCATGTACCATTCGATGATTTCTCTTTGTTTTAAGCCCAAAGTATCTTCGTCCGGATTTTCCAATTCCTTCTCACGGATGTGCGTGATTAACATGTTCTTCACGCTTTGATATTTTTCGTACGAAACGGTTGCTTTTTTCTTTGGTTTCTTTCCAGCCGTTTGAGGAGGAATGTTTTCTTGTGCGACGATTTGCGTACTAGCGACCACACCGGCACCATCTCCTTCTGCGGCGGCAGCGGCATTACCTTCACTAACACCATCACCATTGGCATCGTTGTTGACAACAACATCATCATCGTTGGTGCTTCGTTGCTGCCACGCTAGTTCTTCTCTCTCTTCCCGCTCCTCGCGTTCCCTATTTGTTTCTGCGGGTAATCCCGCCTCAATGCGTCTTCTGACTTCTACGTGTTCATTCTCGCGAATTCGCTCTTCCTTTGCAATCGACGCTCTCATCGCACTCGGTAATATTGGACCTTTATCCGCATCTTCGTCAATATCCTCGTCGTCATCCTCCAACGTAACGTCCCTGGCTTCGACCGCAATGATCGATTCTGAAAGCAATCTTCTCGCCTCGCGCACGTGTTTGGGTAAAATCTTCGCTCGACAATACAATCTCGCCAACGCTTCAGATAAACGAACGAGCGCTTCCAGCTGTCTCACAGTAATTCTATAACTTGTAGTCGACCCGGGCTGCGCGTCACCTTTTCGCAGCTTCACGTAAGCGTCTACGATTTCTCTCTGTGCTTCTGGCGTCATTTGAGGTTTAATACATCTTGAGTATCTGATGTACCTTTGCAATTGCTCTAATGTGTAATCTACTTCGATGGCTTTTTCTTTCATCCGATGCAAAGACACAATGTGCCTCGCGAGCATGTGGTCCCTGTAATCGTCCGGTTCATCGATCATAACATGCACTAAATCAAATCGAGACAAAATCGGTGCAGGCAGTGCCAAGTTGTGTTTTAACTTTTTCGATTTATCATATCTACCACCCAAAGGGTTCGCAGCGGCTAAAATACTCGTTCGAGCGTTCAACGTTGCGTTGATGCCAGCTTTGGAAATAGAAATCGTTTGTTGCTCCATAGCTTCGTGAATAGCAACTTGATCTTTCACTTCCATCTTATCGAACTCATCGATGCAACAAATCCCATTGTCCGCCAGCATAAGCGCTCCGGCCTCGATGCAATATTCCCCAGTTTCCATATCTTTACCAACTGTTGCGGTCAAACCGGCAGCCGAAGACGCTTTACCGGACGTATACACCGCGCGAGGGAGAAATGAGGTGACGTATTTTAAAAATTGCGATTTTGCGCACGACGGATCACCGACGACCAAAACGTTAATATCGCCTCTCAAATTCGTCCCACCTTGTTTAGTCATTTTGTGCACTCCGCCAAACAACATCAACGCGATAGCTCTCTTAATATCAAGATGACCGTGCACGGTTGGGGCGATCGAACGAACAAGTTTTTCATAAATTTTCGGGTCTTTCGACATGCGTTCGATATCGTTCAACTGTTCTTGTGTAAACGAGTTTACTACCTCCTTCTCGTCGTCTCCACCTCTGATGTTCACTCCGGTGTTCACGGACACACTTTCGTTTCCACCAGCCGTTGGTCCAGCCACGTTGACGACGGAGTGTGCCACGAAACAGGTTCGATAGAACAATTCCCTCACACCAAAATCTCTCAAGCCGCCGACGCCAGTGGACATTCCTGCCACACTCCCTTTCCCAGAGCTCCCCAACTCCGTCCTATCTCCGGCCATATTCGCAGGAGCTGTCTCTGGTACCACCGTCAACGTCCCGGTAAATACCGCTTTATCCCCAGCCCTGGCTGTCTCCACGGCTTCGTGTCTCAAAATTACATCCATAGATCTCGGCAAACTCCCCGCCGGCACCTCGTCCGCGTTCTCTTGCACTCTAACTCTCTGCCAATCGATGAAAGTACACCCTTCTTTCATTAACACGAACTTCTTTCTATTCGAACACGTCTGTTTCAGACAAATGCTTGGTTCTGTGTAGCGGCACTGCTGCTCAACGTCAGGAATCACCTCACCACACTCGCCGCACATAAACTTTCCGATAATCAACTCTGGCCTCACTTCACTCGTCCTCGTCACCACACCGCTAAACGAAGCCAATTGACCGACGTGTTCCGCTTTCAAATCTCTAAGTCGTTTCGTCCCGGGTAAATTAGAAAACGAGACCCAAAACTCCTTCTCCTGCGTGCCTTGATTACTACTTCTCCCGCCTCCGCCAGCGGCGCCCCATCGAACCATCTCCGGAACGTGTTCTCGACAGAAATGTTTCACAGCTTGTTTTAAAAACGGTTCGTACGTGTAAAAGTTTGCCTCCACCGCTTCAGTCGCCACGTTCGGATCAAAGTTTTTCAAATCGAGAAAGTTCACGTGCATGGTCGTGCTGTTCACTTCCTGCATATCGTACAGTTGTTCAACGTAAATTTTCTTGGATTCCACTTGATTTGTCTCGTGATTTAAAACTGGGAAATCCGAGTTGAGAAACTCGACGAACGTGTTGAAAACGATGTCCGAACCCTGGACGTTCGTCGACATGGACGCGTGACGGTTCGTTTCCTCCATGATGTTATTGCTGTTTGTGTCGCGCCTCCTCTCGTTCGTCTCTCTCTCTCTCTCTCGGACGTCGTCGTTTGTGTCGAAGCTCTCCTCCTTGATTTATTTGAATTTTTCCCCAACACTCGCTTTTTGTTTGTGTACAGAATCAAACGTATTACAGCAATCAACAATGACGACAACAACGACAAATAGATAGGACGAGATGAAAAAGAACTAACGCTTCTCCGTAATCACCGTCGCAGCAACTCCTCTTCGCGCGAAAGCTTTTCTATTTATCTCTCTCCTGTCCTTTTTGAAATCTAGAGCATTCCTCTTGTGATGAGGAAAACTTCGCTCGAAGTTTAGGGTTGAAATTCCTTTTTAAAGATTTAAACAGTTGTCGACCACTGTTCAGTCAAACGCTTATACACGAGCAAAGACGAAGACGTCGTCGACGGCGAAAGAGGGACAGCGGCAGAAACAGGACTCGTCTCGTTAATAAACTCTTCTCTGTTCTTTTGCAACGACAACGAATTCTTCCAGAACGAGACGAAACTGTCGTGCAACTTAGCGCTCAAATTGCCGACGACGAGTTCAGCCGCATTGAGGTTGTCTCGAGCGGAGAGAAGCTGGTCGAACGCAAGGCGGTAAGAAGCCTTGAGCGGACGGAGGAGTAGATGGAGACTTTCTTCTTCGTCTCCTTCTCTTTTTTCATTTTCAATGTCGTTCTCTTTCTCACTTTCTTCGTTCTTGTCGTATTCCTCTACAGATATTTTCGTTTTGCTATCTTGACAGAGAGCGACTTCCTCGGTTGCGCTAACAACTTCGTCAACGATGCGATTTACAATGACGTTTGGGTCTTCATTTTCATCTTCGGATTCGGACGATCTTCTTTTACTATCGCAACCTGAAGACGACGCTCTGTTTTTTGTTTCAGTCTGTGAGCGTTCTATTCGTCTACGTTCGTATTCCTTCTCGGTCGCATCCATCTCTCGCTTAATTTCGTTCACTCTTTCGGAAAGCGCCCTGACGCGGTGTTTACACGCTCGCAAAGCTGCTTTCGCATTCGATAGCTCCTTCACTTTCTCCCTACCATTTGTTTGTTTGAATTCGTCGTACGCGCGGGCTTCTTCGTTTTTATCGTTTAAACGCGCTGTTTCATGCGACCCGAGCGATGATATTGAAGTATTGTCGTCCTCGCTTGCGGCATCGGGCGCGCAGCATATTTCTAAACCTTCTTCTTCTTCTTCCTCCTCTTGGACCAACGATGGTTGCGCAGTATCCGTTGCATTTCCTCCTTCTTCCTTTTCATGATCTAGCTCATAGTTTTCACTTTTATCGTTCTTCTTACTCGCCGCGGCGTTGCTCTTGAGCAACTTCAATTCTGCTCGCAACTTCTTTATCTCTCGCTCTAAGCGCGTCAGTTTTTCGCTCGGCGTTTCCACGCATTCGTTTAATTTTGCGTTATTTTCCACTCGCATCATCCTTTTTGCGAGTTGGCACGTCGTAAGCGTTTCTTCTGCATGCTGATAATCGCTTGAAACGTGCGCAACCATGACTGTTTTACAATTTCCTCCAAGTGCATCGCGAAGTAAGTGGGTCAGTTTTGAGCTCCGATACGGCACATGGCCCATGCGATTCGAATGGTTGCGTTCACCAAGAGAAATAATCACTCTCTCGAGTACCGAGAGAGACTTATTTATGAACGTAGCTTCGCGCATCACAGTACCTGCCGATTTCGTCTTCCTTAACCTTTCCGAACCGGCAAGATCGACCAGATGTATCTTCGATCGATGCAGTGTCGCCGAAGACGAAGAAGACGTTTCGGTCTTCCTAAAACTCTTGGTTTCAATGTTCAACGTAAACACTGCGTGCGAACGCGAAGATCGATCGTTCATCGCGTGCGATCCAATTGCACGCTGGGCGTCGCCTTCAAACCACAACGCCAACGCTTCGTCTTCACAAGATACCTCTTTCGTCGTCAATCCTCTGACAAAAACGCCTGAATCGGGACCTGCATCGGAAATTACGCACGTCGGCGAGTGGTTAGGATTCTCGTTCGTATTCAGCAAATCGTTAAGATTCTCGTTGTATATCTCAACAAAACTCACGGAAACTTTCGCCTCGGGTTTCTTCTCCGTCTTTCCATCAACAGCTACCCGATGGTTGTCTTCACTCTGTGTCTTCGAAGTCGTCACCGCGTCCTTCTTGCCGCCGCTTTGCCCAACCTTTAATTTCTCAAAGACCATCGTCAACGCTCGCGGTATGATCCCTCGATTCTCATAACTCCCATCTCCACTTCCCATCGTATACGTTTTTCCGCTGCCGGTTTGCCCGTACGCCAAAATCGTCGCGTTGAACCCATCCGTGGCGGCTTCAACCGCCTCTTTCGCCACCGCGTCAAACACCTCGTCGTTCGTTGCTTTTCGCAAAACGTTTCCCGTGAACTGAAACGAAGCGTGTTGCGATCCAACTCCTCCTCCTCCTCCCAACGCTAAAGACGACGAGGATGACATCCGGCTGTCGCGACATTTCACCAAAACCGATCCCCTGGGGCCTTCGTTCGTCACGAGCACGCACCCTTCTCCGTATCTCTTTCCACCGCTCTCACAAAAACTCGTCGTCGACGACGACGACGAAAACGACGTCGAAGGTGGTCTCACGCGCAAATGCACCACCACCGATCTGTTTTTGGAGGTGTCGTCGCTCTCGGCGCCACTCGTCTCGTTTCTCGTCATCGAAGGAGGAAGATGAACCCGCGCGGAGCGCAGCTTGGCGCGTGCTAAAAATACGAGTAGTCAAACATGTGTCTCAAACGAAAAGCGTTTTATATGTTTAGGGTGTGAATGTCACACACGAGAAGAAAACCCACACCTAACATAAGTAACAACAAACCCCTAACTGACTTTTCACGACAAACCGCGAGAACAAATCAATGACGGAGGAAGAAGAGAAAACCTGCCCACCTCCGCCGGGCTCGTCCACGACGCTCTTAGTTCTGGAGAATCTGTGCGAAAAAGTGCGTTCGAGCACGAGAATGATCGCGTGTGAAAAGTCTAACCACGTGAGAATAAACGATGCCGCCATCGAAGCTTTGGTGAACAGCGTCCCGGGACACCAGTTCGCGGGGATGACCACGAAAACCGGGTTCAATCGGTTCGATGGGTCCATTCACTTCGTCGGTAAAGAAGAGAGAGATACAATTCAGTATTTGTTGGTGTTGGACGCGATTAACTTTTGTTTTTGGCCGGACCACGATCGATTGACTGAGGAGCACCCGGTCGGTTTAGAGTACGAGCACGTCGCCGGCGGGTTGAAAAGATGCGTCGAACGAGAAGGGATTGAGATTTTAAGCGCGGAAAACTTGAAGAAAATGACTGGGGAAAAGTTGAGAGAGATGTTAGAGTGGCCCCGGGAGTTGCCTTTTGAGGAGGTGCGCGCGAGTAGGTTGCGAGAGATTGGCGAAGGGTTGGCGAAGAGTTATAACGGAGAAGCGATTGAACTCGTCAAAGCGGCGAAGAAATCGGCGGCAAAGTTAGTAGATTTAGTCGTGCAAACTTTTCCAGTTGGGTTCACAGATATGAGTAGACACACTGGCGAGTGTCGAGAGGGGCAATTCTTTGCGAACGAAATATGGTTCTTGAAGAGAGCTCAGATTTTCGTGGCGGACGTGTACGGCGCGCTGAAAAATTCAGGCGCCGGTGAATTTACGGATATCAACAAGCTTACAACGTTTGCAGATTACCGAGTGCCGGTCGTTTTGAGAGAGAGCAATATTTTAGACTACCATTCTGAATACTTATACAAACGAGTGGATAAAAAACTTAACTTAGTCATCGGGTGCGAGTTAGAAGTGGAGATTCGATGCGCGACCATAGAAGCGGTCGAACGCATTCGGGATAAACTCAATGAAAAGTATTCCGCGAGTGTCGGCGATAAATGCACCGCAGTGACTGTGGATTGGTGGTTGTGGGAATACGGCGAGGCGAGGCGAGACGATGCGACGTGGCGACCGCATCACCGAACTCGGACGACGTATTACTAAAAATAGAATTCTACATTTGTCATTTGTATATTTTAGCGTGCGCCCCTGCAAAGTAAAAAATACTCGCTTTATAAAAAGAGATGTGTAAGATCACTTCCGAACTTGCAAATCCCGAGCGCGAGAACGATGCTCACGAGCGCGCACGCATCGATGAAGTAAACGAGAGCGACTACACGCGCGCCTCGAATAATCTTCTTTCCGCTCGGAAGGCTTTCAACGAAACCGTTGCTCTTATGAAAGCGACAAAAGGTCAACTAAAAAAGACGCGCGAAGACGAAGAAAAGAAACGAGAGGCAGACTTCGCCACGGAAGCGGCGCGATTGATGAATGCTCTTCGGGAGATGCAAATCGGGGGCGACGATGACGGAGATGTTGAGTTCTCGATGACGAAGGAGGAGAGACGGGAAGAATTTGCGGTGAAAGAGAGACGAGCTCGGGTAGCGCGCAAAGAAGCTGCAAAACAGCTGGAAGAAGCTATTTCGGAGTACGATCGAGAGATTGGCCGAGCGCAAGAGGAAAGGAGAGCAAAGAGAATGGAGGAGGAAGCGATTGACCAAACGCTCAGGGACGTGGAGAAAGAATTATACGAGGTAAAGTTCGAGAATAATCGCGAGGAAGAGGAGGAACAGGAGCGAAACGATGCCATTGCGAATGGATTGAATCGCGCGAGAGCGGCGAGGGTGATCCAAAAGGCGTTTCGGTTGAAAAAGAACAGGAAGAAAAAAATGAAAAAAAAGAAGAAAGGAGCGACGACGACAACGAAGTCTGGGAAGAAGAAGTAGTAGTAATGGTGGTAGTAGCTGTAGTGAGCGTCGAATCGATGATGATAACGTTTAATGTAATTTATATAGTAGTAATAACAACTATCTCGTTCGTTCTCTCTTCGATATTTGATCGATGGCGAAAAGAGATTTTCGAGAGAGGGTATAAAAAAATTCCAACTTACTTTGTTAAAGCCCCCGGCGGCTGCGGCTGGTCTTTCGATTGATAATGCAAGTACACTGCCACCGACACAACGCTCGTCCCCAATACAAACGGCAACGTCAACTGAAACCCAAACAACGGAATAGACACCAACGTCGTCAAAATCATTGCCACCGATGTCGAATACACCTTGACGATATTGTCCGCGTACTTCATTACCAACGACACCGCAATACCGCTCAACGAATGATTCAAAATCATCGTACAGACAATTGCATTGTACCCGTAAAAATAACCACGTCCAAACACCGCGTCGTAATCGTACAAGAAGATCGCCACCATGTTAAAGATGACCCCGAATAAGTATAAGTACACGTTCTGCGCGTTTACGTTTCTCTTCGGCTGCTTCTTCATGATCAACTCCGTATACACCCCCGCCGCTCCAGACAGAACAGCCATTATGATCGCCATCACCAACCCCATGAATGGCGTCGACAACACCTGATCGCTACCACTCGTCAACTGGGCAATCGTGCACCCCAAAGCCAACAAAATCAACGCCGACCACTGCACGCCGCTTAAAATCTTCTTCAAAAAGATTCTATACAAAATCCCAGTCGATATGATGTTCAAGTTCTTCAAAATCTGATACGAAGGAGCATCCACGTATAAGAATACGTAGTACTGCAACAAGTTTTTCACTAAATACAACGCCGCCGGAATCGGATACACCCACAACTCCGACCAACTCGTACTGATTCGGTTGTCGTCGTTCACGCCAACCGTTCTCCAAATCTTCACCAAAGCCAACAAAGACATCAACATCTTCGTCGTTTCTACCGTGCAATTCGCACTCGTCACCGCGTAATCGTATTTCACTCCGTTCGCTTTCGACGCCGCTATTAACAAACCTTGAGATGACGTCAACACCGTCAGCGCCAACGTAACCACCGATTTGCGGCCCCAATCGTCCATGCTTCCAGGAGCACCGGATGATAAGTTGGAACCAGAATCAGAGTTGACGAGCTTTTCGCGCAACTCTTGCGATTTATCGTCCTGTTTTATCGTCGCAAAAAAGAACAGAAGAAGAAGAAGAAGAGAGAGAGAGAAGAGTTGGTCATTAATCGCGCGATTCGAGAGGTCCCAAACTAAGAGTGAAGGAAGCGACGCGATATCTGACGCCCGAGCGTGGAAGGGGGTCTTTTTTTATCTCTTCTTCCTCTCTGCGGAGATTTTCTTCTCCCGGGCGCACGCGCGCGCAAAAATACGACGATACCGAAGAGGATAAAAAAAACATCGTCACGTATCGGTCGAGGAAAGACGGTATCGCGAGCGCGGAAGAGAGAGAGAGAGAGAGAGACGGATTATATATATTCGTACCCTGTCGCTACTCATTTTTTTTTTGATGCGATGTGTGCTTAAAAAGTGAAGCAACGAGTGGTGAGAATCCCCGCTCGTGTAAATAAGCAAAAAAATGTGTGCGTATTTCGTTCCCCGCGACGGCCCCGTCGAGCGTAGTAAATAGGTTTTTAAATATCAATCTCTTTCTTTCTAAATAATGCGCGCACGCTCGTGAACGTGCACTGCCTAAGTTTTAAAACGGTTGTTGTTGTTGTAGCTATTGCTTCATAAACAGAACAAAATACAAAAATATACAGGAACGGAAAGCGCTCTCCCGAAAGCACGTGCCTTCTCTCTCTCTCTCTCTCTCTCTCTCTCTCTTTTCACGTCATTCTCAGCTTCTCGCCAGCGCAGGAACAAGAAAAATACCGTCATTTGATACTTTCTTCTTTGCATCTCTCTTTTTCTAAGCTGGCGTGACTATGTAGCAGTTGAGGATTTTCAAACCTCTCTCGTCGCTGGAGCTGTACGGCGCTTTCTGCGCATGCATGCTCATGTAATTCATCGCCCACAATTTGTTTCTTTCCTCGGGAGATTTGTACTCGTTTTGGCATAAGTTGCCGTATAAAAACGCGTCGATCATGTCGCTTCCGTGCGCGGCTAAGAATTCTTGCATTTTATTGACGAAGCGCTCGCTGACGATATACGTTTGCAAACCAGCCTCTGAACCTTCAATGGGCCAGTGGCGGAAGGCTAACATCTCGCGATCCGATGGGTCAAACAAGTTCTTCGCCTCAAACGTCGAGTGCATGGCGCACAAACTTCCATCAACGCCGCAATATTTATCCATACCTTTGTGCAACAAGACGAAGTCAGCGTCTTTGGGTAAGTTTTGCGCGACGCTGGTCATCGCCCAAAGTGGGATATTCGAAAACTCTTGCATCTTCATCAAACCGTCAGATTCCATGATCCAAGCTTTATTCATTCCTAAATCCTTCATGTTTTGCCACGCTTTCATGTGCGCGAACAAACACCCGATGTGATGCGACAAACCGATTCTTTCCTGACTCAACGCGCCGGTTCCTTCCTCTCGTAAGTCAATCGCGTCGAGCCACGGTACTCCGACTAAACTCTGCGGAGATCTTCTCTCGTCCCAATATCGGTCTTTACTCGCGGTTAACTTGTTACCATCCGCAAAATTTCTCGCGTTAATCCTCCTTATGTCTGATACCGCGTGCTCTGCCTCGTCGATGTATTTCGGCCACATCAGCGGATCCACTCCCCACGTCTGCTCAGCTCGTGGAAATACCGCTTTAATCGCGTGGAACCCCCTGTAATCGTCTTTGTTTTGGTGTCTGGTTATGATCATTAAGTTAATATCTAACGGCCATTGCGGAATTCCATCTGGAAACATCCCTGTCAACGCGGCGTGGTAATACTCGCCAATCACGCTCACGCTCGGCACCGGAGCGACGCCAAATTTGTACAACAGCGTCGAGGTGGCGGAATTGAAACCGGCGATGTACGCCAACGGCATGGCCACCAGAGCCGCGCAAGCTAAAGCTATCGCGTACATCGTTCTCGAGTTGGAAAAAAATACTCCACCGAAAGCCATCGACGAGTCTCTGTTTCCGATGCCACCAACGCCGCCGCCTAAGAGCGCGTCGGTTTCCGCGAACGAGACCGATTTCGTCTTGTTGTTGTCGATGATGTGGGCAGCGGACGACGACGACGAAAATTTCCCCGCGCGATTGTTTGAATACTTCTCCGCGAGGGCAGACTTTACGAGGACGGGCGCGTCTGGTTTCCCCAAAACCGGCCGCAAATAATGTGAAGAAGACGAGGAAGACGACGACGCGGACGTTTCGACGATGTTGTTCACGATTGGTCGCATGATGATGATGATGCGTTGTGTGTTGTGTTGTGAAGAAGGAAGGGGGCGCGGCGTCCCAAAAGAGTATCGAAAAAAAAAGTGTTTAGGGTTTTCGTATTTTTTTTTGTTTGTCTCTCTCTTCCCACACGCAAAGAAACGAACTCGGCGGAAGAAAAAGAGCGACGACAACAACAACAACGAGATAGAGACAGAAGAAAAGAACAAGAACTTTTCTCTTCAGTCACCCACCGCGGCCGCGACAAAACGACGACGACGACGACGACGTCGGCGATGGTGGTGGTCACGAAGCGAAAGAACAAGTAGAGCGAGCGAGCGAGAGAGAGAGACCTCTCCCCGACCGATTGGAAAAAAAAGCGTATAACAGAAATGAAGAAGTTTTCCTCGTTCAAGAAGCAACAGCAGCAGCAGCAGCAGCAGCAGCAGCAGACGACGACGACGACGACGACGTCAGAGAGAGGAGGAGGAGGAGGAGGAGGAGGAGGAGGTGAATGTGAAGGAGCCGGCGTTTCAAAAACGCCCTCGGTGTCAGGCGGGACAGATACGTCGTCATCATCATCTTCTTCTTCTTCTTCTTCGGACGAAAGAGAAGAGCAAAAGAAACGAAAACGAAACGAAGAAAAGAAGAAGAAAAAGAAGAAGAAAAAGAAAAGCAAGAAACTTTCGGACGCGGAGAAGATAGCCGCGATGGAAGAAAAGTACGGTCGAGAGATGGCGAGAGATGAGAGGGCGTTCGACGATCGATCGTACATGACGCGGGGCGATGGTAGTGATGATAATAAGATCGAAGACGTCGTGCTTGAAGGAGGAGCGGCGTTTTTCTCGGATACGCGACCGGATAGCGGGAACTTGGCGTTTGGACAACCGGCGGCGAATGAAAAGGTGAAGTTTAAACGAGAGGATACTTTGAACGTGAATGATGGTCTCGGATTTAGTGCGGGTGGAAGAATTAAAGACGCGTTTGGAGCGAAAGTAGTGACGACAACGACGACGCTAGAAAAGTTAGAGAAGGAAAACGGCGAAATATTCATCCCGTTGCTTCGCGACGATACTGACGATAATAATATCCACAACATCTCAGGTTGGAATGGAAATATTGTTGATGATGAAAGTAAAATGATGCAAAAGCTCACGCAGACGGTATTTGGTGCCACGAAAGGCACGATCGAGGACATTTATAAACTCAACGATAAAGCCTTGCTTGAGTCCGTGGACGTTCTCCTTAAAAGTACCACCAATGAAATCGAACAACTCCGCGAGTTGACCAAAATACACAACGTGTTGACTCGAAGGGAACCTCGAAATGTGGACAGATGGATTGCGTTTGTCAATCACCAAGACAACTTTTTGGCGAGAAGTAAAAAACGTTCCGAGCGCGAACGCATTAAGGAGAAAACGATTGCCATTTGCGAGCGGGCCTTGGAGTGGAATCCAAACGACGAGAGATTGCACGCATGCCTATTGAAATGTTCACAGGAGTGCGAATCGAAAGACAGGACGAAAGAGAGGTGGGTTTCAACGCTGAGGAAGTTACCAACTTCGGTCGTTTTGTGGTACAATTATGTCGAGTTTGTGAAACACGCGACGTCGTTTGCAGAGTTCAATTGTGAAGATGTTGTGCAAGCATACGAAGATGCGTTGCGAACGTTGGCGAAAGAATTCCGAAAATTATGCTCCCTGAAAAAGTCACCCAGCAGTTTCCGTCGCCAAAGTCTGAGCAAAGATATTGGGAACATGATCTTAGAGCTCGTGCAATTTGAAGCGAAATCAGGAAGAGCGAAGAAAGCGTTCCGAAGAGTTCAAGCGCACCTTGAATTTCGCGGTTTTGGTATACCTCGAGACTATCTTGAAGATAGTGCGCGACTTCTACGTGAGTTTGAAAAGTTTTGGAAAAGTAGGAAACCTCGTCTGTTAGATAGCGTAAAGAACGATGAGGATATTAAGAGTTGGTGGATGGATGAGAATGAGTCTACGGCGAACGATGATAAGGAGGAAACGAAAGTTAAGGTGGAGGAAGAGGAAGAGGAGAAGGAGGAGAAAAAAGTTGGAAAATCTTCACTGCCGGAATCTTCTGTAGAAAAAACGAGCTTAAAGGAGAGAAGAGTTGTAGGAGATCTTGGAACAAAAGAATGTGATAGCGGTGACTCCTCCTCTTTGTCCTCTGATGATGATATTGACGAGGACGCTTTAGCGGCTGAGTTCGCAGCCGAGTTTGATTCTACCGTCAGTGCAGATGTGGACGAAAAGATACTTGATGAATGGTCGCGAGCAGAAAGTGCAAAAATGAAAAATAAACGAAAAGATATGAATAACGACGTCAAGGTCGGGGACGAAGAAGATTTCGGATCTATCAGCGCCGGTCTGTGTAATATGTTTCACGATAGCAATCTTTCCGACATAAACACGCAGTTTATTGAGCAGTGTTTCGCTCTCTTCGGATTGCACTCCCTCTTTGGCGGGTTGATTGGTAATCCAGACGATGGTATTGCTCGTCTCTTGCGAAACGAAAAAGTTTTTGGAGACAAACAGGATGAAGAGGAATGCTTGTTTCCCTTCGTTCTTCGAGAGGATGTATTTCGAAGTGTGCGGGTTTTAGCCACGTCCTCGTCGCTGGCGTGTATGGCCCCTTTCGCATGCGCCGCGGCGAAACTCGAACTAAAATTGAATGGACCCGAGGTTGCGCTCGCGTGGGTAAAGTCATTGCTCAGCGGACCAGAGTATAGAAATAATTTACATCTTTACGCCGAGTGTGCCTATTTGACTCGACGTGCAAAGATGAAAGAAGGAGATAAGAAAAAGAAGAAGAAATTTGTCGACCCGGCTCAAAAAATCGTCGAGATGTCAATCCAAAACGCTTCGCGAATTCACGATGGAGATACTCAAGAAACCGTTCGCGGTTTATGTAAACTCGTGAAAGAAAGCGCGTTGTACCTTTTACGACACGATTCGCCAAAAAATCTAAACATCGCGCGATACATACTCGCTCTAGAGCGTATGCATGTCGTGTGTTCCAATGGCGGACATTTTGAAAGTGTTCCTGAGAATGCAAGCGCAGAAAACTTGCGCTCGCTTGCGCAAGATGCGATCAAAGTCCTCATGGATGAAAGTAGTTCCACACAAGCCGGAGAAAGCGTCAAAAATCAGCACGAAAATGTGCTCGAGTTTAAATCTGATTTGCGTGTGTGTGCGATTATGTTGCGCCTTTTTTGTGCGTCATTTTCGGAGGAGCAACCAAAGATTGACATTTTTCGAGATTTGCGCAACCTTTCAAACTTTGCCTTGGAGAAGACTTGTTCGGAATTATTACACAATGTTATTCCATGTTTGTCGGGATCCAGAGAAAATAAAGAAATAGTTTCGGACGGATACAAAGAAATCGTGAACGCTCTGTTTCACGACGTGCCGTCTTCGCATTTGGCCGTAAATTCTATGTTCAAAGCGGAGACATTCGAGTCGAAGTTGAAGCTGAAACTTGCGCTTGGACTCACTCGAGAACTTTGTTTCTCCCGCACTCGCGAAGAAGCGAGAAATGACGACGCAAGACGTGACATCACCGCGGAGAGTAGTAACAGTGCGCTCGTAATAACATCGCAACTTCCAACACCTCCTTTCTTGACGCAAATTTGGCTCGCTCAAGTCAGGGCGTCCGGCGACGACGACAAGGCAAGGCGAAAAATTTTTGAAAGAGCCATCCGCTCTCACGAATCGGTCGAGCGGTGCCCTTTACTGTGGCAAACGTATTTTAAATCCGAAGCTCACAACACAGAGTATGCAAAAAGCGTATTTTTGCGAGGTATTCGATCGATTCCATACGACAAAAAATTCTGGCTCGATGGGATTGCGTGGAAGGAGGGTTTCTCGCCAAGCGAAAGGGCAAATTGGATTGAGATGATGAAAAAGAAAGGTGTGGTTGCGGAAACGGACCTGTGCGAGGCAAAACTGATGGCTGCCTCGACAAAATAGCATAAATGAAATTTAGCACATATGAGCGAGATCTGTAGCAGGCATAGCATTCAAATAAATCAAAGCAATACATGCAACTTGCAATACAAAAAATCAATACTATATTCTAAACATCTAAAGTTCAATATCTGTTTGTTACGTGTCCAGGGCAACCGTTTTGATTTTCGTTCGGGTTTTTTTGGCCGTGAGACTCACCTCCATGAAGACTTCCATCATCGTTTTCACGAAAAATGGAAACCCACCGACAATCAAAATGTGTCCACACCACCACCTCAAATTCCCTTCGGCGGGCTTTTTGGTTAAATTTTGGGCAAACGTGTCGTCAGGCATGTAAATTTCACCGAAGGACCAAAGCGTCATGGATAAAGCCCACGACGACATGGCGAGCTCATCAATCACGTGCGCTGTTCTTCTCACAAACGTCGCGTGTTTTTGTTTGTACGAAGCGTAGTTTGTAAAGCACGAAAATAATCCCCATCCTTTCAATGCTTCATAAAAGAGCGGAAACAGCTGATACATGATCGACCCATCCGCTATCACCCAAACTACTTTCGGTATCCATCTATATTCCTCTTTCAACATCTCTTCATCCGCTAAGTACCACGCGAAATCTTTTGCCGCCCAAAACGTAATTCCCATGTTCCCTATAGGCTTCAAAACTGTGCTCATTTCGAAGCAGTTGATCCCTAGTGAGCGGTAATAAAGGAATATCCCCGGTTCAATCACCATCGTCATCGCCAACAAAGTCAAAATAACTGCAGCGTCGTACGGTAACATAAACGTCGCGTCTATCCCGGTCTCTTTGCGCTCCTCCGTGAGCTCTTGAAAGAGCCACACCGTGTTCGCTAAAATCCAAAAACACAGCGCCATCGTCCTCGCCAAATCAATCGCGTACCTCCCCCAGTCCCCTTCAAACGCAAAGAACGATTTGGCGTATCCAACCACCACGAACGGAGCTATGCACACCGCCAAAGAGTTGTTTTCGGTCCATAAAATATCCGTAATCAGCCACATGGCGGTGGAAAAGTTATCCCAGAAGATGGCCGGGTGTTCGTCCTCGTTCGATTGGAAGAACGAAGACTTCTTCTTTCCTCCCTTCGCTTCTCCGTCTTCTTTGCCGTTCTTCTCCGTCTCGAGAGGAGAAGATGCCTCCAGCGCCCCGTACTCGGAAGATACCAACAGCGTTTCTTCCGCATCGTCGGGCTTCATTTCTTCCTTTCTTTATTCTTCTCTTGCGCTAGCAGAGGCGGCGCATCGCGCTTCTTTTTTCGCGTGTTTTAATCGCCGCGAGAGGAAATACCGCGCGCGCTTTGCTATGTTTTTGTTGTGTTGTGAAAACTCTTCCCGGACTTTTGGGTGTTGTCTTTTTTCAACACCCTAAATGTTTGCAAACCAGCCGATTGAAGACGAAAGAGAGACAGAGAGAGAGAAAGCAGCTCCATCCCTTTAAAAAAAAGTGATGGACGGTGACGATGACGTCGTCCGCGACTCGCCAATCTCTCTCTCCCTCCTATCCTTGCGTCGCGCCGGCGTCCAATTCGACGACAACGTGACCTCCTTGCCCGATTTGTTTGCTTCTTCCCCATCAGCGACGAGGAGTAACGACTTCGTCAAAAAAAGCAGCGAAAACGACGACGCGCTCGCGCGTTTGTGCCGCGCGTGGTTTCTTCGATTTAAAAATCGCGACCGTTTGCTGGAACGATTACCGAAAGAGTTCCCGCCGGAGAGCAATCCGAGCGGGAGATTTCGCGCGGCGACGACTTACGCGAGAGCGTTGAACGCGGTTTTGGATGAAGCGACGAAAGGAACGACGCCTTCTTCAAAGAGGATTGGTTTCAGTCACTTTTTGTACCCGTCGGAGCAACACGCGAGAGAGATCGTGTCGCTTTTGTGCGAGATGATACCAGAGGGAGAAAAGAACGCTGATGTCTTCGAAGGAACTGGTTCTTCTGCTTCGTCGTCGAAGAAGAATGGATCGTCGCTTTCTGCGTTGGAGCGAGCGGTGCGAGTGGCAAACGCGGCGGCGAGTTCGGGGGTTGCTAGTAGCTCATCAAGCAGCGATAGAAGAAAGAGAAGGATGATGCGAGAGATCGTGAACGCGCACGCGAGAATCGTTGCGAGTAAACAACGAATGAGAGACAGAGAAGGGTTCAGTTTGACGACGAATAAAGATATGGCTTGGACGAAAGAGAATGGATTGTGGCCGGAGGGACCCGCTGACGATGAGGGGTTCGCGGTCAACGTGTTGGCGTCGAAAGGCGCCGGAGGGTTGGTTGCCGCCGCGCTGAAGGTTGCTGGCGGAGATAAACTCGCGTTAAATGATAGCAGTAGGAACAATAGGAGTTTAGGAAACGTTTATCAAGAAGAAACCGAAGCAATGCGACGTTTAGGGGATAAAATCAAATCCGCCGCGGAAGCGAAAAAGAATCGAGAGGATTTCGCGAACCAAACGCTCGAACAACGAGCTGAAGCGCGAGAAAAAGATTTAGAAGATTTACAAACCGACGTGGAAACGACCCGTATGACGATGGAAGCGTACGTGTTAAGATGCGAGAAAGCGTTGTCAGAAATGCTCGAATACGCTCGATTGGAGAAGGAAGAACGAGCCAAGTTCCCTGATTTGGAGGAGGAATATTTAATTCGAAAAATGGCGACGGATATGGTCGTCGGTCCAAACGCAGCGAAGCAATCGCCGGAAAAAGCGAGAGAGGAAATGGAGAAACTCGTCCAAGAAGATGAAAGCAGGAGACAAGATTTACAAAAAGAGTGGGACGACGCTCGCCTCCCACTCGAACGCGAAATCGAGAAGAGAAACGCGAAAGCCGAAGCGGAACGAATGCGAGCTAAAGAGCAACTCGAAGAGATTCAGAGATGGAAAGAGGAGGCAAAGGAACAGATCAAACTAGCTCGGCAAAAAGCGGAAGAGCGCGATCAGTTGTTGCGGGCGTTGGAGCGTGCACCAAAAGGCGTCAATCGTCCGAGTTTAGTTCAAAAAGTCACAACCATCGTGAAGAACATAAAGAAACAAGATTTGGAAATTTCCAAAATTGTTCGCGACGCAAAAGCGGCGGAGCTGCAGGTGGCTGAAAGCGCGGAAAGTTTACGCAAGATATACGCAGTCGTCGAGGATGCTATCTTCAAAGCCGCAAAAACGGACGAGACGATGAAAATGGCGTACAGGTATCTGCACGACATGCACAAGATGTTTACAAAAATCTCCAGAGACGTCGCGGAGGCTTCAGAATCTGCGCGAGCACGAGGTGAATTGGAGAAACAAATGGACTCTCTTAAAGAATTGAATACTGATTCTTCACGAGTGGCCAAAGATGTGTCTGTGCTTAGGAAATCGGTGAAAAAGTTGGAAGAGAGAGTCAATGTAAAAAAATGAAACGCTCGCAGGCATTGTCCGTCTCATATCAATATACTGGTACAATGTAAAATATTACTTTTAAAGAATTTGGTACTGGGCATACAAAGCATCTCTGACGTTGAAATACGCGTCGGAGATTGATCCTTCCACAATCAACTCATCATCTTCAGCTCTTCGACGCACGATGACTTGCCCATTCGCGCATACTAAGGCGCCGCCCTCTCCAAACTCGGCGGGTACGCCCATTCGCTGCAAATATCTTCTAAATTCGGAAAGACGAACGTCGCCGACAAATGCCGAGCGGCGGTGATGTTTAGCCACAATGTTCATTTCAGTGCCTTCATTCTCTTCGTTGTCTTCAACCATCGCAGCAGTGGCGGCTGAAGTTGTCTCTTTCTTGACCAATGTTTCCTCGGTGACTTTCCCCGCGAGTAAAGATTCGTCCTTTACTGTTTTCGATACAGTTAATTTCAGAGCATTCACTGGTACCGGGAGCAATTCAGGTGCCGAACCGTCTTCAGGGATTGGCCCAATGACGCCGTCGATCCAACCGACGGCGTAACCGCTCACCTGTCGCAAACGCGCGGATGATAAAACTGCTTCAGAAAGTCGAACCTTGTACGTTGGATGTACGGACGACGCGTCTAACGTTTCATTATTCTTGGGGTAGTCTATCTTCGCGCTCTTCAGAAAGTGTTCAGAATCATTGTATAAGTGCGATGAGAGCTTCTCCGCATCTTTCACGGTGCCGTTCACGAGAATTACTCGCCGTGGTTCTAAACGCGGGATTATTGCTTTAACTGAGCGGCCATCGGCTAATCCATCGTAATCAAAGTTTGATTCAATCGCCGCTTTCACGACGATTTCCTTCGTTTCCTTGACGACTTTCGTAGGTATTTCTACCGGTCGTTCCAGAGCTTTGTCCTCTTCACTCAAGGTCGCGTCAATATCCATATCCGGTTGCTTGTCAGTTAAGTTTGCGGTTATTCCTAATGTTGCGTCAATGTTAACGTCAACAAGTTTATCAACGTCTCCGGCACTTTCGAATGACTGATCTCTCGTCATTTCCGGTCTTAACTCGTTCGCGACTCTGAAGAACGCTTCCGCATCAATGGCTTCGCCGTACTCAGTTTTCGCGCTCATATCTGAGGGATCGGATGACGAAGAGTGCCCTATAGTTTCGTCCGGAAAGACGAGATACTCGAGGCTTTCCGGAGTGAACCCGTCGACGATACACTCGCGTCGCTCAAATACCATTTGCTTCTCTCGTAGCGCGATACCAGTTTCCTGATTCACTTGAGGCGGCGGTACCAAACGTTCAGCTCTTTCTTCTTCCTCTCCAACACCCGACTTCTTTTCATCGTAAATATCTTCATCGTCAACTGGTTGCGAGAGTGTCGCTGCGTCCACGTCCATTTCTTCATCCAACAGACGTTTCTTCTCCCCTTCTTCTGCGAGTCGCTTCGCTTCTTCTTCTTTCCTCTTTTCTGCCTCGATTCGTTTCTTCTCTTGTTCTTGTTCCCAAGCTTCCAGTTCTTTCCCAGACAATGCTTCTCGCCTCGCTAATTGAACTTTTATTATCGCGTCCTTCTTCTTCGTCTTTGACGAAGTCGTCTTCGCGTCTCCTTTACTGCACTTTTCGACAACCTCTTTAGCCAATCCAACTTGTCGTCCGATTTCGTCAGGCCAAATGAAACAATTCTTCGCGTCTGAGGCCCATTCTACGAACAACTTCCTCGCAAATCCAGCTTCCAGGGACGCCAGCGAGGCGAGAACAACTTTTGGACCGGGGGGTAATCTCTCGAAATCTTCGTACGAGTGACACGGAAACAATCTTTTCACATCGAAAACATTCTGTCGCGTGCTATCGAATTTCAAACCAACGTCTTCGTTCATCCATTCTAGATGAGATCGCGCAAACTCCAACGCGTTAGCGGCGACATTATTGAATAAAACTAATTGATAGCTTCCTAAATTTTGGTTTCTCCAAGTCTCTTCCAATAACAGAGCCAATTCCAACGTCCTCCCAACCGCGTCGCAACAAATTACCACGTTCCCTTCCATGCGCGCGTGCTTTAAGACGCAATCGACTAACGGCAAATCTCTCACCTGCAACCTCGATTCTGGCGCTTTTCTATCTACATTTCGACAATCTGTGATCAATATCGACGGTCTGTGCACAGTTTCTGCTAAATTTGTCCCGGCTAAATGTCGTTCTTTTCGCATGTTGTAATCGACCGCGTAGACGATATCCTCAGCATCTTTTGATATGCGCCAACACGAACCACCTAGCGTGTGACCGGCGTTGATAGCTTCGACGACGATATCGCTATTGGTAGAACTACCACTATTCCTATTATTAATATTACCTGCGCTACCCTCACCGCCATCTCCACCCGCGCTTTCTCTCCTAACGCTCACTCTTGAATGTTGCTGATACTTCACCGGAACGAACTTACTAAACGCCAAATCCACGTCGTCTAAACTATACCCAACATCTTCTCCGAATTCACCTCGAAACTCGGAATATCCGAGCGCTATGTCGTAACACAACATCTGTCCTAACTTATGCGTCGGTATTGACGCGTAAATTTTACAGTTTGGGTTGCACTTTACTCGTTCCGAGAAGAGCAAAGGTACCGCGCCGACGTGTCGTTGTGTGCAGTGCGAGATCAACACGCAATCCAAAGTTGGCGCAATTTTCTCCAACTCTTTCACGTATTCCGTCTGATCGAACCGATCGTCCCATCCACAGTCCAAAAGGACGTTCGTCTGATCAATTTGCAATAAATAACACAGCGGTTCAGTCGTCGACTCTTCCTCGTCGTCTCGAATGCCTCCCAATATAGGCCTCAACGAAACTTTATTACCAGACTCGAGGACTAAATTTCTCTTCGCTTCCTCCATGAGGACGACACTTTGACTCTTCACAACGCCATTATTATCGTTCTCGTCCGCGTTCTTCTTTTTCTTTTCCTTCTTCTCTTCTTCTTCTTCCTCTTCAATCGGCGTCTGCGATTTTCCTCGAGTCGTTGTCGATTTCCTCTTCGCCGCTGTCGTTTTCTTTTCTTCTTTTTCTTCTTCTTCTCCTCCCAGCGCGGTCGGAGACGGTGATTTTCCTCTCGTCGCCTTCCTTTGCGTCGTCGATGTCGTCGTCGTCGTCGCTTTCTTCTTCGGCGGCATGACGATGTTTTCCTTTCGTGTGAAACTGAATACACACAAAACGTGCGCGCGCGCGAAAGAAGGAATTGAAAGTGCGAGTTGTTTTGCACAAAAAATCAAAAGGGTTTAGGGTCTCAGTCCTAGAAACGCCACAAAAAGAAAGACAAGGCGTAACGTAAGAATATCCCATCTGGACTCTCGCTCGATTCGCGACTGACCGGAAGGGAGAGAGAAAGAGAGAGAAGGAAAGAAGAAAGAAGCCCGCGTCCGGCAAACAAAATTTTCATCTTCTTTTCTTTGCGTTACCCCTCGTTTAAACGAGACAACGACGCGCGGAAGAGAGAGAGAGAGAGAGAGAGAGAGAGAGAGAGAGAGAGAAGTTTGTTAATTTGGGGATAAAACAGCTTCCTGTGGGTGAGAAGAGAAAGATAATAGAATAGAGAGAGAGAGAGAGAGAGAAAAGAAAGAAGATCGCGAGCGAACAGCGGCCCGATAGAAGGTGAAAGAACGACAAACATGTTCAGCTCTTTATCGAACGCGGCGTCTTCCGCGGCGTCTTGGGCCATGGGGTCGAGTTCTGCCGGCGACGACGGCGAAGATGAACGCGTCGACCCCACGAAACTGTTCCACGAGTACCCGCACCCGCCGGATTGGCAGGAGCGAGTCAGAGAGGTTTTAGAAAACTTGAAGAGGACAAACACGGAAATTCCTTTGAAAATGTGCCCGATGGGGGACGTTGAGGCCACGTGCCGGCGATTTTTAGTCGCGCGGCGGTATAACGTGGAAGCGGCGGAGTTGATGATGCGCAAAGCGATCGAGTTTAGAGCTTCGGTGCAAATCGGCGACGTGAAAGGCGTGGAAAACATTTTGAAAGCACCACCTCGTTGGGATTTGTTAGAGTTGGCGAGGAAGATATTACCGAACACGCCGTTTCACTGCTACACGAAGCAAGGGTATCCGGTGTATTTGTTGAGGATTGGCAAAGGAGATTCGAGTTTAGCATTGGAGGTTCCGGATGAGGTGCACGTGTATTCGACGCTCATAAGAGGGGAGCATTTGATGCAGTCGATCATTCCAGAGGCGACGGAAAACGTGAAGAAGTTAGTGGAAGGTAAAACGAAGGAGGAGATTAAAGAAGATTTCTGCGCGGTGAACCAAGATACGAAATCACAGATGGTGGACAAGCAAGTTGTTTTGTTGGATTTGAAAGACGTCGGCTTGAGCGCGATGAAGTGTTTATACGTGTTCAAGATTGTGAACTCGACCGCATCGCATAACTATCCGGAGCTGAGTAAGGCGATTTACGTTTTGAACGCGCCCACGGCGTTCGATTACTTGTACGCGGCGGTGAAACCATTTTTGGCGGTACACACGCAACACAAGGTAAAGGTGTTTTCGGATCCAAAGTTGCAATACGAGGCGTTGCAGAAAGTATTGAAGGATGAGGATATCCCGGACTTTTTGGTGCCGAGCGAGGATGTGGTGCCTGGAAGACACAATGGTTTCACGGACGGAACAGTCACGAATCAGCTTGGGGATGGGTACATACCGGAAACGGTTAAGAAGCAAAACGAGTGGATCAACGCGCAAGCGAGCAGTACGTATGCGGCGGCGACGAGTCCAAAAGCCAGCGACGCGAAGAAGAGCCAATTCAAAGAAGATAGCGGGGACGGTGGCGACGCCTTAGGTGGAACGATTGAGAAAATCAACATCATGAATTTAGCGGAGGATCAACCATCGAAGGAGTAAATTTATACCACGTAATACTATCTCGACATTCGTAATAAAAATGAGAAATTTGTAGCCTAAGATCTAAATCATAACTATACGAGCGCGCGTTCTGTTCTAGCGTTTTAATCGAGCAGCGCGTTGGGCTATCAGCGCTTTTTGCTTCAACTCTTCGATTTCTTTCTTTAAAGTTTCGTTTTCTAGTTGCAAAGCGCTTATTGTTTTTGCGTTCGAGTCTTCTTCGTCTTTGCCTTCGTTTTCATTTTCGTCTTGGGCAGCACCGCCTTCAAACCTCTCCAAAGCACTCTCTACAGCCTCGATTCTCTTACTTCCACTCAACACCTCTAGCCCACTTGCATCCATAAAAGTCATCCCTAACGCCTCTAAAACCTCCATCAATCTCTCGCCATCAAACAAATACAAATATGCCACCAACGCTTCCAACGCGGAAGCGTCTCGATGTTCCAACCCGCTGTGTCTCGCTCTCGATTCGTGTCCGTAATCCGCTCCCCACTTTAAAATCGCCAATTCTTCTTCCGTTAAAAATGTTCCTCGTTCTAACGAGAGAAGTTTCTCCAAGTGCGAGTGCATCGCCACCGCCGAACACCATCCGTCTTGGGCCGCTCTCTGTGGCCTCAACGTTTTCACCGAGGCACCACCACTTCTGCTTGCTGCTCCGTTTGCTGGATTTTCCCTCTCGGATTTATCGCATCTGCGCAAAACTAAGTGTTGCCTAGCGAACAATTCCCAAACGGCGTCGCCGAGGTAGGTAAAGCACAGCGCGACGGACGCGTCGCGGTTCTGTAACAATTTTGGAATCGATGATTTCGCCGTCGCTTCAATTCTCGTGTTCTTAAAAATGTGCGCGTCTAAACCTTTATGCTGGGGTGGTTTTCTTCGCTTATTGTTCGATTTGTTCGTGGATTTGTTGCCGCATCGTATCGTTAGTACTTTCAAGGAGGAGGAAGAAGAAGACGCGGAGAAGGTGGAAAATACGCGCGGATGAGGAAGCATCGCAGAACAAGTCGTTACAAATGTGTGGATAGAACAAAGTTTTACGTATACTCGTGTTGTGAAAAAAATGTGGTCTCTCTACTCGTAATCACTCACTCATCAATAATCAGTCCGCCGCAGCTAACGCGCTCAACTTGTACCAAGCGCACTCGTCTTCGTTACAATCTCTGCTCAAGAATTCTTGCCAAGATTTAATGCCGGCTTGTCGATAGTTGTTTGTGATGCGTTGCACGGGTTCGCCCATCACCGTCGGGTTGTGGTCGCACGTTTCCGATTCTTGGTCCTTGGCGTGTCCTCTTCCGGGTAAGCCTTGGCGCAACGTGTTACACATTCCGGCTTTTAAATCCGAGGAAACGTGGCGGATGAGATTGCGGAAGCCTTCTGGCCAGGTTTTCGGGTTTTTCGTCCGCCATTCGTGTGCTTTTTGGTACAACTCTTCGTCCGTTGTGTATTGTTCCAACTTGGCGGCAAGTTCATCCACGGAGTTGAAATCGCGCAAGTCGATGACGGACTCTTTAGACGGAATGAAATTCTCTATGCCGTCCCAACCGATGTAGATCGGGATCGAACCTCGAGTTAAACTGTCCCAAAGCTTCTCCGTCATGTAGTTTGGACACTGGACGCCGTTTTCCAAGGCGAAGTAAAACATGAATTGAGATTTGATCAAGTCTTGCTCCATGTGGTTCCCGTCACGTCCGGGGTCGTTTAAGGCGTCCATGTTATGTTCGCATCCACCCATGGACATGACTGGAAATCGCGTGGCGATGTGTTTTAAGATAGCCGATCTATCTTCAGCGCAATCTTTGGCCCACCAGGCGATGGCTGGCACTCGCGCTTCTTTCGGTAACTTCCACAACTCGTAATCGGTTAACAACGCGGAAATAGACGGACCAAACGGATACCACAACCCAGTTGCGGTTGGATGAAACGCCGCGATGTATTGCATCTTCTTCAAACTCTCCGCATCTTTCAATTCGTAACCATAATGATCGGCAGATTCGTGTGCGTAGTAAAAATCAACCTGTTTAGAGTGATCCTTTTTCGGCGGTAAAAAGTGCGGGTCTTCGCCTTCCGCGTGTTCGGTTTTAAAATCCGCGGTCCATAAGAACGAGCCTTGGTTGAACAACCTCACGTCGCATTCGGGCGATAACTCCTCTCTGACTTCTCCTATGCACAAACCGGGTTCGTATAGCGTATTCAAGTTACCCGTGTACGTCCCGTCCCATGAGTCCTTACCACCGGCTAAACACATCGTGAACTTCCCGTTGTGCTCTTTCGCAGGTCGGTGCTTCCACGAGCCATCCGCGAACGCGAAATCATTCTCATCAAACTGCGGGACTAAACTCGGAAAACTCTTAGCGTCGGCGCCGTCCTTCGAGAGCAACGTGAGTAACGGATCGGAAACGTACGAAGAAGTCGACCCATGCTTCTTCGATTTCGCGACTAATTTTGACTTTTCCTCGTCTTTAATCACCATATCTTTGATGGCGTCGTACGATTGTGCCGTCAGCGGGATTTCTCCTAAAGACGTGCCGCGACGTCCTCCTCCTCGCTGGGAAGTCGTCGTCGCGATTCGACCATTTTGCATTTTTGCATCACGTCGCTGCGACTTCGCGGCGTGAATCACGTCGAACCCATCGTTCCCGGATTTATACCCGGCGACGCCAAAAAACACCATCATCGACGCGACGCCGGTCAGTCCAACGATTTTCTTCATCGACGACGACGACGAAGAAGAAGAGGAGGCGCAGCCCCCGGTCGCGGCGCGCTGCGACTTCGCATCCGCGGCATCATTAACGAGCAGCGGTGCATCTTCGTTCGCGCTGTTCGTCATCATCGAGCAGCGCGAGGAAGAATCCAACGATAAACGCGCGTAAGTATTGTCTTTGCTCGTACTCTCTCTCTCCTCAGATGCAGACAGACGCGGCGATGAAAACTTTTAATGCTTTTGCGCGGCGCGGGTGTTCGTTCGACAAATACAAATGGATGGGCGCGCGTTGTGGAGTTTTTTTTCTCTTTTTTTTTGTGCGAGAAGATTTTGCGAGAGAAAAAGCTTTAATTCTCTTTCAACAGAGACTACTACTGAAAGCGAGAGCGCGCGCGCAAACGAGAAGACGTAAGTGAGTAATATTTATATAATTATATATATATATATATTGGATGTGTGTAATATAAAAAAGACTATACGTATTTTCTCGTTCACTCTCTTCTCGCTCCACAATCTCTCTCGTTCCTTTTCTGTCTCTCTCTCTCTCTTTCTCTCTTTTATATAAGAAAAAACAAATGAAATAATAGTTTAATTTTTAAGCGGTTGGTTCGTCGATCCACTCGTCGGCGTCTTCTTCTTCGTCCTCCTCCTTCGCGTCGACGAAATCATCCGCAGCCGCTGGTGCGGGAGGCGGTGGCACCGGTGCAGCCTTCGGGCTCGCCGGTGGCGTCGCTTTCTTCGGAGATTTCGGGGCGGGGATTTTCGGCGCTGGGATCTCCTTCGGTTTCTCTTCTTCTTTCTTCGGCGAAGGAGGCGCCTTCGGACTGGCCGGCGGCGTCGCTTTTTTCGCCTCTTTCTTTGGCGATTTCGGCGGCGATTTCGGCGTAGGAGGCGCTTTCACTGGTTCTTCTTCCTGTTCTTCTTCTTTCGTTTCGGTTTGTTTTTGTTCTTCTTGTTCTTCTGCTATGGTCGCCGATTTTTCCACCTGTTTCGCTAACTCTTGCTCACCCCCGTACGCCGAAGCCGACTGTCTCTTGCCGGACATTTTAGCCTTTTTGGCGTCTTCTTCCATCACTAAAGCTTCGTCAAAGTTTGGAAACAAGTTTGCGAACTCTGCCGGGTCGGCTAACGCCTCGGCGGCTTTCTTGTTAATCTTCCCTAAATCTGATTTCCACAACTGAACGATTTCCGATACTCTAGACGGCGCGTACGTTCGCGCCATGAAAGCCGCTTCGGGTACTCTCCCAGTTTCCACGAGCAAGTCCAAACACGCGTCGATATCGCCCAACGAAAACAAGCACACGAACGCGACGTTGTTCTTGCCTTTTTCTTTGGCAACTTCGGCGAGTTGCATCAATTGCTTCGGGTTTGCCGCCGCGGATGCCAACAAGAGTTGGCCGCTTAAATCGCCAGAGCGGTCCAAGCAGGCCGCGGCTAAGTCGAGTTCGCCGGTAGACATCGCGAGCTCACCGAGCTGTTTCCACTTGCTTTCGCCGACATCATCGGTGTATGATTCAATGATTTCTTTCGCGATCCCCAGCTCGCCAAGCTGTACCGCGAGTTCAAACTTAAAGTCTGGATCAGTCGCCACCCTCAAGGCATCCGAAACCAAACCTCTAGCCTCCAAGAATCGAGCGACCGAGTTGTGGTGTTCTTTCGGAATAGACGTCAACAACTCCTCGGCGGCTTCTAATTCACCTCGCAAAACTAACGTTTTAAACTCGATGACGCTCAAAAGCATCGTGTACGTGACGACTTGAAACTCTTTGTCGATCAAGTACAATCGACTTTGCGCAGCCAAGTACCCCAACAAGTACATTGGTCGATCCATGTGGAACAACGTCGTAACTTCACCGCCAATGACGTAGTTCAAGCGCATATCCGTGTTATTGTAGACGAAGCAATCGCCGACCCAAATGCCCGTCATGACGTTCTCCGAAATTTCCGCCAAGAGCTCGAAAGAGTCCTCGACACCTTCGCCTTCGTCGAACTCGCCACTTTCAAACGCCGCGGCAACCACTTCCGGGTCGTACCTCAAAATGTAGAAGCTGTTCTCGGAGATGATGCAGCACATTTCCCCAGACTCAGACCATTTCACATCTCTTACCGTCGCATCGATGCGTTGAATAACGTTTGCTTGTTCCCAATCGTAAAAGCAAATGAAATCAGTCGATCTCAAACCCAACAAAGCGCCGCCGTGCAAACCTTCAGCCGCAAAGTGCGGGCGAAACTCCAACTTTTCTTTGAAGTTCTTGAAGATTTTAATTTTACTCGGCGACTCGCGAATGGCGTATTCGCTCGCATCCGCGGACCAACCAAACTCTAAAGCCGAACCAAACGCTTTGTTTCTCCACGCCAACGCGGTGTAAATGATATACTCCCCGTCGCCGCACGCGGTGATAAACCTCCCATTCGGGTTGTGCTCAATCGATTGCGGATACAAATCGCACGAACCAAAGTCCTTCGCAGCTAACGGTAATCTTTCTCCGTCCGCAATTTCGTAGTCTTGCGGCAACGCTTTCACGTTGACCGTTTGCACTTCGTTGTGCTTGGCGTACACTATTTTACCGCTCGCGTCCATGCTGGCCACTGGGTCTTCTCTACCAATCTTGAACATAACAGTCCCTTCGTCGTAACCGACAGAGACCGCATTGGAACCTTTAATAACACCAATCGCCCATACGCGTTCTAAGCCGTAATTTAAGGTGTTTTCCAATCTGTACGTCGTTTGGTGCCAAATTCTCAACGTCCCGTCTTCGCTACCGGTGATGATGATCGGCAACTCCGGGTGAAACGCAACCGCGCTGACGTTGTGGGAGTGCCCGTCCAACGTTTGCACGCACGTTTTCGTTTGATAATCCCAAATCTTCACCAACTTATCGTCTGCTCCCGAAATCAAATATGGTCTATCCCCGCCGGTAAAATAATCCACGCAGTTCACGCCCTTCTCGTGGCCTTCCAACGTGAAGTTCGGCGTCGGTTGGCCAATTGACCACACCTTGATGGTTCGATCCAAACTCGCCGACGCGAACGTGTTCGTATCCTTCGGGTTAAAGCACGCTTGCATGACGTAGTGCGAGTGCCCTTCAAAAATCTGCACGCAATCCCAATCTTTCTCCCACGACCACAACTTGATCAACATATCGTCCGAACACGACAACACGAACGGTTGCGTAGGGTGCACGCACACCGACCGAATGTAATCCGTGTGCGCCTCGAACGCCTTAATAAGCTCCGACGTGTTGTAGTTATACACTCGAATGAACATATCATCCGAACCGCACACGATCCATTGCTTGCGCAAGCACCACTTCGCCGTCCGCACCGGTAACTCCGTCACGTCGAAGCTCTTCACTAAACTATTCGTCGCGTGATTCCAAATAAACACGTTCCCGGAGTACAAGTTCGCGAGAATCCACGGCTCCACCGGGTGCAAATCCACGCCTTTGACGCGATCAGAGCGTTGGACCAGTTTACGTTTGATGTCTAATCGCAAAGGCATTTTTGGTAACGATAGTAATAACCCGAGATCGCGCTATTTTTTTTCTTGTTTTTCCTTTCAAAACCCCCCCTTTACTGAGTTAAGGATCGGAGAGATGAAAATTAAAAAAAAGGCAAAGTCTCTTCTTTCTCTTCTTCTTCTCTCGCTCGTATTCCTCTCGACTCTCTCTCTCTGACTCTCTCTCTCTCTCTGACTCTCTCTCTCTTTCTGCGTTCGTTCGTCGCTCCCTCGAGACAACAAAATTCTTTCACAGAGAAGAAGCGCGAGCGCCTTGGTGCTTTTTTTGTGAGGATGATGCGTTCTGAAGAATGAGAGAGAGAGAGTTTTTTTCGATTTTCGTCCTCTCGACGATAAGAGAAAAGCGAGAAGAGAAGTTCGAATGTTGCGTGAAACAGGCGGTGCGAAAGTTTTTTTTTGTTTTTTTTTTGAAAGGAGATGGGGGCAGAGAGCATCCCTTCGGCCTCTCTCTCTCTCTCTCTCTCTGTCCTTCTCCTCGTTCAAGTCCATCCAGAGTGTGTCGCGAGAGCCGTCGTGCTTATTTATTTTTCCTTTTTTGTTTGTTTCGCTCTCTGCTGACGACGCTTTAGCGGCGATTGCTTTATCTTCTCTCTGTTTCTGTTCTCCACAAATACGCTACAGATAGACGGTAAAAAAGGCACACACACAATACACACACGCGCGCGCGCTTGCATCGTTCGTCGCAGTAGTTTGTTACAGTCTTCTTCTTCGTGTCGTTATTATTGTTATTTAAAAGAGAAGAAAGAAAAATGTTTAGCGTAGTGGCGTCCACGACTTCGTCCTCGCTGGCGAGCCGACACTCGAACGCCTCCTCCTCGCCGTCGCTGAGAAGAAAGACGAGCGGTGCGGCGACGATGAAACAAAGACAAAATAAGCAGCATCAGCAGCAGCGCGGTTTTGCGGTGCAAACGTTCGCGAAGAAAACTCCGGACGGGCCGAGAGTGTGCATCGCGGGCGTGACCGGAGCGGTCGGGCAAGAGTTTTTGAGAGTTTTGAAACAAAGGGACTTCCCGTACAGCGAGATGAAGATGTTGGCGTCCGCGAGAAGCGCGGGGAAGAAAGTCGAATTCGACGGGGAGACGTACACGACGGAAGAGTTGACGGAAAATTCTTTCGATAACGTGGACATCGCGTTGTTTTCCGCCGGTGGGTCCATCTCGAAGAAGTTTGGCCCCATCGCGGTGGAGAAAGGGTGCTTCGTCGTCGATAACTCGAGCGCGTTTCGCATGACGGAAGGCGTGCCGTTGGTCATTCCGGAAGTGAACCCGGAAGCTATGGCGGGCATGAAAGTTGGATCCGGTAAAGGTGGCATCATTGCCAACCCGAACTGCTCCACGATTATCGCGTTGATGGCGACGACTGCGATTCAAAGAAAAGTTGGCATCGAGAGAATGGTCGTGTCTACGTACCAGGCGGCGTCGGGCGCCGGTGCGCAAGCCATGGCTGAGTTGGAACAACAAACGAGAGAACTCGTCAACGACGGGGAAGTTAAAACGAAAGAAATCTTCCCGTGGGGATACGCGTTCAACTTGTTCTCCCACAACGCGCCGATGATGGAGAACGGCTACAACGAAGAGGAAATGAAAATGGTGAAAGAAACCAAGAAAATTTGGAACACCGACGACATCAGCATCTGCGCGACGTGCATCCGCGTCCCAGTCATGCGCGCGCACGCGGAGAGCATCAACTTGACGTTGAAGAACGAATTGAGCGAAGAAGAGGCGAGAAAACTCATCTCTGAATTCCCGGGCGTTTCCTTAATTGACGATCGCGCGAACAACCGATTTCCGATGCCTTCGGACGCCAGCGACCAAGACGACTGCTTCGTCGGTCGCATCCGAAGAGACATCTCCCAAAAAGGGAATAAAGGCTTGGAATTGTTCGTGTGCGGGGATCAAATCAGAAAAGGGGCCGCGCAAAATGCCGTCCAAGTGGCCGAGTTGTTGCTTTAAGTGCGATAACGGTTGAGGTATTCTTGGTATTTTATTCGAGTTTTTTTAACCGAAGTACTCGTACACGTATATAAAACGAATCGTTGATCTTTTCCTGCGCACAAAATTTACGCACCTCGACGCCACCATCATGCTGACGACCAAGGAAAAGATGACCACCGAGGCGTTAGCCGGTGCGTTCCTCGCTTTTTTTTATCTCTGTCTCTCTGTGATGTGTTTTTTACGCCCAACACACCAACAAACGCTTCTACGCGCGCGTTCGCAAATTCGTGTTCGTTGAGCGTTTTGAATTTGGATTACACCGACGCTACGCGTCGCGCGCGCGGATGAAAACTGACGATCGTCCTTTTCTCTCTCTCTCTCTTTATCATTCTCAATCTTCCTTATGCAACAGGAGCCATCGGTGGCGTCGTCTCTGCCATGCTCTTATACCCGCTCGATACGGTCAAAACCAGAATCCAAGCCGAGCAGAAACAAGAAGAGGAAGCGGGGAACTTTAGAGGTGGTGGTTTATTCCGCCGGTCCTCGAGTGGACCTTTGCTGCCAAAAAAGAACAACGCGCCGTTCCTGTACCAATTTTACGAATCCGTCCATCGAGACGGCTTGTTGCAACTCTTCAACGGGGTGAGACCGAAGTTTTACCACTCGATGATGTCCTCGTTCGTGTATTTTTTCGCCTTTAGCGGGTTGAAACGGAAAGTGGAGGAGAGAAATCCACATCAAAAGATATCGATTGGGATGAGTTTGTTGGTCGCGACGATGGCGGCGGCGACGAACGTGGTGTTGACAGAGCCGTTGGATACGTTGAGCACTCGAGCGCAGGTTGTGAGTTGTCCGACGAAGAGAGGGGAGAGAGGAGGGGAGAGAGATGGAGCGTCTGTGCGCGATTCCGGAGATTTTAGCAACGGTCAGAGTTTCAGTCAGAGAGATTCGAAAGAGGAAGAGAGAAAGAAGAAGTTTCACGCGAGCGATTCGGAAGTTACGGATTCCGAGAGCGAAAGCGATTCCGACTCTGAATCATCCGATTCTGACGACGATCTGAGCATTATGAGTACCCCGGGACAAAGGTCGGCAACTAAAGGAGGGAAAAGAGTTGGTTTGGTTTCTTCGACGAGCTCGTTTCGAGATGTCGTGCATAGGAAAATTGAGAGAGCACAGCGCGTCTCCTCGAAAGCCATTCAAAAATTGCGCAAGAAAGTACCGTCAAAGAAAACGATGGAAAAGAAAGCGAGAATGTATAAACGACGCGTGCGCAGAGAATTTCGGAGGGCGACGGGATTTTTGACCACGACTGTGCCAAATTTATACGCTGGTGTAGGTGCTTCGTTGTTGCTCACGGTGAATCCAACCATTCAATACACCATGTACGAGCAGTTAAGACAGAGAGCTTTGAAAGGCTTGAGCGTTGGGAGAAGGAAACCGGTTACGGAATTGCCTGTGTTTGAGGCGATCGTTATTGCGGCGTTATCGAAAGCGGCGGCAACGGTG
>Ga0181598_1000363_pt1 | contig 44251 bp, 33 predicted proteins | sample 041ome_4_FD_153295 | JGI IMG/M metagenome (GOLD analysis project Ga0181598, IMG submission 153295) | Coastal salt marsh microbial communities from the Groves Creek Marsh, Skidaway Island, Georgia - 041404US metaG (spades assembly) | ecosystem: Environmental > Aquatic > Marine > Intertidal zone >... | reverse complement strand
GGGCGGACTTGCGGGCCGCCTTGGTGGCGAGTTGCTTGCGCGGGGCCTTGCCACCGGTGGACTTACGGGCAGTTTGCTTCGTACGGGCCATTTTTACTGTGAGATTCGCGAGGAATTGTGACGCGCGGCGACGCGCAAAAACGCGTCTCGACGGCGAAAACGCCTCACGCCGCGCGCGACGCGCGAGGCGATCGCGCGCATCGCTCGAGTCGCGAACCGTCGATTTTTTAGGGGTCGCACGCGCGTTCGCCGCGATTAACGCGCATCGATTGTGTGAAAACGACAATCACAAAGACTCGTCGCGGGTCATCACTCGTCGACGCACGACGCGATCGCGCTTTTACGAAATCGTTTTTCGTTAAACGCCGCGTTCGCGGAAAAAGGGGCGATTCGCGTGCGCAAACAGTGCGGCGATCGACTCGAGAGGCGTGAGAAATCGCCTCACGCCGCGCGCGCGCGATGGCGGCGGGCGCGTCGTCGCGGGCGTCACAAATCGACTCGTCGTATTTCGTAATCAACAATGTCCGGTCGCGGTAAAGGTGGTAAAGGTCTCGGGAAGGGTGGCGCCAAGCGTCACCGAAAGGTGTTGCGCGACAACATCCAAGGCATCACGAAGCCGGCGATCCGCCGTCTCGCTCGCCGTGGTGGTGTCAAGCGCATCTCCGGTCTCATCTACGAAGAGACCCGAGGCGTCCTCAAGGTGTTCCTCGAGAACGTGATCCGCGATGCGGTCACGTACACCGAGCACGCCCGCAGAAAGACCGTCACCGCCATGGATGTCGTCTACGCGCTCAAGCGCCAAGGCCGCACCTTGTACGGTTTCGGCGGTTAAGCGTTTTTTTAAAACGCCGACCGACGTCTACGTACGCGCAAGCGAAACAAACTCAAGACGCGTCTCTCGACGCGTCTCGAAAACACTGGTGTTCAAAAAATTAACACCACCAATTCTAAAAGGTTCCTTCGTCTCGGCTAAAATCGCGCGTCTCGTTCGTCGCTCGCGTTCTGTCGTTCGCATTTGAAATTTGAAAATTTGAAATCACCCGACAGCCGGTCGCGTGGACGCGCTCCATGGCGCCGCGCGCGTCCGCCGCGGTCGCGACCGTCGCGGTCGTCGCGGCCGCGACGACGATTTGGTATTACCGTCGCCATCGCCGACGCGAGCGAAGCGACGACGGGCGCGCGTTCGAGCGCGAGCAAATTCGTCTCAAGAGTGCGTTGGCGAAACTCGCGCGCGATGGCAACCTCGCGCGCGCGTCCGACACCGGTGCGATGGTGTCGTTGACGAAAGAACAATGCGGTGGAACGACCGCGAGGTACGCTTGGACGCAGAGCGAAGATGAGATCGTCGTGAGCTTCGCCGCGCCCGCGGACGCGACGTCCCGCGAGTGCGAGGTGACGCTGACGTCCACCGCGGCGACGGTTCGCGTGCGAGGACAGACGCTGCTGGACGGGGAGTTGACTCGGGCAATAGTGAAGGATGATTCGTATTGGGAGCTGGAAAGCGACGGTTCGCAGAAGGTGCTGCGACTTTCGCTGACCAAGCTTCGGCGGACGTGCGCCAAGTTTCACTGGCCGAGCGTGTGCGTCGGGGAACCGGAGATCGACGTCGCCGCGTTCGGCGATCCCGTGATGGGGGTGACGGGAAATTTGAACGGCGATGCGATGAAGACGATGATGGAGGACGTGGCGGCGATGCGACGCGACGCCGAGAAAAATTAGCGTTAGACGACTCAATAGAAATTTTTTAATACATAGGCGGATCGATCAATCGTCGCTCGTTATCGTAGTCACGGGCACCGGAACCGTCTCGCGAAGCGAAACGTTCATCGCGTCATCGAGCCCATCCGCCGCCGACGCGTGCGCGGCGGCGTATTGTCGTTTCCGCGCGTCTAGCGCGTCGCACGCGCGCCAGACGACGTCGTCGCCCACGAATCTCGCTCCCGCGATCGCGAGCGCCACGAACGCGACGCAGACGCAAATCATCCCCAGTGACTGTCTCGGAATCTCCCCAAACTTCCCCGCCGCGAAGAGCGGCTGCACCTCGACGTCGTACGTCACGTACTCTGGCGCCGTCGCGCCCGCCCAATACACCCCCTCCCGCTCCGCTCGCACCACGACGCGCGCGCGCGTCATCCCCTCCCCGAGCGTCCGTCTGCTCAACACTAACTTTTCCACGTTCAGCAGCCTCCTCCGTAGCTCCGTGCGTCCATCCGACGTCGTCCCGCCGACCCAACCGCCGCCGCCGCCGAACCACCCGCCGCCGCCGAGCCATCCCGAGTCCAACTCCACCGCGATCGCCGCCGCGCTCGTCGCTCGGTACGACACCTTCACCTCGTACGCCGTGTTTGCTTTCAGATCTCGCACGTCGTACGCGTGCGCGCGTCCGAACGCCAGCTCGACGTCCCGCGCGCGCGTCCCCGGCGTGAGCGTCGTCGGTCGTCGCGCCGTCGCGCGCGCCTCGGCGCGCGTCACCGCGCGCGCGACGACCGCCGCGAGCAGCGCGAGCAGGCGCGTCGCGCGCGCGCGACGCCGCGCGCGACGCCGCGCCGTCGGCGTCGGCGGCGTCGACATCGCCGCGACGCGCTCGACAGTGACGCAGACGCAGACGCAGACCGACGCGACGCGACGCGACGCCGGACGCGACGCGACGTCGGACGCGCGCGACGCTTCGCGCGTCGCATGCTCGCGCGCGCGCGCGTCGCGGCGTCGTCGAGCGCGAGCGCGCGTCGTCGCGGTGCGTCGACGAAGGCGGAGCGACGACGCGACGCGTGCGTCATGCGCGCCGAAAGCGCGCGCGCGACGTTCGAACGGGGACAAGACACCCTGCGCGTGTCGTATGAATTACATCGCGAGAACCGCGCGCGCGCGGTGGAGGCGATGCGGGCGCGCGGCGACGGCGACGGCGTCGTCGCGATGACGGGCGGCCGGCAGACGCGACGATACTCGACGGATAACGAACCGTTGTTTCGACAGGAGTCGTACTTTCACTGGATGTTCGGAGTGCTGGAGGGCGATTGTCACGGCGCGTTGGACGCGAGGACGGGGAAGTCGACGCTGTTCGTGCCGAGACTACCGGAGGAGTACGCGATTTGGATGGGCGCCATCGAGACGCGCGAATCGTTCGCGGAACGGTATCTCGTGGACGAGGTGATGTACGCGGACGAGTTCGAGGGGTACTTGAAGGCGTTAGACACCAAGATATACGTGTTAAAAGGGGTGAACTCGGACAGTGGGGACGTGACGGACGGTTTGGGGGCGGAATTGGAAGCCGCGCTGGGGGCGACGAAGATCGACGCCACAGACGCTTTATTCAACGTCATCACCGAGCTTCGCACGGTGAAGACGGCGCGCGAGCAAGAGGTTTTGAAATACGCGAGCAAGATTAGTTCCATGGCGCACGTGGAGGTGATTCGCTCGTTAAAGCCGGGAATGATGGAGTATCAACTCGAATCGTTGTTCAAGCACACGTGTTACAGTCGAGGCGGGATGCGGAACGAGTCGTACACGTCGATTTGCGCCGCGGGTAAAAACGGGGCAACGTTGCATTACGGTCACGCTGGCGCCCCGAACTCGGCGCAAATCAAAGAAGGCGATTTAGTGTTGATGGACATGGGCGCGGAGTACCACTGCTACGCCGCCGACATCACGACGACGGTTCCGGCTGGTGGAAAGTTCACCCCGGACGCGAAGATCATCTACGAGGGCGTTTTGGCCGCGCATCAAGCGGTGTTGAAAGCGTTGAAGCCTGGATGCGCGTGGCTCGACTTGCAGCGTCTCGCGGAAACGCATATTCTGCGCGCGTTGGTCGATGGCGGCTTTCTCGTCGGCGACATCGACGAGATGATGGCGAAACGAGTGAGCGCCACGTTCATGCCGCACGGTCTCGGCCATCACCTCGGCGTGGACACGCACGATGTTGGTGGTTACGGGCTCCCGGGAACACCCGCGCGGAGCACCGAGCCTGGATTGAAGAATTGCAGAACAGCATCCTTGATGAAGGAAGGCAACGTCATGACGATCGAGCCGGGATGCTATTTCATCGACGTTTTGCTCGACAGGGCTCTCGCCGACGGATCCGACATCAAGCAATATTTTGTTGCCGATCGCGTGAACGCGTGTCGATCGATGGGTGGCGTACGATTAGAAGATAACGTCGTCGTCACCGCCGACGGTTGCCAGTCTTGGACGAGCGTTCCTCGCACCGTCGCCGAAGTCGAAGCCGTCATGGCTGGCGCGTCTTGGCCGTGAGCTCATCTCTCGCGCGCATCGTCGCCATCAAATCACAAAAATTTCTACTAGTTTTACACGTCATCGTTATTGCTAATCACCATCGTACACAGTTCACTTTGTCTCCTTTGTCTCCTTTGTCTCCTTCGTCGACGTCGGCGCCAATCGATCCTCTCGAAAGTTCGGCGCCGGCGTCGTCCTCGGCAGATGTCTGTAATCGTACAGCAAACTATCCGCCACGTGTTCCTCCTCCTCATCGTTCTTCCGTTCGCTGTACGTGCGCCACCACGTCTTCAAACTCTCGTCGTACCGCGCCGCTTTCGTCGCCGTCTCAACCACCGTCGTCTTCGTCTTCGTCGTCGTCGTCGTCGTCGTCGTCGTCGTCGTCCCGTAGATGGCCTCCAACACGTGCGCCGGCACCGCGGTTCCGCCTCGCGCCGTCGCGGGCGCGCGCGTCTCGGCGTCGCGCGCCGACATCGTCGCGAAGTGTCGCGGCGTCCCCGCCGGGACACCGCGACGCGACGCCATGACGCGCGCGCAGGCGTCGATCGGCGTCGATCGCGCCGTCGCGCGCGCGCGCGCGACGACGCGAACGCCGCGGTGCGCGCGCGCGGCGTTCGCGTCGCGCTCGGACGACGCGCCGTGCGTCGTCGACGACGAAGACGCCGAGGCGAAGCGAATAAAACAGCGCGCGCACCGAAAACGGAACCGCGCGCGGTGCAGGACCCGCGCGAACGAGCGCGTGGACGCGTTGCTCGAGAAGTTTCGCGCGCTGCGACCGCTCGAACGCGCGAACGACGATGGATCGTGGGAGACGGTGTACGCGGAGGAGGAGGAAGACCGGGACGACGGCGTCGACTGGGACGGGCTGCCGCCGGGCGCGGACCCGTTCGGGACGAATAAGAAGGGTGGACGAGAGCGAGGGATGCGGAAGCGGAATCAAGTGATGACGTTCGTGAAACACTTGCGAGCGCTACTTTCGCTGCGAGGGCGAAGGGAGATAAAGAGGTGCGTCGATTTTGGATGCGGTACGGGGAACGTTTTGATGACGTGCGCGGCGACGTTTCCGGAAATCGACTTCGTCGGCGTCGATTTGAACGCGACGAGCATTGAGATTTTAAACTCGAGGATTCGGAAATCGGGGTTGACAAACGTCAGCGCGGTGGTCGGATTGATCGAAGACGGCGATACGTTCGGGGCGGACTGCGCGTTGGCGCTGCACGTGTGCGGGAGCGCAACGGATCGAGTGTTAAACAGCGCGGTGCGAGCGAGAATCCCGTTCGTCATCGCGCCTTGTTGCGTGGGCAAAGTTCAAGAGGGTGGGATGCGAAGCTTGAATCGCATGCGTAACGATTTGATTTCGCTCGATAAAATAGAAGACATCGAGCGGCCGAGGTCGAGGCTGATGCGAGCCGCGGGTTTCGATTTCGAAGCGTACATGTCTGCCGCGACTTTGGCCGATTGGAGCGGGCACCAGGGCGTGGATCCGAGCGATCCGAACGAGCCTCTCGCCGCGCTTCCGAGACGCGCGAAGAGCGCCATCGAGGCGGATCGTGGGGAGTTTGCACGAGAGCACGCTTACGACGTGACGTTGCACAAGATGCCCGCGCAAAGCGGCATTCGCGACGACGTCTTGGTCGGGATCCCACTTTGAGCGCTCGCGTGTATTCTTTGTCTAATTGTTTGTCTATTGTTTCTATAGCTAGTCTACGTTGTCATGATGACTCATCAGTCATCGCCTCGAGCGTCGACCGCAGCAGCGGTTGATCGTCAAACCAGGCGCCCGAATCTTTCGCCAACGCGCTCGGAAAGTGCCGCTCGAACGCCTCGAGATCCCACGCCTCGCCCTCATCTGGGCTACATATTATCTGAATCGCCGGTCCCAGGCCTAAAGATTCGGGAATGCGTATCGCGCACGCGTGCAAGTAGCATCGTTCCGCGACGGCCCCCGAATACACGTCGTCGCCCAACAGCGGCGCGCCGAGCGATTTCGCGCACACTCGCAACTGATGCGTCTTCCCAGTCAGTGGTCGAAATATGAACATTCGTCGCCCTTTCGCTCCGAAGCTCACGAATTTCGTCACCGCCGGATTATCTTTCGTGTTCGTCAGTTTGTACGCCTTTCGCCGCGCTCGCGCCATGTCCCCCGTCACCGTCCCCATCTTCTTCTTCGGCTTTTTCCCCGAAATCCCGACGTAATACTTGACGATCGCCCGCGTCGCGAACCCATCGCTCAGTTTCTTCGCCGCGTCCGCCGTCTTCGCGAATACCAGCGTCCCGCTCGTGCCCTTGTCCAACCTGTGCACGGCGCGAAGGCGCTCTTCGCGCGCGTCGCGACTCGCGCGCAGCCGCGCCAGCGCCCCAGGTTCGAATTCGCTGTGAAACGACACCCCCGGCGGTTTATTCACGATCACCACCGCGTCGTTTTCGTACAGCACGCGCGGCGTCTTCGCGTTTTCGCGCGTTGTCCCGCTCGAGGTCGTTACCTCGTCGTCGTCGTCGTCGTCGTCGCGCGCGAGCGCGCGCGCGCGCCGCGGCGCGCCGACCGCGCGCGACGATCCAACGAACCCTCGACGATGGACCCGCGCGGCGCGCGCGGCGCGGCGCGGCCCCGCGACGGCGCGCGTCGTCGTCGTCGTCGTCGTCGTCGTCGCCATCGCAACGCGCGCGTCTGACGCCAGTTCGCGCCGCGTCGTCGAGTCGTCTCGACGCGCGGCGCGCGCGCCGATGGCGTCGCAAACGGGCGCGATCAAGCGACTCGCGAGCAAGGCGTTTCGAGGCGTGAACGTGGACGGATTCGCGTTCCAATCGCCCGACGTGCGATGCTACGTGCTGACGCACTTTCACGCGGATCATTACTGCGGCCTGAGCGGCTCGTTCGGTAAGGACGGCGATGAGGCGAAGATATACTGCTCTGAAATAACCGCGCGATTGGTGGTGGAATTCCTGGGCGTGAAGCGCGAGCGCGTGGTCGGGTGCGAGCTGGGACGGGGGACGACGCTGCGAGGCGCCGGGACGCGCGGGGACGACGTGGAGGCGACGTTCGTGGACGCGAATCATTGCCCGGGCGCGTGTTTGGTGTTTTTTAGAAATAAAATAACGGGGGAGACGCTGTTGCATACCGGAGATTTTCGAGCGGCGGCGCGCGTGCGGAACGATGGGACGCTGAGAGAGTTGTTGACGACGTGTCGGGACGGATCGGTGGATGAGGTGATGCTGGATACGACGTATTGCGAAAAGAAGTGGACGTTTCCCGATCAAGACGTGGTGCTGAATAAGATGAGACAGATCGCGCGGGATGAAATCGCGCGAGAACCGCGGACGCTGTTCTTGTGTGGGTCGTATTCGATCGGGAAGGAGCGGGCGATTCAAGCCGTGTGTCAGGGGGCGCAGAGTCGAGCGAGCGTCACGGCGAGACGAAAGAAATCGCTCGAATTGAGCGGGTGGTGGCGCGATGATGCGTTTGTGTGCGAAGACGATGACGCCGAAGAAGCCGCACGATGCCAAGTGCGCGTGTGTGGCCTCGGAAAAGGCTCAAATCATCGCGCGATGATGGAAATTATGGCAAAGGAGGCACCGCGATGGCGCGCCGTCGTCGCGTTTTCGCCCACCGGCTGGAGTTATACGAAGAAAATGGACGAAGACGGGTTTAACGTGAACCCCTGGATAGAAAACGAAGGACGCACGCGCACGTACGCGATTCCGTACAGCGAGCATTCGAGCTACACGGAGTTGCGGGAATTTATAAAATTCTTAAAGCCGAAGAAAATCACCCCGACGGTGAACGCGATCACGCCCAAGGATAGAGAAAAGTTGGTGAACAAACACTTTTTGGACTTGGTGGATTTGAAGCAGGACGTCAATAGGTTGGACTATTACTTCAAAAACAGCGCGTCGTCGATGTTGCGGGCGAAGAAGCAGAAAAAGACGGAGAATGTCGTCGTAATCATTGATAGCGAAGACGAACGAGACGACGACGTTAAAGTGGAGGCGGAAATCATCTCTGCTCTCGACGGGGACGTCGAAACCGTTCGAAGACAGCGCGAGATGTGGAATCAAATAGGTCGCGTGGAGACAAAAAAGCCGCCGAAACCGCTGGAACCTTTCCCTCTCGAGTGCATCGCCGTCGTGCGAAACGGCGAGTACGACCAGTTTCGTTCTCGAGCGCACGTCGAACAACGACTCAAAGAGCTCGGCGCGACGATCATGTCCCGCGTGACGCCCAACGTCACGCACATAATCGTTCCGAACCGAGGTGAGCTCGCGAACGAGGCCAATCGCCTGAGCGCGCTTCGCGAAATGGACGAGTACAAGAACCATCCCACCGCGCTTCGCGTCACCGAGGCTTGGTTGATGCGCCACGTGCGCGCGCGCGCCAATGACGTCGCCCCCTCACACAGCGAGGCCGCCGTCGCCGCGTTCGAGGCGAAGAAGCGCGAAGAAAAACTCGCTCGCCTCGCCGACGCCAAGCGAAAGCGCGACGAGAAGAAGACATTAGCATTAGAAACGCGTTAGGACTGTTAAAACGTAGAGACATTCAACATTCGCTCGCTTGATTCATTTCCTTTTCCTTCACACCGCGGCGCGTCGCCCGAGATGTCCGACGCCGAGCGCGCGGACGACGCGTCGAGCGATGCGTCGAGCGAGCTCGCGCGCCTTCGCGACGTTGCCGCGCGCGATGATTGGCTCGTCGAGGTCCCATCGTCGAGCTGTGCGTTGGAACGCTCGCTCGGCTGCGGATCGTCCGGTGAAGCGTTTCTGGCGTCCTGGCGCGGCGCGCGCGTGGTGGTGAAGACCATGAAACTATTACACGACGATGACGCCGCGAGAAGGGCGCTGGCGCGAAGAGCGTTCGTGAGAGAGTGCGAAATCATGGCGAGGCTGAGACACCCAAACGTGTTGGCGTTTTACGGGGCGAACGCGAACGGGAGAGACGCGAGCGTGGTGTGCGAGTACGCCCCGGGCGGGACGCTGAAGCAGTGGTTGCACGAAAATAAAGGGAAGAAACGGTCGCTAAGCGCGCGGTTGGGGATGGCGTTGGATATCGCGAGAGCGTTCGCGTATTTGGAGTCGCGAACGCCTCGCGTGATGCATCGAGATTTGAAACCGAGCAACGTGTTCGTGAGCGTCGATGGACGAGCGCTCGTGGCGGATTTCGGGTTGGCACGATTTGTTGCGCCAAGAGGAGAAGATCTCACAGGAGAGACCGGGACGTACATATACATGGCGCCGGAGGTGATTAAGAGTCAACATTACGACGAACGCGCTGACGTGTTCTCGTATGGGATTTTACTTTACGAGCTGGTCACGGGAATAGAACCGTACCAACCGCATCATTTCACGGGGATTCAAATCGCAACGGCCGTCGCAGATCGCGCGTTTCGGCCGAAGATTCCAGATTCCACGCACGCCGGATTAACAGCCATCATTGAGATGTGTTGGCAACAAGACGCAAGCAATCGGCCGTCATTCGAACGTGTTCGTGAATCGATGGAAACCATGGTTCCGGACATTCTCAAAGAGGAAGAGACGAAACTCGCAGAACAACGTGAGAACCCAAGTTTTCAAGCGAAGACGCTCCAAAATTTATCGAGTACGCTCGCCGATTGGTCGAAAAAGATGTCCGATTTAGCTTCGTAGTGCGATTAACAAAGTTTGGTTTCCACACAAAACCACTTCCCTGCGCGCGTCAAACAGCGACGGACATGCGTCGTCGACACAAACTTATAATATCCCATGTGATTGCGACACTCATGCTTAATTGTAGGGGAACGGTGCTCGCCGCGGACGTTCGAACTCGAGACGAAACCGACGCCATCGTCGGTGCGCGAGGCGCAATGTCGAGCCGCATCATAGGTGGAGTCATACCTGACTCTCCGTTATCAAAATACGCGCATGTTGTGGCTATTTTTGTTCAATCTGGGATGAGCGAGTACTTTCGTTGCGGTGGAACGCTCATCTCCAACGTGCACGTCATGTCTGCCGCGCACTGTTTCTTTGACCGCGCCGGCGTGTCGAACGTTGGAGCGTATTCATCGGTGGTCGTCAGATTCGGCGCACACGCCGACGTGAATGCGGGTGCGATGACGGCGAGCGTTGTCCGCATAGATGGACATCCTGAGTTCAGTGATATTACCTGGGACAACGACGTTTCAGTCCTCACGCTTTCGTCTCCCGTCGACGTCGCATCGTACCCGCCCGTTGTACTAGCTTGGAATCCGGCCGACATCAACGTCGGCCAGATCGCACACGTCGTCGGTTGGGGCACTCGAGACGATAACATGTTAAGCAAAGTGATGATGGAAGGTACGGTGCCCATTGTGTCACACGCGCAGTGCACCGCCGCCGGCAGTTACGCACCAAGTGAAATTCTGCCTTCGATGGTCTGCGCCGGTTACGCCCAAGGCGGCGTCGACGCGTGCCAGGGAGATTCCGGCGGTCCGTTGATTCAGAATTCAAAGCAAATCGGGATCGTCAGTTGGGGCGAAGGATGCGCGCTCCCACAAAAGTACGGCGTGTACTTCGCCGTGCGCGCCGCGCAAGGCTTTCTGGCTCTCGCCACGGATTCGTCGGTGTATCAATTTTCGCCTTCCGACGACCAAGCATCGCCACCGCCATCGCCGACGCCGACGCCGACCCCGCAATTTCCCATTTTCAGTGGACTCTTCGCCTGGCTCTCGGCGTGAATAACTAATTTCCCATTTTCAGTGGACTCTTCGCCTGGCTCTCGGCGTGAATAACTAAACTAGAGAAATAATTTTGTCGTCGCGTCGCCACCGCTGGGCGGCGCACCGCGCCACCGCTGGGCGCTGGTCCGCCCGCGCGTCACCGCACACCCCGACGCTCGCGTCGACCGCCCGTCCACGGATCGCCGGTCGGTACATGCGCGTCGCCCGCGCCGTCGCTCGCATCAGCGTCGTCGTACGCCCCCCCGCGCGACAAACAGCGCGACGACACGCGGTGCCCGCGACTCGTCCACGCGCGACGAATTTCTTCTTCAACGCCTCGCGAGGCGTCGCCGCGAGCGCCGCGATGGGGAACGACGACGTCACGGTGACGTTTAGTCACAACTGAGGTGCGTCGGCGCGTCACGACGGACGAAGGCTCGAGACGAGGGGAAAGATGGGCGACGCGTGGGTTTTGAGACTGACTGAACGACGCTCGACGCGCAGACGGAGGGATGCAAGAATTCGAAGCCGCGAAGTCGGCGATTCTTAAGGTGAAACCCAGCGCGAATGTGATCGCGAATCGCGTGGACGCGTATCCGATCACCGTCAGGGTAAGCGTGGGCGAACGCGAAGTGTGGAGCGGGAGACAACAGCTGTTGTTCCGGAAAAATGGAAGACCGGCGATGAAGGATATCGAGGAAGCGATGCGAAAGCTCGGTTGATGCCGGGATGAGATTCCGCGAGATAGGTGTGAAGGCGGCGCGCGACGGGGCGAAGGTGATGACGAAGGATTCAACAAACTTGCTCTACGAGCGGGGAGAATTCTTTTGATGATGCTCGTTTCTTCGCGCGATACCGCGCTTTGCGTCTGGTTATGATTTTTACTGTACCGGTACTATTGTAAGAGTACTCCGTTAGACCATATTTATTACTCAACGATGAAGCGTTACACAGAGACGCTCGCGCGGTGCCTTCTCGAACGAAAACACGCGCATCGCGGCTACGAAGAATGTGAATAATGCCAAATGTACGACATCGGTATTAAAAAATCGCTCTAACGCGCGCTCGCACTTACACTCCCGTTACCTTGCCCTGAATGGAGTCTTCATCGGGCAAATCCTCGAACAGCTTCATCCAGTTCGGAATCCCAGCTCCAGACTTCCAAATCGTACCGTTCTTCGCCACGCCGAAGAAGACGTCGCGAACCGTTGGATCAAAACCGGAAGATTCGATTTGATTGATGATCCAGCGCTTCCAAGCTCCATTGTCCACAGGCATGAGCTTCAGCTTCTTGTCACCGCCGAGCAGCGCAGCCGCCGCACTAGCGGTGAGCTCGGTGGTCTTTGAAGTCTTCGCTTTGCGTCTTCGCTGACCAAACGGCAACTCGTCTCCGGATTCTTCGCCGCTCTCGTCCATGGCCACCGGCAAGATGACAATCTTATTCTTCGTCAACTTTTCCTTGAACCTCTCCAAACTTTCGAGGGTTTTTGTGATATGCTCTTCGCTCCCCGCGACGATGAAGACGCGATACGATCCGCGCAAGCGCGAAAACAACACATTCTTATCGCCGTCGCCGAGCGTCACGCCCAAGCGCCCCAACTCTTCCTCGCGCTCAACTTTCTGAATGATTTTCTCGCGCCCTTGAAGTTCACCGCGCAATAACACCGAGAACGCGAGGAGCCCGACGGTATTGATTCCTAAATTCGTCACCGTCTCGGTCAAATCGGGCGCGCCCTCGCCCCCCTGCACCGCCTTGATCAGACGCGTGCCGATGATGAACAAACCCAAACCCGCCCCCGCGGCTAATCCTCCGAATAAATAAAGCTTGAAGAATCGAAACGGTTCTTGCGCCTCCGCGCGCAAATTCACCATCGTCGACGCGCCTCGACCTCCCTTCACCGCCGCCGCGACTTCTCCGTACTGCGTCGACGCTCGAAACGCGTCCAAATCCGGGTCGCTCGTCAGCACCTTGAACTTCAAATTATGCACGTTCACCGCCGCGATGAGATCGTCCTTCGCCTCGTCGTACATGTTCATCTTGACGTATCCACACGCTCGATTATAACTCGCCGCCCTGGCCTCGTCTTCGTTCGGTTTCATCTCCAGCGCTCGCGTGAACGCCCGCGTCGCCGCCTCGTGTTCGCCCCTCTCGAACAATCGCAGTCCCTCGTTCACCGCCGTCGCCGCGTCCGCGTACGACGCGCGCGTCGTCGTCGACGACGATTCGTCCGACGCGCGCGTTCGAGTCGCCGTTCGCGCGCGCCCCGCGCGTCGTCGTCGCCTCGCGCCCGCGTCGTCCGTCGTCGTCGTCGTCGTCGTCGTCGTCGTCGTCGTCGTCCCGCGCGTCGCGCCGGCGCGTCCCGCGTCGCGCGTCGTCGCGCGCGCGCGTCGCCCCGCGCGCGTCGCGACGACCCGCGGCGCGCTCGCGCGGACGCGCGCCGTCGACATCGCGCGCGATGGGCGACGCGATAAGGCGCGGTGCGACGCCGATGGACGGCGATGTCGTCGTCGCGTGGGCACACGGTGTGATTCCTAAACCCTAAACAGTGTGATTCCTAAACCCTAAACAGTGTGATTCCTAAACCCCAGGCGTCGCGGACGTCCCGTGTGCCGACGCGCCGTCGCCGACCGCGCGCGACGCGCCGCAGGCGGCGACGCGCGCGAACGCGTCGGCGCGAGGACGCGCGCGATGGCGGCGCGAGCGACGCGCGCGCGACCGGGACGCGCGGTCGAGCGCGCGAGACGCGACGACGCGCGGAAAGGATGGCGAGGCAGAGGACGCGCGCGAATCGCGACGAGGACGAAGACGACGACGACGACGACGACGACGGAGACGAGCGAGGAAGAGGAAGCGACGTGGACGCGAGCGAAAATCGCGGTGCGACGACGGATCGAGGGCGCGGACGAAGACGTGTACGCGAACGCGCTGGCGAGCGAGGAGGCGACGACGCGGGACGACGACGAGACGCGAGCGACGACGTCGACGTCGAGCGCGACGCACGCGATGGATGTGTTGGCGTTCAGACGTCTGAGCGCGATGATGAATACGTTTGAGAAGAATGTGGAGACGCACGGGATCGCGAGACAGGTGGTGGTGATCACGGCTGGGGCGGATACGCGGGCGTTTCGATTGCCGTTTCCGAGCGGAACGGCGATTTTCGAGTGCGCGGACGGGACGGTGCACACGAAAGCGGCAGCCGTGATGAAGAAAGTTGGGGCGAAACCTTCGAGGGGGTGCTCGCACAGGCGCGTGCCGGTGGATGCGACCGCGACAGACGCGGCTTATGGTGATTTAGAGGAACGTTTGGAACGCGCGGGATACCGCCCAGACGTGCGCTCGTTGTGGTTGGTGCAAGACGTACACGCGTGGGATCACTCGCGGTTGTCGAATTTCATCACCGAAAGTGCGGATTTGATGACAACCGGGAGCGAACTCATCATAGACGCCAGCGCGTTGACGTCGACGGACGACATCATTCGTCGAGAATTTGCGTCAAACGGCGTCATGCCCGAAGTCGTGCGCATCCCCGCCGACGAAGGTCGAGAGCCCATTCGTTTAGTCTTAGGATGCGCCCAGCGAGTGTCGCTGAAGGAGTCGGAGTATTATCGTGAGCAATTGCGCGCCGCCGAGGACGAGGCTGACGAAGACGGCTTTGAGGACTGATCAGCTTTTCACGAGCTTCATTAATGTACAACACGAAATTTGATTACAACTTTGACTTCTTCCCGTCCTTTTCCTTCTTCTCCTTCTTCTCTTTCTTCTCTTTCTTCGCCTTCTTCGCCTTCTTCTCTTTCTTAAATTCATGCGTTTTACGCTTTTTGTCTTTCACCTCAGCCTCTGGCGCGTCTTCGTCCGCTTCGGAATCCTCGAAGACCACTTTTTTGCCTTGCGAGTCGCCGCCGCCTTGCTCCATCCAATCGATCGCCGTGTGATCGCTCGTGGAGTCGAGTGGTGAACTTATAGCTTCAGTTTCGATCAAATCATCTAGCCCTCTCGGATCAGATGCATTTTGAGCGCCGATACCCTTCTCCCGAAGCACTCGAAGCGTCTTTTGCATGTCAAATTCAGCTTCTCGTTGCGCTTTGCGCGCGGGCTGCAGCGCGAGCGGACTGTGCATCTCTTTCGCCTTTTCGCGCGATCCAACCACCATTCGTGATGAACGACTGAGCATTTTTTGCTCAAATATCGGTAGAGCAAAGTCAAATCCAGAGTTTGGGCCGTGCTTTCGTACTCCATCAACCAAGGTGTCGGCAAGAAGGACGGCGTCACTCATGGCTTGATTCGCACCTTGCGCCTTGAATGGAGTCATCGGGTGAGCGGCGTCACCAATCAACGTGACGCGACGCTTTGATTCATCAGTAGGGCGGAGTAATACCGGATCGAGCAATTCCCTGTCGTACACTGGGTAGCCCGACATACAATCCAGCGGCGTGTTGCGAAGCAAATCTGGAACAGGGTCATGCCACTGCGCACAACGCCGAACTATTTCCTCCTTTAGCGTCGTCGCATCTTTCGTGTATTGACGCGCTGTTTCTTCAGAGCATGGAAAAGATAGCTGCCACATAGTCGAAGTAGTCGTGAAGGGCATGGCATACAACCGTGTGGCGCCGTCGACCGTCTCAAAAATACGTCGATGCGCGAGCGGTACGTTCATTATCTTCTCATCCACGATTCCTAGCACGACACACAATCCAACATAGTTCAGACGATCTCCTGGGAGGTCTAAATGACGTCGCACGGTTGAGAATATCCCGTCCGACCCCACGAGTAGAGCTCCATCGAGCTCGGTACCATCCGTTAACGCGACGGAGACTCCATTTTCGCGAGCCACAAAGCTCTTGAGCTTGCTATTCCAGCGAATAGTTCCCGGTTGCACAGCTTCGATGATGCGAGATCGAAGCACTTGACGGGGTATATGAATGAATCGTCCAGAATTTTGCACCTCGCGACGTTCACGCGACTTTGCTCCAAAAGCCTCTCCGAAAAATCCAATAATGTGCCCCTCTGCGTCAAAGGTGTAATGTGACGTCGAAGGAGCATCGTCTTGAGATATGTCAACGCCCATGGCTTGTATAGCGTCTTGGGCTTGCACAGTGAGCCCATATCCTTGAGCGCGCGCGTCAAAGCTTTCATCTGACTCCAACACGATGACATCGAATCCTTTGCTCTGCAATGCCACGGCTGCCGCCGCGCCTCCTATGCCCCCACCAGCGATTATAACTCGTCCACATTTCGAAACGTCGACGGGAGGACCGTATTTTTCATTGTTCGCGCCGTGTCGTTGCTGCTTGAGATGCTTCACCACACTATGCTGTCCAGCCGTCGTAAACGCCCACTCCAAATTGTTCAACTCTTCATCACTGAACTCATCCATGAGTCTCTTCACTGATCGAGCCAGCGCGGTAAACAACGCATCGTTTACTTGTCCGGAGTTTGCAAACGTCCAAGCGACGTTAACCAGATCTTGAGCGTTGAAATTATCCGCTTGGTGCTCGGCCGCGGATGCCAATGCGACAAAGAGAGCCTCGCTGAGTTGGCTTGCTTGGTCAAACGTCCAAACTATGTTGGCGATATTCGGCGCATCTAAGTCGTTCAGTCGATGATCCAATATCGATTTTCGCGCTGCAACAAAAAGTTTGGCATCATATCGACCGAGTTTTGCAAACGCCCACGTGGTATTCACGAGGTCTTGGGTGTTGAAATCAGCCAAGCACCGTTCTGACAGGCTCGCCAACGAAGTGAATAACTTTTCGTCGTGATGACACGCCTTCCCGAAAGCCCAGGCAGTATTGGCAATATCCTGAGAATTAAACTCACTCGCATTCGCGGTCATTCTGCGCTCGATAGAACGACCGAACTTGGAAAAAAGTTCGGCGTCCAGATGCCCACATTTGGAAAAAGACCAAACCGTGTTCGTCAAGCCTTGCGCGTTCAAGGCGCTCAGGTGCCGCTCTGCGTGCTTGGCGAGCGTCGTAAACAATTTTGCGTCGTATTGTCCCGCCTTAGCGAACGCGTAGATGAGATTTGAAAAGTCTTGCGCGTTGAAATCATCCAAGCGCTCTTGCGCCTTCTGCGACATTGCGCGAAACAAACCAACGTCGACAAAGCCCGACTTTGCGAATCCCCAAGCCGTGTTCGACAAACCTTGCGTGTTGAACTCCCCCAAACGTCTCTCCACACACCGCGCCAGAGCTTTAAACAGCCTCGCGTCGGCGTGTCCCACCGAGGCGAACGCCCAGCACGTATTCGTGAGCTCTTGCGAATTAAATCGCTCCGCGTGTCGCTCCGCCATCCTCGCCAACGCGCTAAACAATCGTTCACACTTGTAATCCGCCTTGGCGAACGCCCACGCAATGTTCGCCAACTCTTGCCCTCGATCGATCCCTCCCAAGTGTCGCTCTATCGCCTTCGCGAGCGCGGCGAACAACTCCTCGCTCCCTCCTCCCTTGGCCGCGCCGTGCGCCACGTTCGCCAGCTCCCGTCCCCCCATCTTCGATCGCTCATCCCTCACGAATTCGATCGTGTGCGCGATCAATCGTTCGTGCGCATCATTCATCCCGTCCCCATCGCTCGAGCTCGCCCGTTCACCGTCGCATCGCATCCGTCCGACGCTCGTCCACACCGCCGACAGGTGAATGTGATTCATCCGTCCCGCGCTCTCGTCTCGCAGCGCGTACACCTCGCGCAACGATCGCGCGTTCTTCACGTTCGCCGTCAGCAACGCCGGCGACGGCGCGTTCCCGCGTCTCGCTCCTCCGCTCCCCCCCGTCGTCGTTCCCATCGTCGTCATCGCGTTCGTTTTCCTCGCCGCCGGCGCCGGCGTCGCGCCCAGTCCGCACGCCGCCCGCGCGTCCGCGCGCGACATCCCTCCGACCTCGAGCGCGCGCGCGCGCGCCTTCGCGCGCTCCTTCTTCCCCATCTTCTTTTTCTTCGCCGTCGCCGTCGTCGTCGCGTCGCCGTCGCCGTCGCCGTCGCCCATCGTCGCCACTGCGCGTCGCGCACTGCGCGTTCGGCGTCATGGCGCCGGGCGTCGAGATGGTGCGCGTCGAGCGCGCCGAGCGCGCGTACGATCGAGAGAAAGCGCTCGGTCGAGACGCCGCGAGCGTGTTCCCGTCGCTCGCGCGCGACGGCGACGGCGCCGCCGACGGAGACGCGCGAAAAGACGACGACGACGCGACGCGCAAAAAGTTTGTCACCGAGAGCGAGCTCGAACGACTTCGCGCGCTCGGCGGGAGCGACGGCGGGGACGCGAGCGGCGCGAGCGACGCGCGAAACGACGACGCGAACGCGGGTAAACCGCTGTATCAAATCCTGGCCGAGCGCCGGGAAGAGAAAGATCGCGAGTTTCAAGAGCAGTGGGCGTCGATGAAGGTTGGGAAGAATAAACCGCTGGACGAGGAGGAGGTGGAATTTTTAGATGAAATCGAGAGCGAACGACGGGCGGCGGAGACGAAGAGGAAGCGCGAGGAAGACGGTGAGTTAGAGGCGTTTAAACGGGCGCAGCGAGGGGACGATCAGGGAGGGATGACGACGACGAAGGGCGACGGAGAGACGGCGACGACGAGCGCGCCGGCGGCGGTGGTGGCGAGGAAGCGACCGTCCGCGGGCGTGCGAGCGAAACCGAAGACGGCGATCGCGAGCGAGACGAAGGAGACGGACGATGCGGGCGAGGGGCTCGGCGGTCTTTTGGGCGATTACGGCTCCGATTCGGACGACGACATCGCGGACTCGTAGTTCGGCGGCGCAAAGGCGGCGCGTCGAATTCGCTTCATGTTATTTTGATGAACCAATCAAGCCTCATTCGCGCGCGCGCGTCGTCGTCAGCGTCGTCGACGTCGCGAAGACATGATCGCGTCCTCGCTTGGCGTCGCCCGAACGTCGTTCGAGCCGCGTCAGAGCGCCGCGGAACGACGAATACGACGCGTTTCTGCGCACCAGTCCACAACCCCCGAAGGCGTTCGCGGATGCGTCGTCGTGCGACGCCACCGCGGGCGTTCGAGCTCGCGTTGCGTCGCGCGCGCGGTGCATTACGCATGTGATGACGCCACGCCGTCGTGCGTCGCGCGCGATGCGCGCGCGCGCGGACGAAATGGTGCGAGATACGATCCACTCAGGTTGTTGCTTCGGGACGGGACGTCCACGCGCGAGACGACGCGGCGACGGGTGCGATGTGTGCGATGCGGCGCCGCGGGCGAGAGTCGCGAAAAGAATGAGATGGTAGCGTCGAGCTGTGGGAAAGCGGACGAACGCGTGCGAGGGAAGGTGCGGCGAGCGTTGCTCGCGAGCGCGGCGAGCGCGGGCGGGTTCGCGGGACGCGCGGGAGCGTTATCGGGAGACGGCGGTTCTGGAGGCGCGGTGGGCGATGGTGGTGGGGGCGACGACGGTGGTTCGTTCGGTTCAAGTGGAGATAAACCCATATTTGCGTCCAGTGGTCGAAGTGGAGATGGAATTTTGGAGGAAGTGGTGATGCTTGACGTGCACGGCATGCACTGCGGCGGATGCGCGGCGAGCGTGCGGAAAATCTTGGAGGGCGATGACGCCGTGCGAAGCGCGTCGGTGAATTTGGCCAATGAGTCCGCCATGGTACGCATTAATTTAGCGATGGGCAAGCTTGAGGGAGGTGAATTTGAAAATGCCGTGAAGGAGGCGGCAAAGAGTGTCGGCACCAAGTTGGCTGAGCTCGTCACCGCCGCAGGGTTCCCGACGTCTCTGCGCGACGCTGGTGGAGTCGCTGTTGCGGGAGTTACGGGTGCCGAGGCGACGAAACTAAAGAGAGACGAACGTTTGCGACGGATTAAAGAAAGCACGCAGCGCGTGATCGTGGCTTGGGCTCTCGCGAGCGCGTGCTTGTTGGGACACGTTTCACATTTTTTCCACGCGAGCGCGCCGTGGCTCAGAGTCTTGCACAGTAATCCCGTTCACATCACGCTCTCGCTCTTTGCCATGGCAGGACCAGGGCGTCAGATTTTGATTGATGGCTGGCAAAGTTTGCGACGAGGAGGTCCGAATATGAACACGTTGGTATCCCTCGGAGCCATGGCATCTTTTTCGATGAGCACGGCGGCCATGATGCTCCCAGGCTTAGGTTGGCCCACGTTCTTCGAGGAGCCCGTCATGTTACTAGCATTCGTACTTCTTGGGAGAGCAGTCGAGGAACGTGCCAAGCTTCAAGCAACGAGTGATATGTCTGCGCTACTGAATCTAGTGCCAGAGACCGCTCGCTTGGTGTCATCGACTTCCACGGCAAACGGAGATGAGCCATACTATCGTACAGTTCCGACGTCTGTCATCGAAGTAAAGGATAAAATCATCGTTTTACCTGGAGATAGAATTCCCATCGATGGCACGGTAGTGAGTGGATGCAGTACGGTGGATGAAGCCGCCATCACTGGCGAGCCAATCCCTCGGCCGAAAAAAGCCGGCGACACGGTAGCGGCGGGAACAGTGAACTGTGATGGCGTTTTGACGATTGAAGTCGTGTCTTCAGGAGAAGAAACGCAAGTAGCTGGTATCGTTCGCATGGTGGAGTCAGCGCAACAACGCGAAGCGCCAGTGCAGCGACTTGCAGATCAAGTCTCTGGCAAGTTTGTGTACGGTGTGATGGCAGCGAGCGCGGCGACGTTCACGTTTTGGAGCACCGTCGGCACGAAAGTCTTCCCCGGTGTTCTTGCGACAGCTGCTTCGGCAACTAATGCACCAATTTTGATTGCACTTCAAATGACGGCGTCAGTCTTAGTCGTTGCGTGCCCGTGTGCTCTTGGTTTGGCGACGCCGACGGCGGTACTCGTCGGCACGGCGCTCGGCGCCCGCCATGGCCTTCTCATTCGCGGTGGAGACATCTTAGAAAAAGCCAACAATTTAGACACCGTTATTTTCGACAAAACTGGAACGTTGACTATTGGTAAACCAGTATTGACGGAAACGCGCACAAGCGGGGGCTTTAGCGACGCTGAAATCATCGCTCTTGCGGGAGCGGTCGAGCGAAACTGTCGCCACCCGTTGGCGTTAGCCATCACCGAAGCGGCTGATAAGCAAGGAATTCCCCGGCATTCAGTTGATGAAGGAACGTTCAAGCAGGAGCCCGGCGCTGGAGCGAGTGCTGTGGTGAATAAGAAGCTGGTTTCCGTCGGCACAACCTTCTACATTCAAGGCAACAATACCGTGCCGATGGAGCTGATCAATGCCGTGGACAACCCAGGTCGCACGCCGGTGTACGTCGGAATCGATGGCAAAATCGTGGGTGTTTTAGAGATGCAAGACGAAATTCGTAAGGACGCGGCCGAAACCATCAAGCGACTTCATGCGAAGAATATACAAACTATCATGATTTCGGGCGACAGGCTTGAAACGGCCCAAGCAGTAGGCAAACTCGTGGGCATCGATGAAAAGTACGTATACGGGGATGTGCGACCCGAGGGAAAAGCTGAACTCGTACAAGACTTTCAGTCGAAGGGCAAATGCGTCGCAATGGTCGGTGATGGTATCAACGACGCCGCAGCTTTGGCACAGGCAGACATCGGCATCGCCATGGCGGGCGGCGTCGGCGCCGCAAGCGAAGTCGCTTCCATCGTCTTGCTCGGCGATAGATTACCGCAAGTCGGCGATGCGATCGACTTGAGCAGAGCAACGTTTAACAAAATTAAGCAGAATCTGTGTTGGGCTTTCGGGTACAACCTGATCGGTATTCCGATAGCCGCTGGCGCTTTATTGCCAGCATATGGATTGTCGCTCACGCCATCCGTGGCGGGCGCCATCATGGGATTTTCATCCCTTGGTGTCATGGGGAACTCTTTACTTTTGAAACTAAAAGGTCGAGAGCTTTCGAAGGCCGAGGAAGATGATTAAGACAAGTAGAACTCTTAGGATACTGTTGTAGCAGCAATCAATTGAAATTATTTCTAAGTTGGTGAGCAAACTCCACTACTTTTGCGCTTGAGCGAAGAACTCCTTTCCGCGATCTTCGATCTCCTTCAAGTATTCCGCCTGCACGCGCTGCGCGTACGATCCGTTCGGAAGATTCAGCACCACACCCTCCATGCGTCGCTGCAGATCCTTCGCGAACGCCGTCTCGTTGTAGCCTTCATTGGAAATTTCGGCAAAGCTTGTCGGCCACGCCTCGGCATTGGAGCGAATCACCTTGTCGAGCGCGGAAGACTTCTCATCCAGCTCGCGCGCGGCGTACAATTGCAACAATCTTTGCAAAATATGCACCATACCATCGAGTCCGTTCTCGTCAGACTTACGAATCCACGCGTAGAGCGTGTTCAACGTGCGCTCATCCACCGTCACCGCTTGGAGCTCATTGCGCATGCGCTCCAACGCGTCGGCTCGCAGAGGCACGTCGAATTCCCCCGAAGACGGGTCCGCGGCCGCCCCGACGACTCTTTGCAAGCTCTCGCTCGCCTCCTCCATCGTGCTCTCGGTCTTCTCAACCATAGCCTCGATGAGTTTCATGCACTTGGTCGCCGTGTCCATGATTTTCGTCTTCGTCGCGCTCTCCGTCGCCGTGTCGCTCCTCGACGCGAATCGCATCCACATCTTTTGATCAAACATCAGCACGTTCTCGACGACAATCTTCCCTAACTCCTCTTCGCTCGCGCTCGCGAGCATGAGATCGATCACGGCGTCCATCGCCGCGAGTTCGCTCACCGCGTTGTCCTTCCCGGCGGCGTGCGCGACGACGAACCGTTTCGTCGTCTTCGTTCGCATCGCGCGCGCCGCGCCCCGTCTCGCGCGCGTCGCCGTCGGCGTCGTCGTCTTCACCGCGCGCGTCGCCATCGTCGTCATCGCGCGTCGCGTCGCGCGGCGCCTTCTGACGTCCGGCGGCGTCGCTTTATCCGCAGCGACGTCGACGCGCGAGGCGCGGCGCGGCGAGCGCACAGCGCGACGCGACGCGACGCGGGCGAGCGAGCGCACAGCGCGCGCGACGGACGGACCCGACGCGCGGCCGTCGACGACGAAGGAAGGCAAGAGACGGAGAGGTCGACGCGCGCGCGAACGACCGCCCATGGCGTCGACGTCGAAATCGCCGCGTGATGATCCCATATGGACGTCCCTGCGCGCCGGCGCGCAGGCGTTGGTGGATAAAGAACCGTTGATGGGTGGGTTCGTGTACGCCACGATCCTGAACCAACCGACGTTCGAGCGCGCGTTGGGGTTCTTGTTGGCTTCTAAAATTGCAAACGCCACGATACTCGCGGGGCAGTGGAACGATTTGATTATGGATGCCATGAACGCGACGAACGAGGGAAAAAATCGAGAATATAACGGACCTGGAACGGGTTCGATCGGTGACGCCGCGCGAGCGGACCTCAAGGCGATCGTCGAACGCGATCCAGCGTGCCCGTCGTACACGCACGCGTTTTGCTTCTTCAAAGGGTTTCAGGGACTGCAGGCGCAACGCGTGGCACACTGGCTTTGGGGACATCAGCGAAAAGTTTTGGCGTGTAAGATGCAAAGCTTGATTTCAGAGGTGTACGGGATGGATCTTCACCCGGCGGCGAGATTCGGGCGAGGGATCATGATCGACCACGGGCACGGAGTCGTCGTCGGCGAGACGGCGGTCGTGGACGACGATTGCACGCTCTTGCACGGGGTGACCTTGGGGGGGACAGGGAAAGTGCGAGGTGATAGACATCCAAAGCTCGGCAAGCGCGTCGTCGTCGGGTCGAACGCAAGCGTACTCGGGAATATTAAAGTTGGGCACGACTGCAAAATTGGCGCGGGCGCCGCCCTCATGCACGACTTACCACCGAGAACAACAGTCGTTGGTCACAAAGGACGCGTGGTGACGAAGAAGCAGATAACATCGAAGCTTTAATCGGCGCTAGTTATTCCTAAATCTATTAGTTCGTAGCCTAACATAACCTATTTTTCATGTAACTGTACATACCACTGACTGCTTTCATTTTGCTCATTTCAAATGATCCGCGTTTGGTTCGGCACTGACGTTCTCCCACGCAAGATTACCTCCCGGGCGCCGCACTGTCCCTTGTAGCCAAAATTCGGCCTTCTCGCTGATTTTCGATCTTGCACTGAGCGTAGACGCTCCACTCGCTAAAGTTTTCCACGCGTTCACATCGCCAAGCTTGCCGCGCGCTGGTCCTCCAATGGCCCGCTTCAGGCGCACGCAGACGACGCCCGCCAGGGTTTTGGAATCAATGAACTCCGTCATTGGAACCATCTTCGACGAAACGTCCCAAAACGGTAGTTTTGGGATGGCTGGCAACCACTGTGGCACTTCGCTCCTCCAGATGACAGAGAACAGAGCGATGAGACGGTCCACGAGCGATTCGCCCGCAAATGATTCGGCTACCAAATCTTCCTCAGACTCCTCGACGATCGTTTTACCGATAAATGAGTCGAGGACTTCGACAATGAGCTGCAAAAAATCATCTTTGAGTTCATTGGACATGAGCACGTAACCAATCAACGGGATGAGTGTTAGAACCTGCACCCAAATGAGGAGTAGTTTGTGCGAAACGTCTCGCGTCGACAGAGCCAATTCTTTGAGCTGTTGAATCGCACCCTTGACGATTCCCATCGCCGCGTCACGCTTGCGTTTGACGATATTATGTAGTAAACATAGCCGAAATTCGACAAGGCTCTGAGCGATTTCCCATCGACGCGCGGCGTTTGAGTCATCCCAGTAAGCACCTTGAAGTACGCCATCAACATTCACATCATCGCAAACTCTGCCACCGACGTACGAAAGGACATCCGTTGTGACGTCGTCGCCTATTCCACCCACGAGTTCGGCAAGTAATCTGACTCGAGAGGGCTTTAGCACTAGCGCACCGACAACAACTCGCGAAAAGACTGAGTGCGCATCTCGCGAACATTTGAATTCATCGTGCACACACTTCAATTCCTCCAGCTTGGAAAGCAAATCAGCGTAGGTGACCGCGTGAAACAATTCAAGCAGTCGCTTTTCCTCGTCTGTAGAGATTTCAAAATGCTTTGACACATCTGCCGTAGAGTGAGGGGGGGTGAGCGCCCTCGATATTGTGGCGTCTGACATTTCATTCGCCGATTCGAGGAGTTGTTTCAGAGTGCGCACCATCGAGTCGTCCAGTTTGGACTCTCGCTCGTCATTGTTTCGCACGATCTGGCTCATGTATTCGCGAAACGCCGCGAGCGATTTCTGCGACGCGCCTGAATCTTTGTGCTCGACGATACCCTCCGCCATAATGAAATTCAACAACTGAGAAAGGTCCACGACTTTGCCCCACAGCAACTCAATCAGCAGTTCTGAGATGCACTTGGTGTAATCTTCACGCGCTACTATCATGGTTCTTTCTTTGATCCAGTCAAACACGTATGTATTTAATCTAGAAGAAGTTTCCGCGAGTTCGACGAAAAAGATTCGTACCGCTGTGCGACGCTTCATTGCCTCGTCTTCCGAAACATCCATGCACCAATCGCACGAAGTCTTCACCATAGACTTCATCGCAAGCTCTTCACTTTCCTCTCGATCAATGTACTTTCGCGCCATCGTACGCGACGCTACTTGGTCTAGATTACTTTCCAGCAACTTGTGTAACGTCTCAATAAGATTTCGGGCCTTTATGGTGATCAATTCTGGGCTCGCCGCTTGCGCGAGCGATTTCACGCGATTGTCGACGTCGTCGAGCACACTGCACAGTCGTTGTGACAACGGCATTTTCTTTCTCTGAAAGTCACGCCGCAAATTAGTGATGATGTTCAGGCCTCCGTCCCGCGGTGCGGCGACGAACGCATCCATATTCGCGGCGGCGACGGAGGCCACGACATCACTTAAGCTTATCACGAGATACTTGTCCGACTGTCCCCTCTCTTTCAAAATCTCCTGTAAACACCACGAGACTCTGTCCACCAGACCAACTGAATCTGCGTGCGACTTTGAAGCCTGAGGCACGAGCGCGCGTAAAGCTGGGCTCAGCGCCCGAGCAAAATCATGAGCGCTTCCAGTTCTCTGCCGCTTTTGTTCATTCATAAATCGCAGAAACTCGTGCAAGTACTTTTGCTGATCCACCAAGTCTTCCTCGACTGAATAGTTCGCTAACGCTAGGACGTACTTTAATTCCGTCTCGACACCTTCGCCACTTTGTGCCACCATTTCCTCGTCGCGCAATACATCGAAGATGTGCGCGAGTAAGTCCTCCGTCCACGCGCGTCGACACGCGTCAAAATCTCGTTTACACTGCGATAGATAGTTCACCTTCACCATCCACATCGCGCGATGAATCGGAACGTTGTACCCATGCAAGGTTTCAAACAAATTTCGCTTCCGCACGCCGTGTGGCACGCGTCGCTCGAGCGCGTGCAATCCGACGTCGCTCGCCAAATCCCGAAAAAACGCCGCCGACTCCTCCGCGCGCGCGTGCACCAACTCGGGCGCGCTCCACGTCTTCAACGCCTCCCCGCGTAACTCCACGTCGTAACTCCCATCATCTCTCCGTCCTCGTTTCGGCACTCTGCGCGTTTCCTTCGCCCCCTCGTTCGCATTCGCTCGTATCGCTTTCAGCGTCTCGCTCGTCGCCATTCGCGTCAACATCTCTTGCAGCGCTCGCGGCGACATAAACGTCCCGTCATCGAACGTCGTCTTCCCATCGATCGTCTTCACCGTCCGCGCGATTCGCCACTCGCGATGCTTTTCTTCGTCGTACCCTCGTCTCACCAGCTCTCGCGTCAGTTTTTCGCTCGGAAATCGCGTCCCGTCTCGCGCCTCCGCGCGCGTCCTCGGCGGCGGTTCGACGTGCGCGCGCACGGGTCGACCGAGCGCGATCGCGGGTCGCGACGACGACGACGGTCGCGCGCGCGTCGTCGTCGCATCGCGCGGTTTCGTCATGTCCTCACGCGCGCATCGAGGGTCGTCGACACAGTGACGACCGGGACGCATCGCGACATCCATCCATCGGGACGCCACGTCCAGCGGGACATCGCGACGACCATGGGGCGCGTCGCGGGCGTCGCGCGAGGCGCGGTGGCGGCGATCGTCGCCCTGGCGATCGAACTCGCGCGAAGGCGAAGGTCGAAACGGGCGACGACGACGACGACGACGATGGAAAAGACGACCGAGGCGGACGAGCTCGGGGCGTTCGTCGAGGCTGCGGAAGATTTGAGCGAAAGGCTGACGACGACGACGACGACGACGACGACGACGACGACGCATCGACCGTTGAAGAACGTGAAGTTTGTGGTGAAAGATATATTTGATATCGAGGGACGACGATGCGGGTTCGGGTCGCCGGCGTTTAAGCGGACGGGAGGGAAAGGCGGGACGGCGGGCGCGAAGCGACACGCGCAGTGCGTGCGAACGCTCCTGGAGGCGGGAGCGAGCGCGGTGGGGATGACGACCATGGATGAGCTGGCGTACGCGATTAATGGGGAGAACGCACACTATGGAACGCCTATAAACCCGCGAGCGCGAGCGTTAGTGCCGGGAGGGTCGTCCTCGGGATCGGCGGTGGCGTGCGCGGCGGCGCTTCGAGGATGCGAATTCGCGCTCGGGACGGATACCGGGGGATCGGTGCGAGTGCCGGCGTCGTATTGTGGGGTTTACGGGATACGCACGAGTCATGGATCAGTATCTATGCGTGGTGTGCAAGCTTTGGCTCCGAGTTTTGACACCGTGGGGTGGTTTGCGCGATCAATAGATGTCTTGCAGCGCGTGGGAGACGTGTTGTTGCCAGAGCCCGACAAGCACGCGCCGACGGAACCGAGCCGCTGGCTTTTGCTGGAAGACGCCGTGAGTGCGAAACGCTCTACACCACACTCGCAGTGTGCTGCGGTTGCCGCGGTGACGGCGCTCCACGAGATTGCGCCGGCGGATTTCAAGCGAATGAATCTCACAGAGCACTTGCTCGTCGGTTGCCCAAAGTTCCGGTCGCTCGTAAACGGTCGCGAAGACTACGGCTTGGACTGCCTCAGAGAGATGGTTCGCGTGCTCATGGGGGCGGAAATCTGGGAAAATCTGGGAAAATGGTACACTGAGGAAAAGCCAAAGCTCGGTGCCGCGGTCAAGGCGAGGATGGAAGCCGCGTCAAAGCTCGACGCGGACGAAGTCGAACGCCTCAAGGAAGTGCGAGAGGAAGTGCGAGAAGAAGTGGATCGCATATTAGACGGTGGCGCCATATTCATACTTCCCACGACGCCTGGCAAGGCCCCTAAACGTGGTCAAAGCGATCAGGCGACCGAATCTTGGCGAAGAAAGTGTTTTGAGCTGCTGTGCATCGCGAGCCTGTGCGGTTTGCCGCAGGTGTCGATACCTCTCGAGGCTCCAAACATCGAAGGTCCGCAAGGGCTGTCACTAATCGCTGGATACCAAATGGACAAAATGTTGATCGGAGCCGCTCGTCAAATCGTTCCTGCGCTCGTCGAGGCGTATCCGGATATCCTAGAAGCTGAGTTAGAGCGCCTGAATCCACCCGAGGCTCCTGGCGAATCCGAAAAGACCAAAGGAAATGAAGCCCTGAAGCAGGGCAAGTATCAAGACGCGATCGAATATTACTCGGTGGCGATTGGAAAGAATCCTAAGAGCAAGATTTTCGTAGCAAACAGAGCCATGGCGCACCTAAAGCTTGGGAACTACCAGCTCGCCGAAGATGACTGCACTGAAGCCATCAAGCTTGATGCGCGGTACGTGAAGGCGTACCTTCGCCGGGCGGCGGCGAGGTCGGTGGCGGGGAACTATCTCGAAGCATTGATGGATTACGAAGAAGCGTTACGCTTCGAGCCTAACAACTCGGACGCGAAGAGAGAAGTGTATAGAATGAAAAAAATCATAGGAATGGCCGATCCAGGCATGGACGTTGGCGATATGTAGAGCTCGATACAGTCAGTTGCAATTAATAAGTGAACTAATTCGTCGAACGTCTTGAGAACGTTTTACTCGCTAATTCTGACAACCACGACTTCTTGATCGACGAAACGTCGCGCGCGTACATTTTATTCGTCCTAACTAACTCGTTGAAAAGAATCTGCGCCGCAAGAAAAATTGTCAGCGTGAAATAATTAATTGTAAGGAAATAATTACTCACCGTCTCTGGAGGCGATTGAAACATCACCGAGCTCGGGTGAATCGTTAGCTTCTGGCCCGTTGTAAAGACTTTGAACGATCCATCCATTTCCTTCGAAGCCGTATTCATGAAAAAGCCCGATACCAGCGATCGTAGCACGAGCGTGAAGTCGTCTTCACATGAAGTCAAATTAATTCCCTGCGACATTGCTGCTCGTGTCAATTGCTCGTTGATCTTGACCGCTTTTGTCATCGCTCGATGGTTAATCTGGTGCTCTCTGCACCAATCGCGACTTCGCTTCGGACTGCAGGCCGAAAATTCGTTGAACACGCGCAGCAACGTCAAATGATCGCCCTCCTGAAATAATTGTGTAAGAAAATATTAAATTATTTTTTCTTGGTCGACTCACCTTTCGCTTCAATTTGTGTCTTGCGACATTCTTTTGCCCGTCTGCCTCCCTGGAAAACTGAAACACGCTATCTGTTGACAGCATGGACAAAACAGCGAGTGTTTCGATAGCGCACCCTTCGATTTCAGCGGCAATTACGCATCGTGCAGCCATGGGCTCGAGGGGAAACCTCGCCATTTTTTTTCCGACGTCGTTAAGCTTTCCATCGTCGTCTAAAGCGTCCAGCGAGTACAATAATTCAAGTGATCGTAATAACGCCTCTTTAGGCGGCGGATCGATGAAAGGAAACGACAAAATGTCGTCAACTTGCATTGCCTGCGAAATAAATAAATAATTCAGTTAATTTTTAATTGTCTCAGGAAAGCGCTCGATTCGGGCGCGACAGATCCTTACCTTTAGCTGAAGAACTACTCCACTTAAATTTGTACGCAGCAGTTCCGGTTTAACGTATTTTTCCAGGCTCGGCATGATTTCTTCGGTGTAGAGTCGAAAGCACTTACCAGGCGCTTCGCGCCCGGCTCTACCGGCGCGCTGTTGCGCCTGACTCTGCGCAATCGGGGTGACCAGGAGCTCGTCCACGCCGCTTCTTGGATGATGCGTTCGTAGTTTACTCAGTCCTGAATCCACAACGTACCGAATCCCATTGATCGTCAACGATGTTTCGGCGATATTCGTCGCCAAGACGACTTTGCGCGTTCCCAGAGGCGTCGGCTCGAAGACCTTCATCTGCTCCTCCGGGGGCAGCGCAGCGAACAAGAGTACCACGTTGAGTTTCAGCACGTTTGAGGGAAGTTCAGACGCTTTCTCTCGCAACATCCTTCCCAACGACTCGATCTCCTCTTGACCAGTTAAGAATACTAAGACATCTCCCGCCGCCTCTTCCTCGTTCACTTGAAGCACCGTCCACATCGCGGCGTCCAAGTAGTCCTCCTCCGGCTCCTCTGTGTAGAACATTTCGACGGGAAACGTGCGGCCACGGGAGTAGATTACGGGCGCACCATCGAAGAATTTACTAAAACTCGACGCTTCAAGCGTAGCAGACATGACGATGACGCGTAACGGTGGCAACGCGCGTCCGTACTGGTCCTCGCCGAGCGATTCGCGTCGACGACGTTGCACGCCTTTGATCGTGCCCAACAGGAAATCGGTCTGCAACGTGCGTTCGTGCGCTTCATCAATCATGATAACACCGTACTTTGACAGTAAAGGATCTCCGACCGCCTCTCGCAGGAGCATACCGTCGGTGAGAAACTTTATGCGCGTCTCTTCGCTCGAGACATCTTCGAATCGAATGGCGTACCCCACGAGCGTGCCGTGCGCCGTACCGGTTTCATCGGCCACGCGACGCGACACGGACACTGCCGCCACCCGTCTCGGCTGTGTGACGCCTATCATCAACCCATTCGTCAGCGTCATGTCTTCGTACACGTATTGCGGAATTTGCGTCGTCTTCCCGCTTCCGGTTTCGCCGATGATGATGACGGTTTCGCTCTTCCTAATCTCCTCCATCAATCGATCCTTCGCGCGATATATCGGCAGTGACTTTCGCACTCGGTCGATTTCTTCTCTCTTCGCTCCCGTGGGTGCCCCGTTCGCCTTCCGCGCGTCGGACGTCGACGCGTCTCCGCCCCCGCGTTCGCGTCCCTCGCGAAGCGTCTCCATGGCGTCACCCGCGCGTCTCGTCCAGCGCCTCGATCGCCGCCTTGACGTTCGCCGTCGCGCGTTTCTTATCGCTCAGAAAATACAAATCCCCGCGTTTTTCGTACACCTGCTTTGTCGCGCGAGCCCGGTCGTCGTCGTCGTCGTCGTCGTCGTCAGTCTCGCTCGTCGTCGTTCTCGGCGGTTGGTCCGTCGTCTCTTCACCGTCGCCGTCGGGTCGCACGCACCGCGCGCGCGGACGCTCGCGTCGACTTCGGCAGGCTTTGTAATTCGCTCAGCGCCACCTCGAGGGCGTCTCTCGATTCCGTCGTCGTCGTCGTCGCTCGCGCGCGTTCGCTCGCCATGCGCTCGAGCCGCCGACGGGCGGACGCCTTGTGCGGCGAAGGGCGACGGGCGAAGGGCGCGATCGATCGGTCTCGCGTCGCAACGCGGCGCGACGCGAAGGGATGTGGACGATTCGTCGCCGACTGAGAACGACGCGCATCGCGTCGCTGACGCGCGACGCGCTCGCGCGCGCGCTCGCGACCGCGCCCGCGGGCGACGACGCGCGCGGCGTCGTCCTGCGATGCGCGCTGAGGGTTGACGGTGGGACGGCGTCGTCGACGCGCGCGAGGCGCGAGGGACGCGTGCCGGGCGTCGTGTTCGCGCCGGGAAGCGAACGAGGGACGATGATCACGGTGTGCGAGCGAGAGATGAACGCGGCGGTGCGCAAACACACGCTGGCGGGGGTGGCGTGCGAGGTGTTCGACCTGGAGGTGCCGACGACGACGGCGACGGGCGAGGAGAGCGGGGAGACGAGACGAGTGCGAGCGTTGGCGAAGCAAGTGCAGATGCACGCGTATAATCAAATGGTAGATAACGTGTGTTTCTTAGAGGTGAAACCGGAGACGGAGGTCAAGGTGCGCGTGCCCGTGGCGACGCAAGGCGAAGACGTCAGTCCGGGGGTGAAGCGAGGCGGGTTCGTGCAGATTATGCGACAGACGGTTCCCGTGAGATGCAGGAGCGATTCCATCCCGAAACGATTTTTGATGGACGTCTCCACGCTCGATGCGGGCAAGGTCATCAAGATTGGCGATGTGACCGTGCCAGAGGGGGTGAAACTTTTAGACGCCGACTTGAATCTTCCTTTGGTTCGAATCGGCGGCAGAGTCAAGAGCGCGGAGTAGATGAAGACGAGCAGAATTAGCGATAGCGTAGCAAATTTCAATACATGTATCGTGTTGGTACAAATGTTCGTCGAAAAAGTCAATCAATCAGTTTTGTCTATGTTTCTAGCGCCGAGCAAACCTTTAGCCATTTCCGAAACCAACGTATCCGTGAACTTGCGCAACACGGCAGTGGTGTCGATGAGTCGAGCTTTGTATAGGGCAAAGTCGTTTTCCAGACTCTCTTGCTTTTCGGGTGCGTACTGGTATTTCCCATCTTGAAGTTCATCAGTTAGCGTCGACGGCGGCGACACGTTTTGTTTCTGTTCATCATCTTCCGGCTCTGGCGGAAGGAATGGTTTGATGTCTGATTCAATCATGCGAGACAGGAGCTCGAGACAACGCTCCATGTCACCTTGAATGTACTCAAAGAACTCTTTCTTGCTCTGATCGTCGGCAAATTCGTAATACGCGTACGCGTAAGTCCATTTCAAAATTTTCCTGCACTCGGTCACTTGCCTGAGCGCATCCATGATGAAAACAACTTGTTGCTTGGACGTACGCTGTAAATCGATCAATATGTCAAGCACGCTGTCTTTGAATCTCTCGACGTCTTGTTCGGCTTTTTTACTCGCATCCTCGTGCGCTCTATAGCGTTCATAGTAGAACACGTAGCGCTCGAGAGAATCTCTGGCTCGTTTCCGCCTGTTTTCGTCGCCGGTTTTGTCTCCACTGTATTTGTTGCAGCGTCTGGCGCAGGCGTACGGCCCGGAATCCCAAGGTCCGAGACAAAGCCAGCAAAACGAGCAATGGCACTGTGAGCAGTGCATGTGCATACATCCTCCATTCTTCAAGATCGGTCGATGACACTTCGGACATCCCTTCGTGTTAGCTAGCATCCACTCCGAGTTCACACCGTCGGAGTTGATTTTGTCCATCCACTTCTTCGCGACTTCACAATCATTCACAGGCACGTGGGGCTCACTCTGGCACGAAAAGCAGAATTCGGCACCACAGTTGCATTTCACACTCACGGGATTGGTCGGCAGTTGCTCGACGGCGATGGCACATTCGCAATCGACGCCAATGCAAGGGCGCAACTTGGCGTTGTTTTCCAAAAACGACCGCCGCAAGAATGTATCAAACTTCTTTTCATCTTCATCACTAAGAAACTTTCGAATCATGGACTCGGGGACTTTGGCAGGACACATAGGACACCGCGTGTTGACCACGGAAAGCCCATCATTCACCTTGCTCGTCACCCATCCCGACCAACACTCGTCGCAAAATTCATGCGCGCACCCGACCGTCGTCAAAGCATCCCCTGGAAAGTCCTCGAAGCAAATCCCGCACCCTCGCGTTCCACCCGACGACATCGCTGCTTCGCTATTTTCGCGTCTCGTCTTTGCATCGATCAACCCCGACGTCTCGCGCACCTTTCTCGTGTCCTCGAACCACGCCGTCGCGGCGGCTTCGAAATCGTACGAGAAGTGACTCAACAAGGCCTCCGCCTCCTCTGTGCGCACGTCCAGGAGCGCTTTTGCCCGCTCGATCATCGTCGATCGCACGTCTAATTGCTTCGTCGCCTCGATGCACACAATCGTGGTCTCATTCGCCGGCTCTACGGGTTGCGACAGCGCGGCGAACGCGTCGTCCGATGCGCCCAAGATGGGCGTGCCGTCGTCGGAATCGTCGCACCACGCGCAATCGTCGTCGGAATCGCCCGCACCGAAACTATCGTCGGCGTGAAGGGTCATTTCTTACGCGCCGTGTCGGTGCGCACGCGAGCGCGCGTCACGGACGCGCGCCGCGATGTGATGCGATGGTGCTCCGACAGTTGACAAGACGCGCGCGCGGTGAGAGCGGTTTTTAATGGTCTCCATGTTTGATATTTCAGAGCTAACCTCCTATTCGCGCACCGAGAATTAATGTTTACGAGTCTAGAAAGACGGAACGCTCACGCGACCGGCGATGCGATCGAGATCCCGTTGACCGGACGGAGTGATGCGGCGACCACCCTTCGCATCCTTCTCGACGACACCGATGGATTCGAGCTGCTTGAGCACAGCGCGCGCGACGCTACCGGAACCGATTTGGTGGTGGTGACGACGAGTGCCCTTGTTACCCGCACCGCAGTACGACTTGCGCAACGCACCCACACCCATGTTACCCTTCGTGTAGAGCTTGCGAGCGACCGAGGCAGCGCGAATGTAAAACCAATCCGGGTCGTACGGCGCGAGCTCCTTGTACGTCGCAGTCTTCACGGTGTCGACCCACTGCGGAACCTCCATCTGTTACGAGCGAACGAAATCATAGCCACGGTCAGTGTCAAATCACGATGGCGCTCTCGCCTCGGCCCCGACGCGCGCGCGCTCGCGAGGGTTGGCCTCTGAGCCACCGTCGGTCGATCGCGACGTCTCGGTCGCCTGCGTCGCGCGACGTCGCGCACGCGCGCCGACGAACGCGCACGCGATCGCATAAATGCGATCGCGCGCATCTCCCGTCGACGTCGCACGACGGCACGCGCGCCGTCGCCCTCACAGCGCCGGCCCCCGACGCGCGCGGTGAAGCCCTAGCGCTCGACTCGACGCCCACGTCGCGCGCCTTCGTCGACGCCCAAACGCCCGCGCGTCGTCTCGCGCGACGACGATCGATGCGCACGAATACGTTCGCATTCGTCACCGCCGACGTCGTCGCGTTCGATCGTCCATCGCCGCGCCGTTCGCGCGCGCGCGTCGTCGCTCGATCGCGCCGCGATGCGCGAGCGTCGTCGTGCGTTCGATTCTTCGCGTACCTTGCCGGTGGATCGGAAGTATTGCGCCAGAGCGATGACGAACTCCTGCGCGGGGACGTCCTTGACCGTTCTCGGGGCGTTCTTGGTGGCCATCTTTCTCTCGTCCGCGGCTCGAAAAGACGGATCGCGCGCGTCGAGCATCGAACACATCACAATCGATCATCATTAGGGTTTTCACGCCCCATCCCGTCGGGCCGACGCGCGCGCATCGAGACGCGCGAGCCGTCTTTATCGAGCGCGCAACGTAGCCTAGCGAGCGTCGAGCGATGGCGAAGTCTACCAACCACACCGCGCACAACCAATCGTACAAGAACCACCGCAACGGTACGCACGACGCGCGACAAAGGCGCGGTTGCGAGGACACGGGACGACGCGCGCGAGGGCGACTTTGGGGAGACGTCGACGACGCGTGACGGCGCGGCGAGGGCGTCGAGCGCGATCGACGGCGAACGAAACGGACGATTGAAATGCTTGACGTCGATCGATGGGGGACGAACGGGCAAACGGCGAGAAGGACGGCGCGAACGGCGAACGAATCGAACGCCGCAAGACCCAGAACCAAACCCACCAAAACCGCGGCGCGAGAGACTGACTGAGTTGATTTTGCGCGCATCAGGCATCAAGAAGCCGAAGCGCGTTGGGAAGCCGTCCACGAAGGGGGTACGTATCGCCTTGCTTCGTCGTTCGCGCATCACGGTTCGAAATGCGCTCGCATCGACCCGCCCCGCGCAACCGATCGCTGACCATTTACGTCTCTTCCGCCTCGCAGATGGATCCGAAGTTCCTCAAGAACCAAAAGTTCGCCAAGAGAGGTAGCTTGAAGGCGGCCGGCAAGAAGTAACGGGGGCGTGTAGAGAGTCACTAGAGTCTGAAAGGTGTATAGCACGGAGGAGGACGTTGCGATGGTTGGCTAGAAGTTGTAGTGAGTGCGCAGACAACTTTAACCGCGTCGCGCGCGCCAGCCTCTCTCACCGTCCGTTCGCGTCGTCGCTCGCGCGCGCGGCGATGACCGCGCACGCGCGCGTTTATTTTCCCGCGTCCTTTCGCCGTGGTCCCGATCGCGCCGTCTGAAACGTGCGCGATCTCCAAACTCTCTAACCCTGGCGCGCGCGCGTTTGCCCGATTTGATTTTTCGTTTCTGTTGGACGGGAAAGAAGCCCAGCTGGGTGGTTTCGACGATCGATCGCGCGCCGCAGTCGCTGACGCTCGAAGTCGCGCGCGCGCGGTATGGGTGACTCCGTGCCAAACTTCTTCGGTGGCCAAGGCGGCGGTGCCTCGGGCCTGAGCTTCGGCGGCGGCGCGTCGTTCGGCGCCGACGCCGGTCCGTTGTTTGAGATGAAGTGTGGGAAACTCGTTCGCGATGGGGCGAAAATGCGCGCAGATCCGCGTCGAGGGACGCTGAAAATCGTGAAGAGCGAGGTCGATGACACGTTGAAACAGATTCAGTGGGGAGTACGAGATCCATCGACCGCGTTCGAGGCTGAGGATGATTTCATCATCTTGCCAGACGAGGCGGTGCTGAAGACGATGAAGCGCGACGGATGTTTCATGTTGGCGTTCATCGAGGAACGCGATCGAGACATGTACTTTTGGTCGCAAGAGAGCGATGGAAAAGACGCCATGGAGGCGAAATTGCTGAAGTTTAATCGCGCGGTGAACACGAACGTCGGCGAAGCGCTCGAAGAGAATATCGCCGCCTCGGAAGCGCAAACGGCGATGGAGACTGGCGATGCCCCGAGTGCGGTACCCTCGGAAACTCCTGCGGCAACGACGTTGATGCCACCGCCGGCGAACGTGATTCCTTCGCCCGTGGATCCGACGCCCGCGCCGACGTCGTTTCCCGCGCAAACGCCGGCGGCGCCCGCCAAGGTGAGCGAAGGTATGCGAACGCCCGCGAGCGCGGGGAACTTCACTCCGATTGTGAGCAGCGACGCTTTGAAGGGTGTGTTCGCTAGTCTCGGTGGGGCGACGCCGCAGACGCCTCCCGTTGGTTTGCCTGAGATTTTGACACCAGAACTTGTCGGGCCTTTGCTTCGAGACGAACAAATTCGAGGACGCTTGTTGGAGTATCTGCCGGAAGAACATCGCGAGACGCAAGACTTGGAGGAGCTCATTCGCACTCCACAATTTCGCAGTCAGTTAGAAACGTTTAGTCAGGCACTGCAGAGTGGAGAGATGGACATGGCGCAGTTTGGGTTGAAACAAAATGGTGTGGCGAACCTGGAGACCTTTTTAAAGGCGATTCAAGCCGAGGTCGATGAATCTAGCGGTAAGAACGAAGAAGAGGACGCGATGGAGAGTTGAGTAGTTGAGGCGATTAGATTTAATGCTGCGATCGATCCGCGATTATGGTGCAATTCATGAGCTCACAAATTCGAATCAAAAAGTCAACGCGCTCGATTCAAGCCGTTCCGACAAACGGCGTCGAGAGTTTTGAGCGCGCGCCGTGCCTTCAATCATCCCTCGGCGCGGCGATGCGCTCCGAGACGAGTCCACAAAGAATTTTGTTCGGCATACCGACGCATCCGCGCGAATTCATCCTCCATCACGTCACCGTACGACCTTCTCGCCGTCAACGCCTCTTCGCATCGCCGCAACGCCCCGCCGAGCGCTCGCGCGAACGTCTCGTCGTCCAACACCTCCCCATCGCCGTCGCTTTCATCCGCACACGCCACGCCAGCGTTCACGAGCCCTCCTCGTTCGCTCTGCACCCCTCTTTCGACGGTCTCGTTCTCCACCTGCGCCCCTCTCGCGCGCGTCGTCTTCGTCGTCTTCGTCGTCTTCGTCGTCTTCGTCGTCTTCGTCCCGTCCACCGTCGTCGTCTCCGCTCTCACCGAGACGCCGTCGGCGTCGGCGTCGCGCATTTCGCGCCCCGATCGCGCGCGCCCCGTTCGCCCCGAACGCGCGCGTCGCCCTCCCGCGTCGCCCTCGCGCGCGTCGCCGCGCGTCCCGACGATTCGCGTCGCCCGCGTTGACTCGACGGTCCGTCCGAATGTCCGAATGTCCGAATGTCCGAATGTCCGAATGTCCGAATGTCCGAATGTCCGACCCAGGGTTGTCTTCTGTTGCCCGGCGCCGCGGCGACGGCGAAGCGCGACGCGCGATGCTGCGTCGACCGCGGCGGAAGGCGCGCGCGCGAGCGACGCGTCGCGACGAAGACGACGATCTCGATCTCGACCGAGGCGCGGTGCGCGTGCGACCGGCGCCGCGCGCGAGCGAAGACGACGAAGAATCCGCGCGCGCGCGACGGGCGTGGACGTTACGCGGCGACGAGGGGGGCGCGACGCGCGATGGACGGCGAACAGCGACGGGAGGACGCGAACGCGCGAACGATGGGACGCGGACGCGATATCGCGGATTCTTAGCCAAGATGGAATCGACGAAGATGGACGCCGAGGCGCTGCGAGAGAAGCTCGTCGCGGTGCGAGAGAAGACGCAGGAAGCGATGAAGAAGATCGAGGTGCCCAAGGTGGAAGATTTGAGAATGCTCATAGAAGACATACGACAAGAGCAAACGGAAGCGAAATATCATCCAGATCGGCGAAGACTGGAGAGCGTGGCGGATTTTTTTGCGTACACGGAGGAAGAAGGTGATTCTCGCAATCGAATCGAATCGAAACGCGCGCGCGGCGACGCGACTTTGACGCTCCCGATGACTGACTGGTGACGACGCACGAACGTTCGAATGAGCAGGAAGAAAGTTTTTCGACGAAGTGGATCGATCGAAAAAGGGCAAGCTGACGTTGGATGATTTAAAGTTTGCGATGAAGAAGAGGAATTTGCCGCAGTCGTACGCAAAGTCGTTCATGGAAAAGGCAAAGGGGCCCAAGATTTTCGCGCGAACGATCACGTGGGGCGATTTTCAAAGCGTGATGAACGAGCGAGAGTCGACTATGTTGCGTACGTTTAACTCGATGTCCGCCTCGCGGAACGGGCTGTTAAAGACGTCCGACGTAAAGCAAGTGCTCGAAGGTTTAGGTTTGGCCGCCACGGACGAAAACGCACGAGCAATGGTGCGGCATTTGCGAGGAAGTTCGGAGTATTCACGACAGGGCTACGTGACGTACGGTCAGTTTCGTAACTTTTTGATGCTCATGCCCCACGAAGTTGCGCGCGAAACTGATCCGTCGAGATTATGGTTCGAGGCGGCGACGATTGTACAGTTCAGCGCTCCGCCAAGAACTGGTAGCATAGCTATGGCGGCTCGCGCGGCGTTCGCGGGTGGCCTAGCTTCAGCGACGACGACGAGTATGATGCATCCCTTAGATACGCTGAAGACTCGCTTACAAGCCGCAGTCGGGAAAGGGCCATCGCTCTTGGATTTGATCAAGAGTGTGCCAAAACTCGGTCCTCGGAAAATGTATCAAGGTATCATTCCATCGGTGACTGGAAACTTTGCCGGGCATGGCTTACGAACGGCTACGTACGAAGTCGTTTGCTTGGCTCTCGCACCGGCAGTCGCGCTTCCGATGATAACAGAGACTACGATTCAAGGCGTGGGATCAGGTTTGGGAACGCTATTCGGAACATGCGTGCGGATCCCTTGTGAGGTTTTGAAGCAACGTTTACAAACGGATCAGTACCCCAATGTCTTATCCGCATTTAAGGGTATCACATCGACGAATCCGCGTGCGCTGTACGCAGGAACAGCCGCTACGCTGACTCGGGAAATTCCATTTTACGTAACTGGTCTTATGATTTACGAAAACTTGAAAAAAGGCGCAGTCGCGCTCAAGGGGGGACGCGAACTCGAAAACTATCAGGTAATCATGGTGGGCGCGTGTGCTGGTGCGCTCGGATCCGTCATGGTGAATCCATTCGACGTTATGAAGACGCGCACGATGACGGGGTCGGTGCCACTCGGACAGTCACTTTGGGTGTCGATGGCACACATCGTCAAAACTGAAGGACCACTCGCGCTGATGAAGGGTGCCATACCTCGCATGGCCTGGATCGCACCTCTCGGTGCGATGAACTTTGCGGGCTACGAACTTGCAAAGAAGGCGATGAACGCGCCGGAGGGAGAAAAGAAGGCAGAAAAAGAAGAGTCGATGCGCACTGCGCCTCCGGAGGAGTAGCGATGATGAAGCATATTTATAGACCGTCGAGCGACTTTTAGACTAAACACTACGATTTTAATGTGGTTACCTAAGCTAAACTAAAGTTCAATCTCATCCGGATCTGCGACTTTCGGCGGCGGCGGCGCACGTCTGGGCGGCGCGTTTCCGAACGGTCCAGGCCGAGGGACGGCGTAATACTTCACGTCGTCGTTGTTCCCAGCCCCACTAGGAGTAGTGATTTTCAGATCAAGCTCGAGTAAATCCATTAAAGCTTTCGTCTGAGGGTTGACGTCGACATCAGCAGGTGCACGCCCTTTACGACGGGTTTCTGAGGAAGGATCATATGCCGGCCGCGTGGCGACAAACTCGGGCGGAACCGTCGCCGATGATCCAGCCGCTTGCAAACGCTCGCTCACCCATTTCTTGTGTGGCTCTAAGTCAATTGCCTCGGGAGTTCCGTAGGCTGGCAGCTGTGCCGGTCGATGCGTCACGGAATGGTACTCATGATTGGCCTTTAAAATAGCGAGCCATTCCTCGTCGAGAGCAAAACCGCCTTCGGCGCTCTTCTCTGGCAAATCAATCACTTGTAAAAAGTCTCTGTGAGGCAAGCATTTATCTAAGGCCAAGAATTTTGTCGTTTTTTCGTCTTCGTGTTTGACTAGTGCCGCATACTTGACATGTAAATGCGCGGAGAACCAGTACTTTGGCTTCAACCTTTTCAAAAGTTCCTCCGCCGGCGGCGAGCCAAGGGTGTTGCTTTCGATCTCGTCCTTCAAAAACTTCTTCTTACGAAACAACTCGTGCTTGTTCCCAAACTGCGCGATCCCACGCGGCCAATCGTGGCTAAGGAAGACGTCTATCTCACTCTTTACTTGCTTCAGCTTGAAGACATCAAACTCTCGAACGTGATACGCCGTCTTCACTGCGTGTCCAGAATACGGCGGTCGCTCGTGATGCCCTTTCTTGTAATCGTGCGTCTTAAAGATCCCAGATAACCCACCGATACGTAAATCACCAAAGTTTACAACCCCTGAGTGCCCGACGTAGTAGATATTTGGTGCCACGTAGCCGCCGTAATACAGCTCCCACAAGTAATTGGACGCTTCGTGATTGCCTCCGATGAAAAGTGTCGGTATAGGCGCCGTCTTCTCACCGCTGTAGTACTTATAAAACGTCCCGAGCTCCTTGTACTTGTCCGGCACGGACATGCATTCCAAATCGTCCAAGTTTCGCACGGCTTGGAAATCGCCGCAACAAATCAGCAAATCAATTTTCACCTTCTCCACCACCTCCAAGTGCGCGATCGCGGCGTATATCGCATCGAGCTCGCCGTGACAGCACCCTTCGATCGCGATCTTCATCGCGACGTAGTGACACCGACCGATCGAGCGTTTCGACGCCGCAACACGCGCACGAGTGTGCGGGTCGTCCCCAGGTTTGCTTGGGACAAACGTGGGACAAGTAGTTTGCAACGGTCGCAGGAAGATGATTTAAATCGCGCATGTGCGTATTCTATCGCAATCACTATTTTCTAACGTGTGTCTAGTTTGACTTGTTCATGATCAATCGATGGCAATGACATAAGAACTCGACGTAGCTCATGCCCGCCGGACTGCGGTCCTCGCTAAGTCGGTTGTAAAACAATGCCTCGAGCGTGTCCCCGCGTTTGAGGATGCGAGCCCGCATGAAAGCGCCGCGTTGCTTACGAATGGCGTTAATAAAACTATTCAACGCCTTCGAAGCCGGAGTGTCGAGATTCGGAATCGTCGCTCGCGTAGAGACGATGTCGTCGACGTTTTCGGTGCCAAATAAATCTCGCAACGTCTCGACAGGAAGCTGTCGACCGATCCAGATTAAGATTTCTTGGCCATCTTCCAACAAGTACGCGCCATCTTGGTTGAGTTTCTCTGAACTTAGCCACATGCACGGAGGAATGGGCGGGAACGAAGAATCTTGAGGCAAGTCGTGGATGGAGAAGAGCCGCGGGTACACGGCGGGCGTCGCTAGCTCGGGCGGCGCGTGCAAAGCTCGGTAGAGCCATGCCGCTCGATCGTCCGGCGACGCGTCCGAGCGTAAGCCGTATGATTTGTGCAAACCCAAAGTGTAAAGCGGAAGCGTCTTCAAACCTTCGGGTAAGATGAGTTGGCCGCTGCTGTTGTTGCTTGCGCAGAATCGACGATATGCAAACAACGTCGCGATGCACTGTTGCAAAGATGCGTCTTTCGCCGAGGCGAGCGTGCCGTTCCCCGAAAGTAAGGCGTTCGCCGCTTTACGAACGGCCCAGTCGCTCTGTGCATCCAGATCTGCCGACCGAAACAGCGCACCGAGAACAGATGTAATCGGAAGAGCGATTGTGTGCACTCGAATTCGACGTTCCATCGTCGTCGTTGAGTACAAGAGCGCGCACTGCACGTACGCCTCTCTACCGTCCACCAACTTATCTTCGTATCTCAGCGTCACCGCAATTGTCTTGTCGCTATCGATAGCCGGTAAATCTATGTCCGTCATCGTTCGTTTGCAGAAGAATCCATTATAATCTTGAACGCCCAGACCCGAACTCGCTCGAACGCGCATCACGGCTTCGAGTCCTTGCGGGCGGATGAAGTTCCACCTCAAGTCGTTGTGCAGTTGGGCGAAGTCTTGCTGGACGTTGAACCCTGGGTATCTGTATAACGAACCTCCGGTCAAGCGCGGTAGCACTCCGAGCGTGGCGACATCCACCGCCGAGGACACGCAGAGGAAGAGATCGATGCAAACTTGATGCTCCGCGGCGTACGTAGCCATGGTGTGATACGCCTTGTCAGCCGGCGCCATACACTTCAATGGCTCCTTTTCGATGTTCCCAGTGCGCTGCCCGGCAGTGCCCGTGCGAGCTTCGAGCTTGCCAAGGCCGACGTTCGGGATTGTCGCCATGAAAGCCATCACCTTGCCGCCCGTCGGTTTCAAACACTCAATTCCCGCCTTGATGGCCGCCGTCGACGCATTCGGACCAGGTGCGGTCGACGAGAACGTCTCCGGAATCATCTTTAGTAGACTTTCAATCGCTTCTCTATTTTTGGCCAAGGAGACGACGAGACCACTCTTCAGCGGCGCGTACGAGTCTTCCACGTCGGGAACGATGAGCATCGACGGTTTCTCGGCTCCATCCTTGAGGTGATAGAAGTGAATCGCTGAGTCAACGGTGGCGATCCCCACCTGAGCATCTTTGGGAACGCTATCTAACGTTCGCATGATGACTTCGCACGCGCTCGTGGTGACACCGCTGTGAATGGCTTGGGACGTGACCTCGATTAAGAATAGATACGTCGGCGCCATGGGCGGTCGCACCATGTACTCTTGCGGCGCCACGTACTCAACCGTCCCTCTACACAGCTCTTGTCGCTCCGTCCAATCCGTGCGCTTACCGTTCGCTCCTAAGTTACACATGTACTCGTGCGGAACTTCGGTGACGAAATAGCAAAAGTTGCATTCAAATCTCAAGTGGTCCAGGAAGCGCATGTACGGGTTCATGTACGCCTTGCACCGACCGCATCGAATCGGACCCGTCTTGCCGTTATCTATCAAATGAATCGGCGCTTCCTCGGGATGCGGTAGCGCTAAAGGACGAGTCATGATGCTCAGCGGCATTCCGCTCGTCGTCAGCAAGTCTCCCGTGTTCGGTAAGCTGCTCAGCGTCGATCGCATGTATCTCGGGTTGGCGCTCCCCAAGTCGCATCCGACGTACTCCAACGTCGCCGAAGGCGGATGCGTGGCCTGATCCATCTCGCTTCTCGTGTTATACGTCACCCTTTCCTCGTGACTCGCGTACTGCGGTCGCGGAATCTGCGACGGATCTATCCTCGACGTCGCCCCCGTCGCGCTCGCCGCGCCCGGCATCGGCCTGTGCGGATGCGACGCCGGTACCGGCGCCGCGGGCGGCATCACTCCCATCCCCACCGCGCCTCCTCCCGCGGGCATCATCATCGTCGGCGCCGGCGGCGCCGTCGTCGTCGCCGTCGTCGTCGCCGCCGCGCCGTCGCCGCGCCACCCGTACCCCCCGTGCTCCGTCCGATCCGTCGGAATCTGCATCTGCGGGTACGTCCGTCGCTGCGGCGCCGCGCTTCGCGCGTCTCCCGGTCCCATCGTCCCGTTCGCCCGCGCGCAGATTTCGCGTCGGGCTTCTATTCAGATTTCCGACGCGTCCCGACGCGCGTCTTGTGTCTCGAATCGTTCGACCGCGATCGCGCGACGCGCGCCCTTCGTTCGCCGCCGTCGCGCGCGTCGCGCACTCGCGCGCGCGCGCGGTCGCG
>Ga0181598_1000357_pt1 | contig 44477 bp, 29 predicted proteins | sample 041ome_4_FD_153295 | JGI IMG/M metagenome (GOLD analysis project Ga0181598, IMG submission 153295) | Coastal salt marsh microbial communities from the Groves Creek Marsh, Skidaway Island, Georgia - 041404US metaG (spades assembly) | ecosystem: Environmental > Aquatic > Marine > Intertidal zone >... | reverse complement strand
TGACCAACCATGACTACTACGAGTACTACTTTTTATTCATATTAAGAAGAGTACGATGACGACGACGACGACGACGAATTTGCACCATCAACGCGCGAATCCTCACTCGAAAGCTTTATCATCAAATTCCTACTCTCGTCGACGGAAATTTGTCTTTTGCTTCGTTTTATTCCTCGCGTGCGCGGGCCTGTTTGAGTTGAGATTTTTGGAAAAGGAAAAGAAGTGGACTCCCGCGAGTCCTGTCAACAATCGTGTTGCTCTTCATCTTGGAGCAGGAGCAGGAGCAGCAGGAGCAGCAGACGACGACGGAGCGTTTCGAAGAAGAGATGATGCGGCGAGAAGAGTTCAAGACACTGATCACGAAGACTACGCGAGAAAAAACAACAATAACAGAGATGCAAGAAGAAGAAGAAGAAGAAGAGTATCTGAACCGAAGAAAGAATTGTCCTATGAAGAAGAGGAACAGTTGAGAAAGCAAAGAATGGAGGAGCGGATGGCGGGAGGGAAAGACGTTCGCGAAAGCAATGATAAGAGTCAACCAAATCATCAAGAACATGAGAAACTAAGAGTAGAACACGTGGACTCGTTAAATAAAAGCAGCATAGTCTTTGCCGCGTTCGCTTCCGCCGGGTTTCACGAGTTTATGCTGAACTGGTACGCGCACACGCAAAAGCTGAACATCGGGAACGTCATCGTCGCCGCGTTTGATGCGGAGACAGAAAAAGTGTGTAAAGAGAACAACATTCCGTATTTAGGAGACGAAGAGTTGAGGTACACGCACGGCGTCGTTGCGACGGGTGGGCAGCCGTTGCACGATCAAAACGCGAAAGTGACCATGGTTGGAAAAGCGTTTCAACAAATCGGCGCTTTAAAGGCGTCTTTTTTGTTGCGATTGATGCAGAAGGGATTTAGAGTTTTAGTATCCGATTGCGATACGGCGTGGATGAAAGACCCGAGAGAGTGGTTCGCGACAAACGAGATGGCGAAATACGTGGACATGGCAGTCAGTACGGACTGTTTGTCCTATAAGAACGAAGAGAAAGTTAGGGGATGTTGGCACGATCAATTCAACACCGGGATTTTGTTCTTAAATCCAACGGAAAAGACGAAAGGGTTCTTGAAAGACTGGCAAGTGGCGTTAGAAACAACCACACACAAGTTTGAACACGATCAGGACATATTCAACAGATTACTACGCGAAGGCGCCGGTTTGCGGCCACCACAACGGTTGGACGAAATAGACGTCGAGAACAGGAAGGAAGGCGCTGAGCGGCACGAATTGCACGTCGCGTTAGCGTCGAAGGATTTGAAGTTGGGCGCTTTACCGCTCACCTTGTTTACTTCAGGTCACGTTTTCTTCATTCAGCAAACGCACTTGCACTTAAACGTCGAACCTTTTGTGGTACACACGACGTATCAGTTTTCGCAAGCGAGAGGCAAACGACAGCGCTTGCGCGAACATCAGTTATGGTTGATCGATGCGCAGGAGTACCACGACGAAGGCAACTTCATAACGACTTCAGAGAAACCACCGCAGGAGTTGTTATCGATTGGCATCGAAAATCATTTAAAACTTGCCTCGTGGTATCGATTGGTATTGAGGAATCTGTTCGCATATGCGGAAATTTTGAACCGCATTCCCATCCTTCCTGAATTCTCGTGCTTGTGCGATCGATACTGGGGTAACGTCCTTCCACAATGTTACATTCCAGGTGCGGACATTCATCCTCCGTATAATAAGTGTCCAATGGACCACGTGACGAACTTACCAAATTTGGAACGCGCCGGTTTAAATTTTCGCGAGTACTCGTTCTTAACTAACGAGCAAACGAGCGACAAAATCAAGCAGAGCGTCGAAACGGTTTCCCTGTCTCGACAGTTCCCAACTGACGAAGAGATTCGAGATCAATTAGGCAGGAAAACTGATAAGAGAGTTCTAGTGCTCGAAACCGCGAGTAAATCATTTTGTACGTTCAAAGATGAAAGCAAATCGAAGGCGTTCGATTCTAAAATGCAAACCGGATTAGAAGCCGAAAGTCATTTTTGCAAACATGGCGGTTCGACTGGACGAATATGCGAAATTGGATTCACAAAGCCAAAAGGCGTGAGCCAGAATAGAGATTGCGATAGAATGCGTAGCGAAGACTTTGACTTTGAGAAGTTTTATGATAAACTTTGGGAGCACAAAGGATAGAAAGTTTTAGGAAAGAAATCTTTGAACGTTTTAAAGTAACGTGTAGTCGCGTGCGATAAACCCAGTTGCTAAACTTAGTTTTGTTTATTCACAACCTCTTCTAAAGTCCTTTGCCTTTATTCCAGTTTGATTTTTGCCAATCTTTAAACGTGGACATACCTTCGTGACATCCTTCGTGGTAAGGAAGCGACGCAGCATCGCTAATCGCCGCGTTATGTCCTCTGCTCGCGAATCGCCAACACGGTTCGTTCCACGCGGTGTTCCAATACGAACCGTCCGCTCGGATATCGTACTTTGTAATCGCACCCCAGCTCGCAGCCACGGCGGAAAACGAGGATCCGTACGAACCGACAATCTCATCGCACATGCTCAAAACGCGCATTTCTGCGATGGCATTTTGTAAAGATTCCACCGAGGCCCGGTCACCGTCGTTACCAAATTTAATACCTTCCATAAAGCGCACGGTTAATCCTCTTTTGCTAAAATACTCCGTCGCTCTATCGCGAGCGCGCGAATCGTCGGAGGCTAAGTAAAACACAGTATCAGAGGCTGGAAATCCCAACGCTTCGGCACGCATTCGCGCAAACTTGAAAAAAACCTCCGGATCGGGCACTTTCACTCCTTTATCACCACCCGCCGGCATTGGTTTTTGCATGCGTAAGTGCATGCCAAAATTATATTTTCCTAAACTCTCAAACGTTCGATCGACGGTTTTTTGAATCTTTGGCGACGGAGTCAATAACCATCTCGCGATGTGCCCGAACACGTTCGCATGCTTGTTGTTGAATAATGACTTCACTTGATCTTTGTAATTTTCGTTGTTTACCAGCAAAGGCATGGCGTAATCGTCCGATTTGAACAACAACACTTTCTCCGGGTACTGCTGATTTAAATCTTTCGATGCGATTTTCGCGTAATCGTCTCGAACAACCATCGCGCATCCGCTATTACTGCTACTTCCTTTTTTGTTACTATTTCCACACGACGCGGAAGATCCAAATGGGACGTACTGCAGAATCTTATCGCTCAAACTATCTCTCAATTTATCCACGTCCATCTCCACGCCCGGTTGAAACAACTTCCCCCAACTCGCCGGGTTCGGAAACGTATCTCTCCAATGCACCAACAACACTCTATCCGTCAACAACGCCCACAAAAACGCCATCGCCACGCCTGGTAACCTATTCCCGTACCCGTCGTTCCCTCCAGATACGTATACAATGTACTTGTGATTCTCACTGTCTTTCTTCGATACCTCCGTCGCGCTCTTGTGTTTCTCAACGTATTCCATCAACGCTCTCTCAAACGCCGGTGGACGCGCCGTTAAGGCTCGCTTCAATCGTTTTCGCAGATCCAACGGATCTTCACTATCGCTGCTGTGCGAGTGATGATTACTGTTTTGATGATGATTATGCATAAACTGATACCGAAAGGACGAGTGGTGTTCTCCGCTCTCTTCTCCTCCTCCTGCTCCGTATGCTTTCGCGTTCGCCCACTCCTCGTTCGCTCTCTTTCGCACCTCATTAGAGGGAGTATAATTCGAGGAGGAGGAGGAGGAGGAGGAGGAATAATACCAACTCTCTTGGACGCTCAAAACAAGCATCCCAAATATAATTAACCCCGTCGCGCGAATGCACTTGGACAACTGCTGTCTTCGCGCTTGATGATGAGAGTATTTGTTGTTGTTGTTCATCATCGTGTTAAAAATCAAATCCAGAACAATAATACAACAAAAACAACCCGCGACGACGCGAACACTCGCGCTGAAACAAAATGTGCTCTTTTTGTTCGAATAATACTCAATTCGAAACGACGAGAGAGAGAACAGGTAGGTGGTTTGCCTATTACTATATATATTTAACAAAGGGAATGGAGAAATCTTTTTTATGAAAAAATGGATTTTCAGTCATGCAAAAAGTCTTCAAAAATTTTGTCGTCAGACTCTTTCGACAACGACAACGAAAGAAGAAGAAGAAGAAGAAGAAGAAGAAGAAGAAGAATGGATTTCCTCCCGCACGCGTTGCAACAAAAAGTCCGGAAAGGCGTCTACGCCTTGAAAGGCCTCTCGGAGTGCGAACAACTCGTCTTAGAGAGCACGGATAAAGAGAAGTGGGGTCCACACGGCGAACAATTGAAATCTCTCGCCGAGAAAACCGTCGCCGAGGAGGAAGGAGTGAGAGGGAGAGGAGGCAACAACAACAACAACAACAACGAAGAGTCGGACACGAGAATCATTCTGAGAGTTTTATTCGAAAACAGATTGAAGAAGAGAGACCTGGAGTGGCGCTTGTGCTATAAAGCGTTGACCGTGATTGACTATTTAATCGCCAACGGAAGCGAAACGATTGTGAGAGAGATTCAGAGAAGAATAGGGAGAGACTTGCAACCGTTGAAGACGTTTGAACATCGAGATCCAGAGAAAGGGAGAGACGAAGGGATTAACATCAGACAGAAAGTGACGAATATGATCGCTTTGTTGGAAGACCCGGAACGAGTGAGAGAAGTTAGAGAGAAGGCGAGGATGAACAGAGGGAAGTATAGTGGAATGAGCAACGCGGATTTGAAGGCGTCGAGTCGCAACAGGAACTCTGCGAACGATACTTATAATAATAGAGCGACTTATAATAATAACGATAGCGCCACTAGAGTGGCGACACCGACGACGACATCAGCAATAGCATCACCATCAGCAACAACACCAGCACCGAAATCAAAAAACGACGGTGCTCATTCTGGAACGAGCGCTATGAGCAATGTGCTCAACGCTTTCGAGGACGACAAGGACGACGACGAGGACGACGACGATGGGGATAATGATGAGTTCATGACTGGAGGCGGGAACCAACGAAGCAAAGGACCCCCAACTTTCGTTCCTAAAGTTGTCATCCGAGACACTCCTATTCAACGTCCTCCGAATTCGGCTGGATTTAGTGCAACGCTGAAGCCGCCTCCGCGAGGAGGCAACGCCTTCGTGAACGCCAACAATACGAACTTGTTCTTTGAAAGTCGACCGGCGGGTAATACCCAGAAGCCCACGACGGCTTCTCCGACAATCTCTCTCGACGAACTCTTGGGGGGAGGAAGTGGAGGAGGAGGAGGAGGAGGAGCAACCAACACCAATCAGTCCTCGTCTACGGGAACTCCATACCAAAGCGCCGAAGATTTGTTTGGTTTCGAAGCAAACGTATCGAAACCTACGCCGCAACAACCAACAACGCGCGCACCACTAACTCCGGCACCAGCTGCCGCGATCGACGATCTGTTCTTTGGAATGGAGACGACGCCTACGGCACCGATAGCACAACCGGCTGTGATGCCGAAGCAGCAACACGTGGATCCGTTTTCCGATTTCGCGGCGTCGACGCCTTCGAAAATCAACTTTTCTAGTAACAACAATAGCAACAACAGAAACAAGAAACTTGACCCGCTCGATGCGTTAGATTTCGGTAGCTTAGGATTAAAGTAAACTCATCGCATCGATTTTTGTAAATAATAATAATAACACTATGATTCGCGAAAGTGGAATTATACATGGAGTTTTTGGTACCTACTGGTAGTTCTATACGCGCTAAAATCTATTATACTACACAAAACTAGTCCTAAGAAGAGTATACCGAACGAAGAAAGAAAGAGTTCCTCCTACCAGCTTCCTCTCACGTTGTCTCCGCTCGAGCGAATGTCGTCGTAATCCACCTCTCTCTCCTCGTTCTCGTTCGTCACCACGGGTGGTTTGTCGTGCATCATATCTCTCGCGAAACTCCCGAAATCTCCCAGTTTCGGTGCCACGTTCTTTCGGTAAAAGTTGAACACGTTTGAAGAGAATTTGAGTCGCTTTTGTTGTTGTTGTTGTTGCGTCGTTTTTGCTTTTGTCGCTGTTTCTTCTCCGTTATTAAATTCGTTCCGTAACAGCGCTCGCTCTTTCGTGCTTCTTTTGTTTTCTTCTCCCAAAGACGCCAACGAGGAGGAGGACGCTCCAAAATCATCGTTTCCATCATCATCACCGGCGGCAAAAATTGGAGACGACGAAGACGCGATTCCAAAACACGCGAGCAGCATTAGAAGCAGTAACGCGAGAAAGAGAAAGGAACTTTTCTTCTTCGATGCTGCTTCTTCGTTATCGCTCTTTCTCGTCGTCGTTGTCGCTAAGAGTGGCGTCGAATCGTAATCATCCTTGTTGTTGTTGTTGTAAAGCAGCGGCATCATTTTTTGAAGAATTTTGAGGCGCGTGTGACTGTGTTTTTTGTGTAAATTGAGTAAAGTGTTGAAGCAGAAAAGAAAACACAACAAGAACGTGAAGAGGAATTTTTGAACACGCACGTTCTATTTACACATAATACACGACTAATGACATTCTCAATCGACGTATCTCTTCAACATTCTCAAGGCCTCGCTGTATTCACACGCGCCTTTACGTTCTTCTCCGCCTTGCGCGATTAACAAATCTTGAGCTAACTGTTTCGTGGCGACGTTTCTTCCCGCGCCGGTTCTCGACGCGGTAGCCGCGCCGACTGCGGTGGCTAAAGCCAAAGTCGCTTTCGCAGAAAGTTGTTTGGCTTCCTTTGTCGTCGTCATCGTCGTGCTATTACTATTACTACTGCTTCTGCTGCCGTTATTATCACTGCCACTACCGTTACTACTATCTTTCCCACTATCGCTCTTGGTCGACATCAATTTTTTGTATTCGAGAAATCCCATGACGATGGCACTCGCCGCAGAGTCGCCGCACCCGACCGTATCGCCGACGTCAATCGTGGGAGAGCCTACTTTAGTGCTATCGATATCCATATCGTTCTTTGAAAACAAAATCGCTCCATCCGGGCCGAGTTTTACGACGATCCATTCTAAATTGCCCGATCCTTCAAATTGAGGATGGTTGAACAAGCTATACGCCAACGTGCGAGGATTTTGTAACAACTCCTCGTTCGGATTTGGGTGTTCGACTAAAGCCGCTAACTCTTCTGCGGTCGCTAAAACGACATCCGTTCGCTTTATGAGTGAAATCAAAGCTTTCTTGCGCAACTCGGTTTCGTGAAAGGTGAACGCGCGTGGACCGGGGTCGAAAAACACCGTGCCGTCGTGTTTGTGAATAATATCCGCCGCGTCGACGACATCGTTCGGTGCGAGCTCATCGAACGCAAATCCGTTTACAAACATAGCTTTTGATTTCCTCAACGCCGCTTTCACATCCGCGCCGAGCTTGTATTTTTCCGCCAGTAACGGCCACGGGCCGAGATCGTAGGAAGAACAAAACGCGTGCGAACCAGATCCATCCACCAACACGAAACAAACCAACGTTCGACTTTCCGAAGTACTGGGAGCAGAGGAGGATGTGGAAGAATTTTGCTTTTCCTCGTAACTGCGAAACCCGACGCGTTCTTCGCGCAAGACGTCTTTCATAAACGTCCCGTAGAAATCATTTCCAATCTGCCCTAACGAGACTGCTTTCAGCCCGAGCCTCCTCGCGGCGATTAAGAAGTTCGTGTTGCCACCAACCTCCAACTCCTCGCATCCCATCGCTTTCATTTTCTCCGTTCTCGTTAACAAATCGTTCAGAGTTTCCATCGTTTTCAACTCGTTCTTGTCTTCAGGGAGAGACTCCACGGAATGAAACACATCCACGCACATATTTCCGAGCGTGACTACATCGATATCTTTAGACTCGTCTTCTTCGACTTTATTCGCAGACACAGAAGAGAAAGAAGTTACTGCTTTTCGCGCACCGCATCCTCTTCCGTATTTACCTCTACTTTTCCTTCTCGTCGTCGTCTGAATCGTCGTCGCACCGTGATGAAACCGACGACGTTTCGACGAATGTAAAATGTCGTTTCGTGGGTGGTGGTGGATTACTCGTTGTTGTTTTTGTTGCATCATCATCATCATCGGTCGTCAAGAAGACCACCACGTGTGCGGAATAAAACCTTAACTCAGAGCGCGCCCAAAAACTCTCTCCTTCTCTCTGTCTTTGCAATTTGCTAAAGTGTTTGTCTTCTTAAACTCAGCAAAAGTTTTTAATAGTTGTAGAGAGTAGTATTCGCAGAGTTGTTTATGTTATTGTTTTGAATTTTGAAGGGAAGCGATTTTAAAGTGCGGGGAAAGATGAAAAAAAAAATTTCATTCATCACGAAGCCTCTTTCAACTGCCTTTTTCAAGCGTCTGACGTTGACAACAAACAAACGTGTCGTCTGTCTTCTTTTTTATCCACAAATAAAACTAATCTGTGGCGCACGAAATACTACAAAACTCGCTCAAGAACACTTTGACGACAACGCGCGTCGTCTCGAAAGATAGAAAGTATCATCATCATGTCGCAAATGTCCGCGAGTTTACTTTTTTCTTCTTCTTCTTCTTTATTTATATCTTCATCATCTTCGAGTTTGAGAAGATGCAAAAGTCGATCTTCGTCGTCGTCACCGACAAAAACTCATCGTGATACTAAGAGTAATACTAAGAAGAAGAACAATAATAACGCACGAGCGATGTCTTCCTCCTCTTCTTCTTCGTCCTCGACGGAACCAGATTGGAAAGTCAAACAGAGAGAACAAGACGCGTTAATCGGTAAAGAAGAAACCGCGGTGAAAACCAGAGTGGTTGAGATGTTGAAACCGATATTAGAAGGCGCAGATAAAGTGACTTCTCAAGGCGACGACGCCGCGCAGCTGCAGTTGCAAGGGGAGTTGTCGGAGAAAATTAGACAGGCGACAAAAATGTTGGAAGAAGGTCTCGTCGAGAGGGATTCGCAAGTGAGATTGCTCTTGTTAGCGGCGTTTTGCTCGGAACATTTACTGCTATTAGGCCCACCGGGGACGGCAAAATCTGAGATTGGTCGAAGGCTCTCGGCGTTTACGCAAGGACAATACTTCGAGAGATTGTTGACGAGATTTTCCGTTCCTGAAGAGTTGTTTGGCCCATTGAGTATGGTTGGATTAGAGAAAGATATGTACGTGAGAAAAATTGACGGGTATTTACCGACCGCACGAGTCGCGTTCGTGGATGAGATTTTCAAAGCGAACTCGGCGATTTTGAACTCTTTGTTGACCATCTTGAACGAGCGCTTGTTCGATAACGGTAACGAGCGCATTGAGGTACCTTTGTTGTGCTTAGTCGGCGCGTCGAACGAGTTACCAGAAAGCGAGGAGTTAGACGCGTTGTATGATCGTTTCTTGCTGAGATCTTCGGTAGAACAAGTATCTTCGACGGCGTTGAGAGATTTGTTGAAACTCTCCGAGGCGTCTGAGACGAAAGCGAGAGCTGATATCAACGACGAGCAAAAATTTTCGTTGAAACCGAGCGATTTTCAAGGTGTAAAAGAAAAAGCGTGCGAATCAACTACGGTGCCAGATTCTGTGATTAATTTGATGACAGATTTGCGCTCACATTTACAGGACAAGTGCGAACCACCCATTTACGTTTCCGATCGTCGTTTATTGAAAGCGGTGACTTTATTGCGAGTGGCGGCGTATACGGACGGTCGTTCCGTGGTTTCCGATTTCGACACTTTACTCTTAGCGCATGTTTTGTGGCAACGCCCGGGTGAGTCTGCCATGGTACAAGATTGGATTTTAGAACGTTTAGCGAAAGAGAGAGGTGTAAAGCAAGTTCAATATCTCCTCGCCGCTTTGTTCGGGCGAGCGTGTCGATCGGACGAAAACGACCAGGAAGAAGCCGCGCAGCTCTTAAAAGAAGCGCAAGGTTTGAAGGAAATCTTGACTTCTCAGTTAAACGATTTAGCTGGTGCCACTGCGGGTGGCGTCCCGCAACTGAAAAGACACGTCTGGTTATCTCCCGCCGAGTCTGAACGCGCCGCGCAATCCTTATCTCCCATGTTCAACAAAGCGAGAAAAGGTTTAGAGAAGTTATTAGAGGAATGCTTGACGTTAGAAGTCGCGCTGGAACGGAAAACGGAACCGCACGTCATGGCGTTGTTGTTGCCGGAATATTGGGCCGATTTTATTCGATCCGGGCCGATCGAAGACGTCAAGCCGCTCGGATTAAAGTAAAAATATTTAATAACCATTTTTGTCAACCGCTTTGTTTTGTTTTTTGTATTCCCTCCTCACAAAATATTTTTACTCCCTCCTTCCGCGTGCACAAAGAGCAAAAGCGCAGAAGCCTAAGCGTTCTCGTCGTCATCATCTATTTGATAATGGTCTTCGTGAGAAGCGCTTCCTCGTCGTCATCGTCCCTCCTCTCGTTCCTTCTGAAGAGCACGACGACGACGACGAGTAGAATAAAACGAGGAAGCGAAACAACGAGAAAAACGATACAAAAATATTACTCGTCGTCGACGACTTTCGATCGCTCGGGCGAAACCATCTCTCGAGACATGCGCAGAAAAGATTTAGCGGAAGAGACGAGGTATTTCGCGCACGAGGATTACGAGTTGTTGCGTAAACTCGCAAGAAAAGCGAAACGCTCGGCGGACGAGGTCAATCCTGAACACGGGCAAAAGTTGAGAGAAACCGAGAGAAGAGAGCTCGCCAAACTTGTTCCTTCGCTTCGCGATGGCGACTTGACGAAAATTCTCAATTGGTTGCATAAAGATGGAACAGGAACGCGAGCGTAAATTTGTGCGTTTCGTGTGTTTTTGATATATAATCTGTTTTACCAGTGGTACATTATAGATTAACTATACCTAAAGCATCATCCGAAGAAGGACCAAACGTAGCCGACGACTTTCATGCCGGTCCACGCCAAGAAAATGCCTCCCACGCCGTAAAAGAATATCGTCGCATCTTGACGCATTTCACGTAGCTCTTGCTCCAGAAGCATTAACCTCTGGTCGATTTCTAACGCCGATTTCGCATCCCCCGCGAGTAACTCCTCTGCTTTCTTCAACATCTCCTGCGCTTGCTGGAGGGTGAAATCGGGTTTGTTTTTGTACGCAAAAAACTTCTCCGTTACTTTATCTTTCAACGCGTAGAGTTCGTCCAAGTTCTCGTCCAAGTTCTTGTCGTTATTCATCTTATTATCTATAATACCTGCCTCTTTCCTTTCGCCTTCTGAATCGTCCACATCGTTCGCGAACGCTTTATTTCGCGTCTTAAATGGAGAGCCGAATCCTCCTCCTTTTGCTCCTTGGCTCCGCGACGATGTCGTCGTCTTCCGTCTTTGCCTGTCCGAATCAAAACTAGTCTCACTTCTATCATCGTCGTCCTCGTCACTATCATCGTCGTCCTCGTCGTCGTGTCGAGCAGGGTCGTATTCTTCGCCTTCTAAAATCGAATCGATTTGTGAAATGCTTTCTTTACGCATAATCTTCACGTGTTTACCTAATTTTTTACCTCTCTGAGATAACTCGTCCCCTTCATCTCCACTTTCGGCGAACAGATTCGACATCGAACCAGACGGCGATGGCATACCGAACGCATCTGACGCGTCGCTCGGTGAGAACATCGCTTCCATCTGATCTACTGAAGATTGTCTCGATAAATTTTGAAACGACACCGCGCTTCGTCCTTTGTTGTCCCCTCTCGTCGCGAACGCGGGTTCTGATCCGGGAGCTGAAGAAGAAGATAAAGATGAAGGCGCAATCGTCGTTGCCGTAGTGTTGAAGGTCACTGTTTTGTTGTTGTTTTCGTTGTTGTTATTCGTTTTTTCTCGGTTGGGCTCGTTCTCTTTACTACCGTTTGCTTTCTTTGTCGTCGTCGTCGAACCAACCTTCTTGTTGGCAAAATACTGATTCTTTCGCCCCGCGCTCGGCGATGGCGTCCCGCCGCTCTCTGAAAAATAGTCGTCGTCTTGCAGTTCAATCTTCTTCTGATGCATTTTCACTTTCGGTGGTGGCGACGTGATGCTGTTCTTTCTCTTGCTCTTCGGCTGCTGCCACTCCTCTTCCGTAGTATTATTAGTCGCGGAATCAAAATCCAAGTTTCTGTTACTCTTCCCCTTCCCATTGTTGTTGTTGTTATTGTTCGTCGTAGCGTTATTATTCTCTGCATCATTTCTGGAGACGAACTTCTCCGCCTCTCGTATGACTTTCGTCATCGGCGATAAAGCGACTGGGGAGGCTTGTTGTTGCCCTGTGTCTTCCCCTAACGACTTTGTATTCATTTTGCTCGTGTCCAAATACAGATGATTTCTCTTTGACACTACCGTCGTCCACTCCGACTCCGAGCTCCTCGTGTTCTTCTCGCTGTTCTCGCTAATAGTGTCTTTTTCGTTAGGAGACGACCCTTTGTTGTTCTTATTCTTCTTCGTATTCTTCTCGGGTGAATTCAACAAGAACTCACTTGCTTGCTCTAAAAGCTCGTTGGAATTGTCCGTGTTGTTGTCTTCGGACACGGAAAGTGGTCGTGCTCCTTTTCCGACCCCTCCGCGTCTTCCTCCTCCTCCTCCGCTCATTTTCTTCTTACGATTGTTATTATGATTGTTATTAGTAGTAGTAGTATTAGTGGTGGTGGTACCTGGTCGTGTGTGTAACGAGTAACTCTTTAATCTGATGAAATATTTAATTGTGTTATTAGAGCCGCTTTTTGCCCTTTTTTTCTTCTTTAAAATTCTTCATTTTTTTTTTAAACGAGAGAGTGTGATGAGATGACGAGAGGTTGAGATTTTGACGATCCCAAAAGCGACGATAATAGTATTTCTCGTCGTGTTCTTCGGACGACGACGATGATGATGATGATGATGGTCTGCTCTCTCTCGTTGTTTTAGTTGTTCAAAAAAAAGAGTGTTCATCAAACACAAATGTCATCATCAATCGTAACGGCGAGAGTCAAAGAAGAATGAATAAAAAAATAAAAATCAACTTTGTTCGAACGCAACTGCAATGCATCAGGAAACTCCTGAGAGTGGAAGAAGCGTTGTTTCGACACTCGCGAGAAGACTGGGTGATTATAAACGACGGCGTGGAGAAAGAGACGATCGTTTTAGGGATATCCGGGAAACCCGAGGAACTCGTGCACGAGTTGAAAGCCAAACAGTTGCGAGTGCCTTTGGTGAAACGGTTCACGGGAGGCGGCACCGTCGTCGTGGATAAAAACACGCAGTTTGTCAGTTTTATATTCAACGAAGGCACCGTTGAAGGATTAGAGTTGTTTCCAAGGAAAATCATGGAATGGTCGGGAACCTTTTACGGGAAAGCGGTTGAAGGAATGTTTTCTTCACCACCGGGCGCCAAAACCTCCGCTCCGCTACGCCGCGACAAAGATGATTTTAGTTTGCGAGAGAACGATTACGTGTTCGGCGAGAAGAAGTTTGGGGGGAACGCGCAATCCATAAGTAAAAGTAGATTCATACACCACACGTCATTTCTGTACGATTACGATAAAGCCCTGATGGATTTGTTAAAGTCGCCGAGGAAACAGCCGGAATATAGGGAGAACAGAACGCACGACGATTTCGTCGCGACGTTGAAAAGCAAGTATACAGAAATAGGCAAAGAAGAAGAAAGTGAAGATAAAAGAAGAGAATTACTATTAGGAGCGGTGTACGAGAGTTTACGAGAACACCGCGACTTTGAAGTCAGATCTGTTTCGTTCGATGCCGCGGAGAATGTATTGTTGGATTACAACGAAAACGTAAAGCCGTCTACGGTAAAATTGTGGTGCGATAAAGAACGAAAATGGAACGTCTGCGACGATTAGACGATTATTAGAAAAGTAGAAGGTAGACGCATGCGCTATATAGTTGTACCTACTAGGTAGTCAGTAATAAAAATACATATTTATTCATCACACGGATCCAAAAGCAACCATGAACAGCAACACTAATATAATCGTCAACGCGAACACGGTGCACAACTGCGCTCGAACGCCGGCTTTCTTAAAAACGTGAATCATCATCTGATTCGCGGCTTGCATTCTCGCTCTCACCCCTTCCGTTTCTTCCTCTAAATCTTCTAACATCCTCCCTTGCTGCTCTAACTCTTCGCCTATAGTTTTCCCGACGTTCCCGATCGTTCGTATGTGGTGGGATAAATCCTCCAACTGCTCGTCTTGATTGGCGAACAGCTGGTCTTGCGTCGCGCGTTCATCCGAGAGCATGTAATCGTCTATCGTGTTTCGGTTTTGATCTAGAACAGATTTCACTCTGTTTTGTTCGCTATTAAGGGAGTTGCTACTGTTCATCATCATGTTTTCCACTCGTCCTTTTAAAACGTTCAACCTCTCTCTCGTTTGCGAAGTCCACGCTTTCCTTCGTTCCAACTCCTCTCTCGAAACTCGAAATCTATTCGGATCTCTCTCCGCCGCTTCTGTCGCTCGATCGAGTTCGTTCAACTGCCACAACAACGAATCAATTTCAGAGGAGATGTTTATGCACGTTTCCTTCTTTTGTGTGAGTGTTTGTAAGTTATGTATTCGAGAGAAGGAACTCTCGCACGTGGAAACGGAATCGGAGATTTCCTCTCGAACTAAATAGAACGGGTCGTTGACATCTCCTCCTCCTCCTTGTCCACCTTCGGTGAACGAAGTCGACGACGCCATCGGAGTTCTCCTCTCCTCTTTGAAAACTGTGTGATTTAAGCGTTTTTAGATGATGATGATTTAATACTCTCTCTCTATGAGCATAAAGTCGGGGTATAAAGTGTGAGGACAAAAGTAGTGGTTTCAAATATGTGTTTTTGGTGCCTTTCATCAGCCTTTGTTTGAACGTGTTGTGTTCGAGAACGCAATACATAAGATTTAAAGGTGGTACGTTCGCAAAATGTTCGAAAAATCATCGAGCTATTCACATATATATATATACTAGTAGTTACAAACGTGGTATATTATCATTAATCTATCCTCTCTCGTCATTTCCTCTTCGCTGTTGCGCTTCGTCTTTTTCTTTCGAACACGTGCCCTTCTCGGCTCGTCGCCAGCGAATAGAACAACAGTAAAGGCACAAAAAAGTACGGAAAGTAAATCAAGAACAAGGTTAAACTCCCTCTGCGATAGATTTCCGTTAATATTGGAACCATGGTTGTCATCACGTGACTGGAATATCCAACTCCCATCCATCGAATATTCGTCTCCTCTTTACGTAAAAGCTTTCTCAACAAGACGTAAAACATCGGCAGTTGCACCAAGACTTCGCAAACGATAAAACTTTTCAACCACATCGGTTGTTCGAGCATGAGGAAGTCATCGTTTTGTTTGACGTGGAACTTCAGCAACTGTCGAGCGAAAGACGGGACGTATTTCTTTGGAACGATCGCTTGAGAGTCGATCAAAATCGTCGCCGGCACGTGCGTCGCGAAGTACGCGATGTACACTTTGCGCATGAAGTCGTTCATCATCGTCCTTTTTTTCTATTATTCAACTCTATCTTCTCCTTACATACATAAAAGAGAGCCGCTTTCAACAAAATCGCGCTCTTCTGCTCCTCCTCCTGCTGATGTCTTTCTCTTTCTTCTTTTTCTCCTTCAAACTCTTCTCGTCGTCGCTAAATCGTCGTTAAAGTCGTCGTCGTAAAAGTCAGGAGGCTTTTTGTTAAGTGTTGTGGGGTTCGTTCTTCTCTTTTCTGTCAAAAATCACCCCCCAAAAAATTTTCACATCTTCCCTTACCAAGAAGAATGAAGCGTGATGAGTCACCACTCTTGGCGTGCCGAACGAAAAGCCATAAATTCAAAAGACACAACTTGGCCCAAAATTCGTGGTGGAGAAGAAGAACCAAAAAAAGAAAAAAATTTCGTTCCTTCTTCTTCAAACAACAACGCTTTATCATCGCGCGCGCTTTTTTTCTCTCTCCCTCTCTCTCTCTCTTGCGTCGCCGTCGTCGTTTGAAGAAGAAGAGAGAAGAGAGAAGAGGGGAGGAAAGAAGGAGTATAATGGAGGTGAACGATTTAATCGCGAACAATCCCCACGAGAACGAAGAAGAGGAGGAACAGGAGAAGAGAAACAACAGAACGAGATTAGCAGCGGCGAGAAGTAATCATCATCATCAGCATCATCAGCAGCAGCATCCGGCGATGATGGATAATAATAATAATAATAATAAAAACCATAACGTCGTCGAAGCGGCGCTGGAGCTTCCACCACCACAAATACAACAACAACAGCAGCAGCAGCAGCAAATGTTTCATCAAACCGCGCACCCATCACAACAACAACAACAACAACAACAACAACAACATCATCAACATCATCAACAACAACAACAACAACAACAACAGCAGCAAATGATGATGTATACTAATCCTCACCAGCCAGCGCGGCACGGAACGTATCAGCAGCAGCAGCAGCAGCAACAACCAAACCACCTTCATCAAGGAAATCTAGGAGAAGCTCTTCCTCAAGCACCTGCGGCTGGACTTCACCGGGGAAATATTGGTACTGGAGGGAGGCACGAAAACAACATGGAATACACGGCGGCGCAACAATTGTCGCAGTTACAAAACATCCACCCGAACGCGATCGACGCGCAATCGTTGCTAGCGTTGGCAATACAAAACCAAGAGGTAGAGTCGAACCTCGTCAGGCGTCAGACGCACAGACTCCCATCAGGGTGGAAGAAATCGGCCAACTGCGTCAAGTGCTCGAAACCGGCGCCGGTTGGTTTTCGGTACAAAGTCAAAGACTCTCCTGGGAATTTTTACTGCAAAACGTGTTACAACGCGCAAAATACAAAGATGAAGAGAGACACGTGCACGTCCTGTCACGTCACGAAAGATTCTTTGACGTGGTTTAAGTCGAAAAAGACGCCCGGGGGGGCGACGTTGTGTCAAAAGTGCTACACCTCGGAGATGAACGCGCGAGCGATTACGTGCAGTAACTGTCAAAGTGATAAAACGACGAACGCGTGGGTTCGCTCGAAGACAGATAAGAGGAAATACTTGTGTCAGCAGTGCTATCGCAAAGAGAAAGGAAAGAAAACGGTATCGAAATGTGGAGAGTGTAATTGCGATGTCGAGGTTGGTGGGTGTAGGAAATCCAAGTTGCAGAAAATGAAGCACTTGTGTGGCGCGTGCTTCGAGAACGAGCAATCTCTCATTAAGCAGAAGCCATGCACGGCTTGCGATGGGAAATTGGACCCGGACAATTTGAGGAAATCTAAGGTGGATAAATCAAATTATTTGTGCAATAAGTGTTATCTGAAAGAATTAAATTCGATGGTGAATAAACAGTGCGGGAAGTGCGGCACGAAAGAGTCGCCTGGGAGTTGGAGCAAATCTCGAACAAATCAAGGAGTGGATTACTGTTCGCAGTGTTTTTCCAAGGAGAGAGCAGAGTTAAAGAAAGCCCAAAAGCAAGAGGAAGTAAATAAAGCAGCGGCGGCGGCGGCGAACAATGCCACGGATGCGATGCAAGTAGGAGTTGAGGCGGGCGCGAGTACTCCCAATCGCAGCATCGAGCAGGCGGAGAATAGCACCCCCCCCTCGACGCGGGGCGGAAGGAATGCACGCAACAAGAAGTGATCATTAGAGAGCAAAAAAGCTAACAAACGCATATACAATTTAGAATCTCAATATTGGAAAATACGGATTTATATACGCGCTTAATTTTTACTACTCGTACACTGTTTTGGCTGCGATTTCTAAATCTTCACGCTACTTTCTCAACACTCGAATGCATTCTCCTTCGTCGGCGTCTAAATTTGAAGCAATTATTCTAAACTTATTACCAATGAGTTCTTGATCCATTCGCGCGACTTGAACAGGTTGCGTTTTCCACTCGTCGGCGTGACTTTTGTCGGAGAAGAAAAATACCACGTGATTCGCCGTAATCTCGAGCCCAGCATCCACGTCAATACGTAGCTTCTTCTTGTTGTCTTCTTCTCCTTCTTCTTCCTTTTCTTCTTCTTCTCTCTTCTTCTCATCTGCATCATCAACGAATAGCTCGCATGATTTCCACAGAAATATGGTTTGCTCTTCCTCAATCGTGGAATATCGATGACCAAGTTCATCTAACAAATCACATTTGAACGATTGATAGCAATATCCCGGGCTATTACTTTCCACTGACTTCGCACACAGGAGAACGTTTGCTTTTGTCAAATTTAAGCCGCAGACGTTATCACCTAAAGGCGCTCGCGAGCTCCAGAACTCGGATATATTTGCCAGAGCTATATGAAGCCATATCTTCTTCTCTCTGCACGTCTCTTGCTTTGTTTCTATCAAAGTTTCCTTCTGTTTTTTCATCGTCATCTCCTTCTTCTTCTCCTTTTCCTTATCCCCACAACCAGAAACCTTCACATCGAATGCCAAACAATCGTCTGCTATTCTTGCCTCTACTTGTATCGGTATTTCTTCTGACGCAGATAATGGAATCGGGCATTCTAGAGGCGCAATTACTTGGCGCCAATGTCTACGATAACTTTGCGCGGGGAAAGTATTCAATCTAAAGGCTCCTGAGCCATCCAAATCGCACTCCCAAAACATTGCGACGGCGTTAATCTCGAGACCTAACGATCGAAGACTACTACTACTACTACTACTACTGCTGCTGCTACAACAACAACAACAGCGCACTACTTCTGTCCGACCCCAATCCTTATCGTTCGTGAAATCAATCTCGAATACTTGGATGTGTTTTGAAATTGCTCTTATTCGCCCTCTCTTTTCGAGCGAGTCAAAGTGACATTGTACGTCCAAACGCGAAAATCCATCGGAGGTTATCGCTTCGCCGAACAAAGCAGCTCTTCCTTTTTTCACGTCAACATCGAGCATCGACTCCTCCGCGTGTAAAAGTTGAACCCATATTTTAGCGGAACTTGGAACGATACTGAAATGATCTCTCCTCAATAACTCCCTCGAGAACACGTCTTTCAAGACCATCAACCACCCTTCGCCGAGGAGCGCAGAATCGAGGAGTTCTGATATCAAAACGTCCAGTTCGTGCTTTGCTATCGCATCCACGTCTTCGCTCCTCGTATGAAACATCTGAATCGAACTCGTTTCAGGTATTTTCTTTTCTCTCACGTTATCTCTCACGACTCGCTCTCCTACGAGAAACATTGGTAAAAACATCTCACACGAGTAAATTCTAACTGTAACTCCCGTTTTTGTTGCGGCCATCGCGGCGAATAAAGAGAGCAACCCGGTGCCACTGCCGACGTCAAAAACATGCAAAACCACACCACCATTTGCCGCGTTGCGCTTCTTTACCGACGTTATCTTCTCCGTGCTGTTTTCAATCGCTCGTTGAAACATCGCGTTTCTTTTCGTATCGTTCAACATATCTAACCAAGTCGTTGAATCGGCCAACGTCTTCGCGATTTTCTTGACGTGTTGTTCGTTCTTCCTCCCGAAGAAGCCGCCATTTTCTCCTCCTTCCTCTTCTTTGTTCTCGTCGTCGCTCGCGGAGACGGCAACCCACTCGCCGTGTTTGTCGAGGCATGTCTGTATGTTTTTTATTTCTTCATTTTGTGTTGTATTTCTGTCGCATCTGCTCTTCTGGCAATCCTATTTGACTTGATTCATATGGATAAATAATCTTAAATACTTAAATGGTACGAGTAGCATAAGAACTAAGGTACTATAGTATCTAGTAGTAGTAAATTACAACGTATATGCGCATCTTGGCTAATGCTGCTTGATTCTTCTCTTCCTCGCAAAGGCCTCTCGACGTTGCTTTTCGAGGGTCAAGACGATACTGATTTGTAAATACATCAGAACGACAAAGACGAACTTAAAAAAGGAAGACCACGTATACCAGTTGCCGCTGAAGATGCCCAGATTTAACGAACCACTGTTTCCCTTACACGTCACGACTGAAGAATCACCACTGACGTCGATAATACCATATTCCTCTGTTCCAACGTACCATTCTAATGCTCGAGGTATGATGAAAGCGTTCGTCAATACAATCATAACCTCTCGTTCAAAACGAACCGACAAGAGCACCGCGCATAATCGAAACATGAGGACCACGACAAACTCTGGTGATTCTGCCACTTTCAGGGCTGGTGCCACGCTGGCTGATAATTTAAGAACAGCGACGAAGGACTCGCGACTGTGACAATAGACGCGAGGAAGAAAGATGGCGATTAGTGACGTTCCCACGAGCACTGATGAGGAGAACACTTTTAAAAGAAAAAGAGCGCTGACGCGCCTCTCATAACCTGTTATTCTCATGGTATCTTCGGTCACGTCACAGTTTGTGAACATAGATAACGCATACCAATCGAATGAATGACCCCATTTCAAATACTTACGATAAAGTTCAGATCCCCATATGAGATATAGATAGCCAAAGATGGCGATATCGTAAGGTCTTCGAAAATTTGAGTTTTCAAGGACGTACGCACCCTCGTCTCTCGGATTCGGAAACGCAAAGTAAGCCTTGGCATGCAAGGATTTTCTTTGCTCAGAAATGAACTTGAAAAACCGGTTGCGACGGTTGAGACTTTTATGACTGACATCATCTTCTTCGTCGCTATCGAAAGCTCCTACTTCTTCGCGAATATCTTTGATGAACTTTTCATCTTCCCCGGGCGGAAGCGGGGGCGACGTCATCCAACTTATCTTCATCCAATTGACGCCGTATTTCGCCGCAAACTTACGCCGAAATCGTGCTTCGACCAAGAATGAGACGACCAAATTCAAGCCTATCGATCCCATAGACAAAATTCTGTTGCACCCGTTTCTGTCCAAATCTTCAACCACGGTCGAGAATGTCAAATCTGCGGCTTGGCCCTCAAATATTTTAAGCATTCGAGCGAATGGAAAGAAGTAGTTCATCATTGTCACAAACGCGTGTCTTTCAAATCGACATCCATACACGCAAGCTGACGAACGCATGAACATTACCCTGGCAATTGACACCGGAGCTGTTTCGTTTGCAGAACGAAGCGACCACATTAATGGACTCATATATCGAACCAGCATGGTGATGCTTTCTCGGTGTCGCGTGTAAAATTTCGGATACACGAGGAGCGCAAAAATGGCTCCTGGAAACGTCAGCACGCCGATCATCCTCGAGATGTAAAAGCACAAACTCGACGATTCGCCCATGCGGAAGAAAGTGAACACGAAATCCGAAAATGTCCCGTCCGAAAATTTGATCCTTCGAGCGCAAATGACCGAAAATATGAGCAAAAACGCGACGAGATCGACGCGTTTTCGATAGAAGGAATTTTCAAGAACGTATGCTTTTTCAATCAACGGATCTTCAAAAGCAAGCATCGATTTGTACTTCAAAGAAGCGAGTGCATTACTCAACTTACCGAAAATTTTGCGGATCGATTGAGGGACGTAGCCTCGTCCCTGGCCACTATCATAACTTGACAACAGCTCCACGAAAAACGAATCCGCGCCAGACTGGATTGGCGAGTCGAAAGATTTGTCCATGCTGTCTGCGCCGTTATAACTTTCGAGCAATTTGCAGTCTCTCTCAATAGCTAACGAGAAAAGCTTCAAGAAGCACGCTTTGTGCTGCAGTAGCATGTTTGTTATTTCAAGCAACCGGACTGTGGCAACTTTTCGATCTTCTTCGAGCTCATTTTGTGAAACAGTTGTGCTGATTTCAGTCAGGCTTTCGAAAACCAAATCTGAAGCGCGAGCGAATATCGCTTGGCTCTGGTTTTCCAGCTCCTCAACGTGGTCGATTGCAGGTGCATGATCGGGAGCGGTATACGCCCCGCTCTTTACTTTGGACACGAATTCCTTCACTGCGAGGCATACTGCATTCGAGGCAATCAAGAGCGGATCGTCCAAAACTTTTGTGATGGCTTTCGAAAGATTCGAGCTTTGCGCCAAAACTGCGCAGTCTCTCGGCGAGAATCCGCTCGAGTTTCGCGACGTGAACCAAGATTCTATGGAGGATACTATGGACAAAAAATCAAGCACCATGTTCGTGTTCCCATTCATCGCGGCAATATGCAAAGCCGTATCTCTCGTCTCTTTGTTGCCGACGGTTGAAACCGTACCGAACAAGTTCTTTTCTCCGCCCAAGGCGATGACTTCGCGAACGATTTCCACTGAATCAGACAACGTCGCCGCGTACACATATGTTTTATACACTCCGTCCGCAGCTGCCAAAGACCGTGCATTTTCCAACATCTGAACTTGTGGTTTTAGCAATCGCTTAGAAAGCTTAGGGAATCCGTTTCTCAAAGCCCACAAAGTTATATCCTTTTGTACTAAGCAAAAATTTGGGTTCGTGAACGATCGCACGTCACCATCCTTGACTAGACACGCGCCGACGTATCGCTTAAAAGTGTAGCAAAATTCGGAGGACAGCGCATGCACTTCATCCATCGCTTCTTTCAGTTCTTGCGCGAGATCAATATCAGGCGTCAAGAGGATAATGATTGGATCACATAGTGCAGAACCTGCGAATTCGTGTCCTTCTGGCCACATCAGATTGATTGTCATCAGACCTTCCGCGTAATCGAGAGGTACCGATACGTACACGTAATTTGACTGTGAGTTTTGCAATACATCCGGCCGCTCCTGTTGCTGATTACTTTCGCTACTACTCTGATTCAAGCGCGTCGTTGTTTTTCTCGTCGATGCTTCCGTTACTGGAGAATTACCACCGAAACGAGCGATTACACTTCCTCTTTCCACTTGTCCGTTGATACGCACGACAGCTACGACGTCTGGAGGAACGTCGGTGACAATCAAAGTATTTTCATTCTCGCACGAATTTAAAATGTCCGGATTTGTACACATCACGTGTTTGGCCGAACGACAGTCGTGCTTTTTACGAATTTTAGTGCTCAATTCCCATTCGCCATTTCTTCGTCGCGTTCGCACCGCACCAATGATTACATCTATATCCACATCGTCCAAACCTCCATCGTCCGTATCGATGGCGTAACTGGCCAATTCTTTTGCAACTTCTTTGTCTGACGTTCCTCGTCGATTTCTCAAAAACGAATGACGTGACGTCATTGGTGGGATCAGTGCATCCACGTTCAACTTCGTGCATCCTGGTTCCGCGGTGAATTCTAATCTCGCCGGCGGATGCCCAGATTTCTCTGCGAAATAATTTTTGACGCCTTCGCCGATGGAAGCGCTCAAATCGTGAGGTTGTTTGTTATGAATCTTAATTTCTGCAGCGAGCGTGATAAAAGCCTCGTTGTCGAGATGCATTAATCGATCGTAACCATCACTTCGCGTATACGACGCGTTGATTATCTCCCTTCTTCGTCTTTCCTCCGCATTTGTCGAAGGATCAAAATTTTCGGGCAGATGGTTCAGCAACATTTGCGCGCACTGTAAGCGTATAACTCTGAGCTGTGACACGCTGAGGGTTTTTTGATCTATTTGGGTTCCTTGTGATTGTTGCTGAACTTCTTCATTTCTTTCTTTGATTTTCATTCTTTCTTTCCTTTCTTTCTTCGTTGTGCCTTGATGCCAACTTGCACCGAGCAACGTGAGTGCATCGCGGATTCGCCGTTGACGAGTCAACTCATTCGAGGGAAGTACCGAAGAAACTTCGCGTTTATTATTATCAGTATTCGTTGCCGAATCGGAGTTTGCCCCTCCATTTGGCGCTGCTTCACCAGTTCCCGCTTGCGACATAATCATTCGATCGTACATGGCCAACGTATTTAATGCGCTCTCTTGCGCACTCGCCGGTACTCGCTTGAACGCCAATCTATTCAAGGAACGTAAACACGCTCTCCGACCTTCCTCGAAATTACCCACGTTGTGAAATTTCGTGCACTTTTGACAAAATCGACACAATTCGTTGTTAAACATCACTTCATCCGCTTTCAAATGAATCACGCACACCTTGACGCGAATTGAATACAAAGACAAGCACTCCTCATCGCACCCATTCACTTTGCAAAAAACTTTGTGCTTGATGACTCTATACTTTGTCCCACTCGCTGCCTCGCTTCTTAATTTGACCGGGACAAAACCGGTCGTTGCGAGTGATGCTGCGGCGATGCTCGTTCTCGCGCCGTCGTCTGCGGTACCATCCGCCGAATCGGTCGTAAAGTTCTTTTCTTCTTTTCGTCGTTTTTCGAGATACTTATTCTTGTCTCCCTCTTTCTCTTCACTCGTTCTCACCATCGGTCGAAAGCGAGGCGAGTTGCGCAAGTCATTCACGTCCGCTTCTTCTTCTTCTTCTTCTTCTTCATCGTCGTCGTCGTCGTTGGAGCCATCTTCCGTCCCCATCGTTTGTTTCCTCTTCAAACCTCCTCCTCTTCCTCCGACTCGTTTTTTCCCAGTCTTTAGAGTTGTGAGTGTTGTTATTTTTTCCCCAATGGCTTTGTCCGAGTCCCATTTGAATTCTTCGAGCGCCCAAGCAGCATCTTTCTCGTTCTCGTTCAGCGGTAGTATTCTCTCTCGTTCTTCTTCTTCTTCTTCTTCTTTTGTGTTGTTAGTATTGTCATCGTTATTGAAGATGCTTTTGACGTTCGTATTTGTCGTCGTCGCCATCTTTTGTCTTCTTCTTCTTCAATAATACTACTACGAGTTAAACGTCGGAGCGCGAAGCGTTGTACGGAACAAAACTCAGACAAAACAGAGAAGATCCGTCCTCCGTCTTTTAAAAACCTTGTTGATTTTCTCTCTCTCTCTCTCTCTTTTGACACGGGGCGACGATTCAGACAAACCGATTCTTCAACCCGGCAGAAGAGCTTCTTTCACACTTCTTTCGATCTTTTGTTTGCGTCGTCGTGCTTTGTTGTTGTTGTTGTTGTTGTTGTTGTTGTGTGTGCTCTCTTTTTCTCTCGAAGATGATGACGCGCGCGCAGAGGGTCGAAGAAAGAGCGGGTGTTTAGTATGCCGCAAAAGAAGGAAAAAGAGAGAAAAAAGAGAGAAAAAGAGAGGGAAACAAGATTTAATTGGCCAGAGAGCCCCTTCAAAACTGAGAGAAAGATTCCCTTCTTCTTGGAGGAGAAATCTTTTTTTTTCTCTTTTTTGTCCTCCGTTTTCTTTTTCTTGCCAGAACTCTTCGACGAACGAACTCTTCTTCTTCTCGAGAGAGAGTTTAGCATCATCGAAAGACCACAGAAGAAGAAGAGTCCACTCTCTCTCTCACACAACAGAAGAGAGAACACCTTGAACACCAGAAGAACAACAACAACAGAAGAGAGAGAGAGAGAAACGCATCACATGAACAACAACAACGACGACAGAAAAGAAGAAGAACAAAAAGAAGACAAAGCACCGTTCGACGAGGATTACGAACACTTACTGTTACGAAGAGAACAAAGAGGCGACGGAGCGGCATCGTCCAGCGACGAAGACGAGAAACAGAAGAGAAACGACGACGGCGACATTAGTAGCGACGAAGAGAGGAGTTCCGAGGATGACGACGACGACGAGGATACGGAGGAAGACGACAACGTAAACGACGCGTTACGACGGAAGAAGAAGGTATCGAAAGTGAGACGACGGAAAGATAAGGAGAACAACGTGTCGTTGACCTCGACGCCGACGCCGAGAAGACGAGGCGCAGAGGATACTACTACTACTACTAACAACAACAATAGTAATAACGAGAAGAAGATAATATCAAACAACACAAACAAGAACGACCTAGAAGAAGAAGAACAAGACGAAGGAGATGACCCGTACGAGTTGACAAAGTTTGTAGTCTGTGGAAATCTGTTCGAAGTGAAGAAGAAATACGTCCCGATTAAACCTATAGGCAAAGGCGCGTACGGCATCGTCTGTTCGGCGAAGGACGAAAAGCAAAACACAAAGGTGGCGATTAAGAAAATAACGAACGCGTTTGAGAACGTGGTGGACGCGAAACGAACGCTGAGAGAGATTAAACTTTTAAGGCATTTGAGGCACGAAAACGTCGTTCCCATTACTGATTGCATGCTTCCCTCGAAAGAAGAGGAGTATAATTTCAACGACGTGTACGTCATGTACGAGTTGATGGATACGGATTTACATCAAATCATTCGCTCGGACCAACCGTTAACGGACGACCACTGCCAATACTTCATTTACCAGTTATTAAGAGGATTGAAGTATATTCACAGCGCGGACGTCTTACACAGAGATTTGAAACCGTCTAACTTGTTGCTAAACGCCAACTGCGACTTGAAAATTTGCGATTTTGGTTTAGCGCGAACAAACACGCAAGATAAAAACCGAGATTTCATGACAGAATACGTCGTAACGAGATGGTATCGCGCGCCTGAATTGTTGTTATCGTGCGCAGAATATACCGTCGCCATTGATGTGTGGTCTTGCGGGTGCATTTTAGCTGAATTACTGGGTAGAAAACCGTTATTTCCGGGGAAAGATTACGTCCATCAGTTGAATCTGATTACCAAAGTCATCGGCACCCCGGACGAGCAGGATTTATATTTCGTGACTTCGGATAAAGCCAGACGATATTTACGTCAACTTCCGTATTCTAAACCGATGGATTTTAAACGATTATACCCGGAAGCGAACCCGTTAGCGTGCGATTTAATTGAAAAGATGCTCATCTTCAACCCGGAAAAGCGCATCAACGTCGAGGAGTGTTTAAAGCACCCGTATTTGGCGTCGTTACACGACACGAACGACGAACCAGTAGCGAACGCGCCGTTCACGTTCGCGTTCGAGCAACACAACGGAGGCGAAATGTCCGAGGAGACGGTGAGAAGACTCATCTTTCAAGAGTTGAAACAACTCGACGAGGAGATTAACTTTCCTCTGCTGCGCAATACGCACGCCGACGCTTTAGAGGAAAGATTGCAAACCATGAGAGTTTAATAATAATAAACTATTTCTACTACTACTAATAACGAGAAAGAGAGAGAAAGGTGTGTGTGTGAGAGAGAGAATGAGCGTGAAACTACTAATACTTTTCCTGCTACTTATAATACACTAATACTACTTAATTTGCGAACAAAAATTCTCTAACACCCCAAACACCTCCCAGACAAAAAAGGCCGCGCCACTTTCCGTTTCTGATTGATTTCCACTTCACTTCTCAAACGCACAAAAGATACAGTCGTCGTCAACACCCTCTGTATCTTCTCGAAGCAATAGTAGTAGTGTTGTTATTAATTCATCGCGATGAATCAATACGACGAAGGAGAGTCCGAGAGGCTCATCGTCCCTTCTTCCTCCTCCTCTTCGTCTTCATCTTCTTCAGCGGGGAAATTTTCATCGTCGATGATGAGAAAAGTCAGCATCGGCGCGTCTTTGGGCGCGCTCGCGCTGTTTGCGACCAGCGCGTCGTCGTCATCTGATGCCGTTTCACGTCATTCTCCCTTAAAACTCGGTGAAGGAGCGACAAATAGTGCTGCTGTGAATCATCAGCAAGGAGGAAAGAAAGTGTTCACGTTGCACACCTCCTGTTCACCTCTGTTGCAACAAAAGGACAACAACGCTTTGCCGTTCCCAATGCAAGATAACTGGAAATACATCGGCGCGAAGTTGATCACAAAGAGCATGAGCGAGGAATTCGATTTCGACCAGGCGAAGGAAATGCGAATGACGACGTGCGGGACCTTCGAGGTTGAACATGAACAGATGAAACCGAACGAACAGTTTGGGTTTTACTTGTACCCGAAACCGCGACCGACCAATGACGAGGAAGACGATGGGTCGCCGTCGTTAGGATACGATTCGTGGACTACGTTCCACTCGAGTGGTGAAACGGACTCGTTCGTAGGCCGTTTAGGCAACGAAGAGAAGGAAGAATTGTCCGCGGCGATTACGAAAAAGATCAACACGGGCAAGTATCGCGCGGTGTCCGAGTTGGCTTGCGAAAACGTGTCGCCGCACGAAGAAGACCAGTGCCCAGCTTCGAGAAAAGGAAAGATTGGCAAGATTGTTACTCTGGGTGACGATGAAAAGAATGATTCGAACGATGTCGCGAACGCATCCATGTCCAAATGCACCGGTCAATTCACGCACGGCATTTCGGAAAGGACCGGAGGAGTGAAGAACGTCCTGTACAACCGAGTATTCGACGGGAAGACGTTGAGTTACGTCTGGGGGTCGTGTGCGCACACGTGCGAGAACGCGGACCAGCCGCACCGCACGCAGGTCTCGGCTGGGTGCGACGTGCCGAAATTGTTCGCGGTAAAAGCGAAAATGTCCATTTCTGGTAACGGCATGACTGCGCAAAAGCTGCTCTCCAACGAAAAGCAAAACGCCGCTTTGAAATCAGCCATCGCCGATATTGTCCACGTTCGACCGCAAGACGTGGTCATTAAATCCTTGAAGGACGTCGCGATGTCAGAAGAAGCACTTTTGGGCGAAATGAAGCAGTCCCAAGACGAAGGTTTCGTGGACATTTCTCAATTCGCACAAAGAGTCGCCAAGCTCGAAAATCAACACTCGGAGGTGTACAAAGAAAATCAACAGTTGACGCAATTAAACGTTGAACTTGCGGAGAACAAGAAAGCTTTAGAGGATAAAATCAACAACTGGAAAGCCGAGAATGAAAAGTTGAGGAAAGCAATCGCGGAGAGACAAACGACGTTACACAGTACCAACGCAGATAGCGTGCTTGGTGAAGAAGAAGTCGCTGCCCCGGGCAAATCTATTTCTGCCACTGTCGCTGCTCCGTCGAAGTCTTCTTCTTCCAGTGCAGTTGAAGTTGGATTTGAAATCATCGTGCAAGAGAAAGAGGGAAATGCTGAGACTATTTTGAAGTCTTTGATGTCCACCGCTCCGGAGCGAATGTTGAAAGTGTTGAACAACAGTCGCGGAATTAACATGTTGAAACAAGTCACCTATCTTTCCGCGCCGAAAATTCGTGAAGTCTTGGCAACAGAGTCCACGATAAGTCTCGAAGCTATCCAACGAGTGCCAAAAACAGAGGAACAACTCGTGAAAGAAAAGAGGCAAATCGAAAACGCCAACGATGCGGTCAAAGCGGCGACTTCTGCGTCGCGAGTCGCTGAAATTGAAGCCGAAAGAAAAGTTTCCGAAGAAGTCGAGACGGCGAGAGAACTCGTCGCGCAAGAAAAGATTGGCGCTTCGAACGCGTTCAGAGAAGCGTTTAGAGCGAAAGAATCTGCACTCGCCGAAAAAGATGAGGATAAAAAAGAAGCGCTCGAGGAGGAAGCCGCCAAGCTCGAAGCGAGAGCGGTGAGAGCGCAAGAGGAAGCAGACGTCGCGCAAGACGTTTTGAACGAAGAAACGAAGAAATTACATCGCTCCGGTAACGTTGTCATCTCTTCCTCTTCATCTACTTCGTCTAAGAGCACGGCGGAAGCAAAAGTTGGTCTCCTCGATGCTGCTACTGACGACGACGACAACAATAAAGAATTCAAAGAAATTTTAGAAGAAGTTGAAGAACAAAAAGATGCGCTGGAGGAGAAGAATACCGCCGCAGGCAAGACAAAAGTCGCCTCGTGCAAAGGAAAATCGCCGAATTTTAAAGTGCAAGCCTCGGTTGCCATCTCTGGTGCTGGAATCACCTCTGCGAGTCAGATTTCAACGCATCCAGAGTTCGCGGACTCGTTCTCGAAGACCATCGTCACCCTCACAGGCGCCGACGAAGATCAACTCATGTGGTTAGATCTCTCGACTCGACCGGTAGAAGAAGAAGAAGGAGAGAAAGACAGCAAGAGCTCGAGATTAGGCGCTTGGTTCAGTTCCGTAGCGCTTGGACGTTTCGTTTCCGACGACAGTAACGAAGAACCGGTCGAAGTTACCTTTTCGCTTCTCTCGTGTTCTCGAAGCGGCGCCGAAGATCTCGCCGACAAGTTGTACGGCGTCACTCCGAAAAAGATGCTCGCCGCGGCGACAGAATACGGAGCGGCGATCGACGACATTCAATTCGTTTCTCCGCCGAAGGTTTTACCAGTCGATCAAGACTTTATCGAATCCTACAGCGGGCCGACGGTTGAAGGTAAATCGACTTCCGTGAACGTCAAGCCGCGAGTATTAAAGACGGCGTTGAAAATCGTCAACTCCGAGAAAGAGGCGGAGATGGAGGAAAAAGGCGAGCAATTCGAAGAAGAGGAAGAACGAGACGAAGAAAAGGAGGAGAAAAATAGTAATAGATCATCGTATGATGAGTCTGGCAACGGATCGTTATCGGAGCAGCTTGCGAGCATCCAACGCGATTCGTTGCAATCCATTCAAGCTCATCAAAAACGAGAGATGAGCGTCGCTGACGACGACGACGAAGCGTTTTGAACAAAGAAACGCATTCTGAGTATTTCTGTAGATTGTATTACTGTGTTTTTATGTTAAAATATGTCCATGTTAATTATATATCAAAATTATTTAAGCTTTGGCATTCATTTCTCGTTCCGTGCTGCTACTGTTCGCGCCGTCCTCGGATTTCGCGTCTATCTTTGGCATCGACATCGCCTTCTCTCGATCTTTATATTTGGAATAATTATAATAACACACCGCCACAAAACTAATCCCGTACCCAAAAAGTTGTAACTTTGTGATTGGCGCATCAAACAACGCTGAACTGATGAAAATCAGCAACCAATCTTTGACCACCCCGGCGACGTTCATCGTCAGCGCCGACGTCTTTCCGATTAACAAATACACCGCCATGTTCAACGCGAAAGCCGTGCACGCGTTTAAGAACAAAATGTGCGGTTGACTCGTATTCACTTCCGTGTTTGTGTCTAAATATCTCGGAACTTCTAAAAACGTAAACGGTATCAACAAAAATACAAAGCACGCCGGCGACACGTAATACAACGTCGTTATCGAATTCATCTTCAGCTTTTCCGAGTTTAATATTATTTGTACCAATCCCAATCTAAAGGCTTCCGCGCACACCGACGCCAACTGAATCAACACCCCTAACAAGTGGAAGTTCAACTCCCCGTAAGACGCAATGCACACTCCTAACGTAATCACGAACATGTTCGCCAACCTCGCGTACGTGAACTGTTCGATCCCCATCAAGCACCCGACGGTATACACGCTCGCCGGCATCAACGCTTTCAACATCTGAATAAACGCCACGGATAAGTACACGTACGCGGTGTTCGAGAGCCATAAACTCAGCGCAAACAACGCCCCGACTGGGACGATCTTTTGCACGTACGTCTGCCTGTCCAGATCGTTCGAATTTACCAGCTTAAACACTCGAATGATTAAAAACGCCATACACGAGCAAAAACACATGTGTATCATGGTTAAAGAAATCGGGAACGGGAACCCGAAAAACGATAAGATGTACTTGTTGAATAAAATCACTCCCGAGGAGAGACCGATCCAAGTGGCGACGTAGCCGTACGCGATTAACGCTTCGTTTATTAACGCGGAGCCTGCCATTGGGGCGATCGAAGAGGCGGCCGCTGCGGCTGCTGCTGGTACCACCATCTTTCCTTTTTAACTTTTTTTTTAGATTGCTTCAAGACGAGTTGTGTGGTTTCATTGTATTATTCCTTTCGTCTTTTTTACTCCTTTTCATTCTCTAAAATCAAACACATCAAACAAAGCTTCTTTTCTTTTTTTTTGCTTTCGAACTTTAAGAACAAGAACAACAAGAACGAGAACAACAAGAACTTTTAGAACAACAAGAACACAACTTCACTCATACGAACAAGAACCAGACGACTTTTGACGTATAAAATTAGAGAAGAAAAAAACCTCTCTTTAAGACTCTCTGCTTTGAACAACACGCTCTGTTGTCTATCTCTGATGTGAGATGAGTCAGTCAAAGTTGGAGTATTTGAAGCGAAACTATCTTCTGAGCGGAGGAGGAGGAGGCAAAGAAGTTAAAGAAGAAGAAAAGAAGGTAAAGAAGAAGAAGAAGAAAAAGACGAATGTGACAAAGAAGAACAAGAGGAAAGAAGAAGGAGTGAAAGTGTACGACGAAGACGAGGACAACTACAATACTACTAATACTAATAATAAAACGGCTTTAGAAGAGGATTTTGAGAATACTCCGGTGATTGTGACCGACGCGCACTACGTGGCGAGGAGTAAACGGGAGGAAGAAGATGAGAAGAAGACAAAGAAGAATTCGTCGAATTCGAATTCAGGGTGGGTGACCGTCGTCGAAGGCGCGAAGGAGGAAGAGGAACCGCATGACGACGATGATGATAATAATAAGAACAACAATAAGAAGACGAAGATGAAAAAGAAAAAACGACGGCACGATTCGGATGGAGAAGAAGAAGAAGAAGAAGAAGAGAAGAAGAAGACAAAGAAGAAGACAAAGAAGCGGAGACAACGACACGACTCGGACGACGATGACGCAGAAGAAAAAGAAGAACCTGCGACGACAAATGATGACGTTAAAACGGAAGTGGTGGAATACGACTCGGACGGAGACGTCATCGTTCGAAAAGTTACCAAAACAACGGAAGCGAAGAGAAGCGAGGAACCGGAACAAAAAGTCGAATACGACTCGGACGGCGACATTATAGTCAAACCGCAACCGCCAGTGAAAGCGACAAAGAACAAAACCGGTTTAGTGTCCGCGTCCGAAATTGTCAAAGAAGCCGAGTTGAGGCGCAAAGAGCAAGAGGAACGCATCGAGAAGATGTCCGCGGAGAAGAGCGGGAAGAATGCGAAAACGTTAGTCAGAGATAAAACCACCGGACGGTTGTTAACGCAAGAAGAAATCGAAGAGAGAACCAAAGGCGCTCAAGAGACGAAGAAGGAACGAGAGAAACCGGTTTGGGGAGGAGGTTTGAAGCAACAACAGATTGAAAATGAAAAAGCGGAGGAGCTGAGGAAAGCGAGCGAGGCGCCGTTCGCTCGTTCGGAAGTAGACGCGACGTGGAACTCGGAGAAAATGAACGAAGTGCGATACGGCGACCCCATGGCGAAGAAAGCGCACGAGAGGCAACAAAAGGAACTTGAAAAGCAACAGAAAAAGCTGAACGTGATGCAAGGCGTGGATAAGAAACTGGCTAAAAAACACGGGTTTAAAGTTCCGCAAGAAATTCCAAAGCACTCGTGGAGGAACAAAGCAGTTGCGGTCGAAAGGAATAGATACGGCATCGAACCCGGAAGACATTGGGACGGCGTCGATCGAGGCACCGGTTTCGAGAAGAAATGGTTGCAGAAGAGCGAACTTAGGAAGCACTTAGAAATAGAAAAGCGAGGAACGAGAAACCTCACCGACACGGTATACGATGAAGACGACTTCAACGAGGATTTAGGCACGTAGGAATTTTTTTAGTTGTTTGAATGTTAGTTTTTATCTCTAGTTTCGTTCCGCTATTACAAATTCTAAATTTATCCCCTCTCGCACATCTCTCTCTCTCTCTCTATCACCCACTTGAAATGTTACAATCAATACTTAGAAGACCATCTCGTGGGGCTTGTCGCCACTTTTAAGGGAAAACAAAGAGGACATGTACTCTTTCAAGTGCGGCACGGCGCCGATGGCGGCGCCAACCGAGGCGTCCAAAGCTTTGTTTGCCGCGACGTACTCAGCCGGCAATTCCTTTCTCGCCGTCGGCGCGGCAAAGAAACCATCCTCAGACTTGGCCGAGCGGTCCTTCGCCGGCTTTTTGAAGTATTTATCGTCAAACGCTTTGCAATCAACTTTGGAAACGTCAACCTTGGTGGAGGTGGCGATGGCGTATCTTTGGTTCAATCGCTTCACCGGCACGCCGTTGATGCCATACGGGCCGCACACCAACAACAAACCAGAATCTAATTGCTTCAAGAACACGCACTTCTTCCCCTTGAAGTGACCAGCTAAGACGATCAACACGGTCCCCGGTGTGATGCTCTTGCGCAACTTCGTTTGGTTCTTCGCTTGCGACTTGGCTTGCGACTTGAGCGGCTTTTTGATGTCATCCGCCGGGTAAAAGGACGGTGTCCCAGATTTGACTTTCTTTGCTCCTTTCTGTTTTGATTATTAGGAGATGAAAAAGAAGAGAAGGTGTGAGTGATGATTGCGTGCGAGCAAAAAAGGAGAAGAAGAAAGACGTTCTGCGCGTGCGGTCAAATCGTCGCATCCAACACCTCGAAAGCCCTTCAAGAGAGAGGAAGGAACCTAAAAAGAACGGAGACAAAAAACGAAATTCAGGCCCTCTCGAACACCACGCGCGATGAAATCAAAAAACATGCAAACTCGATATCAACTCGTCCAAACGTATTTCATCAACATTTCGACGACGAATCATCGAGCGCGCGCCGTTCGCATCCATCCTTCACGCGCCGTTTTTCGAAAGGATGAGAAATTTTCAGAGTCCCTCTACATTTTAGGCGGAAACCCAAAAAAATCATCATCCAACGCGCGCAAGCAAAAAGCGAAAGAGCGCGGTATTTCTCGCTCCATTCACGCGCGCGCGATACAAACTATGCTTTATCATCTCTCTCTCTCTCTCTCTCGAGAAGCTGATAATCATCGCAGACGACAACAAAAGAGAATGCTCTGCGCTTACCTTTGCCATTTTATTTTTATGTCTCTGTAGTACGTTTTAATGAAGTTGAATTTTGTTGCAGGGGCAGCTCCTCAACAAATCAGACTTTAGAAGAGACTCTTCAGAAAAAAAAGAGAAAAAAATCGCGAAGACAGAAGAAGAAATAAAAATGTCGATTGGAATTTAACAACTCTTTGTGCAGTGAAATGCGGCGAGCAGCGGCGAGACTACAGCGAAGGCTCTCGAGCGTAACCGCGACGTCGTCGTCGTCGTCGTCGTCTCTCGGTGGTGGTGATGTTCATCCTCAGTCGTCGCTCTTCCTCCTCAAAAGATATCTCTCTGCGGCGGCAGCGGTGCCCGAACAGAAACTTTCCATGGACGATAAAAATTTCCTCGACGGATCCTACGTGCGTCGTTCTTCTCTTCTTTTTCTCGTCGTTGTTTACTCACCACTTCTTCTTTGTCTTCTTTTTTAATTCTGACATAAACAGGACGTGGAGCTTCTGCCAACAGGACAGATCCGATATCGGTCTCCGCACAATCGAGTCATCGGTCCGGCGTTGGTGCCACCGCAATCGTTCGATTCTCCGTTGCCGGCGATTGACGATTTCGACGACTGGGACGTTGGCGCTCTCGTGGAACGAAAGAAGAAGAAACAGAAAGAGAAACAAAAGGAATTATTAGAAAATCAAATAGAGTTACCTATGAGAGGTTTGTTTAGCGTTTTAGTCGAGCGCAAATCGCAACTGAGGATTAAAGAAGAGTCGCCGGAAAATCTCGAGTTCGTCGCCAGACGGGAAAGGCAAAGACGGGTGGAAAACGAAAGCGTGAACGACGAGATTAAACGATACAGAGAGATGAGCGAACAGATGGCACAAGTTGGCGCGGGCGCGAATTTACCAGCAGTGCGACAGTTGTTGACGTCGTTTTACGAGCCGTTAATGGTTGGTGTAGAACGAGAACAAAGCATGATTAGTGAAGGCGTGCCCGGCTTCGATCGAAGAGTGTACGGACCGTATTTACAATTATTAGGAGCGGATAAAATAGCCGTGATTTCGTTACACACGATAATTTCCATGCTCATGCGTGGGGTAGAAAAGACGAGAGGCGATGTGTTTCGCGACCATTCACGTGAACACGGCGAAGCCGGGAGCGTGAAGTTTGTTCGTCTGGCGAGCTCGCTAGGCCGAGTGATTGAAGCCGAAGTGAATTTATCGCGATTGCAAACGAGGGAAAAGTTATTGTCGGCGCGATACCGCGCCGGATTGATCAACATGGAAGATATCGTGGAAACGTTTAACCAAGAGAGACACGCCGGTGAAAACGAAATGATTGCAGAAAGAGAACGGGAAGAGAAAATCGCAAACATCGATAGAGAGATTCGCGAAAAGAATTTGATAAAGGAAAGCGATATTACGAGCACGATGCTCCAAAGAGATTCGACAAAGAAATTGAAATCAGTTCGCGCGGTTTCGGAACAAGCGAAGAAAGCGCTAGATAACGCCGACTGGGGTTCAGTTCTTCACTTGAAAGTCGGCGCGGCAATCATCGCCATCGTTTTGGATGTGTGTAAAATTAAAGTGCCAGGACCGGAAACCGCGGAGACAGGCGAGAAAATTGAGGTGCCGGCTTTTTATCACGACTATTCGTTGGAACCAAACGCGTACCAGGGATGGAAACAGAAAGCCAGTCCGAACAATCGATCGGGGACAGTGCATTGGCACGATTCTTTTTTCCGATTCGTGCATTCGGCGACGTTGGCGAGAGCGAGGAGCGCGATTACGAGACACAAACCGATGATTGTTCCTCCTAGACCGTGGGAATCGTACAACAAAGGTGGTTATTTAAATTCGAATTCAGTCGTCATGCGAGGGAATTACTCGAGAGACGGTCCTTCGGATGGGCAAATGAAACTTCTAGCAGAACGCGTCGGCGAATACGACAACGTTTTTGGCGCCTTGAATGTGCTCGGCTCGACCGCGTGGGTGATCAACACGGACATTTTAGAAGTCATCGAACAAGTTTGGCGAGAGAAGAAGTACGCGGGTGGTTTTGGTGGTGGTATCGCAAACATACCGCCTCGAGCAGAGTTAAATTTACCGAACTGGCCTTCGAGCGAGTTTCGATTACGGCGCGAACGCAATGGACCTCTCTACGCGACGGCGCTACCGTCCTCGAGAGAAGTTGGCGAGTTCATGAGAGCTTTAAACCGAGCGAAACAAACCAATCGCGAGTTGCATTCACAAAGGTGTGATTTTGCCATCAAGCTTCAAGTCGCCAGAGAAATGAAGAACGAAGAGCGCATATACTTTCCGCACAACGTTGATTTCCGCGGTCGCGCGTATACCATGCACGCGCACTTGAACCACATAGGGTCTGATTTTTGTCGAGGTACTTTGAAGTTTGCCGATGCAAAACCGTTAGGTGAGAACGGTTTAGATTGGTTATTTATTCAGTGCGCGAACTTATACGGCGGTGGAGCGGATAAACTCCCTTTACATCAGCGCGTCGAGTTTAGCAAGCTAAACTTAGAGAAGATTAAGAAATCTGCGGAGGATCCGCTCGGCCCTGAAGGGTCTTGGTGGCAAGACGCCGATGACCCGTGGCAATGCTTGGCCACGTGCATGGAAATAATTAAAGCGATCAACTCGAAAGACCCGGCGAAGTACATGTGTAATTTGCCCGTTCACCAAGACGGGTCGTGCAACGGTTTACAACACTACGCGGCCTTGGGCAGAGATTTCGCCGGTGGACGAGCAGTAAATTTGGTCCCCGCCGATCGTGGTGCGGACGTTTACACCGGTATTGCGAATGTTTTGAGAGACATCGTTCAAAAAGACATCGAAAATTGTGATTACAAAGACGAAGAATCCGTGGAACGAATGAAGTTGGCAAAACTTCTCATCGACCAAGTCGATCGAAAACTCGTCAAACAAACGGTCATGACATCCGTCTATGGAGTCACTTTTGTCGGCGCTCGAATGCAGATTTCAGCGCGCTTGAAAGAACGCGTCGGTTTCGAAAGCGAAAGCGTCCGGTACCGAGTCGCGGCATACGCCGCAAAACGAACTTTGGACGCTTTGAACGACATGTTTCAAAACGCTCGCGAAGTCATGGGATGGCTCACGCATTGCGCCTCGGTCGTGACGAAAGTCAACGCCCCTGTCCAATGGACAACCCCGCTCGGTCTTCCTGTCCTTCAACCGTATCGAAATCAAACGCAAAAGTCAGTCCGCACGTTGCTCCAAACCTTTGTCCTCAGATCGGAAGACGAGAAGCAAAAAGTGAACAAATCGAAACAGCGATCGGCGTTCCCGCCAAACTACATCCACTCCATCGATTCCACGCACATGATGATGACCGCTTTAGAGTGTTCTCGAGCAAACATCACGTTCGCCGGCGTCCACGATTCTTTCTGGACCCACGCCGGAGACGTCCCGGTCATGTCTCGAATCCTCCGCGAAAAATTCATCGAGTTGCACGAAACGCCTCTTTTGGACAACTTATACGAAGAGTTGAAATCAACCTATCCGGAAGTTGCCGGTGAGTTTTTGCCTCCTCCAGAGTACGGGGACTTGGACATCGAAACCGTCAGGGATTCCGCGTATTTCTTTAGTTAATTGTTAGTAGTTAGAGTGTATTAGCGAAGTGTATAGCAGTAGTAGAGTAGTAGCAGATGATTTTTGTGTTGTCTTTTCATTTTCGCGTGTGCAACCTGTCTTTTCTCGCTTACAAAAACTTCATTAATTAATTAAAAAATGAACCGAGAAGTGGCCTCTTCGGAAAAGCTTTCCTCCGGCGAAACCGCCTACGGGGAAACGAAGTATCTCTGGATGAACGTCAAAGTCTTGTCGATTATCGTTGGATGTACGTTTATTGTTGTTCGTATTCCTCTCTTCTTCTTTGTCTTCTTCTTTTCCCGAATGTGATGATGAAAAGACGAAAGCGCGTCTCGTAGTTCTCGTACTCTGTTTTGTTCTTCTCGCTTGCGGGCCTTTACGTGCACTGCTTCAACTGACCACCACCTTTCGCGATTATTATTAAACAGACTGCATCATCGGCTCGCAACTCTCCGTGGTGAACAAACTCGCCGTGTCGGATTTGAAGCTCCCGAATACAATTTTAATACTTCAGTTCGTCTCCTGCGTGTGTTTATTAGGCGGAGCGCACGCGATGAACGTCATACAAATATCCAACATCAATCGCGAGACTGTTCTTGGGTTTATACCTTTATCCATCGCGTTTTTTGGTTTACTGAGCGCCGGGATGTGGGTGATGAAAGAAGCGCCGTTGGAGACGTTCATCGCGTTCAAGTCGACGACGCCTATTTGCTTTTCGATGATCGATTATATATTTTTAGGAAGAGCGTTACCGAGAGCGAAATCAATCATGAGTATGGTTGGTATTACTTTAGGTGCTATTTATTACGTCCACGGAGACGTTTTGTCCAACGCCGCATCGTACGGATTGTGCGTCGTTTTTATCGTCTTCGCGTGTTTGGAAGGTTCCATCGCCAAGGACACCATCAACCGCTACAAGATGAACAGTTGGTCGAGAACATTTTTGATGAATTTGATAAGCATACCGATATCGTTTATGTTGGCATTGTTTACGGGGGAGTTATCGCACGCTGGTAATTTGGAAGATGTGCACGGAGACGCTTTAGAGTTTACCAACAGAGCGGTGTTGGCTTTGGGTTGTTCGTGCGTGTTTGGCGTCGGGATGGGCGTCTTTACCATGCTCATCAGAGACGCGTTGAGCGCGACATCGGTGTCCGTCGTGGCTACTTGTAACAAATTTTTGAGCGAAATTGTAAATTATTTCATATGGAACAACCACGCGTCTTTAGACGGTGCCGGAGCGGTGTTTTTTATCATTTTCTGCGGCGCGTTTTACGAACAGTCGCCGTTGCGGAAAGGGGAGATTGGTTTTTCCAAAAAGAGCGCGTGTCCGTGTTTGCCGAGGCACGTGGTCAACGCGATGTTCAATCTCGTCGGTATGGGGACCGTTAGTACCGGAGACGTTGGAGTTGACGACAGAGACGCAGAGTTAGCGAATAAAAACGCGAATTAATTTAATCTACTTACTTAGAAAATTTTACCACTTAGAAGCAGGAGAGAGAGCTATTAGAAGCGATAGGTCGTGTTGTCGAACTAACATGTATACTACTTTAAATAAATTAGTCATAATCTACAGTTTTACAGCAATCTATTTTGCACTCCGTTCAAGTGCGCGGCACCTAATATCGCAATGACCGTTTTCTCAGTTCCTTTTTGTTCCTCGCATTTCTGGCGAATACTCTCCGAGAGCACGTCGTTGCGTTCTCCCAACAACGCGACTAACATCAATCGAGACAAAACCACGATTTGGAACACGTCTAAAAAGAGGAAAAGTACGGACAACGTCTCGTCCAAGATATCTGCGCTTTGCACGAGACCAACTCCTCCAGATGCCGCCGTCGCTAGAACGTCCCCGCCGCCGCTCGTTTCCATCGCCTCGACCAACCCCGGCAAATTCGCCAACCCGAAATAAAACGAAAGCAAAGGCACGACTAATTTTGGCGACTTCAATAACCACGCCAACGGGTACCGAAACAAAGAAATTGGCAACGCCACGAGTAACCTCCCGTCTAACAAGAAATCTTGCAACGATAAAGTCTGCACGTCCTTCCCGAACTCTTTCGTCGGGTACAATTCCGTCGCCGAGTACCGCACCAAATCCTCTCTCACCCTTTTCCAACCGTCGATGCTCTTCACATCTTCCAGCGTTTCCTTGAATATCCGTTTCATGTTCTGCCCGAGATCGTCTATGGACTGGTCCCCGAGCGAGACTTGCGATTGATCCTCCACCAATTCCTGCGCCGCTTGAAACTCGTTATCCAACAGTTGACGCCTAATAGTTCCTGGACGTTGAAACTCCAACGTTTTCTCCCATCGTTTTTCGCACGACTCCAGGACTAAACATCCAAACGTGCCGTCCTCGATGGCTTTTGAGGTCATCTCGTGTACGAGCTCGATCGAGCGCGGGTTATAATGCATGGTGCCGATTAAACACACTTTCGTGTTTGAGTGTTTTTCTCGGAACGTCAGAGATTGGAACGACTTCACGCTCGACTTTTGATTCTTCTTACTCGTATTACTATCATCTTTAGACGCGGACGAGGACGACGTCACGCGTGAGCAAAACACATTGTTATTCAGGAGTGTAAAGTTTCGCATGACGCGATGATGATGCTCCTTTTCTCTGTCTCTGTCTCTCTCTGTGTTTAACGAATACTCACAGAAGTGACGTGTGTTGTTCTCAATAAGGAAGTTGAATGAAAAAGGAGAAAAAAAACACGCACGGAAGAAGGAAAATGTCAGAGTTCTTCTGTTGTTGTTGTCGTGTACATCTTTCTTTCTTTCTTTCTCGATTTCAAAACGAGTTACAATTATATTTTCACTCACGTGTCGTGAAGAGGACGACGGGACGGATTGCTCGTTTCCCCCTGCATCGGCTTTTTCTTTTTCTTTTTCTTCGTCTTTGCGTTGGCGCCGAATTCGCGAGCGGTAAGAGCGGCGGTATTCGCGTCGCCGTCGTTTTCAGGCGGCGTTGGACCTCCTTCTTCTCCTTCTTCCTCTGCGTTCTCCCTTGTCGATGTTGTGTTGCTTCGGGTTTTCTTCTTCGTTTTCTTCGTTTTCATTTTCTTCGCAGTAGTTGCGCCACCGTCATTCGTCGCTTCTGATTTTCCGCCACCGTTTCGTTGTTTCCGTAACAACGTGCGCGCGACTTCGAAGAACAATTCTTCAACGCCTTCCCCGGTTTTTGCCGAAGATGTGACGCACATGTGACACCCGAGTTCGTTCGCCATGCGATTGGCGCGGTCCATGGATACGAATACCGCATTGCCGTCGTCGTCTTCGACAATCTCGTCACCGCCGTTCCCTCCTCTGCTAGAAGAAGAAGGCTCCTCGATCCTATCCTCGTGTTCGTCCGTAATCTTGTCCATTTTATTCCCGCACAAAATAATCAAAGCGTCTCTCTTCTCGCACTTCTCCTTTAATTCGTTGATCCAAAATCTCGCCTTCTCGAACGACTTCTCGTCGTCCAGCGCGAACACGACTATCGCCACGTGCGCTCGGCGGTAGTAGAGATTCGCTAAACTCTCGTACCTTTCCTGACCGGCGGTATCCCAGATTTCAAACTTGACTCTTCGCCCTGTTTGTGGTGGCTTTTTCATTTTTATTAAACTCTCATCTTTATCGCTTTTGTTGACTTCAATCGTCCTCGCCACGAACGCGGCGCCAACCGTCACTCGAGAATCAACGTCAAACGTATTCGTGGCGAACCGATTGACGATGCAGGACTTCCCAACCCCGCTGTCGCCGAGTAAAACGACTTTCGTTTTCAAAATTTCATCTCGTTCTTCTCCTCTTTGTTGTCGAGAAGAGGAAGAGGAGGAAGCGCCTCTCGTCCGTCTTCTCTCGTCGTTGTTGTCTTCTTCTTCTTGTGAGGAGGTATTACCGAATAACTGACGAAACAATCTCGAATGATGTTGAGAAGAACTCGGAGTCGATTGCGCGCAGCCCATTATTTTCTCTTTTTCGCGTCTTTAGAAAGAGTGACTTCGAGAGACTTCTTAAAAAAGTCTTCTTCTTCTTCTCTCTAAAAGTAGGTTTGTTCTCACCTGGTGTTCGTGTACACTTACACGCGTTATTTAGTAGACGTTTTCTTCTCTGGAATAACGGACGAGAATAAATCTGAGGAAAACGAGATCTCTCTTCTCTCTCTCTTGGAAAAACTCGTTTGATCAAATTTTCTTCTCTTCTTCGTCTCACCTTTTTGACGTTTGATTTTTGCAAGAAGAGAAAAGTTTCTGTTGCACAACAAACGAGAAGAATTTTTGACAAAAGTCATCGCACACACACAAAAAAGACAGCTCTAGAGACAAAATTTTCTCTCTCTTCTCTCTCTCTGCTTCCACGACAACAGAAGAACAACTCTTCTTATACGCTTTGAGACGAACTTTAGTATTTTAGTAGCTCTGCATATACGAGTCGTAATAAACGCAGCGGTACTTTTTTTGTCGTCCTCGCACTTTGAGAACGAAAGAGTCGGAGAGAGAGAGAGTGCAGAGAGAAGAGAGAGGGAATAATAATACTATTACGAGTAATGACCGAGAAAAGAGCGAAAGAACTCCAACTCGATGCGAAGTGGGAAGCCGCCATCGACGTCTCGTTGAGACGAATCGTCTACGGCGCGATTGGTGGGACCACTTTGGCGATGTTGATGTGTCGAGGGACGACGGCGAGGACGGCAGTGGCGGCGTTTGGAATCGGTATCGGCGTTGGGAGCGCGTACGAAGATGCCAGCAAACTTTTTAAGTAGGGTAGCCTTTTATGAAATACGCAATACTATAGTTTGCGATTAAAAATAATACTGATAATGTTCTTCGTGTCTCTCTCTGTATCAGTCTTCCGCCGTTATGCTGCCGCAACTCTTCTAAGTGTCTTCATGCTCTTCTATGTCCTCGACAATTGTAGCGTATTGTTCGTCCGTTGGTTCCGGGCACCCTTTTTCTCGTAAGTAGTTTACGCACTCCGGTTGCTCGTAGTAACGAGCGTAAGCGATATAGACAAAATGGTCGAGAGGCGCTCTCGCCTTCTCCAATAAGTATTTGAGGCAACCGAGTTGGCCATGCCTTGCAGCACTTACCACGCAGTTGAGCTTATCCTCATAGGAGGATATCATTCTTTTTTCAACGAGATATTTCACGATGTCCACGCGACCACTGCTTGATGCCTGTAGTATCACATGCCTGTGTGTTCTCACATCACACGGGCAATGGTTAGAGATGCAATACTTCAACATTTCCAGATTACCTTGATCTGATGCCGCTTTAATCGTCTGTTTATCCCACTTGCACTGTTTCACTTCTTTCGCCCACTTGAGCAACTCGAGTTTGTTCGTTCCAGAGAGATTGTTCGTTCCAGAGAGATTTCCATGTGGAAATGTGAAGGACCAAGCCTGGTTTTGCTTTCATGTGCCTTTTGTTCTTCTTTCATGTGTTTGGACAGCGAAAGCGTATTGTTCGTCCGTCGGTTCTGGACATCCATTTTCGAGCAAGTAGTTTTCGCACTCGGGTTGCTCTCTGAACCGAGCGAAAGCGATGTATCGCCAGTTGTTAAGAGGCACTTTCGCCTGTTCGATTAAGTATTTGATACAATCGAGCCGGCCAAACCCTACAGCGGTTCTCACGCAGCTGACCTTTACTACCTCGGATGTCTTTCTTTCTTCAACAAGATATTTCAAGATGTCCACGTGACCACCGTATGCTGCTTGTCCTCCCACTTCTTTTTCCGTATCTCGCGAAGGTTTCACTTTGTCGAAAAGAAATCGAAGACAGTCGAGGTGTCCTTTCATAGCAGCTTGTCCACACGCCTCTCCTTCATCGCACGGGCAACCATTAGAGAAACAGTACTTCAGCATCTCGAGATTACCAAAACTTGCCGCCGCAATAATCGTCTGTTTATCCCACTCGCACTGTTTCACTTCTCTCGCCCACTTGAGCAACTCGAGTTTATTCGTTGCAGCGACTTGCTTGCAAAACCAGGCTTGGTCCATCACTCTTCCTCTATCATCTTTCTCTCCCCAGAGAAAGTTATTCCACATCCATTTCAACATCGAGATGGATGAACATTCGTGAACACCCCAATCTAATCCCGATACCTTTACCCCGGCGTACTCAAGCACACCCCGACTCTCTGTATTCGCTTTTGCAAAGAACCACCGATCAGTCTTATTCAATTTCGACAAGACGTGCGAGACAAACACATCCTTGTGATGCAGGACCAACCCGGTCCACAACTTGGTCGGTCCAAGCTTCAACCTCTCCATGTCCTTCGCGAGCTCTTCTTTCTCCTTTTTCTTCTTCCTTTTCTGCGCCCCGGATATCCCCATCGGCTTCTTCTCACAAAGCTGCTTCGCACTTGAAATTCTTCTTTCGTATTCGTTTTGTCTCGCGATGATTGATTATGTTCCACCACTCAGTGCACATAAACGATTTTGCGCGTTACTCTTCCATGACTACTCTTTGGTTCGTAGTACGTGCACCCACAGTGAGTTTATCGCTTGTGCGCCGTTACACTCTCTGGTCCGGCCAAATACAATGTGTTTTGTATAATCCAATGTTGGGGAAACTTGTAACGCT
>Ga0181598_1000353_pt1 | contig 44777 bp, 29 predicted proteins | sample 041ome_4_FD_153295 | JGI IMG/M metagenome (GOLD analysis project Ga0181598, IMG submission 153295) | Coastal salt marsh microbial communities from the Groves Creek Marsh, Skidaway Island, Georgia - 041404US metaG (spades assembly) | ecosystem: Environmental > Aquatic > Marine > Intertidal zone >... | reverse complement strand
GGTTTGAAAAAAAAAAAGAAAAAGAAGACACAAAACGAAAAAAACGAGAGAAGAATAAACGGAGATGTGTGGATACATTCTGGTTGGAATAAAGAACAACCTCGGTCGTAATCGATTCATCGCGAGTATATCTCGAACTGAGTGTAGTTTGAGTGGTGATGTTCACGTTTTACGAATCACACGAGTCGCGACATGTTTCATATTTTTTGTGATTTTTTTTTTTCTCGCGGTGTTAAATTCCGTCCTCTTTTCTTTTGAAAAGGTGAGAAAACAGCAAGAGAGAGAGAGAGAGAGAGAAAAACTCGGGGTAAGGTGAGAGCTTCTTTTTTTTCCTTCTCCGAACGAAAGCTTCTTTTTTATTTCCTCTTCGTTTAAAAAAAACAAAAAATACGTGCCCATAAAACGCGCTCTGTTTGCGCGTTATGAGTCCTCACGCGACGTAAAAACGGGTGAAAACGCATGAACGCGCTCTCTTTTTTCACCTCGCGCGCCTGTCCTTCTTTACTTTTTTTGTTTTGATAGTTCTGATGCGCGTGAATACGTGTCTTTTTTTTGCCAAGTGGGTTGGCAAAAAAGAAAAGAAAAAGCTCGGCTTTGATGAAAAACGAGTCTCGGGAGCAAAACTCACAAAATTTTTTTTCGATGAAAAAAAGAACGCGCAGTCGGGGGTGGAAGAAAAAAAAACGAAGAGCAAAAAAGTAAATTCTCTTCTCGTCTCAACAAAAATCTCTTTTTTTTCTTCTCTTTCCTCTCGATTCTTTGCGCGCGCTGGCACTTCTTCACAAATCTTCTGTCGTATCACCCAAACGCACCCAAAAACTTTTAGTCATCACTTCTGGTATATGCACACGCGCGCTCTGACAAAATATCATCCTCACAAACCCGCGTTAACGTGTATTTTTTCTTCGTTTTAAAACCAAAACAGAAAGTGAACACTTCGGAGCAGAAAGTGAACACGACAACGTTTTTTTTTGAATTTGAAATTCACACCCTAAATAACCAGCAATTTTTCGAGGGAAAGAAGAGTTTTCAATCCCCGCTTTAGCTCCATTTTCGTGTGCGCCTTTGTGTGTGTGTGCGTGTGTCCCCCTTGCGCGCGCGGGAACGAAAAAAATGGACGAAGACACGAGTAAGGAGAACAAAACTCTCTCTCGAAATGGTAATAACGCTAACAATAGCGCGGCGACGCCATCATCGGTACGTGTTTGTGTCTCTTTTTCTTTCATATCGTTCGCCCGTCGTCGTAGGAGAGAGCAAAATTCAAACGGGAAAACTCTCTCATTCTTTCTCTCTCTCTCTCTCTCTCACACACTTTGATACTTATTAAAAACTCACTCTCTTTCTCTTTCCCCACGACTAGATCCTGAAGCGGGAACGGAAGCAAGCTCTCGGAGATGCGTTAGCCCCGAACGCGTCGACCAGGCGAAAAGTAGCAGAAGAGGAAGATAACGACATGGAAAACGAGACGAACAACGCGACAAGAGAAGAAGGAGAATTAGGAGCGCAAAAAATTCAAACTGTTGTCGCTGATCCGCTATCGCGAAAGATAGCGCAATCGCCTTCGTTCCAAGCGAAGAAGAAACGACGACAAAGTCTCGGAGGGAGACGCGTTTCTTTCGCGCAACCGAGGGAATTGGAGGAAGTGAGGGAGTATTACAAGGTACGTTCAGAAAGATGGACCGCACTAGCAATTTTTTTTCTGCCTTTTGAGAAGAGAGAGAGAGAGAAGGGGAACAAATATTGTGAGAGTGAGAGAATTTCTCGCGCTCACCGAGCATCATCCTCTCTCTCACTCTCTCTCTCTCTCTCTCTCTCTCTAACCACCATCGTTTTCGTTTTCGCTCGGAAGAAAGAGAACACATTTAAGGATGGTGATGACGACGACGACGACGACATCGACTGACCAACATAAAACTCTTTATTACATTTACCACAGGAGAGCAATGACTCGAACAAAAAGACGCGCGATTCGTTTGGAACAGCGGTAGGAGGAGGAGCAGGGTTAGATGAGCCTATGCTCAACCAAAGTTTATTGAACGAATCTTCAATCGTGAACGATGACGTTGACTTTCCGGTGAGTGGTTTAGAACCGTTGCAAGAAGAAGAAGAGGACGGGGATGTGGAGGACGACGGCACAAGGAATCAGACAACGTCTGGATTTAGCTATCAACCCACCGAAGGTTTCACGACGTCGGTTATTCCGAGTATGGCCAATTTGGTCGAAGAAGACGAAAAGCAGGACGACGACGATGAAGATAGGGATATTGTTGCGGGGGGAAGAGATGATGAAGGCGCGACGACTGCCTTGATTACCGAGGCGGTGCCATCGATGTCGAGATTATTGGACGAAGACGAAGAACAAGACAAAGAGAATATGAGCGCCGCTGAAAATCGGAGTTTGGAAGCGAATGCTTCCACAGAGCAAGGAGTGCACGAAGATGAGATCACTCTAGGAAGTGTTTTGAACGTTACCGCGAACAACAACAACCAATCGATAGCGTCGCAGTATACCTCGGGAGGAACAGAAAAATTAAATGTCACGAACTCAGTCGATGATTTGATGATGCAGAACAATAACAACAATAGCAAACACCAACCGATTACGCCGAGTTTTACTTTTGGATTCGATAGCTCTCTTGATCCAGATCTCGTCGATAAAGATGGAAGTTCTCGAGAGCACGCTACAATCACGCCGGCAACGGCGACGACAACGGCGACTAGGATGAACACAACTACGAGATTGAACACCACCACCAATAACAACACTACAACGATGAATACGGGAACAATGAATGTGACTATGGGATACGACGATGAAGACTTCAACGAGATTGACTTGAGAGCAAACGCAAACAAGGAAATGGGAACAGAAACGTACGAATTTTTGTATGGAGCTGGTGCCAACGCGACTCGAAGATTGACCGGAACGCAGCCGTTGAATACGACTAATACGTTATCTTCTTCTGCTCAAGAGACGCCTTCGATGACGATTGGAGGAAATGTTGCTAATGGAAATACTACGCAACTTCAAACGCCGTTCGACGCTCCGAGTTCAAACGCAAAGAGCGAACACGATGGTTTCACTCCGGGCGAATCTACTCTGCGTATGGCAGAAGCGCTTCGTAAGCAACAGCACGGTCAGGAGGCTTTGCAAACGATGCGGATGAATTATCAAGTTGATGGCGCAAATATGCATTCAGTCACGGTTACAAAAGACGACATCTTTCGTCGTCAAAGTCAAATGTACAATACCCCGGGTGCGAGATACAACAGAAATAGACGCTCATCTGCTATGATACTGGATAGATCCGAGCTCCACGGTCACTACACGCCAACTTTTGATAACGATAAGGCACGCAACTTTGGAACACCCGCAAGAAAAGGCGCGTTGAAAGGATTACCCATCGAATTACCGCCGATTCCGGATGCGTTGTTAGCGAAAGACGCAAAACCATTGGAACTCTCCGATTTATATCATGCGTGCCAAGTTTCGTTTGTTCCGGCAGAGAACATGCGACGAAGTTCAATCGCGTTTGGTCAGTTAGCGACGCTTCCGCCTCCAGAAACATGCGAAGATGGGTTGAAGATTGTCTGCCTCGTGAATCCTTTGATTGAAGCGTTGGAATCGTTTCACGAGGATCTTGGCGAAAAAATGCACTCGTTATCGGCAGAGGTTGAGAAACTTCGCTCGGAAGTCGAAATTGCGCAACCCATGTTCCTTCGTTTAGCTTCTTCAGACGATCCCCAGCACAAACGTGAAGTTTCAAGAGCTGGTCAAGCACTGAAGAAAAAATGTAAAATGGAAGCGAACGAACGCTTTGATCGTCGAAAGCTAAACGCGGAAACAACGGTCAATGAAGCCTTGCGTGCTCATGAAAAAATCGCCCAAAACTCCAAGGAATCGGTGCGTCAGTCGCGCGAACGTCTCATCGAGTTGAGGCACATTGCCGAACGTAAACTCGAAGTTTTACGTAGAAAGCGTTCCGAGCAAATGCTCGCAATCGAAAATGCGAAAAAGCCAGAAGCTACTCGCACGGAAGTAATGAATGCAGTCTTAGATTCCCGGGCAGCTTTGCAAGCTGCGAATAACTTAGATATCAAGCTCGAAGCGACTGTTGCAGAGAAACAGGCGAAGCAAGCTGCCCTCCCCAACGAAGTCGAGTCGTTGAAAGGGCACGTCGAGGAAATGCGAATTGCTGTACAAAATGATCCAACTTTAGAAAACAATCAAGAATTGACGATGAATCTCACTAGAATGATTACGGCATCGTCGATGAAGGCTCTGGGTAATGGCAATAGTAGATTTTCCATGGCTGCTAATAACGCGCAGACTCCTGGAAAAATGAGACTCGCAAGCCGTGTTCGTCTTTCGCAGAAAGCGAAGAAAGCTGAAAGTTTGGCGGATGACTATTCTATCATAGCATCTTTAGCTCCGTTTTCCTTGGAGCGCGTAGATGGAGCGGAATCTGCGGAATTGACTTTGAGAGTTGGCGAGTTGTTCTTGGTCACTTTAGATGCGCGAACCGGTGCGGGCAGATGCACTCTGGTTCAATCTTCTAATGAGAGCAACAACGTCAATGGCGATTCACCGTTAGGCATTGAAAATGTGAAAAAGTTTGCCGCTGCCGTAGCTGGTGCACCGTTTGCGTGGAACATAGGTGATGAAAGCTCATCAAAGATTATCATTCCTGGGGCCGGATGCTCGGGCGTTTTACAAAACATATGCCCGAGACTGAGAGCTGCCGAGGCCATTGTTAAAGAGTGCGAAAAGTGCAGAGATGCGTTTACAAGTATTTCGAACATAGTCTTGGAAAGTGACGGGAAGATATCGCTGACGTTCAGCGACGTTCGAAGAGGACGCATCTTACATGTCACCCTGGATATGAGGTTAACGATTGAAGATGCCGACGCTTCGAGTGACTCTTTTGGCTCGCAAGACGATGTGAAATGTGCGTTTGGATTCGGTACGAGCAAAGAAAACACGGAGAGAAGTTTAAAGCGAGCTTTGCGAAGATCGAACGCTTCCGTCTTTGGCGCCAAGAAGCTGTTCTCTACGTGCAAGCTTGTTGATGCAGTCGTCAGAGGCGGGGTGGATGCGACAAACGCCGCTTTCGCCGTTCCGGATTTACCGGCGAGCAAAAAGATGAGCGCGGGTAACGCTGGTCCTCTCAACGCCGCCATGGTGCGCTAAATACACATACAGGCATAAACATAAACACACGCATATATATATATATCACAACACGCTTTAGCTTTTGTTAATGTTATTTCAACTCTGTTATTATATAAAATAAAAAGATCGTTCTCAGACGCGTGGTGGGTTTCTTACGTAAAATAGAATAGGAGCACTAATTTAACAAACCGCTAAACCTCCTTTCTTCCTCGATTTAAAATTTTATTTTCTCGCGGGAATCATCAAAGAATTTACTTACCTACCCCTTGTAAAAGAGAAGAGCAGAGAAGAAGATTCCATCGCCATGAATGAATCTGCGAACGAAAGCAGTGCCTTGCAAGAGACGCGCTTGCTCGCGGATAAGATCTTGGAGCTGCAGCAGGTGTTGAAAACAGTCATGATGCGAGTATCGACCTTGGAAAAAAACGTGGAGAGACTACGAGAGGAGAATCTTTCCGAAAAATTGAAGAACAAACATTTGAACTCTGAACTGGCGCACGAGCGCAAACAGTCACAACAGCGACAACAACAAAAGATCAATAATCAAAACACCAACGACGATGGTGAAATGGACGACGTGAAGACGCTGGTCATGAGACGCGCGGCAGCGAGTAACGGAGCGACGACGACGACGACGACGACGACGACGACGACAACACCGGTTGCAGTTCCTCCTAATCTTAATAACCAACACCAAAGCAGTAAGATTGTTACTCAAACTCCTACGGCGCCTATTCTTACCACGACAGCGACGACAAATATGCCAACGCCGGCATCGCATCTGACTTCAGCGCACGTGCCTAAAATCGCAAAGAAAAAGGAACGGGTATATGCACCGAACGATCCGAGACGAGATGCATTTGCTGGACGAGTGCCGGCGCAGACTATTACCAACAGAGTCCGGGCTATCGATACTTCGGTGGACGCTTCGACGAAGGAGAAAAAACGACAATTGAAAAAGGAAATTTCTGAGCGAGAACGAGAGGAACATGCCTCGAAGAAAGTAAAGACGCGCGATGACGACGACGGCAACGACGACGACGCTATGGCGGAGAAGTTCAAAAAGAAACCCACAAAGAAAGAAAAGAAGAAACACAAAGAAGAGGAACGAACGACAGTAGACGTGGTAAAACTATCGGAGCAAGAAGAACATCACTTAAAATATGGCCATGGAAAAAGAGGCGTTCGAGTGGACACTGTGCAAGGACCGGCGTACTTTTCTTTGGATGATGAACAGCTTCTTGGCATTGGAGATAAAGTAAATGTGCATCCGTTGACGCTGTATTCTTTATTTCGATGGGGTCAATCACCAGATTTATCGCTTCGTTCGAGACTCCACCAAGGGACTCGCTTGTTCTTAGTGCCGAGTGAGGAATGGGAATTCGAATACATACGTGAAGACGAATTGAAAGCAATCACAAAAATATGCGAGAAAATCTCCAAAGCCTCGGCGGAGTTGTGCTTTGATGATGCAGATGTGCGAAATTTGAGGAATAAAGTTCAAGAGTTGTCTAAAAACACGGACAAGAAATCCGCTACTTATTATTTCGTATCTCTACCGTTTTATCGAGCGGTTAAAGATATAATGAAGAACCAGAGTGCCACGAAAGATCATTTAGAGCGGGCAGAGAAGAAATTTGCGCATCTTTGGCAAGCGGCAGGATTTTTAGAACCAGAGAGAAATGCAGCAACTGTACGAAGCTTCCTAGAACAAAAAGAGGCGTTGAGAGTCCTTTTCGAGTGGAAGGATGAGCACGGTGTGTAAGATAGCATATAACAATCCAACATATACTGTACGTTTACGAGATACTCCCAATTTAAGAAATACTCAACACTTGGTATACTCTTCGTCGAGCGCCATTACTAGTTTGTCTTTTCGTTCAGATGACAAAGAAGGCAATGAAGACGTCTTAAAAATGAGTAGGTGTAAACCGTCCCGCGTTTTGGAGTTTACCAATGCCTCAAACCCGACGCTTTCAATGGTTTTCTGCCACGTCTTTGCAACTAAGTTTTCCTTTGATTTATCGAAGCCGTGCGGTTCAATAATCATCAAGAGTCCATCTCCATCTCCCTTCAAGCATTTCCGAGCATTTATAATCATCTGGAATCGGCTTTCCGGCGTTGGCACGTACGTGAGGACTAGCGAAAGCACCACGATGTTAAACGAGCACAATTTTAGCCCTACAAGTCTTTTGGAGGAGGAGGAAGATTTTTTTAGTAGCGTCTCCGCCCCGTTCCCATCCTCGATGTGGTCAAAAAACTGTACGTCAAGAAAGTCACCCTCTAAAACATCGTCTGCTCCATTTTCTGGAGCTAAATCGAATGCAGCGACTTTGCATTTGCTAAAATACGTTCTCTTACGCTCATATTCGCGATAAAAGTCCCAACACGAACCCACATCTAAAAGCCAAAACGTCTGTTTGTTACCGTCATTCTCGTCGTCACTGCTGTTAATATTACTGCTTCTATTTGCTCTACCGTATCGCCTCTTGCGATCTATCGATGCGTTTCGCATCTCCACGGCACTCTCTTCGTTTTCTTCTTCACTATTCACATCTCTTTTACGCTTACCAGGATAAAAAGTTCCTCGATTAGGTGCTAATTTTCCTACATCTTCACCGAGGCTTGTTATCAATTTCCTTCGACTCTTCGCGTATTGCTTAACATCCTCGTCGCCATCGTGATCGACTTCGCTTTCCAACTTTCCAAAATAATGCTCGAAGAACTCGAAAGACCACGTGAGCGCATTCTTTACCCACTTACTTTTTCCGGTTGCCGCTGCTGCTCTACTGTATTGCTGTAAATCTTCCTCGTTTGCTTCCGCCCCATCTCTGAGTTTCTCGTGAACACTTCTTATGACCGTTTTTCGCCACGCATGCTCTTCGCTCGCTCTTCTCGCTCTCTCGGCTACTTCTCTGAGCGTCATCGTCCCTTCCACCAGTGCTCTTTTGCACACGTCAAAGTCTAATGCTATGAGTTTCGACGCGAGTTTTGCGTCCTCTGCAATCGATTTCAAATATTCTCTTCGTTGTTGGATGTTACTTTCGCGTTCGCTTTCGATTCGTTCGAGAACGAATCTCTCAGTAATCTCTTCAGATATCACTGCCGGCATCTTTTCTTCTCCGTTTCCCCCTTTTGTTATTGTCTGGTGGTGTTTATTATTCGTTTTCGCGCACGTTTCGTACGCCGTCTTGATCATCCGAACAGCGTTTAGCCGTAAACCTTCTGGCACCTCTATTTTCTCTTCTCGTTCCTCTTTCACTTCGCTCGTCATCCTGCTCGTTAGCGAGGCGCTGCTTTTGCAAGTACTGCTACTCCTCGCGTCTGATAAACGAAGGCGCGCGAGACGACAACTATCGGTCCGCGTTCCAATCGACCTCACCACTGACGACGACGACGACGACGACGACGACGACTGGAAATGCAGCAGTCGAGTTCCGTAACTGTACGAGTAACGAGTTCGTCTTTCCAAAGAAGAAAAAGCAGAAGAAACCGAAGAAGGAGAAAAGTATCGAGAGAAAACGTCAAAGACGAGAAGAGCTTTCGTCAGCGCAGCGCTTCTTCTGAGCATGCAAGTTGGAAGGGGACGCAAATTGGAGGAGAAAGTGCGCGCGCGCGAGAGACTGAGCGAGAGAAGAGCTTTTTTTTTGCCGTGTGCGTCACTTTTTTTTCTCCACACAAAATCGATTTCGGGCGTACACTCTTTTCTTCCTCTGCGTACTTTCTCTTTCGCGTCACAACATAAAAGAAGGTAAAGAAGAGATGGGGAAGAAAGCCGCCGCGAAAGCGAAGAAACAAAAAAAGTCGACTTCCGCGCCTTCTGCTTCTTTCCCCGGCGCTGCTGGCGCTTCGAATAAGGTACGCATAGTAGTAGACGCGCGCTTTTTTTTCTCTCTTTCTCTCTCTTTCTGCAAAATTTGCTTTTTTGTCGGCCGCCGGCGCATTTTTTGCGCTCTCCACCGCCGGCGTGAACGCGCGCGCGTGCGCGCGGCATCCGATGAGAACGAAACGCTGACCCGAAGGATGTGTACTGCGATTTTTACAGGGTAAGAAGAAGAACGCCAAGAAGAAAAAGGGAGGAGGCGATGGAGATCACGCTGCGGGCACAAATAATATTTCCTCGGATACAGAAGAGAGTCTGTCTGTTGACGAGGAAGACGTGGAGTTTGTGACCAAGAACGCGCAGTTCACCAAAAGATTGCTCGCGAACTCCAAAGATCTCGAAGAGGATAAAAAGGGGAAGAACGAGAAATATAACAGTCGCAAAGATAGCGCGGACGATGCGGGCGGAGAAAAGCGAGCGAGGAAGAAGAACGATGAAGACGACGACGACGATAACGTAGAGCGCATGTTCTTCGAACAGGAAAAAGCCAAGAAGAAGGAAGCGTGGGAGAAGAAACAACAAGAACTTTTAAAGAAACAGAAGATGAAAGAAGAGGAAGGAGATAATGATGATGATGACGACGACGGCGGCGGCGACGACGATGACGACGAGGGTAACGTGCGTTTACTGCTTCCAGTAAAACGGTTAGACGGAACTCTGGTGAAGAAGCCAGTCTTGAAAGAAACAGGGGCGACTGCCAAAGGTAAACGAGGAGGAGTGGACGAGTTTGAGGCGTTTCAGAACATCGACGACGAAATTGGTAACGATAGCAATAGCAACAGTAGAAAGAAGTCGCTCGATGATGAGGATTTAGGATTAGAAAAAGCGAAGAACGAGACGAAACGGAAAAAGAAAGACGTTTCAGAGGAAGACGCCTCCGCAAAAAAGAAGAAGAAAACAAACTGGTGGGAGGAGGACGATAAAAAAAAGGAAGCAAATGTGAAGGGCGCGCGAGGCGATGATTCGAAAGTTGAGAGCGATGTTGACGATGATGACGACGACGACGACGACGACGAATCCAGCGAAGACCAGATGGGAAATGAGGATGTAGATTTTACCTTCTCAGCAAAAAAATACTTAGTTAATCCAACTGGGCGAAGATTAGCTTGTCGACAATTCATTGCCGAACTGTGTCAAAAAGCGATCGAACAACCCGAGACAAAAATAAAAGATGCCGGAAAGCTTATTAAAACGTTGTGCGATGATCCGCACTCAAAGGAGGTGGCTCAAGATGCCTGCGCCAGTATGACGCTACTTTTGCTTGATATTCTTCCAGATTACAGACTGCGCGAGTTAAATGCAGATAAAAACGAATTAGAAGGCCTATCTGATAAAGTCAAGAAGCAAAGAAAAGAAGAAGATCTCTTGTGCAAGACATACAAATCTTTTCTGCGTTTGTTGACGAAGAACGCAAAAAAAGGTGTCAATTCGGTTGTTTCAGGTCCTTCGCCTTCCGTGAGCGGCAAGTGCTTGATTCAATTCTTATTGAAAAAGCCAAACTCGAACTACAGAGGTGAAATATTGCGAGCAATTATCTCCTCTGCGTTTACATCGAGCGACGTGACGATCGCTGAAGAAGCCTCAAAGGCATTTTCGGAAATTTGTAGAGCTGATGAAAACGGAGATCACACGCTTGAAATATTGCAACTCATGGCTGAGCTCGTAAAGAAAAATATGAAATCAATATGGCCGCAATCCATCGCGTGGTTCAAAAGCATCAATCTCAACGCCGCAGTGTCAGCTTTAAAACCAGAAGAGGAACGGTTTCAGAAAATGACGAGAAAACAAGAGAGGAAAGAAAGAGCGGGTGAACGTGAATTGAGCCGAAAACAACGAGCAAAAATGGCAAAAGCGTTACACGAGCAAAACAGAATGAAACCGTTCACGGGCGACCCCAATGCCAACAACGACGACGACGAATCAGATTCGGATGATAAATCGTTCAAGAGAAGATTAGAAAAATCAATTAAGAAGGATTTAGCCGAAGCCGAAGGTGGGAAGACGAAGACTTGGAAGGAGAAGATTAAGATCCAGAGTAAGATGATAGAAGCTGTGTTCGAAGTGTATGTGCGGGTATTGAAAAGAGCCACCGACGATATTGACGACAGCATTGGTTCTACAAATAACAGCGACTCCTCGGACGACTCAGATGCAGATTCAGATTACGACGAGGCCGTCGTGGCGAACCAGCGTAGACACATGCATCAAAATCGCAAGAGAGGTACGTTCGCGCTCATAGCGCCAACCTTGGAAAATCTTCCGAACATTTCTCGCTTGATTGATGTCGATTACATGGCAGACTTATCCTCGCTATTTACGAAAGCTCTTTCGTCAAAGCGATTCACTATTGCTGATAAGTGTCGAGTTGTGTTATGCTTGGTAGATTCATTTGCGGGAGGTGGTATTGAGAGCGCGTTGGCAGATGTGGATTTATCCTCAACCCGAAACAAAGTTTTCTCTGAAATTTTGTGTTGCGATAAGTATAAAGCAACAAACGATTGCATGGAATTCCTAAAGAGCTTAGGTTTGCCGCAACCTCCAGACAATGACGATGAGGATTTTCAGACTAGATTTGATTACACGTACGATGAATTTGAAGCAAAGGCGAAGGGATCGTTACGAGTAGATGCTGTCGCCGCATTCCTCAACTCGCAAACGTTGGGAGAGAACATCTCTGCGTCGACTCAAAGGGTCGCTTCGCAAGCTTTTGGTGCAATGAACACGTCTACAGCGATGGCTTTCATAAAAAAAATAACTAACGTCTCGGTGGAGACGGTTGAAAGCGGCGAAGCATTCGGGCTGTTACTCACGATGGCAGATTGCCTGAGAAGAGCGCCAAAGACGAGAGATATTTTGGATTTTACAAAAGAAAGAAAGTTTGCTCCTACAGCTGTCGGCGGCGGATTTAGCAGTCGCAAGAACAAAAAAAAATCGCCATCCACAATCAATCGCTTTAACAGTGATTCAGTGAATCCAGAGAAAGCGAATGGAGGTGTGGCGACGGCTTGGGAGTTATTTTTATTGAAGGATCATTTCAATCCAGTGGTTGCGGGTGCCGCGACGGCTGTGTTGAACCATGAATTCGACGATATGTTTCAATTCGCGCACAAAATGTCGAGAAAAGATGTGTCTCCCGCATCTTTGAAGAAAAGAGCACCTGAAGGAGTAGGTAACGAGGAGGAAAATGACGGTAAAAGTAAGGGTAAATTCTCTCTCTTTTCGAAAGCGAGAACTGCTGCAGGGTCGTGCGCGAGAGTAGCGAGCACTTTGAGCGGAGGATTTCACCCCGAAGTTCCGTTGATTGCTAAAAATGGTGGCGGTGGAGTAGTTGTATCGGCCAAAAAGCGCAAAAGTTGCGCAGAGAGCCTCTCAATGTTCGAGGAAAAACTGAACTCGTTCTACATCAATTAGGTGATTAATTGCTTCTGCTGACTTTAGGTGAATGAAATTACACGTGCAACAAAACTTTTTACTTCTTCTTTTTCTTCTCGCTGGAAATCGCGTTTGGAAACTCGAAGCCTTTGCCACCTTTACGTTTCGACACTTTCGTAAATACCCCCTTCACCTTTCCTTGCTTCGTAGCAGAAATGACCGTATACGCCCAATTACAATACAACCGCTCAAAGTTTGAGCCGCCTTCTTCCGTTTTCTTGCTCGCGTCTGCTTCTTTTCTCGATCCAAACACCTCGCAACTGTTTTCTAAACACGTCATTGGTTGCTTGTCTACAGTCTGTGTGAGCATGATTTCGCGCTCGGGATCAAATTTATCGTTCTCATTCTTCGATACGGGGGGCAAAGATTTTTCACCGGCGTCTGTCAGTTCGTGCGCACGCCAAAACCATCTGCATTCGCACCATTTCCCGGTATTATCTTCAAAACAAGATTCGATTTGGGCGATATACATCGGTTCTTCAGGATTTCCAGGAAGCAAGTAGGCGCAGCCCCCAACTCTGTATTCAACATCGGACTTAATGAAGCCTTCGTAATACATGCGATTGGAAGTCAATTTACTTTGTTGGGGGATCTTCTCACCGATCCATTTGACTTGCGCAAAGTGGTCTCCATCATCCTCGACTTTATTTTTACGCTGTTTCTTCTTCTTTTTCTTTGCTTCTTCTTTCACCTGACCATTCTTAGCATCTTTATGCTTTTTTATCAAAGCGCTTGTCATTTTTTCCGTCACGCCGTCCATAGCCTCATCCGCTGCCTTCTTTTCTATCAGTTCCTCCATTCTGATGGTTTTCGCACTTTTCTTAGGTGCCTCTTTTTTCATCGTCGCTGCCGCCTCCGTTGGCGTTGATCCGCTGCAATATCTCGACACGTGCAAGCTACATCCGTGCGCGGTTGGAAAAACTTTCCCACATTTGCTGCATTGCAGAGAATCGTCCACCTTATTGGCGCTCGCTGCTTCTCGCTTCCTCTTCTCCAATATGGGTTGTCTCGGAATATTTTGTACTTGATCGACAGGGACGGTTGGATCGAGCACGAGCGCTAAAGCTTTGACTCGATCCGGAGCAACTGACGTTTTATCATTTTTCGATGCTCGGGTCGTGGACGGTATCGTCTTCGTCGGCGAAGGTTTTGGAAGCGGGCTGCTCTTTGGCACTGCTCTCGGCGGTCCCGGAGCTTTCTTCGGCGTCCCCTCCGCAGCTGCCGCTTTTCCAGCTGGCACCACTGGCTTCATACCACCATCCACTTCCTCGGGGTCCTCATTATGTCCCCAGTAACTGTTTCGCCCCGTCAAAACGTGCTTCAAAATCAATTCTCTCTCTAATTTGCTCTTTCTTTTTTGGGATATGTACACTGGACTCGTTGCCACCTCGTCTCCCGCCGTCGCCGCTTCCTTCATTTTCTTCTCCACAGTCGTGTAGTGGTAGCTAAAAAATGCCACCGGTTCTTCCCCGTTCTTCTTCTCGTACCGTTTTGACCATTTGATGAGCTTCTTCTTCTTTTCGAGCCACGCCGCTTTTCTTTCCTTCAAAGTTCCTCTCTGAGGGGTCGTCGTCAATTCGTCTCTCTTCGTCTTCTTTTTCTTCGCATTCTCCTCCTCTTCTTCTCCCTCTTCTTCCTTCGAAATCAAATCATCCAAAGCTCTCTCGCACTCCTTCATCGTGAACGGATGTTCCTCCATCTTCGTCGCCATTCTCATCGCGTCCGAGTTCGTCTTGTGAATCTCCTCCACCAACGTTCTCGTGCTCAATTCCGGTCGGTTGTTCTTGCTCATCTTCATCTGACCGGCGAGAAGTAATCGAGTCACGTAGGACTTTATGATTCGTTTTCGGATCGTGTGCAGCGATTCTTCCATCATCTCGCTTCGATCGTTCGTTCTAAAAGTGGTGTCAGTTCAACAAAGGGAGAGAGAGAGAGAGAGAGAGAGGACTGTATACTTTTGTAATTTTGAAGAGAGAGAGATTTTTTGTGATGATGGTTTGAAATTTGACCCCCCACTCTCGCGAAAAAAAAGACGCGCAACTACGTTACGAATAAAACAACAAAAAGAGATGTTTTAAAAAAGAAAAGGAACACCGAGGGGAAGAAGAGCTCCGAAATGCGATGACGATGGCGCTTCGAAGTGGTGTTGCGACGACGACGACGACGACGACGACATCATCGACGACAACGAAGAAAAGATGGCGCGGCGCGTCGCTTTGCGCGTTCCTCTTATTGTGCGTCGTGTTCGCATCGTCGTTGCGATTTCTGAAACGCTCGTTCGAGGAGACGAAAGGGTATTTCGACGATAACGGCGACGACGACGACGATACCGCGATGACGACGAGAAGAAGAAGAAGTGGAGAGGAAGAGGAGGAGGAGAGAAATAGATTTATCGCGGGAGGAGTAGGAGGGAGGACTGCTATCGACGGCGTTTACTTGAGAAGAGAGAAGGCGTGCGGGAACGCGCCAAAGGCGTTTTTGCCGGACGACTTGGCTACTTTTTTCGGCACCTCTTCTTCAAAAGCAACGAAAGAGGAAGGAGAAGAAGAAGAAGAAGGTAGAAGAGAGATTGAGGACGACATAGACGACGATATCGACGACGAGGAGGAAAGTAACGACAACATTAGAAGAAGGAGAAGGCAACTTTTAATCTCGAGAGCGCGCGCGTTTGCGAATAGGAACGGGCTGACCATGCCAACCGGATGCGACGAAAAGATGGGTTTCGTCAAGCACGAAAACTTTGGCGAAGGGGCAAAGCCTAGGATCGCGTTTAAAAACGAAGGGGAGAAGATGCTCAAAAAATGCGTGGAAACGACGAAACGAGGAGAAGATTGCGTGAATATTAATGTGATGGAAGCGGCGAAAGGTATTGCAAAAACGTCCGGGTTTGCGACGATAAGCGGAGGTAGCGATGGTAAAAAATATCAATACGAGACGTGCGCTTTAGTCGGTAACGGAGGGTCTGTTTTGAGGAAGAAGTTTGGCACGTATATTAACAATCATGATATCATCGTTCGATTCAACATGGCACCAATTGCAGGGTTTGAACAACACGTAGGAAATCGAACGGATGTCTGGGTGAACGGACACGAAGCGAGCAAAAGGCTTTGTTGCATAGGTTCGGCGAAGATGGGCGCCCACGCGAAAGAGCACGTCATGTGGTTCCCGGCGAAGCAAAACGTGATAAAATCGGCGTGTGAAAAGCGAAGAATAAAGACAAAAGCTCTGAACGATAGAGAAATTCCAGGGTACGTCGCGAAGATGAATAAAATGAGGTACGAAAGCAGACGGTTAGGTTTAGGTAAAAATTACGACAATTGGTTGCAACTCACCACCGGGGCTCACGGTATATTCTATTTCCTCTCTAAATGTAGGAGAGTATCCGTGTATGGCTTCAGCGTTTGGAAAGAAAGAAACGCAGTGGGAGAGAACTTAGATCAATACGGAGGTAGAAAGTCAAAGGTACACAGCGGGAACATATTCCACGATTGGTCAATGGAAACGAACGCTTGGAAAATCTTGCACATGGCAAACGTACTCGACGTGTGCACATGATTTTTGACGAAGTAGGAAAAAAGCAATAGCATCGCTTTAGAAGAACTATTTAATATTACATTGTGTTAGGTAACTGGTAGAAAAGAAACCTATCGATTAGATCTGTTGAATGTCTTCAAGCAATTTCGAAGCTTCCGTAGACGTTGCATGCGCTCCGTCGACGTCTCGTTTCCGAGCTAGAGTCTTCAGCGATGAAAAACACGTCTCGTGCGTCTCTGTGTTCTCGTGAAACTCTCTGTTCAACTCTTGCTTAATGGCATCGCATTGTATTTCGAATCGCTTCAACGTATCCTTTGTAAAAGTCGGAACATTCGTAAAGATGTACTCTTGAAAATTGGAGAGCGAGCTTTCCACGCACCTTCGAACGATTCGCCCCGTTGAAAACTTATTTTTGCACTCAAAGATATCGAAGGCATTTTCATCGAGCACAACTCCAGCGTCTTGATTCGATGAATCCGATGTTGAACTGCTCAACATCTGCACGAGCGTTGGTGAAGCTTCGATATTTTTCACGTCGTGTTTAATCTTTTCCAACGCATCCACAAACAACTCCGTTACAGAAGCGTTTTCGTACTTTATCAACAACGCATCTAACTTTGACGTCGAAAGCATCAAAAACTCTCGAAAGCATTCTCGGAAGCAAGCCATTGCGATTGCACGAAGTAAGCGTTCGTCGTAAGCTGCGCTCCGCTTTCCTTTTTCGCTCACCACGTAAGAAGGAAAAATTTTAGCGAGTCCTTTTTCAAGAGTGTAGCTTTCGTTGCCAATTCTAAACAGCACGACAGATGCGATGAGCGCAGAGGCTGTCGAGGAACCTTCGTTAGCTTTGTTGTCGCACTGTAAGTATGGACTATTTGGTAATCCCTGTGACGGAGATAAATACGGAATGCAAGAGGAATTTGCACGACAACTTCCGAATCTGACCAGTCGCGCGCACAGAGCATGGTGACTCGTCGCGAATAGAGCGCGTGAGAATCTACCAAATTCATCTCTCCAACTTTGTAACAAAAGAGGGCGCTCTTCCGAGAAAGATTTGATATCCGCAATGATATCGTTAGCTGTACATTCGTGCGTGTTCAAGAGATCCTCGACGGCATCGGCGACGATGGTTGGTGACGCCGCGGCTGTGTTGCTTCCCGAGGATGACAACAGCTGCTCGATTTCCGAAATTTTCTCCGATAAGATGGTCTCCCTTCGCAAATGTGCGTCTTCAATGCGTCTCCGAATAGTTTTTTCTACAATTTCTGTCACCCGGTCGCCAAGAGCGCACTCTGGAAGCAGCTTATGTGCAGATGCCAAATCAGCAGCCATGTTACCCAACGCTGCGCACATGTGTCGCACAGAGGACAAATTCCCCATAGTTCCCTTCTCTTTGGTCGCGTTTCCTCCGTCGAAAAAGATAATTTTCAAGAGCTCAAAATATCTGCGGAAAACAGCTTTAGCAAAGTCAATCAGAGGCTGACGACCATCTTCGGGGAAGACCTCAAAATACGACGTCGCGCACTTTTGAAATTCGTTCAAGAACAGTTCGTTTACTTTCCCGAGCTTCGGTTTAAATAACGAGTCAACTGTCGTGGACGTCTCGGCTTCTTCTCCTAAATCTCTACGATCACTACTACTCTTCGTAATGTCGGATTCTAAATCCGTCAAAACTTTCTCCAATTTATCTTTCTCTGCGTATAAGAATTCTTCGTGCACTTCGTCTCGAGGGACGCCTAACATCTTTAAACACTCTGCGCATTGCTGCGAAGAGAGCCTATTCACGAGATTTTCGAGTGCGTTAGCATCATCTTTACCTCCTTCGCCACCGCTATTCGTGTGTGAAGCAGTCTCAGCTGAATCGTGATAACTCGAACGAACGCGTTTCTTCAACAGACTTGCAATCGCATCCGAGATTTTTACAGTTTCATTCTTCGCTACCAAGAAAAGTTTCCCACTCTTGTGATGTTGCCGCTGTTCATCGCCACTGCCCATAGAAGAAGAAGGAGAAAACTTTTCGAGCATCGGTTTTGTCTTTGCTATGATCTTCACGGCTTTCTCCACGCGAGTGATTTCCGAACAAAAAGAAGCAGACCCAAACAAAACGCTTCGAATTGTGTCCGGCGCCTTCAATGCTTCTTGTATATTAAATAACACGTTTTGCACCTCCCTCGCTCTTTCGCTTTCAAACCGTTTCGCGTCCAACGTTTCGTTTAACTTCCTCGCCGCCTCTGCCGCCTCCTTTGTCGCTTTTTCCACCTTCTCGCTCTCTTTCTTCGTCAGCTGCTCAATTTCCGGTCGTGCGTTTTCGATAAAATCCGCCGCGTTGATGAACTTTGAGTAGTTTTCATACACCGAGTGCGTCCCGTGCGATTCCAAACGTTTAATCTCTCTAGAAACGTTCACGTATTCGTTCTGTAACTCTCCGATCGTTTTTGTTTTCAGCATCTCTATGACGTTTTTGTTTTGAACGACGACGTTCTCGTCGCTTTGACCTCTCTTTTCCTCCTCTCCACCGCTCTTCTTCTCGTTGTTCGTTTCGCTGCTTTTCATCTCGTTCTTCCCTACCATCGCTCCATCACCCGCATTCCCATCTTCGCTCTCCTTCGTCTTCTTCTTCGAAGAAGAATTCAGTAAAGACGACCCTCCTGTACCCTGCTGTTGTTGTTCTTTGTCGTTGTGGTAGTACGATTTCAGCAGGTCTTGCACGCGCTTCTCTTTCTCCTTCTGTTGTTTCTCTTGTTGCGTTGTGATCGAAGAAGACATTCTTCTTTGAAGTCCACCGCGCGTGCGCGCCGCGCTCAGAAAGAGAGAAAAAATAATGGCGCTCGTCTCTCGTTCACTTCTCTTCCACGGACTGTTGAAAAACAAACATCCACACACAGAAGACACGCGCGCAAAAAGCGCTAATCAATCGCTCTCTCTCTGAGATACCACCAATAAAGGATTGGTTTTATTTTCACAATCGTCGTCGCAATAATCGCGCGCGAGACAAACACACGCAACGCACATATAAAAATCAAAATCAACGCGCGTCGAGTACAGACAGAAGAGGAAGTTTTTTTCTTTGCGATTGATGTCTGAAGAGAAGACAGTGGTAACGCCGTCGACGCCTACTACGAACGCTGGGACTGCTGCTGCGGGAAGCGCGATACCTGCGACGACGACGACGACGACGACGACGACTCTTCCGTCGGAGGATAATATTACCATCAATAGTAGTAAGTCAACAACAACATTAGCAACAGCAGGTTCCGATTTCATGTCGGATTGGAAGTCTTTCGCGGCCAAGGCGACGAGTTCGTTCAACGAAGCGTCCCAATCGATTTCGGAGACGTTGAGAGAATCTGGAGTGAACGATGTGGTATCGTCCACGACAACGAACGTTAAATTTTACGCCAATTCAGCGTACGATATGGGTGCGAACGCGGCATCCAACGCGGCTGAGTTTACGACCAACGCCGCGAAGGATACAATGTCGGCGTTACAAAGTCTCGATCGAGAGCGCATCGCGTGGAGCATGGCGTTTACGTTCGTCAGCGGATTGAGTTTAACGCTCGCGTTTACGGTCGGTGTAGCAACGATCGCGTTGTTCCCAGCTAAATTCGCGCTGTGCTTTTCGTTGTTTTCTATTTCAAACATTTGCGCCGTCGGCGCGTTGCGCGGCCCGAACGAACAAATCAAGCACATGTTAGATCCAGAACGATTATACGTCTCGTGTGGGTTCGTCGGCACTATATTATTCACCTTGTGGGCTGCGCTGATTAAGCACTCGTACTTTCTAACCGTGATGGCCTCCATAGCGCAAGCGTTGGCCTTATTGTACTATCAGTTGTCGTTCTTCCCGATGGGGGCCGAAGGATTTCGGGTGGTATGTAAAGTCGCGTATTCCACCGTCGTAAAACCAACATTTTTGTTGGCGCTTCGGTTCGTAGGGACGGTTTTACCAATCAACGGTGGCGGTAGTGGTAGTGGGGGAAGGAAAAGAAGTTCGCTGTTACCGACTTGAGAGAGAGAATGGTTTTTAATGCGATAATGTTTATATATACAAAAGTAGGGAGCTCACAGAGATGTTACGCGCATACGCGCGCTCGTCGTCGTCTTTGAGATTTTTCATCCCTTCGCTGCAACGGCGTCTTCGCGTATCTAAACACGAATAATCTGCATTTCTCTCCGTCTGTCGCGAGACGACTACGCATATACAAATATATAATTACATATATATACACACACGCGATGATAATACACGCGATGCAAACGCAGACTTCTTCTTGTTTTTCTTCACCTCCACCGTCGTTCTTCGCGCGCGGTTGTAAAGTCGCGGGATTTCGCAACAGACGTCGTCGCGCGACGACGACGTCTGCGAAAACAAACGCAAAAACGACGACATCGACATCGACAATCAACGAACGCAAAGGCCAACCGATAAAACCCGGACAGTCGTACCCGGCGAAAGAACACTGTTCGAATTGCGGTTTGTGCGACACGACTCTCGTGTCGTACGTGAAGGACGCGTGCGCGTTCCTCGGTCCGGGGATGTCCAGAATTGAAAAGTTGGAAGAAAAAGTGCACGGCAAGGCTCGGAACGCGGAGACGGACGAGTTACGGTTGGGGGTTTTATATACTTCGGATACGAAAGATAACACGAACAATAGCTCGCAATCGGTATTTTACGCGAAGAAGAAACAACCGGTAGAGAAGGCGCAGTGGACTGGGATCGTGACGTCGGTCGCGTTGGAGATGTTGAGGACGAAGACGGTGGATTGCGTCGTCGCGGTTGGTTCAGGTGAAGCAGACGCTAGGAACCCGGAACCGAAGTTGTGTTTTACCGAGGAAGATATCTTAGCGTGCAGAGGAGTGAAACCGTCGTTGTCGCCAAACTTGAAAGTTTTCGCGGAAATAGAGACGAATCCGGAGATTAGAAACGTTCTGTATATTGGTGTTGGGTGTTCCGTCGTCGCTTTGAGAGAAGTAGAGCAATATTTAGGATTGGATAATTTATACGTGCTGGGAACGAATTGTGCAGATAACGGGAAGACGGATGGATTCTATAAGTTTGTAAACAACGCGACGGACAAACCAGACGAAGTGATGCACTACGAATTCATGCCAGATTACAAAGTTCACCTGAAGATGCGAGATGGAAGTTACGAGAAGATTCCGTATTTCTCGTTACCGGCGAAGGAGTTATCGACCGGCGTCATCGCTGAAAGTTGTAAATCGTGCTTCGATTATGTCAACGGTCTCGCGGATCTCGTGGTCGGGTATATGGGTGTCGATTACGATGAGTCCATTCCGATGCATCTTCATCCGCAATATGTCACCGTCCGAAACGAGCGAGGACAGAAAATGATTGATTTAATAAAAAACGATTTGCAAATAACGCCATCCACCACGAGAGGCGACCGCAAACCGTTCGTTTTACAAACCGTCATCTCTGATGACGAGGCGTATTTAGGCAGAGGTCCAGAACAAGGAGCCCCTCGATTTGTAGGAAATATGATCGCGTGGTTGTTGAACAAAGTCGGTCCGAAAGGGAAAGAGTTTGGCATGTACAGTTTAGATTATCATACCATTCGAAACTATTTATACGTGAATAGAATTTACGGCAAGGAGCGAGCGAAAGAGCACATTCCGAGTTACGCCATGAAAGTTGTAGAGGAGTACGAGGGGAAAAATGGAGATATTTCCAAGCGGTTAAAGTTGTAAAATTATTTCGTTTATATTCGCGCGTGCATTTTAATTCACATGTTTTACAAATTGTGTTGTTATATCTACTTTTACTATCGTCGTTTGTTTTGTTCCACCAAGCGTTTTTTCGCAGCCATCGCTCTTTCGAAAAGTTTGCGGTTATATTCCAAGTTTCGGTTCTTCTTCATCGCCGCTGCTTCGGCAGCTGCTTTTTCCTCTCTCGCCTTTTCCTCTCTCTCCGTTTTGCGCTGCAGCGCCTTCTCAAACAACTCCGCATCGAATGCAAACGCCGCCGATTTCGTCGCTTTCTCCGGGTTCTCCTCGATTTCCTTCTTTGCCAACTCAGCCGCTTCTTCATTTTCTACTTTTCTTTGCTTCTCTACCGCCTTCTCGGCGTTCAAAATCCCGTAGCTGGACATTAAATCTTTCTGATACGTGATTAAATCTTCCACGGTTTTCATCGAATTCACCTTCTTTTTAATGCGTTTCAGTAAAAGCTCGCCGTAGTCTATTTTCTTCTCCTCTTCTGTCTGGTCGTGTTCGTAATCCTCAAAATCCATCAATGGATCGTTCTTATCGTACTGCCACTGTCGATCGCTGATCCACAAATCGTCGTCGTCATCTTTTACCGGGTCGTCGAACCACTCTATCTTCTTCGTCAAGCGTTTCTCTTCCTTCTGTCGTTCCTTTCGCATCTTCGCCTCGAACTCTTCCTTCTCCTTTTGCCTCCTCTCGAATTCGTCCATTTTATACTGGGAACTCGGATGAGTATTCTCGAACCACGCCAACGCGGCTTCTTCTTTTCGCTTCTCTTTTTCGCTTTTAATCCTTTTCATCTCCTCTTTAAACTCTTCCGGGGTTTTCAGCAGAGACGAGCGCGTCAGTTCCACGACGCTTTCGTCGTTCACTAAGTCCTCCACCGTTTCCGGCTGGGGGCCGTTTCGGCGGGGATTTCTCGTCGTCGTTGAACCCCGAGAGGAAGAAGAAGAAGAGGAGGAGGAGGAGGAGGAGGAGGAGGAGGAGGAGTGCTCTCTCTCGTAGTCTTCTTTGTCGCCCATTTCGACGACGACGACGACGTTCTTCTTCTCGTCATCATTCGTTTTTCCCGCAGCCTCATCATCGCTCGAGGAAAAAGCCGCGGTGTTTTTTTTACTCTTCTTCTTCTCGAACAAATCTGTCGGCTTGGCGACTGGTTTGCTCGAAAACGCGGACGCTTCGTCCACGAAGACGAGCAAGAGCAGGAAAGAGAAGAAGAAGAAGACGAGATGGAATCGCGGACGGCGGTTGTTCTTCGTCGTCTTCGCCGGCGCTCTCTTCATGTTTTGTGTTTCACAAGAATGAGGGAGAGGAAATTCCAAAAGCGTGTGAGCAACCTTAAAAACCCTAAACATTTCAAGCGAAAAGCACGAATTGAATGAAGTAACAACAACATCACAACGAAACACAAAGAGAATAGATAAGTTAGTGATAGATAAAAGAAAACAAGTAGATAAGACGCGACGATGAGGGAAGAAGACGAGTTTGAATCGCTTGCGATGCGTTTCGAGCGGCGTTTGAAAGGAGCACTGAGAGAGATGCAATCGTCACACTCGTTTCCATCTCGCTGCCGCTCGAATTCTTCTTCGAACGCGTTTACTCTCGAGAGCAAAGGAGGAGGAGAAGATGAAGAGGAAGAAGATGAAGAAGAAGAAGAAGAAGGAGAGAAAGAGGAGGAGGAGAAGAAGAGGATGGAGGAGGCGAGGAGAGAAATCATCGAGAAGCACGTCTTGCGAGACGCGAGAAGAGAGAACGACAAAGCCGTCGAGAAAAAACTGTTGACAACAACTTCATCAGAAGCAGCAGAAACGAAAAATACTGCTTGCACTACTTTAGCGTGGTATAGAGAGAAAGCGACGGTGGCGGATGCATTTTTGATGGCGGCAGGAAGGATAACCAGCGCACTCATCGAGGCATACGAAGATTCTTTAGACGACGACGAATCGTGCACTCTGGCGGACTTTGTCGTATCAGACGCGCTTCTATGTAGTGACGACGACGAGGACAAAGAGAAAGACAAAAGTAAAAATAGCCGTAATAGGAATAGCAAAAAAAATAACGCGAAGTCGTCGACGTATCGCGCTTTCTTAGAGGTTCTCTTACTCATAGCGGAATCGGAGGAGTTGAAAGACACGCAACTTCGTTTGTTGCCGTTTCGGTTCATAGAGGACGTCTTTGCGCAGAGCTCGGTGGAAGACTGCTCGGATATCGTGAGCAAATACCTGTTCTCAGAAAACTTCATACCAAAAGGGAACCAAGGCTACGAAGATGGGGATTACTATCCGCACGATGTAGACGGTATTAAATATCCCGAACACAAGACGGGAAAAAAGAGAGTAAAAAGTAAAACGAAGCTCATTCGGAGGGACGTGTACGACAGATTAATAGTCATCATGGACATTAAGAAAGAGTTTGACGAGAATGGACTGCGAAAGATGAAAAGTGCGAGCGAGATATACTACCAAACTGGGCCTGAAATATATGACTGCGGTGAAGAGTGTCAAGTCATCATACTCAAGTCTTTCGAGGAGCTTTTGAATCGAACTTCTCAGATATTACACGCAGAATTTAGAGGTAAAGTTATGTTGATGTCCAACGGAATCCAAGACTTTGCCGAAAGCGCACATGTTGCTGCGGGCATAGATTTCATCGCCGAGGACGAATGCGATAAAGCGATGAAAAAGAAAACGAATGATGATACGAATACCAAGCAATCGAAGAAAAGCGTCTCGAAGACGAACAACAAAAAGAATCCAGCGGAAGAAGACGTGGAGGAAAATGAGGAAGAGAGATTGAACGCAATCACTCTTGATGATTTGAAAACCGTCGAAAAAGTCTTCCGCGAATCGAACGAAGACTTCGGCGATGAGATTAGCGCGGTCATTTCTCCGCAACTTTACTTTGCGTTTTGGAAGGCTATGGAGTTGTTCGGTGAACCTATCATGGCGTGCAAACTGCACATTTCTTCGGTCGATGATTTTCAAAGCAAAGTCGTGGAAAATTTGAATATCGTTTTGGAAAAGATTAAAGCTAAATCTCCGTTTAAGAAGCAAATGCTTAGGGAAGAACTTCTTGAACAACTCGCACTCACGGGCACATTAAGAATTTCAACCGCTCGGGCGTTTCCGTTCCAAATGCGTGATGGATTCTTCTTGAGAAATTTCTTGGCGCAAGCCGCAATGTTCATGCACTTTGTGCTCTTCCATTTCGGCGACGACAAAAGCCCCTTAGAAAAGGAGCACGCAAAGGAAGTTGTAGCGCGAGATGAATGGATAAAGAAAATGTATGAAGAAGAAACAAAAGGTAGGGTGATTATAGACGGTATTCAAGAGACGGAAGAGCGCGTTCAAGAGGAAGCGAAAGCTATGGGTGTAAAATTGAAAAATAAGGGAAAGAAAAAAAGTGGCGATGATGCGATGGATGTCGACGAAGAGAAAGATAATGACGATGACAATACTGATGGCAGACCGCGTCGGCGAGTGAATGTGCCGAAATTTGGATTCTCGGAAGAGCAAATGACAATGTGGAGAGAGACAATCGTTCCAGTCGCGAGGGAGTATTTCGAGGAAATCTTGGATGTCGTCGAGAACACGGACGCCTCTCCCGAGGATGGGAAGAAACTGCGAATATTTCTCGTCGCGACCATGTATTCTACCGAACACTACGACACTTGGGTGGATATGGGCTGCCCTTCCTTTGAAAGAAAGGAAATCGACGTCGTCGCCGAACAGAAAGAATACGAGCGAAAAGAAAAGGAAAAGGAAGATGCGGAAAAAGCAAAGTATCGGGAAGGATACGTCCGATTTGAAAATAACCCGGAATTGGAGAGAATATGGAATTTGTATCCGAGTTATGAAGCGGCTATGACTGATCCTGAACGTAACAAATATTCGAAACCAGAATTTATGAAGGAGTTTCTGCAAGTAGTATACGACGAGATGGATCCAGAAGCGCAGATTGAGGAGGAATACAAAACGAAGAACGACACTGTGTATCGCTGGAAAGCGTTTCGTTTGATTCGACAATGGGACTTTGCCGCTTTTCGAAAGATGAAGAATAACGATTTGGAGACGATCGTACCGGAAATTTTGGGATTAGATCCTCCAAAAGGATGGAAACCACACAATCCAGTGGACTTTCGCGACGTTCCTATTGAGATGCCGGATACGATTGACGGTGAAAAAGTCGATAAATCGTCGCATCACGAACTCACAGAGGAGGAGATAGATAAAATCATCGAAGAAACTCACGCGAAATGGTTGCTTGAGAAGGAAGAAAAGGAAAAAATGGAACAAGAAAAGAAAGCCGCGGACGAAGTGGCCGCAAAAACGCAGGCAAAGGTTGCGAAACAACAGCCAGCGGCGCGGAAGCGATCGCCGCAGCGTCCGAGTGCGCCTGCTGATCGTGGGAGAGCAAGGACATCGCAGCAACCACCGCAGCAACAACAGCGACCACCGCAGCAGCAACAACAAAGGCAACAGCAGCAGCAAAATAAAATGGGTAAATATGATGGCGGTGGCCGAGGTGGTGGTAGAGCACAGCAACAAACACAGCAAAGAATGGGTCGCGACCCGCAACAGCAAATGCGTCAACAGCAGCAGCAGCAGCAGCAACAACGACAACAACAACAACAACAACAACGACAGCAGCAGCAGCAGCAGCAGCAACAACAACAACAAGAACAACAACAACAACAACGACAACAACAACAGCGTACCGCTTCTCGGGATCGTTTTCCTCCTTCTCGAGGTCCTGTACAGGGAGGAAGAGGAGGTAGACCAATTAATCAATCGCAACAACAGCCACAACAGCGCCAGCAAAATGTTGGCGGAAGAGGCCAACAACAAGGCGGACGCGGAGGGCGCGGAGGGCAATCCGGAGGTCCTCCACCGACGAAAAGAACTAGGAGATGATGATGATGGTGCTGACAATGGTGTGCGTTTTTAGCAAAACTTTAGTGTTAGTTTATACAACTCGCTCGCATTTATTAGTTTACATGCAAAAATTTCTTCTTCATTCCTCGGAGTCATAACAGGAGAAGAATCCGCCTACATCTTGCTTATTTTCCTTCGCTTCTTCTTCTTCTTCTTCTTCTTCCTCAGACGAGAACACTTTCTCTTTTGCCTCCTCGATGAATTTCTTCTTAGCTATGCTATTTTTCGTTCGTTTCACGGGATCATCCACGAAGGAGAACATTTTTAAGCGCTTCAAGTACTCTCGATTCATCTCTTTGCTTCTCTCCCGAGTGACTGCGTACTTTCGCAACTCATCAATATTCTCCACGAAGAATCGAATCGATTGTAACAGTCTCGAATTATCCCTATCTATGTCGTTTTTAAATATTCTCCTCAGTAACGGTATCTCTGTTCCTCCTCCTCCTCCTCCTCCTCCGCTTTTGTGGCGTTTTGCGTTGGTATTTGTATCGTTTTTACAGCTCTTCCCGACGGCTCGTGTTGCTTCGTCGTGTAAAAACAAACACTTATCCCCATACCTGCACTTGCCGTTCCTCGTCCAAAATTTACACGGTTGTTCGCTTCGCTTTTTCTTTTTGTTCTTGTTGTTCTTATCATCTTCGCTGTTATCGTTCTTCTCTTGCTCCTTCTGTTCTTCTTTCAACAAAACCGTCGCCTCGAAACTGCCCAATCGTCTTTGCTCTTCCAACACTCTCTCCAACTCTTCCTCTCGCTTACGCTTCGCAGCGGCTGCTTCCTGTTCCGTTTTTTTCAAGTCATCGACGTTCGTCTTCGCGCTTCTCGGATAATTCTTCTTCCTCTCGTTTCGCCACCGGATCGTCTCTTCGTCCAGCGCTATCATCATCGTCTCTTTCTCGTTTAAAGCGTCGTTCGGTTCGTTACGTTTTTCGCCGCGCTGCGTTCCGATTCCGTTTTCGTCTCTTTTTTTCGACGCATTCTCCGTCGTCGTCGTCGCGTCGTCGTCGTCGTTATTCTCCTCTCCTCTCCCGTTCTTCTTGTTCTTCTTGTTCTTCTTCGACTTCTGTTGACGATGGTGATGGCCATCTGGAAACGAAGGCGGCGCCAGAGGTGGTGCTTGCGGTGGTGGCACGAACACCATCTTTTCGTCCTTCTCTTCTTTTTTTTTCAAAAGAAAAAAAAAGTGTGTGGACGCTTTCAACAAAAAAATTCGGACGAACAACGAACAAAACGCGTTACAATCATTCTCGCATATTATATTCTACTACGACGTACATACACAAACTGTTCGTGTATTTACAACAAAAGCTAATAACCACACACACACACTCTCTCTCTCTCTCTGCTAAAAAGGACTAAAAAAACATACTCTCTCTCTCCGCCGAGGGCAACCACCTGTCGCGTCTAGTTTCGCTTAAAAAACCAGCCACTCGGGCCCGCGCGCTCGGCGTTTTCCGCTCTTACACTTACGCCTTCAACGCATACTTGCGCTTCGGGTAGTACGCATCCTTCTTGGCTTGCTTGGCCGTCTTGGCGTTCTTTTCCGCCGGGGACAAGCGTCGTCGAATGGCTCTCGTTTTCTTCGCTCTAAGATCTAATGGCGTGTACTTGGCGCCGGAGTAAGCCTCTCTAAGCGATTTCAACTGGTTTTGACGAATGACAGTCAAGATGCGAGCAATGGCTAATCGAACGGACTTGATGCGCGCAATCTTGTTCGGCGCACCGCCGGTAACCTTGGCGATCTTCAAGCTCGCCAACTGCTGCTTTTGCTGCTCGAGAGCAGATTTGAGTTCAGTTCTCGATTGCGATCGGAGATCGGACGTCTTCACTTGGGACCCTATTAAATCGAGAAGAAAGAGAAAGTTGTGTGAGTAAAGAAGAGTAAACACGGGGAGAAATTTCGAAGCGGAACGAAAGATACGACGCAATCGCGCGAGACCTAACCACCACAACGCGCCGCAGAATTGCAGATGAACGAATCTAAACCATTCACTAATCCATCCACAACCTCTATCACGGCTTCGCGTCGTCGTCCATCCTCGGCATTTTTTTTTCTCTCCCTCGCGTTGCCGCTAAAAATTAACCCCAAAGCGAAAGAGAGAGGAAAAGAGGCCCCAATCCCCGCACGCGCGCGGGTCTACGCGAAGTTCCGCATCCACCGCGCGCGAGAGATTTGCACCGCGCACATATCGTATCGTCGAATAACGAGGCTATATCAAAAGAGAGATGTCCATCTCTAGCGCTTACCTGCCATTATTTCTTTATAAAATGTGTGCTGTTGAAGTGAGGCTTTTTACGAAGGAGAGAAAAGGTGTACGAAAAAGAAGAAGCTAGAAAAGGCAAACTTTGCGCGCCGTGGAAAAGAGAAAATAAAAAATAAAAAATAATACAAAGTACCACAGTACATGTTTTAAAATATGGCATGTTATTGAAACTTTTGCTCCAACCACGCACTGGTGACTGATTTCGGTCTCTCTATGGCGTACCCGTGCGCTCTCGATAGAATCAACTGGCTCAAGCACCCGATGGATCTCGAGACGCCGAACATGACGGTGTAAAAGTTCTCCTCCTTGATGCCAAAGTGTTGGAGCAAAACGCCGCTGTGCGCGTCCACGTTCGGCCATGGGTTTTGGACTTTCCCGGTCGCTTTGAGAACGTCTGGAACTATTTCGTATAAGCGAGAGACGAGTTGGAACATTTCGTCGTCTGGCAAGTGTTTTAACGCGAACTCTCTTTGGCACTCGTAGCGAGGATCGGTGCGTCGCAAGACGGCGTGACCGTAGCCCGGGACGACGCGTCCAGATTTTAGCGTGTTTTCCACGAAAGTCTTGACAGTTTCCGCGGAATAATCGCCCTTCAACGTTTCTTGCGCTTCTTTTAACCACTTCAAAACTTCTTGGTTCGCCAAGCCGTGCAAAGGACCGGCTAAACCGTTCAAACCGGCTGAAAAACTCAAGTACGGATCGGACAACGCCGAACCGACCAAGTGGGTGGCGTGCGCGGAGACGTTTCCGCCTTCGTGATCGGCGTGAATGGTTAAATACAAACGCATGAGCTCTTTACATTCGTTCGAAGGGAATCCCATCATTTGACTGAAATTTGCGGCGAGATCTAAACTTGCATCGACGGTTGGAACCTCGCTGGATTTCCTCGCCGCTTCTTTCACGCACGATCGCTTATAAATAAACGCCGCGACAACCGGTAACTTTGCAATCAAATCCAAAGCGTCCTCGTATATGTACTTCCAATACTCTGTTTTCTTCATCGTCCCACTGGCGTACATTTTCGAAAATTGCGAATCGTTTTGCATGGCCAAACACGCCGCGGAGAGTTGCGTCATCGGATGGGTCTCCTCCGGAAGCGCTCGCAAAACGTCAAACACGTTCTTCTTACTCGCATCGTTTGCGCACTCCTTCGCGAACTTTTCCGCTCTCCCCATTAAATCCACTCTCAACGCTTCCACCTCTTCTTCCGTGGGCACTTTGTTCGTGAGCAGTAAGAACAGAAGCGCCTCTGGTATCGGCTCTCGATCTCGCTTCCCCGGTAACTTTTCTTGCAGCTCGGGAATAGTCAACCCTCGGAAACGAATCCCGTCGTTCGCGTCGAGCAAAGAGGTCTCGTAGAGCATCCCAACGATCCCTCTCATGCCACCCATGACCATGTTCACGGTCACCTCGCCGACTTTCTCGTTCCCGTGTTTCGCTTTCAGCTGTTTCAAGCGCGCTATTTCGTCCGGGATTTGACTCTCGATGCGAGACTTGAGCGCACTCTCTTCTCGCGCAGAAGTTGAAAAGAAGCGTTGAGTGTTATCGCGATTACGATCGCGAGCGCGAGAACGACGACTGGGACGACGAGCTCCTCCTTCGAACAAAGAAGAAGACGACGACGGAAAAGAAGACGAAAACGACGACGACGACGGCCCGACGTCTTCTTCTTTCCACGCCTCGTTTCTTCGCCCTTGAAGATTATTTGCGAAAGTGCTCAAACGACCAACAGACGACGACGACGACGCGCTACTACCGCTAACAACATCACCATCGCTCACAACAGGAGCAGCGGCGCTCAGTTGAGCCAAAAGGAAGCTTCCTCCTCTTCGACGATGATGAAGAAGAGCGGAGATTTCTTTCGCGTTGCGTCTCGCCGTCGCGGAAAGCATGAATGAATGATTTTGTGTGCGTTGTGTGTTTCCGGTTTGTTAGTTGTGAGGGGGAGTTTGGGCATTCGCGGAAAAAAAACAAACCAATACGCGTAAACTGCGCGCGCGATGATCGATCGCGCGCGCGCGGAACGGTGCGCAGCCAAAACAACAAAAAAAAGGAACATAGAAATTTGATGACAGCAGAGGGATTTGAACCCTCGCCCTTGCGGATGGGAGCCTGAATCCCACGCCTTAGACCACTCGGCCATGCTGCCTTTATGTGTGTATGTGCGTTGCCGCCTCTCCTTCTTCTTCACAATCCGATTAGGGTTTAAGAAACGCATTTTATTTTATTTTGTTGCACGAAACCCTAAAACACGACGCTTTTTCCCTTAAGATGATGCGCCGGCGATATAAAAAACACACTCACTCGCACCCATCCGTAGAAGTTAGAAATATATATACACAGAGAAAGAAGATGGTAGCAACGACGATGGGAACAAATAACATCATCACCATCGGAGGAGGAGGAGGAGGAGGAGGAGATGCTTCCCAAAACATCTCCCAGCGGCACCATTTAGCGGTGAAAGCCGCCAAGACGAATAAAGGGAAACGAGCCATCGAGAAAAACGCCCCGAAGAGGAAGGAAGTGGCGGCGAAGACGCTGATGCTTTTACACGGCGCGCTGACGTCGGACGTGTTGAAATCGCTGATAAACGATCTCGCGCAGATGAAGTACGGAGAGAATCACAAGATGAACAGGAAGAATCCCGGGATTCGACCGTTTGAAGGAGGCGGGGAAGTCTCGCTGGAGTTTTTCGCGGAGAAGAGCCACTCGGCGACGTTCGCGTTCGCCAATCACCAAAAGAAGAAGAGACCGCACGCGATTACGTTTGGACGATTTTATAACCACAAGATTTACGATTGCGTGGAAATGATGGTGAACGGAGAGACGTTTATGCCGATTATTAAGTTTGGTAACGTCGCGGCTTCCACGACGATTGGTTCGAAACCGTGCATGATGTTCTTGGGCGATAAGTTTGAAACCGACGCGAATTTACGACAGTTGAAGAACGTGTTCGCGGACGTGTTTCGCGGACGCGTAGTTTCGAGAATAAACTTGAAAGGCATCGATAGAGCGATTGTCGTCACGGCTTTAGAAGACGGGAAAACCATCTTGTTTCGACAGTTTGCCATCAAGTACAAAAAAAGTGGAACGCGGTTACCGAAAGTACACTTGGAAGAGATGGGACCGCGCTTCGACGCGACCATCGGTAGAGTAAAACTTCCACCGCCAGACGTGGAAAGAGAAGCCATGCGCGTGGACAAGACGTTATTGAAGGAAGAAAAGGCGAACGCGTTGAGTCAAGGCGCCGGCGATAAGGTTGGTAAGATTTACGTGCATAAACAAACCGAAGGCTTGGACGAAATCAACAGACGAAAAAGCTTGAAAGGCGGCTTGAAGAAAAAGGAGAAGTGAGTAAAAGAACGAACGCGCGGCGCACACTACTAATAGGGAAAACAAGTTTGTTTTGATTGATGAACGACGAGTATAGCATTTGTATAGTAGCACACAACACGTAGACAAAAACGGAGATACCTGACGCAGACTGACACAAATCATCGCTCGCATTTTTCATTCGCTTTCTACCATTTTTTTTTTTCTCTTTTGACAGTCTCCATTAAACAAAAAAGAAGCGACGAACGACACCATGCGTGCGGTAACAAGCGACGGGGACGACGACCGCAGATAAAAAAAAAGAGATGTCTCCGTCGCTTTCAAAGAGAAGCGCCGAGCTCGACTCCGAGGAAAACGATTTTGGAGGCAAAGAAGACGTCAGAAGAATATTCAATCGCGACGGCTTTCTCTTCCTTCCGGCAAAGTCGGTCGACGGCGACGAAAAGGAGGAAACAGTTGAAGGAGAAAGAAACGTCGTCGACGCGAACGCGTTTCTCGCGCAGCTTTTCCACGAGTTCACCGCTCCATCCATCCCCACGGAGTCGATGTCGTCCTCTGATGCGAACGCGACGATTGATTTGAACGATGCCGCCACGTGGCCGAGAGAGACGGACGGGAAGAGGAGGATATTCGAAGTCTGCGCGCCTGGGAAAGGCGACCAGTGGTTGGAGTTGCAAAGGAAAAGAAAGAACTCGAGATTCGTTCGCTTGATGGACGATTTACTGGGACAAAATCAATGGCACGTATCCCTGAACCAAGAACACGAGGGGAGATGTAAAGTGAGACACTGGTACAGTCCGCTCGTGTTCCCAGAGGGAGAGGTTGGCGCTTCTTCTTCGCGCGGCGGATCGATGAAAACGTTCTCGTCGAAGAGACGGAGAGCAAAGTTTGTATCGTTGGTTTTAGAGCAAGAAGCGACGTGCGAGGATATTTTAGATGCGATGGTGCGAAAAGAAGAGAATAGATACAGAACCAACGGGAAATCTTCTTCTTCTTCTTCTTCTTCCTCCATAACTCCCGTCGACGAGTTTTTATTGTGTGCGCACGAGTACGCAAGACGATTGAAATCGAGCATGGGACAAGTCTTGCATCACAAGAAACCGAAGACGTTTTCTAGGAGAAGAGAAAAAAAACGTGATGATGATAATATCATAACAAGCGAAAACGATTGCAGGCTTTCGTTTCTCGCAAACCATCGCTTCTGCGTTCACCAACATGCCGCAACGACGAGAGCATCAGCGCACGCGTTTTATCCTGTAAATCGTAGGCGCGTTCTCGGAAAAGGGTGGCACGTTGATATCGGTCCTGGTTTTGATGCCGAGGCGCAGCGACGAGCAACAGGTCATCCAATGCAAGGCTTGATACTCCTAGTTCTGTTATCAGATAGTCACGAGGGTGGTGGAGGCACGGCCTTTGTTCGGGGATCGCACCGGAGCATCATCAGAAACGGATTTCGCCACAACGCCTTTGGAGAAGAAAACGGTACAAACCAAGACTTGAATAATTTCGCGCAACAAAGCATCCAAGACTCAACGGTTTCGGGGGATTTATACATGTCTTACGAGAAATCTGCACCAAGTTTACGTAGCAATAGAGGAAAAGAAATTAGAAACATAGAACAAATCGTTGGGAAAAAAGGTGGGATTGCAATCCTCCATCCTTGGTTAGTCCATAGCGGAACCACAAATCACAAAGGCTCGTTGCGTGTTATGATGAATGGAATGGTTCGATTCTCTGAAGATGCGTTCGTTTATCACGGGTTGCGCGTATTGGATGACGACGACGACGACGACGACGACGACGATGGCGATGATGACGATAAAAGCGTTAACGGTGATACTACTCGATCAACAATACTCACTGATTCGCTTCTTCGAGGAAAAGGAGGAGGTTCTGCTTTCACAAGGGCGTTTTATTCCAGCAAAACGTTCTCGAGAAACTATCATCGGCAATCCGTTTCAATCATCATGCCCGTGCACAACGCCGAAAATTGGCTCGATGAAAGCGCAAGCTCTATTTTTACGCAAACATACGACGGTCCAATGGAAGTCTCGTTCTATAACGACGCCTCGACAGATGGTAGTTTTCAGAAAATGCGCGAGTGGATGCTTGCTTTGAGGTATGCCGGCATCGACGTCAAAATAACCGGAAAGTCAGAGAACACGAGCGGGCGATTGGAGAGCAACAAAGAATGTAAAAGTCGTCCCGAAGGTATTGGATTTGCTAAAAACCGCTCAGTCGAGTATTCGCGTGGATCTATATTAGTATTCTTTGATGCCGACGATATCATGGCGAACGACAGAGTGAAGATGCAAGTCCATCACGTCATTGAAAGTCCATCTTCGATTATTGGAACGACGTGGAAGCGTTTCCCCGATGGATCAACCGAACATTACGAACAATGGGCCAACAGATTATCCAACGAAGAAATGATTCTCGAACAGTTCAGAGAAAATACGGTCCAAATGCCAACGTGGGCGATGGCAAGAAAATGTTTCGACGACGTCCGTGGCGGCTTCGAAGAGTCGCCTCCTGATTCCGGTGAAGCCGAGGATACCATATTTTTTCACAAACATCTCGATATTCACGCTGAAGAGAATAAACGGCGTGGAAAATTTCCCTTTCTCCGAGCGGCGGCGCCGGTTACGGCGACCAGTGAGGGATGTCATAGAAGAGAAGAACCATTGTTGTATTATCGGTGGACTGAGACTTCCGGGACGTCGCGCGTTCCCAGACGAAGACTTTTAGATTTGCGAGTTTCCATTTTTGAAGCGCGTGTTTTGAGCCAACCGTTATGGAACGAGTTCCAAATCTGGGGCTGTGGCAGAGACGCCCGTAACTTTATAACTGCGTTGAGCGCAAACGCGAAGAAGAAAATAGTCGCAATCTTAGATTTAGATGAAAAGAAAATCGGGAAGATGTACAACAACTTGCCGATTGAGCATTTTAGCGCTGCGCGAAGAGGAGTGTGCACAGTCGTGTGCGTCAGCAAACGGAGAAAAGGCGCGATTAGCAAAGACGTCGACGACGAATTGATAGAAAATGTCAGCGCTTTAGGTCTGGACGAAGGTTCAACCTTGTGGTACTTCTTCTAAAAATAACAATACAAAACATATTGCGTGTGGCGAATTATCTAAAACAAAGACGCTTCCGGGAATGCGTCCTTATAAAGCTTCCGCTCCGCAGAAAACATTTCTATGATGTGCCCTACGCCTAATAATTCCGCTTCACCGTACTTCTTGCCGATGATTTGAATTCCGGAAGGAAGTAACGTGTTGTTTTCATCAGCGCTATCTTTGCTTCTGATGACCAACGCCGGGAGCCCAGAGAGATTTACGTTTACCGTCATTAAATCACCAGTGAACATGGCTAAAGGCTCTTGGTTCTCGTTTTTCTTATACGCGAGCGATGAAGTTGCCGGAGTTAAGAACCCGTCGTAAGTTTGAAGGTGTTGCGTCATTTCAGCGTAGATTAATCGACGCACTTCTTGCGCTCGTTTATAATACGCATCCGAGTACCCTTCAGAAAGCGTGTACGTCCCCATCAAAATGCGTCTTTTCACTTCCGCACCAAACCCTTCAAAACGCGAGCTTTTAATAGAATCGACTAGATCCATGTTCAAGTAATCTTGGGCGCCGAAACGAATGCCGTCGTATCGCGCCAAATTACTGCTCGCCTCGGAAAGCGCGAGAATGTAATACGCGGGAAGACCGAAAAGAAACGTCGGACAGGACACTTCGTGCACTTTCGCTCCTAAACTTTCCACCAACTCTATGGATTCCATTACGCTCGCGGAAACTTTTTCGTCCAATCCAGTAAAAGTTTCTTTAATCACCGCGAACGTTTTCCCTTTCAAAGGTGCGGCTGCGTCAACTAAATTTTCTTTACTCACAATCGCATCCGTGAATGACGACGACCCGCTACTACTACTATTGTTACTGCTATTAAAGAACTTAGCGTCCAGATTAGCGTCATTGCTATCACGATCACTATTGCTGCCGCACAAAACATCCATCAATATCGCCGCGTCTTCCACGCTCGACGTGATTGGTCCTATGCAATCGAACGAACTCGCATATGCCAACAACCCGTGTCTGGAAACTCTCCCGTAACTTGGCTTCAACCCAACCGTACCACAAAACGCCGCCGGTTGTCGAATAGAGCCCCCGGTATCGGATCCCAAACTCGCTGCGCACAACTGCGCCGCAACAGCAGCCGCGCTCCCACCACTCGAACCTCCAGGCACTCTCGACTCGTCCCACGGATTCGACGTCGGCGCGTACGCCGAACTCTCCGTCGTGCTTCCCATCCCAAACTCGTCCATGTTTGTCTTCCCCAACACGACCGCACCTTCTCTGTTCAAGTATTTCACCACGTCCGCATCAAAATCTGGCGCGTAATCTCTCAAAATCTTCGATCCCGCGGTCGTGTGAGCGTTCTTCGTGCAAATGTTGTCTTTGACGGCAATCGGAATTCCGCGCAACAAAGACCTGCTGTCGTGCCTCTCTCTTCCACCAACCTCGTTTCCGCTCCTCTGCATCGCTCGGTCCATTTCCTCCGCTCGCTCCAAAGCCCGCTCCTCGTTAAAACTCGTGTAGCAGTTCAAACTCGATTTTTCTTTCATTCTTTCCAGGTACATTTCGGTGACTTTCACCGACGTCAGCTCGCCCGAGCGCAACTTGCGCGCGATTTTTTTAATCACGCTTCTCGTCTCGCCGTCGTCGCCATCACCGGAGGACACCGATGATGCGGTTGCCGATGAAACGCGACTCGTTTTTCCGCCGCTGGTGCCACTACTTTTTCGTCTCAAAAACTGACGACGAAGAGAAGAAGAAGAGGAAGGAGAACACCGAGGCGCTCTCGTCGTCGTCGTCGTCGTCGTCGTCGAGGATGAAGCGAGCAACATCGTGTGTTTTTGTGTATCTCGCTCGTGATTGGAAATGGAGACAAGGGAGTTGTTGCTTTTTCTATCCACTTTTTTTTTCCCTCTTCGCAAAGTTTAGGGTTTGAATTTGAGCGGGCGCGCCAAAAAAAAGTAAATCGAACTCGTTCGACATTTTATTACTCGTACCGCAGCACACGCGCGAACAACGACAAAAGAGCGCGCGCGGGCGTAAGATTAAGATTAAGAGAGAGAGAGAGAGGTCAAAAACAAAAAAGGAGAATCAGCGCTTCAATTACATATATATATATACATATACTCTGCTCATCGCACGGCATCGCACGAGTTTCTGAGCGCGACATTTTTGACTTTAGAAGAAGGGGCGCGGGGGAAGAAACGAATATAAAACAACATGTCGACTTTTGACGACGACGAAGGCGAGAAGCAACAGCTCATCGTCCACCGCCGCCGCGGCGGTAGCGATAATCACGAGCAAAAGAACGAGCGGGAGAAGAACAATACCGTTTTCGGGGGTAAAGTTGCCATCGTTGCGGCGACGGCGTGCGCCACCTTAGCGTTGGCGCCGATGTGTTACTTGCAAGGCGCTCGGTCCGCCATCTCCTCCGCCAACGCGAACATCGCAGAACAGAGACAACAACTAGCGACGAACGAGCGCGACGAGCGAGCCTCGACGAGCACCATCAAGAATGCCTCTTTACTGGGAGAAAAGTCCTCGTCTGTTTCCGCGGGAAGACAAGCTTCGTCTGGCGTCCAAAACGATCACGAGAAACGAATCAACAATAAAGAGTACAACAAAAGAGCGGCGACGACGTCGTTCGCGAAGAAGTTTGTGGAAGCGTACGAGCACGAAAAAGTTGAACAGCGACGAAGGCGGAGTAGCGGTGAAGGTGCCTCTTCGTCTGGGAGTGATCACGGCAACTTACTCTCCGCGCTCGGGTCGGCGAAATCGAAAGTTCCCATCTACGTGATTGCTTTGGAAGACCGACCGGAGGAGTTTGAGAAGTACGAGGCAATTCGTGCGGTGTTTCCTACCGCCGAGCCGACGCACGGGATCGATCCTTTGCAATGGCCGAATAGAATTGAAGATGCGCAATACGCCGTCAAAGGGTTGAGAAATTACATGTTAACGCACAAGAACGATCCGGCGCTCGTGGATTTCTTGAAAGTTCGCCAAGAGCCGTTCGTTCCTTCTGGTTTATCTTACGGAAAAGACGATGATATTTCGCCCGGAATTAACTGGATCGATCAGTACGATAACTTTCGAGAGCATCCGTGGTTGATGGCGATCGATCACAGAGAAAGCAACGGGAAGTTAACCGAGGAAGAAGTAGGGAGAGCGCACCACATCGGGTGTTTGTTCGCTCACTTGTACCAGTGGCAATTGATGCTCGACCGCGGCGAGAAGAAAGCTTTAATTTTCGAATCCGACGCGCCGAGAATCATGGAGGCGATTCCATTTTGGGCGAGCGAACAAGTCGCGGAACACGCGCCCGTTGATACGGATATTTTGCTCATCAGAGCGCCGCATGTCGGGGAAAAACCGCCGGGACCGTTGGCGACTTCGTTCATCGCAACCAACCCGCACGATTCGAGCGAAAAGCAAACTATCAACATCCATAAGTATAAATCCGCTGGTGCTGGCGCTGGATTGGAAGCGTACGTCGTGACTTCAAACTTTGCAAAAAAGGCGCAAGAGTATTTGGCCAGACACGGTGCGGATATGATCGACGGGTACATCATTAAGTTGTGCCAAAGCTCATACAAACACGCAATCTATGAGCGGGCATATTACTCGATGTACCACGAAGACATGTTCTTAGAACCGTACGACGCGGCGCACCCGAAAGCGACCGTGTTCAATTGCTACGTCGCGAGCACGCCGGATTTTACGGCGCATTAAAATATTATCGTTTTTAGAAGTCACTACATACGTATTTTATTTCACCGTATTGGACGTGTTGTTTATTTATTTATGTATATATGAATCTGTTTACCACAAACGAATGTATGCTCTTTCTTTCTTGTTGACATCGCTCTTAATTGTCCTCGAACGTTCGTCGATGCGTAATCTGTTGTCCTTCTTCACAAAGAGTAAACTCAAACGTCGCGACTCCGTCTTTGTATCTCGCCGAACTCAACGAATACCTTTCAGGGATGTACATTCTCCTTTGCACGTATTTACGGTGTGCACCGCGCTCTCTCCGATACAATTCCACTCTGGGAAATACGTCGTCGTCTCCCTGTTCTTCAACGTTTGGATCCTTCTTGTTCTTCTTCTTCTTTTGCATCCTGAACATTTTTTGCACCACGTTCTCTTTCTCCTTGACTTCTTCCTCTTTACTTTCGCCCTGTACTTTTCCCTCGTCGTCTTTAACATCTCTCCTCGCGACGACCTCGATAGAAAATGCGATACCACCGCGATCCACGCACTGAATCGTTTTGAACGAGATATTCTCGACGCCGACACCGGGAATATCGCAATCCAAGATGTACTTTGCGACGGGCTTCCCTTTGGCCTCAAAAACCGCTCTCACGTCGATGGGAATAACTCTCTTCTTTTTCGAAAGCACCGCGACGGTACCTTTCTTATTCTCGCCGTACTCGTCCGGCAAGTCTCGAAACGCTTCCCGCGCTTCTCTCCTCGCCTCTGCGTTAGTATCAACCACTTCTTCCGCGTTAAATTCCGAGTAAACGCGAGCTCCTTCAAACCGGTGCGCCTGCATCTTTCGCAAATATTCTTGTTGCAACCTTCGTTGAGAAAGTTCTTGCTGATACGAATACCTCGGGTTCGCGAATCCTCGCCTCCCTCTCCTTCGCTCCTCCTCTCCTTCCTCGTCCATCTCGTCCTCCTCTTCGTCGATCGGATGGTCCCAGTTCTCAAAGTTTCTCTCGTCCTGGTGCGCGGAAGGAAAGTAGTCGTGCGTGTAATAGTTCCACCGCCTGTTTTCGTCGTCGTCGTTGTTGTTCCTGGTGTGGCGCGCGAGCGCCGCCGTCCTCATCGTCATCGCCGCTTTATTGTTGTTCGGCGAAGACGAGCAGTACTCGTAACACGGCTCCGGCGGCGAGTGCGGCGAGTCGAACGACATATGTTTGCTACTCGTACGTTTCTCTCTTCTTTTTTTTGTCTCGAAAAATGGCGCGTTTAAAATACGCGAGACGTTCTTTTTTTCGAATAATATAAAGGGAAGTATGAGGTGATGGGTAGAAATCGGCCTGATGAATTGTGCTAATAATCGCATTTATTATTTTGCACTATGCTGTGAGTGAGTTGGGATTATCACACATGGGAGGAAATGGGGCGTGGTGATATATTATTTTTCGGTGAACCAACAAAATATGGGAAATTCCAGAGTGGTTTTCACGTCACACAATTATTTTTTAAATCTCGTGTGTGACTCATCAAATATATATAAAGAAAAAGAAGACAAGCTTCACCATGGCGCACTCGAACGACTACCTGTCGGTGATATACACCGGGTCGATTTTACTCTTCACGCTGGCGTTGAAAGGTGCGCGCGCGACTTATATATATAATATGTGTATAAAGGAGACTCGATGATGATGAGTCACTTTTTTTTTTTCAAATCCGCTTTTTTTTTTGACTTTGTGATGAGATATTTTCATGAAGAGGGACTCACTCTTGTGCGGAGAAGGGAGATGAAACGAGCGAGCGCGCTTCTTTCGATCTCTCTCTCTCTCTCTCTCTCTCGTTCTCTTCTTCTTCGTCTTCATCCGAAGAAACTGATGATGATGATGCGCGTTCTTCTTTTTTTCTGGTCGTGGTTTTATGTACACATCGTGCGCGACGCGCTCGTCTTCGGATTCAATTCCTCCACCAAAAAAAAACGGCGGAGGCTTTTTGACTTTTTTTTTTCTTCGAAAGTGCGCGTGCGTGTGCTGACGAAAAGCAAAAAAAATTTCCTTTCTTTAACGCTCGACGCTGACAACAACAACAACAACAATAATAACAAACAGGGTTATCGAAAACGGAAACTTCACGCATGGGTAACATTTACGGCATACTTGGATTTGTCGTCGCGTTCGCGGGAATCTTAGCCTCCACCTTTGTGTATGCGAGAGGGTATTGGTTGTTCTTCGCGGTGGCGCTGCCGCCCGGTTTGATTTCGGTTTTGATGAGCTTTCGAGTGCAAATGACCGGGATGCCGGTTATGGTGGGTTTGTTCAACGGGTTTGGTGGTTTAGCGTCCGCGTTGCTCGGGTTGGCGTTGTATTACGATCAACACGAGAAGATGATTCAAGACGCGAACGATTTGTCCTCGAATACCGAGGTGTTGAGGTCGATTTTTTACCTGTTCGGTATCGTCGTCGGCGTGGTGACTTTTATCGGCTCCATCGTCGCCTGTTTGAAGTTGGCTGGGAAAATATCGACAAAGCCAATGATTCCACCAGGGCGAGTTGTTTGGTTACCGTCGTTGTTGGGCGGTATCGTGGCGACTGGCGTGATTGCAGCTATGGGTGGTTTTGACGCGACGTCTGGCTCCGGCGGTTTGATTTGCTTGTACGTCATGACCGGTTTGTCCGCCGTGTACGGGTACTTGTTTACCATGGCTATTGGTGGCGCAGATATGCCGGTCGTTATATCTGTGTTGAACTCTGGATCCGGATGGGCCGGAGTTTTTGCTGGTTTCATGTTGGATAACGAATTGATGATTATCGGCGGCGCTTTCGTTGGCGCGTCTGGGATCATTTTGTCCTTCGTCATGGCGGAGGCTATGAACCGATCGTTGGTTTCTGTATTAGCCGGAGGATTTGGTGATACCGGTGGAAGCGCGAAAAAAGATCCAAACGCTCCGGTGGATGATCGTGAACCGACTATTTTCACCAAAGACGATACCGTCAAAACGCTCATGGATGCCAAGTCTGTGATCATCGTTCCCGGGTACGGCATGGCTGTCTCGCGAGCGCAACACTCCGTGTGCGAGTTGACGAAATTGTTGAGATCTTTCGGAAAAGAAGTGCGTTTTGGCATCCATCCAGTCGCTGGACGTTTGCCTGGCCACATGAACGTCTTGTTGGCCGAAGCTTCTATTCCATACGATATCGTGTTGGCTATGGACGAAATCAATGATGATTTCCCGGACACGGACGTATCCATCGTCATCGGTGCAAACGACACGGTCAATCCAGCGGCACAAACCGACCCGACCTCTGCCATTGCCGGAATGCCCGTGCTTGAAGTCTGGAAAGCGAAGCAGTCGATTGTTTTGAAACGTTCTTTAGCTTCTGGCTACGCCGGAGTCGAAAATCCGCTCTTTGTGTACCCGAACAACGCGATGTTGTTAGGCGACGCGAAAGGTACCATCGACGGTTTAGTCGAAGAGATTCGCGCGAATTATGGAGGCGATTTACAAAAAGGTGACGTCGCCGTAAATATCACGACGCAAAAGAAGCAAGAGGCGGCGGATTACACCAAAGATCCGAAACCGTTCGCGGGCACTAAACCGTTGGTGACTTTGGGTGTCGTTTCTGAAACGAAACCTGGAGAGAAACGGTGCGCGATGACACCATCAGTCGCTCGAACGCTTCTCGAAAAACACAACGTCCACTGCGTTGTCGAGTCAAATTGCGGTTTGGCGTCTGGGTATTTAGACGCTGCATATAAAAAGTGTGGCGTTACTGTTGTCTCATCAAAAGCGGATGTCTACTCGAAAGTCGATGCGTTGTTGAAAATCGGCAAACCGACAGACGAGGAGTTATCTGCAATGAAAGGGAAAACAATCGTCGGTTGGGTATCGCCGAACTTCCCAGAATCCGAAGCTCTCGTCAAAAAAGCTGGGAGCTCAGGATGTAACCTAATTTCCATCGATTCCGTCCCGAGAATCACGACGGCGCAAAAGATGGACGTTTTGTCTTCGGTCGGTAAAATCGCTGGCTACAGAGCAGTCATCGAAGCGGTGCACAAGTTCCAATCGTTCTTGGCGCCCCAAATCACTGCTGCCGGGAAGTATCCTCCTGCAAAAGTTCTCGTAATCGGTGCTGGTGTTGCCGGTCTCGAAGCAGTTGGTGCGGCTCACTCGTTAGGGGCGGACGTTCGAGCGTTCGATACGAGGTTAGAAACGCGCGATCAAGTCGAGTCCATGGGCGGTAAGTTTCTCGAGATGCACTTCGAAGAGGACGGTACCGGCGAAGGCGGCTACGCCAAGACCATGTCTCCGGAATTCATCGAGAAAGAAATGGAATTGTTCCACGAGCAGTGCAAAGAGTGCGACATTGTCATCACAACCGCGGCAATTCCAGGTCGAAAAGCACCGATTCTGTTGAAGAAGTACCACGTCGACGCCATGAAGGCTGGATCCGTGATTGTCGATTTAGCGGCATTAACCGGTGGTAACTGCGAGTGCACGAAACCGAACCAAACGTACGTGTACGAAGACAAAGTAACCATGATTGGTAACACGGATCTGGTTTCTGGAGCCGCGCAGATCGCTTCGCAAATGTACGCCACAAACATGTTGCATTTAATATTGCACATGTGTGGGAACCCAAAGAAGCCGGAGGAGGGAAAATTTCAAGTAGACTTTGACGATATCATCGTGCGCGCGGTGACGGTTGCTAAAATCGGTCAAGGTTTGACCTGGCCGCCGCCAAAAGGTACTGGTCCACCACCGCCGAGAATGGATGCCAAGAAAACTGCCGGTGCTGCCGGTGATCTTTCCATTAAAAAGGAGAAGACGATGCTGTTTGGAGGTATCGTGAGCTTGAGCGAAGTCCTCGTGCTTTTACTCGTCACTGGTTTCCTTGTCGTCGTCGGTGTATTCTGTCCGCCGAGCTTCTTCACGTATCTTTTGTTGTTCATCTTGGCCGCCTGGGTTGGATTTTTGTTGATTAACAACGTCGCGAGCTCCTTGCATACTCCGTTGATGTCCGTTTCGAACGCTATTTCTGGCATCGTTGTCATCGGTGGTTTATTGGCGCTCGAAGACTACGCTACCAAAGACATCAAAGATGATATGGATACTTTGGGAAGTATGGCGGTTAAAAGAGGTGTTGCGGCGATCGCGTTGAACGCGGTGGCTATTTCCTTGGCCTTTGTAAACGTTGCAGGTGGTTTCGCCGTGACTCAAAGAATGCTCGGAATGTTCAAGAAATCCTAATCACTAATAATAAAAGGTTTCAAGAAATACCCGACTCGAACTGAAGTTTAACGCTCCTGATTTTAGAAGGACGTATTCAATTACATACACGGACTACAACGAACGTCGTAAATGTTTTTACATGCAGTATAAACAAGATCACTTGTTAAAATTCTTCTCTAAAAATTCTAATCTCTCTATTTTCTCACCGAGCAACTCGACCAACGTCGCGTGTTCTTTTTTCTGCTTTTCGAGCTCGCGTTCAATATCGATGGTTTTAAAGTGCATCTCACTTGCCGATTTTTCCGATTCTTTTCTTTTCATTTCCGCTCTGGCGAGTTTATTGCTCGCTTCTTTCAGTTTTTGCTTGAGCGTTTGAATGACAATGTTGGCGGTTTGATTGGTATCGGATTCTGAGCCGAATTCGAAACCAGAGTCATCCTCCACAACGTACTCTTCTTCTTCTTCTTCTTCTCGTTCTCGTCGCGTTCTTTCCTTATTAT
>Ga0181598_1000344_pt1 | contig 45353 bp, 36 predicted proteins | sample 041ome_4_FD_153295 | JGI IMG/M metagenome (GOLD analysis project Ga0181598, IMG submission 153295) | Coastal salt marsh microbial communities from the Groves Creek Marsh, Skidaway Island, Georgia - 041404US metaG (spades assembly) | ecosystem: Environmental > Aquatic > Marine > Intertidal zone >... | reverse complement strand
TCTCCACTTTCGCATTCATCTTCGGTATCAGCCAACTTCTGTTGGTTTGGAACATCCTCTATTCCGCTCGCCGGGGAGAGCCCGTGGGTAAGGACCCGTGGGGCGGTTGGTCCCTTGAGTGGTCCACCACTTCGCCCCCACCAACGCCTTCCTTCCATGACATCCCCACACAGGGCGACATGAATATCGAGCACGGCCATCACAAGGACGAGCCTTCACTGATGGACCGGTTGCTCAAAGCCGAGCCGAAAGGAATGGTCGTCGGCCAACTGGAGGGAGAAGAATGAGCGGTGGAGAAGCGCACGTGGAAAACAGCATTTGGATGCGAGCCGTGCTGTTCGGTGGCGTCTTTGTGGCCATCGGTCTGCTCGCTTTTGCAACGATGGGTGTCGGTATCGCCAACGTCAAGCACGTCGCTTATGAAGACGCCATCCACGAATACGAGGACGCCAAGTATGCCTACGAGAACGCCAAGGCTAACAACGCCAGCGACGCTGAAATAGCCTCCCTCAAGACGACCAAAAAAGAAGCTCACCATCATGAGGTCGAAGCCCACCTGTCCTACCTTACCTGGCGAACAGCGGGGATCACCATCCTCTTGATGTGTTTCACCTACGCCTCCTTCATCGGTTTGGGCGGTTTCCTCAACTCGGTCTTCCCTGACGACCACGGTCATGACAACCACGGGTACGGTGGCGACGACCACGAGCACCACGGCTCGGGTTCACCCATCGTCTTCGCCTTGGGCATCATGCTCTTCCTCATGGGTTTCCCCTCGTTCCAAGCCACCCTCGGCAACATGCTCTCGGGCGTGGACGCTGACCTCGGCGACCTCGGATTGAGCATGGTCGGACTTCTGTTCGTGACCGCTGGCGTTGCAAATTGGTGGCGTGAAGACCTTCCGTTCATCGGCAACAACGAGCAAATTGCGACGGAAACTGACGAATGGTTTGCTGGCGAGCACATTCGAAAAGCCGGTTTATGGGTCTTTATCATGTCCGAAGTGATGGTTTTCGCGACCTTCTTTTCCTCCTACCTTCGCATGCGTACCGAATGGTGTACCGAATGGCAAGTAAGGGATGGAAACGAAAATTGTGCAGCCGTTGACACCCTGACCGCCTCGGATTTCCTGCGTCCCAACGGGGGTACGCTGGACGGGCTTGGCGGAACAGGCGACTTCATGACCCTGTTGCCGGGCGCCATCAACACCTTTGCACTCATCATCTCTTCCTACACCATCGTGCTGGCGCTCAAGACGGCGAAGAGCAAGGACTGGCAAGCACCCACCGGCGTGCTCGGAAAAATCATGCCCTCCAAGAAGGTCGCCGTTCGCAACTACCTCATCGCCACCTTCCTGCTCGGTTCGATGTTTATCGTCTTGAAACTCGTTGAGTGGAGCCACTTGGTCGCTGAAGGATTCACCATCGGCGCCGCCGGTACGACGGGACAAGCAGCCTCCATCTTCTACGTCGCCACGGGAGCACACGGACTCCACGTCTTCATCGGCTTGTTGGTCATGCTCTACCTGATCTTCAAGGCCGATACGGTTGGCTACGATGAGAAGAACGGACAAGGTATCGAATACTTCGGGCTGTACTGGCACTTTGTGGACTTGGCTTGGGTGGTCATCTTCCCAGCCTTCTATCTGTATTGAGGTGAGAAATTGGGAGAACACGAAACATCTGGAATCTTTGAATCGTTGGTTGAGAAACTGCCGGGAAACTTTGACATCTACTTTTGGAACTTCGTCATCCTGATGATTTTCACCGTCTTTGAAGTCGCCGCAGTCTTCTTTGATACAATCCCCCTTTCCACCGTTTGGGCCATTCTCATCGGTGTAGGCATCGTCAAGGGCTACGGCATCGCAGCCTACTTCATGCACTTGAAGGGCGACCCGCGGGTGTACACCCGAACGGCCCTCTTCCCCGTCTTGTTCGTGCTGCTCATGCTCTGGGGAATCGGCCTCTCCAATCCAGGTGCGGTCGGTGACCTCCCCGCTTGGTGTACACCGTTCTCCGACGGTTACGCAACGCGACGTTAAGGAAGAAGACTCATGGACGCTAGGAAAGGCTTGGTCTTCCTCGTTCTGTCACTCCTCTTGCTCGTACCCGTTGAGGCCTACAAAGGCAGCCAACTGGCGCGTGGCCCGGTTGAATCTTTCCAACTCACCGACCAGAACGGCGATTCCTATTCATTTGACTTTGACAGCGAAGGGGTCATCGTGGCGTCGTTCATCTTCACCCGTTGCCCCGATGTATGTCCCATCATCACCCAGTCGCTGAAGAGCGTTGAACAAGAACTCACCGAGCGTGAACGCCAAGACGTGACCTTCGTTTCCATCACCGTGGACCCTGAATACGACACTCCCGAACGCCTTGCTGCATACGCTGACCTGCACGGGGTGGATTGGCCTCACCTCACCGGTACGGTCGAAGAACTCGAGCCCGTATGGGCAACCTTCGGTCTCGTCGTCCAAACCGCGGTGATTGAAGCCCACGTGATGGCGTACCAACCCGCTGAATCGTCGGTAACGATCGCAGGAACCGACAACGCAGACGGTCAATACATGTTTACACTCAATGCTTCAACCGCAACCCAGATGCTCACAGAAGAGCGGAATTGGACCCTCAACACCTCACTTACCAGTTTTGGAACCATGCTTCACGGCATCAACGGTGTTGACGCTCCGGACGATGGAGCGTGGTATTGGGAACTCAACATCTGGAATGAATCGGGGGGCGAATGGATGGCAAGCGAGGTCGGCATGGATGTTGTTGATGTGCTTCAACGCCCTCACTTTGCCTGGGCAGCCTCAAACGCGAACCGTTCCAACCTCTCGGCGCCCGACCTTGAAAACGGGATCAGCATGTCTGTTGTGTGGCCGAACGGCAGCGTTGATGCCGTGTCCAGCGAGACCTTCACCGGATACCATTTGACAGAGGGGGCGCTTGGAGAGGCGAACATCAACCGAACCATCGAGTCACAGTCTTTCGGCCACTACCTGTCATCGCTTGACGATGTCCCTGCTCCCGACGACTGGTCGTGGTGGTGGAACCTCTTCGTCTGGAACCGTACAACGGGCGAATGGGCAACCTCAGAAGTCGGCATGGACGACCTTGCAGAACCCGAACACATCGCTTGGGCACCGTCCACGATCAACGCTTCCTCGCTCCCTTCCCCGGTAAGCGGGAGTGCAGACCCGTCCGTCTGCAACGGCCACGGCTGGCACATGGGGTCGGGTGAGGGCAAGCACTGCATGTGCGACGACGGATATGCGTGGGGCGGTGATGACCGCCTTTCCTGCGTGCTTGAAGTGAATGAGGAGTACACGGTTGGGCACTCGACCATCGTTTACATCCTCAATCCAGCCAGGGAACCCGTTGTCGCTTGGGCGGGTGATGATTGGCACCCTGAGGACATGGCATCCGACATCCAAGCCGTTCTCGAGGTTGAAAAGCTCGGCGGTCATGAACCCGAGGTCACGCCAGGGTTCGGAATCCTCGGCGTGTTCGGAGCGTCGCTGGTCGCCTTCATGGTGGGCTCCCGCACCATCATGGTCAACCCGAACCAAGCGAAAGGGGAAAAAACCGAAGCGCATGCGTGAACCCGAAGCAGTCGTCGCATAGCCTGGTATTGCGCCGGATTTGAAATCCGGTGTCCCCGTGACTCGGGAGTTCAAATCTCTCCGACTGCGCCATTCTTTGCCTTGCGTACACAGGGAAGACTTCTCAAACTCAACCCGCCCTCATCAGCACATGCGACGAGGCTTGCTCGCTCTGTGTTTGTTCGCCAGCATGGTTTTAGCAGGGTGTCTTGGGCCGGCTTCCGCAGCTTGGGGGAGTGGCAACGACGCCGTTGAAGTCCAATTTTCAATGGAAGGCACCAGCGTGAAAAGCGGCCTCTCTGGCTCAACCACCACCGAATCGGTGATCCCCGTTGGTTGCACTTCCGGTGACGATGGTCTCGCTCTCGAAGAAGGGCTTGGCCAGCCGGTGGCCTTTACGGGCTATCTCGCGGCAAGCCACTTCTACACCGCCCACGACACGCTCATGGGTGCACGTGGCCTCGACTTCGGTGTCACCACCGCTGTAGCGGTGCAATCCATGCCCTTCAACGATGCAGCGGGTGTGGTTGACGGGGACGGCGCCCGAATCGACGTGAAGGATTGGAGTTCGCCGTTGAACCCCGAAACGGGTGCAGGCAGCGTTGACCTCGATGAGTTGGACAGCGATGCCGAGACCAAATGGTTCATTCTCGGTCTGATCCCCAATTCTGAGAACGTCCTCGAAGGCATGAAAGCCCTCAACGAATGGCACCAACCCGTCTCCATTCAGGGCTACTTGGTCTCAAAGGGTGGCAACCAAACCAACCCCACCGGTTACCTCAAATCATGGCACGCTACCAACAACGAATGCTCGCTCACCGTCAATTCAGGGAACAACCGAGAAGACCTCTACGTCTTGGTGAGCGGTATTGTTCTCAACGGAGCAACCGTCAGCGCCAACGGTGAAAGCGACGATGAATGGGTCCAAGGCAGCGTTCCGTTGTTGGGGCGCACCGGGTTTGTTCTGTTTTTCCTCGCTGGCGGCGTCGGAGGTGCAGCAGGCCTGTTCGTTGTCTCGCGTAGCATGGTGATGCGCTCCGCAAGCCAATCCATGCAAACCCTCATCGGAACAGAAGGCATGAAGAAAGCGGCGAGCGTCAAATCCGATGCAAAAGCAGCCAAGAAAGCCGGCATGGAGTCGCCTGCCGAACGTCAACAACGCATGGACAAGGAAAACGCCAAGGCCGAAAAAGAGGTCAAGAAAGAACGTCAAGAAACTCGGCCCGCACCGGTGAAGGGCGACAATGCTCTCGGTGGATTTGACCTCGACAGCGTGTTGGCTTCCACTTCATTCTCTTCCGGTCCGGGCGTTGGCGCCCCTGGTGGACGAAAGAGTTCCGTGGTGGTTTCACAAAGCGCTCAAGCCCTGGAAGAGCGGGGTGTTCCGTCCAATGAACCACGGGTCTCCTCTGCACCAACAAATGTGGGACAGTCACGCTCGAGCCCTCCGTCCCCAAAGAAAAACGCCGGTGGGCCCCCGCAACGAAGCGAGGAACAGAAGAGGCAACCGCCGGTCCTGCGGCGAATAGCGGTCAAAAAAGCAGAACCGGATGAAGAGGCCCCCACACCGATTGAACATCACGAGGAAGAGGATTTCTCTGACTTTTCGTTTTGAACCGGGACGACGATGTCAACGGCGTGCTTGAGCACGTGCATCACGAGGGGCGTGGAACCCAAGTTCTCACCGTCCACGTTGATGGCGGTCGGCTCATCGGTGGTGATGGCGAGCGATGTAAAGCGGTGGTAGTCCACTTTGGGATGGAAGACATGTCGGCCCTCCGCTTTCAGCATCCCAAAGGCCTTGAGAATTTGACTGCGTTTCATCCGCTTGAGCACCCCGATGTCCATCTCTCCGTCATCAACCGATGCTCCGGGAGCAAGCGGCAGAAGCGAGCCACCGGTCTGGCTGTTTTGGACCAAGAAAAGCGTGAAAGCATCGGTCACTGAGCGGCCGTTGATCATCAGCGTTGCACTCCGCTTTCGATTGGCGAGAATCGCCATCAAAATTCCTACATCGTACCTCGCTGGACCCAACCAGCGCATTCGCTCGGCCTGAATGTTTGAATCGACCCCCAAACCCCACGTGACCAGATTGTGGCTAAAACGCACCATGCGTTCCCCTTCGTTTCCCGGCAATCCCTCGGTCAGCTCAACCTTGGCGAGGTCAAGCGCCTGAACATGCCCTCCAAGAATCGCTTCAACGGCATCATCAACCGATTTGAGGTTCAAATCGTTGGCTTGCGAATTTCCGGTTCCTGCAGGAACGATAGCAAAGGTTTGACGTTGCTCGAGATTGAGCAACATGCGACCCGATATGACCTCGCACAATGTCCCATCACCTCCAACGGCAACGATGGGTTCGTTCTCTCCAACGACCAAGGCAGAGGCAAGCGTCACCAAGTGACCGCTGTACGCCGATTGGGACAGCGTTACTTCAACGCCTTCCTGTTCCAAACGAGCCTTAATTCGGTCACCGATGGCTGCACCTTTGCGTTTTCCTGCGTACGGGTTAACCAAGAGATGGGCTTTGGAAGGCTTGTTGCGTTGATGCGCAGGATGTGTGAAGAGAGGAGCAAATTGCGGGCGATGAACGCCTTTTTTCTTCCGAGCGGACATGTCCGCATCAAAATTGAGCGGTGGAGCAAACCCTTCGTCCTCTTGGACCATAAACCCTTGACGCCGTTTCAGCGCTTGAAGCCTTCCCTTGACGGTTTTCACCCGCTATATGGGAAGTGAATAATCCATCATTCACATTGCATAATCGGCCGGATGTCATGCTCTTCCAGAGAAAATTCACAAGCAAGAGGTCTTGAACCCGGTCTTGCTCGCACCTTCGTGGACGAAGCCTGGAGTGAAGACGATCACGCGTTCATGGAGCGTGCGCTTCTCGTCGCAGAACGAGGTAGGGGCAAAGTCAGCCCGAACCCTCTGGTGGGTTGTGTTTTGGTCAAAAACGGCGTTGTCATCGCCGAAGGTTGGCACGACCACCTTGGAGGCCTGCACGCCGAACAGATGGCGATTCACGATGCAGAAGAAAAAGGAAATTCACCCAATGGCGCCACGGCATACGTGACCCTTGAACCGTGCAATCACTTCGGCCGGACGCCGCCCTGCACCGAAGCGCTGATGTGGGCCGGTGTGAGCGAGGTGGTCGTTGCCCACCGCGACCCCAACCCCACCGTGCGTGGAAACGGATGCAGTGTGCTCAACAACGCCGGGATTCCAACACGGACGGGTCTTATGGAAGGGGAAGCCCGAGAACAAATGCGCGCTTTTCTGCATTGGTGCGAGCACCGGCGACCTCTTGTCACGGTAAAACTGGCCGTGGACGTCAACGGTTCGGTCGACGACAGGGCTGCACGAGCACAACGCTTCACCTCGACAGGATGCCTTGAGAAAGTTCACGAGTTGCGCAGGGATTGTGATGCTGTTCTTGTGGGCGTTGAAACGGTGAACCGAGATGACCCGCAATTGACCGTGCGCATGGTGCCTGCAACCCGGCAACCTCTGCGCATCGTTCTTGACCCGAACGGCAGAGTCAATCCTTCTGCGAGCATGCTCAAGGAAGGCGAAGACGTGATGCTCGTTCAATCCGAGTTCACGAACCTGCATTCCCTGCTCAACCAATTGGGCGACCTGAACGTCCAACGGCTTCTGGTTGAAGGCGGCCCCTCAACCGTTCACCGATTTTTGAAAGAGGCCCTTGTTGATGAGGTCTACTTGGTGCACAGCAAGGTCGAGCATACCCAACCGGTGCCATCCAACCTCGACGAAGCGGTGCTCATCAAATCAGGGTTGAGCTTGGAAGAAGAAACGGTTTGGGGCGATGAGCGGGTTGAGCATTACACCCGTTGGGGTTAGCGCACCGTCAACACATCGTTCCAACGGTGCGAAGACCCCTTTCGAAAGAGTTGGTCGTGAAACGCTCGTTGTTGCATGTGAACACACCGTGCAAGCCTGCCCCGATGGTTGTAGCAACCCTGGCGAGTATGAACCACGACCAAGAGGTCGTCCAACGAAAGGAGGGGGCCCGTGACAGCAGGTGGTGTCCGCGAGACGCGCTCAATCGTGCCGTCCCACTCCACATCGGCCTGGGAAGGCGGCTCCAACGGTTCGTGCTCAAATCGGACGCCGCCCTCCGCCAGTTTCACCGGTCGCCAGACATGTGGGACACCGTTGTCCAACCACGTTCGGATGAGTTTGAGTTGTTCTTTAGTGGCGAGGCCCAGGACCGAAGCCTCCCACCAACCCGGTGTACGAGCAAGCGTGACATGATGAACACCGGGATACTCGTCCCGTGGGTCAAGGCCGTCCGCCCACGTTCGGCAAAGGTCTTCCAGTCGGACCGGGAGCAACGGCAAAGGAGACATGCCCATTTCTTGAAGCCGATAGGGATTGGCGAGTTCACCTTGGAGCAAAATAGGCCGGCGCCCTTCAAGCGGTTCCGCTCCGCAGGCGACCAGCATGTCGTCCAACGAGGTGCCGTTCGCAGCGTAGCCTCGAGCGTACTCCAAAACGGCTTCTCCGTCAAGGGGCTCTGCATCAGCCGTACGGGCCGCTTCAAAGGCGAGGGAAACGACAGCTTCCGGGGAATAAAGAACGGCATGGGTGGGGAGCGGGAGCGGCGAATTGTTGGCGGCATAGGGCCAAAGGCGGGGGGAGGTGCCGTCCATGCGAGTTGGTCAACGCCGTATGTTCATCAACTTGCCTCAGTGCGTGTAGGTGGTCTCAAACAAGCATGACGGGCAGGTCACTTTGATCGGACGTACCTCAGGAATGCCCAACGCTACCCCGCAACCCGAGCAGAGGATGGCTTGGTTCACGCTCTCCCGGCGAGCCGATGCTTCGCGGGTTGGATCGTATTCGAACCGAAACTGACTCTTATCCACCAGGTTGGGGGCGGAAGGAGGCGATGTGGATTGCAGCCCAGGGACCTCTTTGTGACTCGTGTCCCAGGTGTTGGCTGGAGGGTTTGGAGTGGGCGTCGATGAGGTTGAAAGGGCAGCCATGGCGGCTTGTACCGTGGCTTCATCGGTCCCGTAGACCCGACAAATCCGGTCCATCTCAAGCATTTGGTCGTATCCGCTCAAGGCCTTCAAAGCGACGAGTTCTGCTTGGGGGACAGGGCTCATGCATTTTGCAGGTAAGGGCTTGCTTTTCTTTGTTGAGGGTCGCCGTTTGAGGGGATCCTCCGTTGGCTCTTCCACAATCCGGAAGACCGGGTACGGATTATGGAAGGGTTCAAATGAGGTCGGCCGTGGCCGGCGATTGAACCACCATGGTTAGCCGTCCAATGTTCCGAAAAAGTGCAAGCAACAACAAGCGTGTCCGAGCCGTTCGAGACATCTTGTGCGGCGAGGTCATGCAGCCTGCTCACACCTTGTTTGCAACCGATTCCATGGCCAAAGTGCTCGAGGCCCTCACGCGGCACAATTGGGACCACGTGTTCATCGTGGACTCGGACGATGTCCCCCTCGGGCGAATTCACGCCGTTGATGTGCTCAAAACGGTCAATCGAAAAGCGGTGAATCGGGATATTGCGTGGATGCACACCGTCCCCGCTCAACAAATGCTCACCAACCCTCCGCTGACCGTTCGCACAGGAACTCCACTCCTGAAAGCCGGTGCCCTGATGCTCACGCATGACTTGAACCAACTGGCGGTGGTGGACGATGAAGGAGCCCTTGTTGGCGCGGTAGGTCACAACACCGTTGCGAGGGTGCTCCCTCGCTTTCTTCTGTGATCAAATGCCCCAGTAGCGGTCTGCTTGGGCTTGCTTGGCTTGGAGCGTGCGAACAACGGTCGTCACCATCCAAAGGACGACCACCCAAATCAGGGGCGTGGTCAAGTCGTTGAGGATCATCTCGACGCTGAACTCGTAGGACGTGCCGTTCAAGACCCGAATCGCGATGTCGAGGGCGGCGTTGAGGAAAGAGTACACGACCATGCCGAAGACGCTGAGGACGATCAGGCTGCCCGAGAAGGAACCCCGTTTCAAGCGCAAAAGCATGAAACCGGCGGTTGAGGTCAAGAAAGCGATGACGGTCCAAGCCAGCGAAGAATGAATCACGCTGAGCCAGAGCACCGAAGGAGCGTTCGCCGTCGCTTCGAGCAGACCGAATGCTCGCCAACCCTCGGCCACAGCGAAGATGGCGCTGAAGAGGGTGGCCGTCCACAGCAAGGAGGAAAACATCGCTGCGTCGGCGTTTTCTCGCATTTCTTGGATGACGCGATTGACCGTGGATTCGATCCCAGCTCCTTTGCTGAAAATGTACAACCCGAGGGCCAGAGGCAGGGCTCCGATAACGACACCACCGATTTCGTTGGGAAGCATGATCCCCAAGCCGAGAATAGCCATGATGGCGCCGAAGGGAATCATGATCTTCGATCGCCATTTCGGGTCGTCAAGCGCTTTCACGATGTAGTAATACGTCCCCTCAATGCCCTTGGATTGGCGCACCGTCACGCGCTCGATGTGGTCGATACGAACTTGCGAGGTGATGATGGGCAGAACGCTTTCGTCTTCTGCGCCGTCTGTCACGAGGATGGCTTGGTCGGGTTGAAATCTCGAGACGACCTCTTCCAGTTGAGCCGCAATGGCTCGGTCTGAGCGGACACCTACTTTTTCGTCACCGGTGAGAATGGTGATCTCAACTTCATCTTCTTCGCCCTTCGTCTCAAGGAGGGCGTCGTTTTGGGCCAGCGCACCGAGGATGGCGTTGGTATCGCTCTCCTCTGGGTCGGCGATGCCAAGTTTGAGCGCTGCAGTCAGGACGTTTCGTCGTCCAACAACGGGGCCCCGGATGGAAGTCTTGATGCCGAGGTCGTTATCACGGTCGACCGTAATCACCAACGTTCGTGTCATCTGCTCCCCCCTTGTTGGCTCCACAGACGTTCTTTCATTCAAACCCTTGTGCGAAATTTCCGATTGAGCGCTCCGCAACCTCGGCAGTGCTTCGTTGACGAACGACAGCGGCGTCGTCCTTCCCGAGCGGCGGGTCCTCCCAATCGGGGTCACCCGGCAGCACCAATCCAGCCCCCAAGGCGACAAGGCGCTCTGCAAGGCGGCCTTGCGTGGCGGACAGTTGTCCCCACTGGTGCTCGACATCTTGCCAAGAGCGCCATTGCCTCAATCGTCTCGTAGAACGTACAAACCGAGCATAGAGTTTCATGTGAGCCCGTGCGGTTAACGGCCAAAACAGCATGAAGAAGACAAACGCCCCCACTGCAGGCAACATCGTGACGTACTGAAGCACTTCGTGAGAGGCCATGGCAACGGACACCGGACTGTTTGGGTCCAGAAGAAGCCAAACAAAAGTAGTGGTCAACGCAAGCCACCAAATCGGGAACACCAGCACTGAGGAGAGCACCTTGATGCTTCCCTGGAGGGAATCGTCCACATTGGCCCGACGGGTGATTTTTTCGAGAAGGCTTTGGAATTTGTAGGGCACGTAGTTGCCGAGAATGGCGCCCCACGTCACCAGTCCAAACATCCAAGCCACGGACCAAAGCCACGAAATCAAGATGCGGAAAAACCCGGAGAACGTCAGTTTTTCTGGTCGGGAATCAACGTCATGAGGGCGGAGATTTCGCCGTTCCAACTCATCGAAATGGGCCTCACAATCTTGCACCAATTCACCAGCAGCCGCCGCATCATGGACAGCGAGGTATTCCCAACCTGCTCTCAGTCGGCGTGCACCAAGAACCGATTCAGCGTACGAAAGAGGTCGAAGTTCTTCGCCGGATTGGCGCTGTTTTTCTGCTTGGACCATGCTGCGCGCTTTCCAAATCAACATCCGCTCTCGCCATGTCGATTTGGCCAGGTTTGCCCGTTGAAGTTCCACGCCAATGGCAGAAGTGAGGTCGTTGACCCAGGCCTTATCTGCGCCTTCATCGGGCTCTTCGGGTGGATTGGGGAATACCATGTTGCGCTCGAGCACGATAGCAGCGCGTTCTCGGAACCGATGTGAATCGGAATAATGCAGACCCACTGGGACGAGGCGGGGTGGTGGCAGACCTTGCTCTTGGGCCTTGCGAACCGCTTCGAGCAAGAGACGTGCAGCACCCGAACGGATGGATTGAACCGACGCCTCAGCGTGCGTTTTCTCTTCGGGGAACATCAACACGGACCCGCCGTTCGCAAGCGTTCTCGCCGCTGCAGAAAGAACATCGGAGGAGATTTCGGAGGAGGTGCGCCGGCTGAACGGCATGGCCGCAGCGGTGAGCGGCACCACGCCTGCAGCTCGGAACGGAAGGCTGACCAGGGGCAGTTTGAAGAGGCGGTGACTCACGAGCGTTGTCACGCGTTGAGGTAATTTTGCGGTCATGAGCATAGGGTCAATCAATCCGTTGGGATGCCATGAGATGAACAGAGCACCGGCCTCATCGGAAATGAACTCGTCATCAACGACGTTGACTTCTCGAAACCAAATGCTCGTCAGAAAACGAAAGAAGGCTCGAAAGATGCGGTAGGGGAGGCTCAACGCACTCGCAGGTGGCGGGCGGTTCGCTGGGCTCACCATGAGAGGTGGACCTTCGTTCTGATTCTTAGCACCATGCCCGTTAGGAGGGGGTTGACGACGGGGTTGGCTCGTCACCCGATGTCTCCGGTTTCGGTTCCGCAGGTGCGGTGAGACGACGCCAGCGTTGGGTCGCCCGGATGTATTTCAGCGGATGGTCCATCCACGATTGGTCGCAGGTCCGGTTGTCGCCAGGGAGCACGGGACAGTTGTGGTTCACCTTGAGTTTTCCACAACCTGCTGGCGTGTATTCGTGCTGGTAGACATGCTGGACCTGATAGGAGGTGGTGGCCTCGCTAAAGTCCGGAGCTCCGCGGAAGAAATTGACGCACGCTTCTTGAGGGAGAGCGAGGGTGGCCGCCATCGAGGCCAAAAACAGACGCCCGAAGTGATTCACGTTCACCCCACCGGACAAATCAGCGATGATCTTCTGCATGCAGGGGGGCCAATCGCTTTCTTCAGCGCCGACCAGAGCGATGGCTTCGCTGGCTTTGTTCGCCATCAAATTGCGAACCATGCCCACGGGTTCCGCCAAACGAACGGCAAGGTCGGTCGTGATCTCGGTCATTTTTTCCAAGGCCTCAGCCTCAATGCCGGATTTTATGCGCTCCCTCAGCAAGCGAGCGAGTTTTGCTGAAGAAGCGTATTGCCGCTCATCGTGCAACTTCACCCATCCCGCTTCAACGTCCACGTTTGGCAGTCGCCAGCGCTGTCCTGTGATGCGCGGGCAAATTTCAACAAAATCAGCCAAACCGATTCGCCATACCGTTGAGCCCTGTTGTCTCAATTCTCGCATACCCGATGGCTGAAATGAACGGCCACCCATCGTAGAGGCAGCGAGGGGTTCAACCTCAGAAATGTAGGTTCGGGCGATGTTTTCGAGGTTCATGCTGTCTTGAATCAAGAGTTGTTCGGCACGGGCTGCCTCTGCCTGCGCCCACCGAGCGATGAGCCGCTCGTCTTCACTTGCGCACATCACCAGACGAGCGTAGTAAAACGAAAACGCCTCAATCAACCGCCCTTCTTCGGTGTGAATGTCGCCTCCAATGACCTGAACGCCTTCTTTGGATTGAATCGAATCGATAAGGCGAATACGTGCCCGTTGCCTTGCTTTTTCCATCCATACGCCGTCAAGGAGTTCGTTGAGGTCGATGTTATGGGTGACGGCCATTTCCCGAATCCAAGCCGTCGCTTGCGGCAAGAAGGGATAGCGAGCCAACGTCACCTCGTCCACAACCTCAGGGGGGGTGGAGGGGACGGGCATGGTGGTCCGATGAGCGCCACGGATTATGAAGTTCAACGTCGGTTGAATTGATGACCTTGTGCAGCCTGCGGAAGTCATGGATGGGGCCCCAGACGACGCTTTCATCCAAATCCAAGACGAAGTTCGTCAGCACTTCGGTTGGGCCCATGAAGACGATGCCAAGAGCGCCGTAGCGTTGCTTTCGGCCTGCGAAAACCACCCGCACGCCGATGCTTTTGGTTGGTCAAGAACGGCTCGGAACGCAACGCTGGAGCGAATACGGGGGGTGCTCACAACAGCCGATTCGGTCGTGCTTGTCGGCGCAGCGGCTCAGCGGAAGGAATTGGACCGCTCGTGGCCTGCGGGGACCGTGTTCGTCGCTGCAGATGGGGCCGTAGGCGCATGTTTGGACCTCGTCATGCCAGCCTGCGTGGTCACCGACCTCGACGGCGGTGAACATTTGGACGCTGCGGTCTCCCGTGGCGTTCCGCTGTTCGTTCACGCCCACGGTGACAACCTTTCGACATGGGCGCGTTTGCTCAGAGCGTGGTCGTCAAATCCGCCACAACTGGTCTTGACCCATCAATGCCGGAACCCCATTGAGGGCATGCTGAATCCGGGCGGTTTCACCGACGGAGACCGTGCAGCCTGTTTGATGCGTTGGTTGGGCGTTGAAGAGGAGAAGGTGATCTTTGTTGGATATTCCACCGACCGGGTCGGGCCATGGTCGGGAACGACGGACCCGGTTCGCAAACTGGAAAAGTTGGCTTGGATGGCGACCGTTTTGGATTTGGTCTCCCCGAAATGGCGGACAGGAGGGGGAAATGTTCCAAGTCCCGATTCAACCAAGGATTTTGAAACACAGGCATAAGAACGCTGCTTCAGAACAACAGCCATGGCGGCGGGACGGTCATGGGTGAACCCGGTGCTGTGGGTGCTCGCTCTGGTGCTCATCAACGCCATCTGGAGTAACGTGTCACGGCAGGATGCCCCGAACGAGGTCAACGGTATCGACCGATTTGAACCCTATCGTGAACTGACGGTTGCCCCTGTCTTCGGATCCAAGAACGCCATTCCCAGCACGTTTCAAACCAGTTTCACGAGCAGCAGTCTTGAACAGGCCAACGTCAGTTTTGCAATTAAAAAAGACAACATCTCAGTGGTGCATTCGTGGTCGGGCCTTTTGACCGATACGCCGCCTGAATGGAGCGGTTCCCTCGAACCGGGAACGTACACCGTGGTCACGGAAGTTGAGCAGGGGGTTGATGTCGAACAGGTGCTGATGCTGCAACCCTTTGACTCCATTCGGCTCCAAGGACATGCGGTGCTTAGCGTTTTGTTGGTCGTCTTGGCCTTTGCCGAACAAGGCGTCAGGGCTTTTGTCACCGCCCGAACACAAGGGGCTGCGATAAAACCGAAGAAGGAAACTGCACCGTTCAAGCAAACCTCGTTCTCACGAGAAGATGAGTTGGTGCTTGAGGATGATGCGTCGCCTTGGCGAGCGCCGCTCACGCCCTCAAAGGAAATCCGCGAGTGAGAGCTGCTTCGCTCGGTCGTTGTTGAACAGCGAATCGACGCTGCTGGCCAACCATTCAGCGTTTTGACGGGTGTACAAGTCCACCCCGTAATGGTCCATCACGAAGCGCATCACTTCGATGTATTTTCGAACGGCACCCTCCGATACAGTAAGCGCAAGATTTCCGTTGCACAAACCGCCTTCATGGGCGGAAACACCCATGCTCGCAAGGCCCCGACCGACCTCTTTTTTGGGTTGAATACAACTCCCCGAAAGGGGCATGCGCCGGTAGGAATGAGCGCATTTCAAACACCGGACTTTCTGTCTGCCGTAGGCGTTCAGGTTCCCCCGTAAATCGGGCAAAAAATGGGAGCGGACCACGCTTGAGGCAACCTGGCGTACATTGACGCCGCGAAGTCGATGACCGAGCGCCAATTGCCCGTTCATCTTGTCGATCATGGTCTCCAGTGTTTTGTAAGCCGACAATGCCGGCCCTTGGTCCAATGAAGCGCAATCATGCGTGAACCCGTACCCACGAACCGCCGCCACGGTACCCAACCGACGCTCGACGAAATCCATCCGTTTCTGCACCTCCTTGGGGTGCGGTTGGTCCAGCGTGGCTTCGTAGAAATCACGCTCGTAAAACCACGCTGAATCCACGTTGAGGGCTTCCTTGTCGACCTCGGTGGGGTTCAGCCGGGTCGTCAACACCAAGGGTGCGTCCATCTGGCCCCCTCGATTGGCGGGGAGAATTTCGCGGCTGAAATTCAACAAGCCGTCCATTAGAAGCATGATGGCGTCCTCATCGCCGTCACAGTTCCGACGTTTGGCAGCATGGAAGAGCGGGTGGGCATAACCTCCCGAACAATCGGCCCACCCGATGATGCGGGAGAGGACTCCTCCGCTGGTGTGTGGTGCAAGCGCACAGATGAGATGGCCCACCAGGTCGTTTTCAGACTCGGCGTTGTAATAGGGTTCCATACCGTAGAAGCGCACCAGGAGTTCGTCGACGTAGTTCGCAGTACGGAGCAGGAAATCACCAGCGCCTTTTGCCACGATGAAATCTTGTGGATAGAGTTCCAGCACCTGTTCATCGTCGGCCAACGGTTCCCCCGTGTAGTCGTGCGTGTATCCCAACCCAGCAAGGGTCTTCCAAGGAACTCCGATTTCCCGCGGACGGAAATGCGTGATGGGAACGTCACTCATGTCGTAGCGGACCGTTCCATCTCGGAAGACCGGGAGGTCGTGGCGCGCACGAAGAATACCTTTCTCAATGGCTTCAGGGGTTTGGTCCCGGCTGTTCAGTTTCTTCATGCATTTGACCTGCCCCGGGAGGCGGTCAATGCCAAGCCGAATGCGAGCGTCCTCGACCATGTCGTCGAGGCGGACGGATTGGATTTCACCGCGCCGCCGCCGCGTTGAATCGGAGGTGTCTGCCTCAGTTCGACCTCCGCAAACATCACCCGCTCTTCCTTCACCAAAATCGTCTTGATTTCGATGATGACAACGTATGTACGGAGAGGCCCGGTTGCACACCGAGCAGGTTCGTTTCCCGAGTTGAACCCGGATGGTTCGTTTCTCCACGGCGTTGTGCAACAACCGTTGATTCCCTCCGTTGAGTTCGATGGGAAACAAGGAGTGGGTCATGGGGTTCATCACGCGGGGAGCGGCCTTTTCGGGCCGACCCATCCGGCATCCGACACGAACGGGGGCGCTGTGTTCCCACCGTAGGTCGGAGAGTTTGCGAACGAGCATCATGATGCCGTGAATGGCGTGTTCGTCCTCAAGTTGCTGCGCATGCAAGTAAGCCGGGGGGTCATCGGGACCGTCGTCAGGTACAGACGCTGCCGCTTCCCTGCCGACCTTGTCGGTTTCAGCGATGCCCAAACCCCGCTGACGGGCACCGGTTTCAGCAGCGATTCGAATGGTGGCACGTTCCGCTTCCAATTCGCCTTTTCGTTGACGTTCTTGATCGAGAATGGCTTTGGCCCGTTCAAGGGCTTTCAGTCGCTCCTCAGTCATGCTTTCAGCGTTACGAACACGAACCGGAGAAGCACCGCCGAAGGTGAAACCAAGGCCTTCGAGCAACGCCTCCCATCCGGCCAAAACCACGATGTCATCGCCATCATGCGCGTGGGGTAGGCCAAGAAGCATCATCGCTGCTTTGGCCATGCCGTGCTGGTGAAGCACCCACCCCTCCGGTAAGGTGGATTGCAGCACGGGGGCCCGAGGCAGGTGGCCCGTGCCCGGAAGCTCAAGGCCCTCAAGAGCGGGCAAAATCTCAGGCTCAAGGTCGTCCATCCGTTTGGGTGTCCAACCCTTTACAGCCCCCTTCAAACGGAGCTGGCGCTGACCGTGGTGAGGAAGCGCACCTTCGAGGTGCACGTCCTTGGCAGCGAGGGTGGAAAATGTGTTTGAGCGTTCGATGGACGCCGATTCAAGCATACCCAGAACGCCCGGCAACCATTCGATGGGGAGGTCTTTGAACCACGGGTTGTGAGGTGGAGGAAGCGAGGTTGCAAAGCGTTCAGCGATGCCTTTTGCTTGCTCCCAAGTGAGGGCCTGCGCCCTCAAACGAGCATGCCAGCGGCAACGAACCCAAAATTGGGCGCGAGGGTCCTGGGATTCACCGGGTTGGAGGCCCGGCATGCCTTCTGGCCATGCGTCGCGGTCAGCCTCCATCACGGTGAAGAAATCCTCCATGTCCTTCGGTGTCGCCAACGCCTCTAGGACATCGCTCGCCCACCAATCCATTGTGTAGCCGGCGGGGACAAGCGATTTGTTGTTCTCCAAAAACTCACCGTAACCGATCACCAGCTCACCGTTGTCCCAGATGTTCTTGACACGAGGCCGCAAGGAGGCGTAGGCTGAGGGGTCGTCGATTCGGAGGAAACGACCGTCGTCAAGGATGACCCATGGGCCTTCAGCCTCGTCGCATGGCGTGATGGCGCAGGCTTTCCCCGGGCGTTCGATTTTCATCTGCGTTCCGATGGTGATGAAATCGTCAAGCGCCAGCATTGAGGCGGTGTTGCAGGAGGCGGCGGCCAATCCGGAAGGGCGTGCCCGCCCGTATCGAAGGCGGAAACCGCCGGCCTGGAGGGGTCCACCAAAGACCGGACGACCAGCGATGATGTCGTTCATGAATTTGGTGATCGGTTGGATTTGCTTGCTTCGAAAGGTTTTCGCATCCGTGATGTCTTTTTCCTTCCCTCTTGCAGCAAATTTGGCGATGAAATCCCAACCCGGGAGGTTCAACCGTTCGGTGTGTTTCTCAATTTTTGGGGCTTTCAAGCACATGCCTTCCCCAATGACCAGCAGCACACCACCCCGAATACGCGCTTCGTCGATGTTTCGAACGTTTCCGTAGCCAGCGCATTCAATGCGCTCCGTCGATTCACCGTTGATCATCACCGGGCAAGCGCGCACGATTTCATCGATTTCGGGAGGAGATGGTCGGTACTGAAGGTTGCCGCGGTAAAGGCCAAACTCCTCCTTCACACGTTCAACTTCCGGGTCGGTCGGTTGGTAGTGACCGATGTTCAATTCCCGACGAATCATGTCAGCGATGAGCACGGCAAGGGCTTGAGCGGTTCCACCTGCTGCCCGTATCGGGCCGGCAAAATGAACGGACACGAACTGAGAGCCGTCGATGTTGTTCAACAACCGAACCTCGCTGATCCCTTCCAGCGGGGCGACCAAAACCGCCTCGGTCAAAACGGCCAAACCGACGCGAAGCCCCACGTCAATCGACTTTTCCAAGTCGTACCCCTTTTCTCGAAACCCACGGGAAACGGATTGAGCGATCATGATGGACGTTGTTTCTCGGTCGTGTTTTTCGAGCAGAGCACGGATATCATCTGCAACGGGGTAGCCCTCGAGGTGTTCGATGAGCAACTTTTCCGTCCGTCCGGCCAGGTCCGAAGCACGCGGAATCTCGACCCGGTGTTTGTGGTCAAATCCGAGTTCGCGTGCAGCCTCGGCAATCCGGTAAGCGTCATCCGCCCGTTCATCCAGCCAGAGATGGTAGCGTTCCATCTCGGCTTCAAGGCGGGGCAAATCAAGCCCAATCAACGGGTTCAACTCTCCCAATTCGGAACGAGTCGGCTCAGTACCCATGGTCATTCGTGAAAATGAGGAGACCGACCCTATATCATCACCGCGGTTCAATTTCTTGACCGCTCAGCGTGAGCGGGGGAAGGAAAGTTCATGTCATGCACCCGTGAGAAGGAAGCATGGCCGTTGACCCCACTGTTCGTGCGCATCCTGAGTGGGCCCGCCTGGGGGCCTTGGTCCACGAACTGGCCTTCCTCGACGGCGGCCATGATGATGCCTTTACCCTCGCAAGCGGACGGCATTCTCGTTGGTTTTTTGACACGAAGCCGGTGATGATGCATCCGGAAGCGGGGCGGATTCTCGGACGCCTTTTGACCATGCGTGCTGAAGCGATGGGCGCTCAATTCGTCGGCGGGCTTGAACTTGGAGCGGTCCCGCTCACAGCGCTGGTGGTGGCGGCAGCCCCCGACCATCTGCGAGGTTTCATGGTTCGAAAAGAACCGAAAGGCCGAGGGGGGCGCAAAACCAACAACCCCCCTGGCATTGAAGGTTCGTCGCTGGTGGGTGGAGGCGATGTGGTCATCGTCGAGGACGTCACCACAACGGGGGGATCCTCGATCGTGGCCGTTGAGCGAATCCACGCCGAAACCGATTGTCGTGTGGTGGGCGTGATCAGCATTCTCGACCGGGAAGAAGGGGCAGAAGAGGCGTTTGAAGCCGCCGGCATTCACTTTGAATCCTTGCTCACACGGTCCGATATCCTGGCCCTCTGAGGCGTTTCCATGCACGAAATTCTGAACCCTGCCGACGTGGACGCTTCCGGTTTGGTTGAACTCGCCCAGGACCCCACGGCACCCGAGGGTTTGGTGTTTCATCACGCCGTTGAAGGGAAGCCGCTGGCTACGCCGTGGCAGGTCGCCGTTTTGCGCGCCGCTCTGCTCGCAAAGCATCCCCTCCCCGAAGGGCTTGTGCTCGATTGTGCTTGCGGCAGCGGGATTCAACTCGCAGCCTACGCCTCCAGCCTTCACCGACCGGTGCTCGGCGTTGAGCTGGAACCGGCGAGGGCACATGCATCGGCCTTCAACATCCAAACCGTGGCCGCCCACCACGCCGCCACAGAGGAACCATGGTTCACGGAGAGTCGTATCGTCTCAGGCGATGGAACGGATGCGGAAGGTGTGCTTCGGGCGGTCGATACGGCGCAACGCATCGCGTTTTTGCATCTTGACCCGGCTCGGCCTCGCAACAGTCGGACGCATGCGCTCGAAGAGATGCAACCCCCGTTGCACAGCGTTCTGCGTGAATGGGCACCCCATTTTGCAGGCGAGCCTGCCTTTGTGTTGGACCTCTCGCCAAGGCTCACCGACCAGCAGCGTGGAGAAGTCGAGGCGTTGGTTGAGGCCCTGTGGCCCGGGCTTCCGCGAACATGGGAATGGACTTCGAGGGGACGGGGGCGCGTTGACCGTTTGGCCCTCTGGGGAGGTTGTGTTGCTGAACGGGGCACGGCTCGCAGGTTCGTGCGCGTCCCGCAGACCTTGGGCAAAGAGGCGTTGATCTTGCGAACCGGCGATACCCACGAGGCCCCCCCGGTTCGTGTCCACCCTCCCAAACGCGGTGAATTCGTCACTCTGCTCGATGCAGCCTTGGTTGAGAGCGGCCTGGTGAGTTCGTGGTTGCCTTCGGTGTCAAAGGACCACACCTTTCGCTGGGCGGTGGTCGAAGGGCGGCGACCGCAGGTGCATCACGAACATGCTCTCCGTTTGAACCAGCAACAAGGCACCTTGGTTCAAGCCACGGGCCGTGTCGTTGAACTCCTCAACATTGAATTGAACGAAAGCACCGTTGATGGACTGGTCGAATACGCTTTGGAGCACAACTTCCGCTCGGTCAAGCTTCGTCTGGACCTCGACCCAACGCTTCAACCCGTTTTGCAGGGTTCTTTGGACCGACAGTTGCAACGCCGTCACGGAGTTCGCGAAGGTTTTCTCACCCGCCATCCCAACGGCCATACCCTCCTCCTCTGCGTCTTGGCTCACGATGAGGTTGAAGGGGGAAGTCCCTAATCACTCCTTTTCGCGGCTCAGTGGCGCGAACGCCATCATCGCGGTCTTGATATATGGGGGGTTGGTCGGAGGGATGCTTGACACTGCGTGTGTTAACGTACAGGTGAACACGATGGCACGACCGAAGGATGAGGACCTTGGTGACGATTTTTCATACATTTTGCGTATGGCCGATACGGACATGGACGGCTTGAAGCCGTTGGCCACCGCATTGACGTCGGTCAAAGGTGTTGGTGCTCGCACCGCCATCCAGATTTGCAAGAACACGGGCTTCGACCCCTACGCCCTCGCCGGTTTCCTCACCACCGAGCAACAGGAAGACCTCCGTGGCGCCATTGAATCCTACGCCGAAAAGGTCCCGGAATGGATGCTAAACCGGCAGCGCGACCTCGAATCGGGCTACGACGTTCATGTCACGGGCCAACAGGTTCGGTTTACCCTCAAGGACGACATTGACCGGCTACGCACCATGAAGTCCTACCGTGGTATCCGCCATGCGTCGGGCAACAAAGTCCGTGGCCAGCGCGGTCGTTCCAACGGCCGTGGCGGTTTGACCCTCGGTGTGAGCCGAAAGAAGTGATGAGAGGGATTGAACATGGGAGAGCCAAAGTTTTCACGACCCAAGTACGACACGCCTTCCCACCCTTGGAAGGCTGACCGAATCGAAGAAGAGCACGCCATCCAAAAGAATCACGGGCTCAAGAACATGAAGGAGATTTGGAAGGCCAAGTCGCAACTCCGCCGGCACCGACGACAAGCCATGCGCCTGATCGGTAACGTCGACACGACTGAAGGCCACGGCAAGCGTGAGCGAGAAGACCTGCTCCGCTCCCTCCACCACAAGGGCCTCATCGCTTCGGACGCAGACCTCGGTGACATCCTGTCGCTCACGACGGAAGATGTCCTCAACCGTCGACTTCAGGCTCAAGTGTATTACAAAGGTCTTGCATGCACCATGAAGCAAGCACGCCAACTGGTCACCCACGGCCAAATCTGCATTGGCGAGCAAAAGGTCACCATCCCTTCCTACCCCGTGAGCAAGGACGAAGAAGCCGATCTTCGCTACCATCCAAGTTCTGCTCTCAACAACCCAAACCACTCCATTCGGAAAGCCATTGAAGGCGTCCGCGAAAAGGCCGATTACGAAGACGGTGAAGTTGACCCGGAGGCCACCCCTGAATTTGCTGAAGAAGTTCGGGAAGCCGCTGAGGCCTCAACCGCTGCACTTGAAGGAGGCGATGAGTGATGTCCCGCAAGGCCGTTGTCAACATTTACAGTTCGAAGAACAACATTCTCATGACGGCTACGGATTTGACCGGGGCCGAGACCATCTCCACCTGCAACGGTGGCGAAGTTGTGAAGTCCGGTAAGGACAAAGGAAGTCAATTTGCTGCAACCCGTGCCGGAGAACGCATGGCTGATGCCCTAAAAGAAAAGGAATTTACCGAAATCGTCGTGAAATTTCGAGCGCCTGGCGGAAACCGCTCCATCCGTGCGCCTCAAGCAACCGCAGCCATCCGGGCCCTCACCCGTGCCGGCATGACCGTGAGCCGAATCGTCGATGTCACCCCCATCGCCCACGATGGAACGAAGAAGAAGGGTGGACGCCGGGGCCGCCGTGTTTGAAGACTGGTGATGACCATGAAGACTGAAATCGTAGAAGGCTGGCCACAGGGCCACGAAATCCGCATCCTCATCAGCGACACCGACGCATCCCAAGTCAACGCCATTCGTCGAGCCCTGATCGCTGATGTCCCCAAACTCGCCATCACCCGGGTTGACTTCTCCCAAGGCGTTACCCAAGACAACAAGGGCGAAGTGGTCGAATCCGTGAACGTGCTTCCCGATGAAGTGCTGGCTCACCGTCTCGCCATGATTCCCATTCCCACCAACCTCAACGAAGGCCTGGTCTTCCCCGACACTTGCGAAAACTGCAAGGACGTCGTTGAAAAGGACAAGGGTTGCCCCATGTGTCAGGTGCTCTACACGCTTTCTGCCCGTGGACCTTCGGCCGACTCCGAAGAAGAGTTCAAAACCGTATACGCACGGGACATCACCACGATTTCAGACCCCGTCTTCGACATTCGTGAAGAACACAAAGACATCCCGCTCACCGTGCTGGCCAAGGGTCAATTCCTCGAATTCTACGCATTTGCCGTGTTGGGACGAGGTCGAGATCACGCCAAGTGGTCTCCGGTCGCAGCCGTTGGCTTCCGACCCCAATGCATCGCCGTTCTTGACAAACCAAAGAAGGCAGAAATCCTGTTCAATCTCGGCTTGACAACGAGCGACGGAAAGGCCATTGATGCAAAATTGTTCGGCAAAGACAAGAAGGTCACCAACATCAATCACGTGATCGACCTTGAGAAAGCCCTTCACCAAGTCGGCCCCGGAACCGGACGCGAAGAAGACTTCGACAACGCCATCATCATGCAACCCGTTGACGGGGCTTTCGTCTTCTCCTACGAGACCGACGGAGCCCTTGACCCCGTGACGGCGTTCAATATGGCCTTGAGCGAACTAAGCCAACGCTTCACCGAGTTGAAGGAAGACGTTGCGTCCGCACTGGCTTGAAGTGCGAAGAGCACACTTCATCAGCCCCGCCTTCGTGCGGAGAACGATGTCCCCGTCCTTTGAAGCATCATGCGGCGGCCACATCACGCTGCTTTTTGCCATCGACAAGTCTGCTCGCCTCAAACGAAGCCAGGGCAGCAGAGGTACGGGGTTTACGATCAAACACGGTGTTCTCGTTCGCCTCACCCTCAACAGCGATGAGGCACTTGCTCCAAAGCGAACCATGGTCGGGATGGAACCCGATGCCTCTTCGCCAAGACGGAGCAACGAGCGCTCCACGGTCACCGTTGTCGATGCTGATGGGGGGACTCGGTCCGAGACCGCTCTCTACATGGATTACATTCAGGCGTGTCGCAACGCCACGCTGCTGCGTGAGCATGAATACATCGACGTTCAGGTGACCCTGCAGTGCCCAACCAGTCAAGGCTTCGGCATGTCCGCTGCTGGGCTGGTCGCCTTGGGGCGTGCGGTCCATGCAGCAACCCGACGGGGGTCGGCCGTTCAATACGAAAAACTGGCCCACCGCATTGAACGTGAACACGGTGCTGGCCTCGGTGATGTGCTGGGCTTGTCCGTTGGAGGTGTTGAGCTCCGTCTCGAACCGGGTGCGCCCGGTTGGCCGGGTCAGGCCGTGAGTTTCGGACTTGAAGCCCCCGTGTTGTTGGTGTGGGACGCCGCTGAAGCACGCCATACCTCGCTCTACATCAACGACCCTGACTGGCAGGACCTCATCACCAAGGCGGGCGAAGCGAGCCTTGCAACCCTTCGGACCGGAGCATGGAACGAAGAGCGTTGGTCAGAGGTGCTGAACGAATCGAGAAATTTTGCCGATGCTTCGGGCATGCTGGCCGAGGCCGAGCGCGCCGCCGTTTACGATGCGGTCATGGAAGAAGTCGGCCAACTCGGGCTCCAGGCCACTTGCGCCGTCCGCTTGTGCATGCTTGGAAGTTCGGTCGTCGTTCTCCCCCGTCGCGTGGACGAGCTTCCAACCGAGGAAGAATTGGTTCGGTTGGAGAACGAACTGAATCGGCGAGGATTGGGCACGTTGTTGAGCGGCTTCGCCCCGACTACTCGTCAGCATTGAGGCGGGAGAGGTCGATGGGTCCGGAATCCAACATGAGCACGCCGGGCATGTACAGGTTTTCGCAGAAACCGTGACGGAACATGATGGCTCCTGAGCCCCAAGCGTCGATGTAGCGGTTCATTTGTTTCTTCATTTTCTTGCGCTGAAACTCAACGTCCGCGCCGTAGAAGTGCTTTGCATCGATCCACGCCACCGGCTGACCGTTGATGTACACGTGATCGAGGAACAACAAGTCCGGCGTCCGAACCGGTCGCCCCAGTGCCTCGGATTGCTCCTTCACCATATCGGGTTGACGGCGAAGGCGAATGCCTTGCGCTTCGAACCAGTCGGCGAGGATGTCCTCAAACAAGTCGGCCTTGAGTTGCGTCTCGGATTGGTCAACGCTTGCCACGCGATCCACCGCTTCAGCCTCCTCAAATTCACGACGTTCTCGCTCTTTCATTTTGCTAGGATTGCGAAGTCGTTCCTTGATTTGATTCTTCGACCAACCGTTTGCCTCAAGGACCGCTCGAAAGAGGTTCATCGGGGAAAAGTCGTGTTCGATGGAAAGTTCGATCACCGTTGACCCGTTTCGGTATTGTTGGGCGATTGAACGTGCCTTTCGCTTCAATTTGTGGTGGGAATAAACCGTCTTTTGCTGCAAGAGAGCCGAGCGCAACGACAAGGCCTGATCGAGGGTCATGGCATCGTTGGCTACTTTTCTGCCAATTTCGTCCACTCGCTCATCGGTCAACCAACCGTATTCGCCTCGCTGTACGACCCAGTCGGCGACCTTTTCTTCGGTTTTGAGTGGGACGGGGCTGACCGCCCACTCAAGATGGAACGTACGAGGGGGTTGGATGTCATTTGGAATGGCCATGGGAAGCGGGCGCTGGTCGAATCGACCCTCTGCCCTCGCATCCATGGTCCGAACCTCTTCACGAAACCGTTCCTCTTGCTGCTGGCGTTTTGGACCACCGTAGCGCCGACGGTTCGCTGACGAGGACCCTCGTCGCTGATGGCGACGCCGACCGTCATCAGAACCACTCATGGCCTTCTGGCTGAGGCGACACTCAATGAAGACTCCCCCGAACCCCGTTGCGCACGCCCGCGCGGGAGGTTCTTATGGAGGACATCCATCCAGCGCCATGCGCTTCACGCTCGTGCACGCCTTCCTCGCTGCGCTCCTGTTGGCGGCGGCGGCAACCCCGCTCGTCAATCCCGCCCCCCAAGGGCTTGAACGTCCGGCCCTTGCGTTCCAGAGCGAATCAGCGAACACCAGCGGTTGGTTGGCCAGTGCAGGCGGCTATTCGAGTGAATTCATCAACGCCCTCCTACCGCTTCCAGACGGTGGCATCATCGCCGCCGGTTCGTTCGAGCAAAACATCGATTTCAACGGCGATGTCATCGGGTATTCAACCGAAGGCTCAGGGTTTGGTGCTGACCTCTTCATTGGATGGATCGACGCCAACGGGACGTGGACAAACACGACCAACGGGTCAAGCAATACGGGATTGGATTCTGGATTGGATAGCATCACTGCCTTGGCTGCGCTAAGCGACGGCACGGTGCTCGTCGCCGGGACGTACTGTGACATGACTCTCGGCAGTGCATGCAACATGACGTTGGGTGAACTCGAGCCCATCAACAAGACGGCTGACGGCCACGAAAACGCCGTGTTCCTCGCAGCGATGACGCCTGAAGGCGATTGGTTGTGGGCAAAATCATTTTCCAACGCCTACCAAATCAGCGTCGTCGACCTAATCGTCACGCTCAACGACGAAATTCACCTTGCCCTGCTTCATCGCGGTGAGTTGCTCTTCGAAAACGAGACCTCGCCTGCCAGCATGGACCAGGAGGCCGTTGCCTTGGTGATGATGAACGAGTACGGCGACCATTTAGCGGTCAAAACCATGTTCTACACCAATGCGCTCGGCAACACTGGAAACCTTTGCAAAGACAACAACGGAGGGACCTATTTCGTCACCGCGTTCTTCGACATGGTGATTTTTGACGGATTGGAGGTCTTTAGCACGGGGAACCTGGACATCGCCGTTGCCCAATACTCCACGGGAGGAGGGAATTGGATCGCTCACGCAGGAGGAACCGGTGACAACACCGTCGCTGACTGTACCGCAAGGGCGTCCAACGGCATCGCACTCGTTGGCGATTACGTGCAGAACATGAGTTTCGGAGATATGGATATCGATGACGCCGTTTGGATTGACTTCTTCGAAGCCCACCTTTCTGCGAGCGGAGAATGGCTGCACGCAACCGGCTTTGGAGGAAACGGCGTTGACCGAGCCGTCGGCATTGAGATCACCTCGCAGGGCGACTCCATCGTCCTCGGCGAAACAAGCGGCGACCTCACCCTCGGTGAATTCACGCTGACCGACCTCGACGGGATGAACGACGACAACCATCTCGACGTGTTCTTGGCGCAACGCCAAGAAAACGGGGCATGGGATTGGGCGATTTCCGGGGGTGGCAACGGCAACGACCGACCTTCAGATTTGGCGCTCACGGCCAGCGGGTCCCCGGTTGTTGCTTTCGCCTCCAACAACGACGGCATGTACGGACCCCATGTGTTTGACCAACGAGACCAAGTTGATATCGGCGTGTGGATGTATGAAACCGATTTGGATTTGGACGGCGTTCTCGACGGGGTTGACAACTGCCCAAAGCTTCCCAACCCCAATCAAGAAAACCACGACGGAGACGCTTTTGGCGACCTCTGCGATGAGGATGACGACAACGACGGCGTCAACGATGCGAGCGATGATTGCAACCTCGGTGAGGTGGGCTGGCAGGCCAACGCCAACACCGACCACGACGGTGATGGCTGTCGAGATGCAACCGAAGATTTGGACGATGATGAGGACGGCATTTTTGACTCCAATGACCTTTGCCCAACGGGACCTGTGGGTTGGGTCTCAACCGAAGAAAACGACATTGAATCCGATGGGTGTGCTGATGTGGACACCGACGGTGACGGCTTTGTCGACCAAGCAGACAATTGTCCGGGGGTCGCCAACCCAACCCAGGGGGATTTGGACAACGACAACATCGGGGACCCTTGTGACGTTGACAAGGATGGGGACGGGATTTCAATCCCCGACGACAACTGTCCAAACGACTTGACACCGTGGATTTCCTTCCCTTGGAACGACTACGACACCGACGGGTGCATTGACGAAACGATGGACGATGACGATGATGATGACGGGGTCTTGGACGTCGACGACACGTGCTTGTTCGGCGAAAAAAATTGGATTGACCAAGCCGAAACCATGGACCACGACGGTGATGGGTGCGCAGACAGCACCGAAGATGACGACGATGATAACGACGGCATTGAAGACGTGGTGGACCGATGTCCAAAGGGCATCATCGGGGTGGCGCAGTCCGGACAAGACATGGATGGGGACGGATGCATCGATGCCGTGGAAGACGATGACGATGACCAAGACGGGGTTTTGGACCCTGTTGACCTGTGCCCTCGAACCACCGCCGGAGACCAAATCTCCTCCAACGGCTGCAGCGAGTTCCAACTCGATGACGACGATGACGGCGTGGTCAATGCCTACGATTTTTGCCTCAACTCGGCCTTTGGAGCGGTCGTGGATGAACAGGGATGTGCGACCAAGTCCGACGGTGCTTCCGGCGAGAACGATAGCGGCGGCTTTGGCCTTGCAGGATGGTTGTTCCTCGCTGCGGGCGTGATCGGTGCCTGGGCCGTTATCATCAGCAATCAGCGGGTGGGTCCAACATTGCCAAAGGAAGATGTCGCCATGGCGCCACCGCCTCGTCCGTCCATGCTCGAACAGGAATGATCACGCATACACGATGGCCGGCGACAACGGCATCGTAGAGCCCGCCCTTCCCGTGGTGTCAGCATCGCTTTCACCGACGACGATGTTCACCGTGGCAAGACCGAGTTCAGCGGCAACAAAGTCCGAGGCGTGGCTGAGAACAAGGGCTTCGTCCATTGACGAGATCACGACACTCTTCGAAGCATCGTCCCATTTGAAGACTTGGGGAAGCATCTTCTTGCCCCAAAACCCAAGAATTTCGCCCTTTCGCTCGCCTTGAGCCAACGGTAATTCCTGAAGCACGGACATGAATTGTTTGGGATGACCTCCATCAGCGAGGAAGGCAAGAGCGGATTGAGCCAATGTACGCTTCCAGTCGGGTGCGACCACCAACGTGGCGGACGTGGCGGACTGACCGAGGTGGCGTTCCGCCACCACGCGAACTTTTCGAGCCTGTTCAAGCACATCCCGAATGTATTGTTCTCCGGCAAGCAACACCTGCTGGTCATCGTCCAGCGGGGTTGGAACCTCGAGCGAACTCGCTGCAACCAAACCGGTCGTTGCGGCATGATCGTTCCACCAAACCTCGGCCAGGTGCGGTGTTGAGACGGAAATCAACTGCGACCAAATGGGGAGCAAACGCTCGGCGACCGCTCGGTTGCCACCACCCCTGCGGACGTACCAGTTGATGTCCTTGATGACCTCGTAGTGGGAGATTTCGACCGCACGGCGAAGGTCGTAACGCTCCATCGCCTCCGTAAATTCGTGAATGCGTTGAGTGAAGCGAGCCTCCATCCAAGCGTCCATCGGTGTGTCCGAGGCGGTCCAAGCCATGAGTTGCTCCGGCATGCTGCGGAGTTGAAGCATGACGCGATGGTTCGCTTCTAGGGCTGCATCGGACCAATCCATTCCCGCCGTTGGGTTGGCAGCAAAGAGAATGAACAAGCGCACCGTATCCGCCCCAAAGCGTTCGATCATGGCTTCCGGTGAAACCGTGTTGCCCAGCGACTTGCTCATTTTGGCTGAACGGGACGTCAACTCGCCGTGACAGTGCGGGCAAGGCGCTCCTTCGTGGTCCACCGAAAGCGTCACGCCGCAATCGGCACAAAACGGGGCCGATTTGTTAACCATGCCTTGGCAGAGCAACTCGTTGAAGGGTTCGTCCACGTCGACCAAGCCCAAATCCCGGAGGGCTTTGGTCATGAAGCGAGCATAAATCAGATGCATCTGCGCGTGCTCAATCCCGCCGCAATAGAAATCCACCATCATCCAGCGGTCAGCGATGGCTTTTGCAAACGGTTCGTCGTCGTTGAGCGCATCGGTGTACCGCAGGAAGTACCAGGACGAATCCATGAACGTGTCCATGGTATCGGTTTCACGACGAGCCTCTGCACCGCATGAGGGACATGAAGCGTTGACAAAGGTGGGCGAGGTCTCCAGTGGGTTCCCCTCAACGGCGAAGACCACGTCACGAGGCAGTTCGACGGGTAAATCCGATTCAGGGACGGGAACCGCCCCGCATTCTTTGCAGTGGATGACCGGAATAGGGGTGCCCCAGTACCGCTGGCGGGAGATCAGCCAAGGTCGCACCTTCCAGTTGACCGTTCGCTCCCCGTGATTTGCGGCTTCAAGGGCGGCGCAGACGGCGTCTTTCGCCGCTTGGCCGTAAAGGCCGTCAAACCCGTCCAAAGGACTGTTCACCATGTAACCCAAATCGGTCTCGGCTTGAGTCATGGGTGCGTCAGCGTCACCGCCCTCCTTCATCACCAACACGCGACGAATGGGGATGTCGTAAGCAGTTGCGAAATCGAAGTCGCGCTCGTCGTGGGCGGGGACTGCCATCACCGCTCCGGTCCCGTAGGTAGCGATGACGAAGTTGCCAAACCAAATGGGAACGGCATTGCCGGTGAGCGGATGGACGGCATGGTGGCCGGAAAACACCCCCTGCTTCTTGTTCATGTTCTTGATGCGGTCAAACTCTGACATGCTCGCAACCTCGTCGTGCAAGGCTCGCCATTCGGCCTCCTGAGGGGTTCCCTCAACCAAGAGACGGGCGAGGGGGTGTTCGGGCGCAAGCGTGACGAAGGTGGCGCCGAAGAGGGTGTCCGGGCGTGTCGTGAACACTTCGATCTCTTCCTCCCGGCCAACGATGCCGAAACGAATGTTTGCACCTTCAGACCGACCCAACCAGTCCTTCTGAAGCGATTTGACGTGTTCTGGAAATGCGATGGTGTCAAGGCCGTCATGGAGTTGTTGGGCGTATGAGGGCAAGTCAAGGAACCACTGGTTCATTTCTTTCTGTTCCACGGGACCGTTGCAGCGCCAACACCGACCGGCCTTGACCTGTTCATTGGCGAGAACGGTGTTGCACGCCTCGCACCAATTCACCGGGGCATGCTCTCGACGGGCCAGGCCGTTTTCCATGAATTTCGTGAAAAACCACTGATTCCACTTGTAATACCTTGGGTCGTGGCTTTTGAGGGTTCGACGCCAATCGTAAGAGAACCCCATCCGCTTGATTTGAGCGGTGATGGACGCCATGTTTCGCTCGGTGCTGTCATGAGGATGACCTCCTTGCGAAATGGCGGCGTTTTCAGCGGGCATACCAAACGAGTCGTAGCCCATGGGGTAGAGGACATCAAAACCTCTCATGCGCTTGTAGCGAGCAACGGCATCGCCAATGGAGTAGTTCCGCACGTGCCCCATGTGCATTTTTCCCGAAGGATACGGATACATTTCAAGGCAGTAGAACTTCGGTCGGTCGTCCCGTAGGTCGGCCTCGAAGACCCGTTCGTCAGTCCATCGCTTCTGCCAGCCGACCTCGTCAACGGGTTCAAGTTCGGATGACATGGAGCCTCACCGTCCACTGGACGATTCGACCCACTCGCCTTCACGCTTTCAAATCCCCGCCTCGCGCCAAGCGTTTGACCGACTTGTGACGCTCTCAGTTGGATCCAAAATCATCGCTGGTTTCCAGGAGGAAAATGGCTTCCCGTGTCAATTTGTAACGGTTCATCAAGCCCATCTTTCGTCGCTCAACCAACCCGTACTTTTGCAACGTACGTAGGTGATGAGAAACGAGTTGTTGGCTCTTTTCAAGCCGCTTGGCCAGTTCTGCTTGTGTCGGGAACTGCCCCAAGTCGCCGTCTTGGTCGAGCAGGCTGAGGATCTTGCCTTGCAAACTGTTGGGGTCGGGGGACAACGGAGGCACGGGAAGGTCTTCTTCGTTCGTGCTCGGATTCAATTGATTGGTCAGCGGATAATAGCGGACGAGACGTCCGTCATTTTTCCGCCACACGTTCTCCTCAGCCTCCAAAATACGGAGGTGGTGCGTGATCTGACCGTTGCTCATTTCCAGCGCGTTCATCAACGCCCGGAAATGGCAACCCGGGTTGGCGATTAAGTACCCCATGAGGCGGCCGCGTTGGTAACGTCCATCGGCGGTTTCGTGGGTTTTGCCCACGAGGCCAAGCAACCACAACCCTGCCAGCGTGGTGGGCAACCGGAAGGCTTCGTTGGTGGCCACGACAGCGACGAGCAGCGACAACAAGGACGTCGTCACGACTACGGTGACCACGCTCGCCACGGGGACGGGGGCTGTTTGGCTCACCTCGTCTTGTTGGACCTCGACCGGTGGCTCCTCGATGACAGGCTCAAGCGTGGACCGCTCCATCACGACTTCAATCACTTCCACAGAAGGAGCGGAGAAGGAGGCACATGCGGGCGACGGTGAGGCTTCAACCGCTCGATAAACGCCTTCAGTTGTACCCGAGGGCGTCCACGCAGCCAGCGTTCGGGCATGAGACAGCAGGTGAATGGTTTCGTCCATTTCCAAAACATAACAGGTGCCTTGTTCCGTGAGCAGGCCCGTCCAGGTTCCTGTCAATTCAAACACGTCCATTTCATCGCTTGATGTGTCTTCCTCTTCAGCAGGGGATTGGGTGAAGTCTTGAGGCCATACCACAGAAACGGAAGAGGTGATGGTGGTTGAGGCGAGCAGGGTGAGTTCGAGTTGATAGATGCCTTCGGGAACGATGGGAGCCCCGTTTTGAACCAGCTCGATATCAAAGGTTGCAAACACCGATCCCTCCCCACCTTGGGGCATCAAGACCTTCCGACCGTCGTAAACGCCGCAGAAGTACACGAAGCGCTGAACCGAAGTGCCCTCTGTATCGTGGAAATCAAGGATGAAGGAACAAGGTTGCGTCATTCTCAGGTAGACTTCAGGGCCGAGGTTGGTGACGGTGTTGGTCAACTGGAGTGTATCGTTATCAAGCCACCTTGATTCAACGGTGAGCCGGATGTCGGTAAGCCCATCGCAACCGTTTGAATCGGGGTTCCGATAGGCTACGGTCTCGATGACCGAGAGGTGAAACTCGGGGACTTCGGCCACCACCGTGTAGGTGCCGGGTGCGACGCTGCACCCGTTTTGGTCGAAAAAATTCCATTGAGGAAGGGTCAGCGAGAGAGGTTGGGAGGGTGAAAGTGATGTCTCGAGTTCAATGGGTTGACAGGTTTTGGCCCTCCGGGAATCGAACACGACCTCCCCCACGTCGTCGATGACCCACATCTCAGACCTGCACGAGGAGGTGAAGGTCAAGTCCTGCTCTTCGGTTGAGCGGCTGACAAGGTCAAGTTGAGCGACCAAGACATCCCCATATCCAAAGGGGCGCTCTTCGTCAAAGTTGAGCGTCATGGAAAGGGTAGCATCAAGCGTGTTTTCGCCGTCTCCCAGCGGCTCAATGAGGCGCTCGTGAACGATTTCCCCGCCGGGCAAGGCAAGTTGAACCGAGGTTGATGAGGTCGGTGAAAGCGTCAATTCGTCCACTTGGACCACTTCGCCCGGCATCAAGGTAGGTTGAGGGCCAATGCACGACGATCCGAGGCTCACGGTGTCCCCGATGGTGCGCTCAAACCTGCACGGAGCGACCTCGCTCAAGTCCAAGGCTTGGTTGGTGGGGTTGTGCAGGGAAACAAGGCCCACCCAAGCACCTTGCTCGGCGTCGGAGCGCTGCACCCAATCCACAGAGTAGGTCAAGGCCGACGGAAGTTCAACCGGTGTTTGAGCAACCACGGTGGAGGAGGTGGAAAGGCCGGTGCCGAGGTGCATGACTTCAACGGTGTACTGCCCGCTCACCAACCACATCCCGTCTGCGTCCTTCATGGTCCATGTCAACGGCGATTCAACGGTGTAGGTTTCGGTTGCGAGGAGGTCAAGTCCTTGCTCACGGAGAGGACAAGCTTCGCCACCATCAACCACCTTGATGCCGGTCGCGTTGAACACGTTGATGACGAATTCGCATGCGGGGTTGTTTGGCAGCGTCACGGCGTCGCCTTGGTTCACCAAAGAAGGCGTGATCTCAAGCGGGTGCATCGGGTCAACCCAAGGTTGGGTGGCACTCTTGTCAAAGGCCGCTTCGAGGTGAACATCGCTCACATCAGCGGAAGCAAGACCCACAAAAAGCGAGGCCAGCAGCAAGCCCATCACGAGAAGGATGCGGCCTTGCGGCTTCTCGCCCATGTGAAAACATGGTCGCTTCCCCTTTGAAAGGTCAGCGGTGCAAACAATGCGTAGCCTTCAGAGGTTCTCAAGGTCGAACATGGTAGGAATCGCCGCCTCAGCGGCGGCTTGCTGCTGCAATTCATGTTGCTTCCATTCCGGCAAGCCCTCGGTACCTTCCCAGCCCAACGCACGGGCTTCCGCATAATTGCCTTCGGCGAGGTAGTGCTGAATCCAAGCCTGACGCCGTTCTTCTTCTTCAGCGATGGAGGCCTGTGCAAGTTGCTTCTCCTGATTGGCCACCATGGCTTTGCGCTTTCCAGCGGCCCGGGAGACTTGAGCGATGATGATGAGGGCGAGCATGAAGATGATCACGCCACCCATCCACACGAGGGTGGTGTTCTCGCCGCTGAGGAAGGAACTGGTGTCCCCTTCTTCACCTTGTGCGTCCGGGTCGGCCGTGATGGTGCACTTGGCTTTGTCAACGGCAAGCGAGAATGCAGGGTCCCAAGGACAGGCATCGGCGTCGTCGGCCACCCCATCGCTGTCGGCATCGGGGCATCCGTACCAAACTTCTTCGAGGCCGGAGGTGGATGTACCCGGCACGCGCTGGCACATGTCGGCCTGGTAACCAGTGACGTTGTCACCGTAACCGTCGCCGTCGAAGTCAAGCCATTGAGAGACTCGGAGCGGGAAGCTGTCCACGCGATTCGAGCTGTTCGCGTTATCGCCCCATCCGTCGCCGTCCATGTCCGACCACTGGCTCGCGATTTCGGGGAAGGCGTCGCCGCGCTGTTCACGCAAGGTGATGAAGGTGCCCGGGTTATCGCTGTCCTCAACCGTGATGTTTTCCCAGAAGTAATTGTCACCGTAGCCGTCGTTGTCGGTGTCCACCCATTGTTCGAAATCGGTCGGGAAGGCGTCGTCCTCGTCGGCATAACCGTCCAAATCGGCATCGGGACAGCCCTGGCGGCCTTCTTCGTACGACTTGCCAAATTCTTCAACGCAGTCGTCGCCGCTCGGCACATTGGTGTTGTCGCCGTAGCCGTCACCGTCGGTGTCAGCCCACTGGAACGGGTCATTGGGGAAGGCATCCAACGGATCGGTCACGCCGTCAAGATCGCTGTCCGGACATCCCCGGCTCAAGGGTTCTTGCGATTCACCGTACTCCATCGGGCACACGTCGCCGTTGGTTCCCTCGAGGTTGTCGCCGTAGCCGTCACCGTCCTCGTCGCTCCATTGGCTGGCATCGGAGGGGAAAGCGTCGCCGTTGTTGCCTCCGGGGTTGTCACCGTAGCCGTCGCCATCGGTGTCCTTCCACTGGGAGGTGTCGTCGGGGAAGGCATCGGGGTTGTTCCCGCTTTCATTGTCGCCGCGGTTGTCCCCGTCACGGTCCGACCACTGGGTTGCATCGTCGGGGAAGGGGTCGCCGGCGTTGGAGTACCCGTCCCCATCACGGTCTGCACATCCGATGCGGTCGATGGACGACGTTCCTGCGCTCGAGGGGCAATCGTCGGCGTTGTTTCCCTCGGGGTTGCTGCCGAAGCCGTCGTTGTCTTCATCGCACCATTGGGTGGGGTCGGCAGGGAAAGCATCACCGCCAAAGCAGTCCGGGGTGCTGGGCCAAGTTGCATCGGGGTCTGAATAGCCGTCACCGTCGCTGTCTGGACAACCAAGGCGGTCGTAGGTGGAGTTGCCCCACACGTTGGGGCACAAATCTGCACGGTCGCTGTTGGGGTTGTCGCCGACCCAATCGCCATCGGTGTCAATGTGTTGGGTTCGGTCGAGCGGGAAAGCATCGGGCTGGTTGGCCGCAGGAAGCAGAACGCCCGGCCACTCCGCGGGTCGGTAGGAATCCCAAGAAGCGTCTTCGTAATTGTCACCATACCCGTCACCGTCGGTATCGTTCCATTGGGTGGCGTCGTTGGGGAAAGCATCCCCGGATTGATTCACGTGGAACTGGTACTCGTTGACCTCGTAGAGGTAATTGTCGCCGTGTCCATCGCCGTCAGCGTCCACCCACTGGTCGGGATTGGAGGGGGCCCAATCTCCGGTGTCTGACCAACCGTCACCGTCAGCGTCGGGGCAACCAAAGACATCCTCGGTTGAGGTTCCGGGAACGGTGACGCAAGCATCGGGTTGGTTGGCAGGGGCGGGGTTGTCACCGTAACCGTCGTTGTCGGTGTCGTCCCATTGGGTGCCGTCGTCGGGGAAGGCATCCACGATGCCGTCGCCTTGGTCGGTGGAGTTGTAACCGTCGTTGTCGGGGTCCAAATCGGCGAAAAGGAAGTACACGCCTTCGTAATTGCGATCCACGGCTGCTGCGATGTGGTAGCCGCCGGGGTGCCAGGAAACGCCATTCACGTCGCCGCATGGGTTCTGGCCACCAAATTGGGAACAAGCGTTGTTGCCACGAGCGATTTGAATGCGGTCAACCTGCAGGCCTGTGGTGTGTTCGTAGACGAGGATGGACCCTCCGTCGGTGCTGTAATAGCCAATCCCGAACGCCACCTGGGTGTTGTCGGGTGACACATCGACGCCGTAGCACGCACTCGTGGAGGACTTGTCGAGCATGGATGCGCCCGTGGCCGTGTTGAACGCTCGCAAGCGCGCACCGTTTTGATTGGCTTGGGTGCACAAGCCCACCATCGTACCATCGGGCGAGAAATCGATGCCGTTGACGTTCTCACCCACGCCAGGATTGAGCGCACGCAGCGTGGTCCAGTTGGTGGTCTCGATGAGGTAGGCGTTGCCGTCACCGCCTACGGCCATGACGCTACCGTCGGGGGAAAACGCCACCGAAGAGTACGAACCGCTGTTGCCTGCTGGATTCACCTCGTGCCAGATTTGGCCGTCAGCCACGCTGACCAACATCACCGAACAGCCGTTGCAGTTGCCACCGCCCCAGCCTCCACCATTTTCGTCCACCACGGCGAACGACGTGCTGTTGGCCATGAAGGCGACGTCGGAGAACGTCCGGGTGTCGCCTGAATGCGAGATGCCGTCGTGAATCACCGTCAGGTTGTTCGCCCACATCACCACGGCGGTATCGTCAGTCAAGGTGGCCGCCACGTACATGTCGTCGGGACTCCAGTCCACGCTGGTCACGTAGGCGTTGTTGCCATCGACGAGATCGGGCGAGGTCGACACGATGGTGAAGCTGGTCGCGTTGTAGATGCGAACACGATCGTCGGTCGCGGCCACAGCAAGCGTTCCGTCAGCGTTGTAATCAATGCTGTAAGCATCGAGATTGGAAATATGAAATTCTTCGCCAAAATTTGGGTTATTCGACGTCCATCCGTCGGCACCGTCGGAGGTCCCGTCACCGTCGCGGTCAGGGCAGCCGTCCTTGTCGACGGTCGAAGTTCCGTAGGCCCACGGGCAATCGTCGACGTTGTCATCGAACCCGTCACCGTCCGAATCAGCGGCACTCACCAGCGGTGCTGCGGAGAGCAACATCAGCCCGCACAACAGGAGGGAAACGAAGCGGGGGGCCCGGTTGAGTGATTTCGGGTTTTTGGCCATGAAATGCCATGGATGTTTGAATAAAAGGTTTGTTGTCTTCGTGAGCCTCCGTGCTTCACGAACCGGATTTCTTCGAGGAAAGCCAAAAAGGCAAGTCTTGAACAATCAACACCGCCAGCGGAAAGCATGGCGGGTGACATTCCCAAGGTGAACGTTGCCGCTCGCGACCGAATCCTGCTCCATTTGCTCGCCCACGACCAATGGGCCGACCGCTACATGGTGCCGCCGAGCCTGACCAGGCCGGGCATTGCCGATGCCTGTGCTCAACACCCCCCCAACGTGAGCCGGACCATGCGGGATCTACTCAAAGACGCGCTGGTGGAAGAGCACACCCGTTCGGTTCAAGGAGACGAACGGCGGCAGAAAACATGGCAGTTGACCGAGGAAGGGCGGCTGCAATCTCGCCAACGAGAAGTTGCGCTCAACTCCACAAAGGTCCTGGTTCGAAACGTTGACGGCGATCTGCTTGAAGTCAAAGCCTTGGAAGTCCCTTCGCTTCTTGCGGCCGATTTATCGCTCTTGCAAATCCTTCTCCACGCCCAACACGAAGGCGTTCTGACCTACGGCGACATTCGGTTTGGTAGCATCAAGAAGGCCGAGCAAGACGGTTTGCCTGCCCCCGGCCGACTCACGCCGCTCGTCGGTGTCCACGCCACCTACGCCAACGAACCCCCCCTCACCCGTCCGGTGTACGGACGAGACGCTGAACTCGCTCGTCTTCACGACTGGTTTGGCGACCGACACCCGTGCATGGTCGTCCACGGCATCGCGGGCATCGGAAAATCAACGCTTGTTGCACACTGGTTGAAACAGCACATGGAGACCGACCCGTATCTCTCGGTTTGTTGGTACACTTGCCAGCCCTGGGATAGGGCGCTTGGTCTCGCTACGAGCCTCTTGCATCGCTTCGGCATCGACGATTCGCACGACCCGTACAACATCATCGAAACCCTCCCGCTCACGCCGGGTGCTGACATGGACGTGGACGCATGGCGGCGGCGTTTGTTGGCGTACATGACGGATGCAAACACGATTCGAGAACGGTTCAAAAACAGCGCTGGCGGACCGCCCCCGTATTGGCTCATCGTGTTGGACGATGTTCACCACATTGCCCAGAACGCTCGTCACCTGTTGGGCTCTTTGCTTCAATTGGCGCAGAGGGCCCCGCTTCGCATGCTGCTCATCTCCCGTACCGAACTGGATGTCTACGACCGCAGGGACGTGCACATCCGAGACACGGTTCGTGAAATGCCTCTGCAGGGCTTGACCCTTGAAGCCACCTCGGCATGGTTGGCCACGCTCACGGCCGAGGCACCCTCTGCCGAGGAAGTGCACGCTGCCACGGGAGGTCACCCCCTTGCGCTTGAACTGCTCGAGCTCTACGGGCAACCAACGCACAAAGATTGGTTGCGTTTCCTCGACGAGGAAATTCTCAGCCGCCTCCCTGAACAGGAAAAAGAGATGCTGGCCACGCTCGCCCTCGCTCAATCACCCATCCCTTGGGAGCGGTTGGCCGCCAGCGTGGCATGGAACGGTCCGCCACCAAGCAATTTGCTCAACCACGGCTTACTCTTGGAATTGGACGAGGGGATGTGGTTGCACGAAGCAATTCGTGAGCGATTGTTGCGCGATGTGGGCAAGGACAAGCAAGCCCGCCTTGAGCGGATCAACTGACCTCAGAAGTCGTCAGCGCTCATCACTTCGTCGATCCAAGCGAGAAGTTTTGGTTTTGGCATGCCGCCGGTTTTGCTGGAGACCATGGTGCCGTTACGGTACATGAAAAGAGCGGGGATGCTGCGAACGCCGAGTTGGCCGGCCGTGGTCTGGTTTTGGTCCGTATCCACCTTGGCGACGACAAGGTCACGCTCGTTGGCAACCGCTTCAAGCACGGGCCCGATGGCTTTGCAAGGAGCGCACCACGGTGCCCAGAAGTCAACGATCACCCATTCCGAGTTGTTGATTGTCTCGTTGAATTCAGCGTCGGAGATGTTGCGTACTTCACCCATGTCTTCACCGGGCTCCCCTCCAAATGACGCATTATATGCGTTTGTGCCGGGATGGATGAGGCTTTGCCTCCATAACAAGCCTCATCAAATGGCGTCCACTGGGATAACCCAGGGTCACCATGATCATCGCACCGAGCGTCCTCACGGCCAACCTAGCCGACCTCGCTACCGACTGCCGTGAAGCGTTGGACGCTGGATTGGATTGGCTTCATCTCGACATCATGGACGGTAATTTCGTTCCGAACCTGACGTTTGGACCCCCTGTTATCCGAAGCCTCCGGGAAGCGCTTGGACCCGATGCGGTGTTTGATGCGCACCTGATGGTTGAGAACGCTGAAGCGTCGTTTCAGGATTACATCAACGCCGGCTGCAACCACATCTCGGTTCACGTGGAAGCCGTCAAACACCTGCACCGCTTGCTCACGGCCATTCGAGAGGCTGGAGCAACCGCCGGCGTCGTTTTGAATCCGGGGACACCCGTTGAGGCGGCGTTGGAGGTGCTCAGCGAAGTTGACTTGGTTCTCATCATGAGCGTCAATCCGGGCTTTGGAGGCCAATCCTTCATTCCGAACGTTGAGGCGAAGATTCGCCGTCTCGCTGAAGCCATCTCCAAACAAGTCGCCGAGGGCGGCCGACCGGTACAAATTCAAGTCGACGGGGGCGTCAAGGCGCACAACATCGCCATGCTCCAAGACTGGGGTGTGAGCAATTGCGTGGTGGGTTCGGGACTCTTCAACAACCGCGCCGACGTGGCGACCAACCTCGCCGAGATTCACGCCGCTTTGCAATGATGGGGGGTTCACCGTCAAGGTTCTCGTCGTGAGTCTGCTTCACCCCGTCCCGGTCAACAGCAGCCGAGGCGTGTTCGTGGCCGACCACATCGAACTCCTGCGCGGCATGGGTCACGATGTCCGTGCCGTGAACCCGCTGCCTCGCATGCCGAGGTATGCCGAAGCCCGCCGCTCCACCATGATGGGCGTGGCCAAAACACCCCGGAAATGGACGCATCAAGGCCATGACGTGCTCGTTCCGAGGTTTTTTGCACTCCCTGAGCACCCTTATCCACGCCTCACGTTGGCGAGCGTGGCGAGAAAGGCGGCTTGGGTGGAAAAGCAGTTGGCGAATTGGCGTCCGGACGTTATCGTTTGTCATACCCTCTGGCCAGTCGCCGGCCTCGCTGAACGTTTGGCAGCGCGCTGGTCCGTTCCTTGGATCGGGGTCGTCCACGGATACGATGTGGATGTTGCCCTCCGGAAGCCGAACCTCAAACGCCACGTCGAGCGATTGATGGCGTCATGTCACACGTTGGTGTGCGTCACTTCACGCCTTGAAAAAGCGGTCGCTGAGGCCGTCGAAGCCCCCGTTCGAATCGTGACCGTTCCCTGTTTAACCGACGTTGACCGTGAATGGCGACGCCCCGTGAAGCCGCTTTCAAAGCCGTGGAAAAAAGAAGCGATTGACATCCTCTTTCCTGCCGACCCTCGACGGCCCGAGAAACGCCACCTGCTCGCCCTCCAAACCGGAGAAGCCCTGGAGCAACGCGGATGGATGGTCGGCATCACCTCGTTGCGCCACCAGCCGAGAAGCATCGTCTACGACCGCATGCTCGTCGCAGACGTCACCCTCGTCACCTCAACGAGGGAGGCAGGGCCCTTGGTGGCCAGAGAATCGCTGTTGTGCGGCACCCCGGTCGTGAGCGTGGACGTGGGCGAAGTACGCCGATATCTCCCCGACGAATGGGTATGTGAACCGGACCCTGAGGCCTTGGCCGACGGCATTGAGCAGGCCCTGAGGCACGGCTGGCAGGCCGAAGAATCGGTGGAGGAACGGTTGGCCTTCGCCGGTCGAGAAGCCGTCACCGATGCGTGGAGCGAAGTGCTCGCCACGCTTGAGGCGTGAAGGCAAAAAGCGACAACCCCAACACCCACCACGCCGTTTGGGTGAAGAGGCCGATGACGATGAACGAACCTCCCAAAACGGTCAACCACCACTCGTCTCGACGCTGAACAACAAACGCCGATTGACCGCTCATCCACCACGAGAGAACGAGCAAGGCCACTGCAGAGAGGGAACTGGCGAGAGCGGCGGCGTACAAGGTTGCCCCGCTGGTCGTGGCCATGCCGAAGATCAAGCCGTAGCCGATGAGGGCAGCAAGGAGAAGAACGGTGAAGATGAATTGCGTAAAACGCCAAGGGCGGAAGCCCGCCATCAGAGAGGTGTAGGTTGGCGTCGCAAGCAACGTGGCGGCCCATCCCACAAGAAGAACGGTAAACAGGTCCACCGCTGACGCCCCGTAGGTGCCGTCCAAATAGGGCGCTGGAAAAGCGAACGGCGCCAAGACCGCAACCAGGACATAGCCGCCAAACAGGCCGTAGGGCATCAAACCAAAACACATGTCAAGCGCTCGATGCAGTTCTCTCTGGTAATTCACGGGTTGGCCCCGGACATGACCCAAAACCGGTAACAAGGCCGACCGAAGGGCTGCAGGCACCACCAATCCCGCAAGCCAAGCCAGTTGGGCGACGTGGAAAACGGCAGCTATCTCGGCTCCGCCCGAAGCGGCGACGAGGAATTTCTCGAGACGAACCACGTAGGGCAAGGCTCCCAAGGTGATGGCGAACGGCAACGCTGCGACCAGCAGGTGTTTGGTTGAAGCCCAATCTTTACCCAGAGCCTTCAACGACACCGGGTTTTGGGGAGCGGGTGCGCTTCGAAGCATCAGCCCGAGCGCGAAGAGCCAGCCTGCACAAGCTCCCAACAAGAAGGCGCCCATGTACGCCGTCACGGACGTGGACCCGACGCCGACCAACACACCGTAGCCAGCGACGGTAACACCCCGTTCCACGACCTTGGAAACCGCCTCGAGGCGCGCCTCGCCCAACGCTCGCAAGGCCGAGCGAGGTGCATATGAGGCGATATGGGCGACGGCGGTCAAGCCGGCAGCGACGAGCAACCATTCGGGGGCGTCCATGTTCAACCAACGGTCAGGGCGAAAGGCCAGAGCAAGAAGCACAAAGGGCACCGCCGCCAAGGCTTGCAAGCGGTATGTACGCGCCACCGCAGGCCGGACCAAATGGGGGGCGTTGGCCCCGTCTCGTGCCAACAGGGTGGGCAGGCCAAGGTCCACCACGAGGAACAACGAAGCGTACAGGTCGATGGCGAGCACCATCCAGCCGTAATGCTCAGCCATCAGCGCATTGACGAGCAAAATTTGTCCAAGAAAGGCCAAACCAACCGCGAGCAAGTCGGCCCCCATCAACCACCCCGCATCGCGCCCACTCGACGGGTGTCGGGCGGTCGGGGCGGACATGGTTCGACCTCGCAGCGTCGGCTTTCAACCTCTTCCACGCCTCAAGGCTCAGCCGGCGGGTCTACCGAAAACATCCATCGGCTGACGGGGCCGCGCTCGCCCTCCTCTTTACCGATGCAATGGACAAAGGGCGAGCGGCGAAGGGCTCGCTGAAGCACATGGGCCCGAACGTCTCGGCCTTCTGCTTCGAGCGCAGCGACAATGGCGGGAGTGGTTGCAGGCCCGTGGTGACGAAGCCAGGCGACGATCCAATCGGCCTGCTCTCGGTTGGCCTTGCGTTCATCGCTCCATCGAGAAGGTCGGGCCATGATGAGCCAACGATGCCGGTGCACCATCAAGGCTTGCTCAGGCTTGACGACCAGCGTCGTACATCTCACGAAGGCTGCCGTCTTGGAGCATTTCAAGAGCAATATCGGACCCACCGACGAGCTCGCCGTGAACGAAAATCTGAGGCATGGTGGGGAAGTCCGACCACGCACAGATGGAAGGGATGGCTCGGTGGTCGCTCAACACGTTGACGGAAGCAAATTCTTCGCCAAGGGTTTGCAACACCTGAGCGGCTCGGTTGGAGAAGCCGCATTGAGGCTCGTTCGGGCTGCCTTTCATGAACAGCACAATGGGGTGATCGTCGACAAGGCTTTGCAGTTCTTCGGGGGTCCATTCCATGGTTTTCACTCCTGATTTTTCTGGATTCGGCGAATGTGCACCCCTTGACCGCCGCCGTGCGGGTCAAAGGCCGTGTCACCTGCGGTTTCGGCCTGTGCTGGGGTCATGCACTTGAGGTCAAGTGCGTGAACGGGATGGGGGATGTGTTGCTTCATAACGGCGAGCACCTGCTTCTGCCGCTGCAAGGGTCGCACGCCCTCAAAGGATGGCGAGATGATGCGGACGTGGAAGTGGTCGCCCGAACGGTGGAGGTCAATGACCTCAACCACGGCATCGGGAACAGCCTTGAGGACTTCGGCTTCAATCCACGCTTCGTCAACCACCGTCTCGCCTCGGTGTGAACTGCGAGCCTTGTGCTTTGAACTTGATTGTTCACTGCGTTCACGCCGACAAGCGACCAAGGATGATCTCAACGGCCTGTGAAGCCTCCACCATCAACCACGGTTGAACGGCCTCGGTGTCGAGGTCCTGCTTGAGGCGCTGGGTACCACCACCGCTGATGTTGAGCACGACGCAGTCTTCTTCCTCGACCTCGCCTACCTCGATGGCCTCCTGAAGACTCGCCAGAGCGATGGCACCCGGGGGAAGGATGTCGATGCCTTCGGTGGCTTCGAACAAGGACTTGGCGGCTTCGGCCACCGGTTGCTCCACGACGTAGGTTTGGCCGTCGGAATCGTCGAGAATGTCGTGCACGCCGCCGGTTTGACCGTACGCTGGGGCGGCGTTGAGCAGGAGGTCGGAGTACACGTCGACCTCCTCGTCGGGGAAATCCTCGTCCACCAAATGGTCTCGCCCGGCCTGCCAAGCGTTGTGAATGGGGCTATGTTCAACGTTTTGGGACACATGCTGACGTGGAACCGGGCCGTCAAAAACGCCCTCGTCCACCAGTCGCGTCGCCATCTCGTGGGTGCCGATAGGGCCCGGGCCACCGCCGATGCCCTGGAAGTAATGGTCGGGCAGTTGACCGATGGTGAAGGCGGCATCGAGCATCAACGAGCCCATGCCGTCGCGCCGTGCGACGTTGTGCACCCCGCCTTCCAGCACCCATTCATCCAGACGTTGGGCAAGGCGCTTCGCGACACCTTTGGCATCGGCGTAATCACCGCCTTTGAGAACGACAAGGCGCACGCTTTCGCTGGGGTGGTCCTTGCGCAACCACAGGCGTTGGGCGTGCTCTTCCCCAACAATGACGATCAGCGGGGTGTCGGTCAACCCGCAATAATGGGCAAAGGCACGAGCGGTGTTGCCGGCGCTAGCGCAGATCACGCCGGTGATGCCGTGGTCTCGCAAGCGTTGGATGGTTGGAACGGCTTCAAGGTCCTTGAAACTCCCCGTCGGGCACAACCCGCCTTTCTCGGGCCAGTAGCCGTGGAAGGTGACCCAGAGGTTGGACAAGCCCAACGCTTCGCCAAGGGCCTCTGCTTTGTAGGTCAAGGTGCCCGCGACCAGTTCGTTGGCTTGCGATACGGGCAACCAGTCTTCGAACTGCCACATGCCTTCCACGTCCTGGACTTCCAGGGGTTGATGGTAGACGGACTGCAACAGGGCGTTGTCGGCATGATGAAGGGTGTACTCATCGTTGAGAAGCTGGTTGGTTTTCAAGCATTTGAGCTGATACTTCATTCTTTCACCTTGCCATGGAAATGGCTCTATTTCCCTTGAATTCAAGGGTGCGTTTAAGTCTTCACCACGCCAATGCGGCATGCGTTTCGGGAAGGCACCTGCGCGGATTCGCCGGTTCAAACCGGCCGGCCAACCGCATGGGTGGTCCAACCCATCGAGGTCAAGGCGTCCAAATCCAGGACGCGCCGTCCGTCGTACAAGAGCGGGCGATTCATTCGGGACAGCAACGAGCTCCAATCGATATCGACGCAGGCTTTGTGGGCGGTGACGAGCACC